>Ga0335079_10007384_pt1 | contig 12534 bp, 10 predicted proteins | sample Lox_Sample_33_FD_206719 | JGI IMG/M metagenome (GOLD analysis project Ga0335079, IMG submission 206719) | Soil microbial communities from Loxahatchee National Wildlife Refuge, Florida, United States - Lox_Sample_3.3 | ecosystem: Environmental > Terrestrial > Soil > Wetlands | place: USA... | reverse complement strand
GAGCGGTCGAAAGCGCTGCTGGACCGGCGCATCGTGATCCAGGACGGGAACGGCGTGGCGCACTTCAACGCGGCCTTCCGCAATGCGGGGTTGCTGAAGGAGGCGCTCGCGCCGCTCGGCCTGACGGACGCGGAGCGCGACCAGGCGATGGCGGTGTACGAAGAGGTGTTCGATCACCAGTCGTTTACAGGGCGGTCGGGCACCTTCTACAAGTACGAGGGCCTGGGTTGCATCTACTGGCACATGGTTTCGAAGCTGCTGCTGGCGGTGCAGGAGACGATGGATCGCGCGGCCGCCTCTGGCGTTGACCCCGCGGTTGTCGAGCGCTTGCGCCGCCACTATAGCGAGATTCGCGAAGGGATTGGCGTGCACAAGCCGCCGGAGCTGTACGGCGCGATTCCCACCGATCCCTATTCGCATACGCCCGGTTTCGCGGGAGTGCAGCAGCCGGGCATGACCGGCCAGGTGAAGGAGGATCTCATCTCGCGGCTTGGCGAGATGGGCGTCGCGGTCGAAGCGGGGCGGCTCGGTTTCCGCCCGCACCTGGTGAATCGCGGTGAGTTTTTGAAGGAGCCGAAGACGTTCCCATTCTACGGTCTCGCTCTCGAGCCCGGCACGCTCGCGTTTACCGTTTGCCAGGTGCCCGTGGTGGCTCACCAGGCAGGGCCGGCGCGGATCGAGATCTCGGGCGGCGATGGCTCGAGCCGCACCGTCGAAGGGCTGGAACTAGATGAGGAGACCAGCGCCGCGGTTTTCGAACGCACGGGAGCCGTCCGGCGGCTCGACGTGTTCTTCGGGCTGGCGGGGTGAGGCGCTAGCTTCGGGGAGTCCTACCCACCCGAGCGACGAGCCAGGAGAAACCGACCGCGACACCCAAGACCGCCAGGCAGGCCGTGGCCCAGGAGAGACAGTCCTGAGCGACGATGATGGCAGCCGGACCGGTCTGGTCTTTACGCCGATACCTGAACTGATCGAGGATGGACCAGGCGATCGGCATAAGCACTAGGGCCTGCAAGATCGCGCGGCCAGCCAAAGCCGAAAACCCCACGACGTTCTTGGGTTGTTCGATGGGGTTAGTCCGACGCTGGAACGCGTGATGAAGGAACATGAGACTTACGACTGCTGCCCAGAGCGACGATAGGCCCAGGCCTGCGGTGGTGTAGCAGCCGGCGGATATTCGCCACCGCTCGGACATGATCAGCGCCCCCAAAGCAGGTACTCCAGCAATCGCCAGCCACCTGGGGCCGGGACGATTTCGCAACCCTTGCACCGTGAACACCACGAACGCCGCCAGGAAGGACCAGGCTGCGAGCCTGCACATTGGCGCGTAGTAAACCCACATCATGCAAACATCCCAACCATCAGCCGGTGATTGTGGGCGGGGACGCGCCGGCAGGAATGCCGAGACAACCGGCCACCCTACAGTTGCGGCTACGGTCATTGCGCTCGTGACCCGGTAGGGGACCTTCATTTGATTGTCCTTAAGCCTTTGGACACCGGCGAGAGATCCCAAGTTCCCGCGGAAGTCACTGGCTTCTATGGCCGGGCCCCGGCGTAGTAGCCGGCGCGGGCCTGCACCGTGAGCTTGCGTGGGTCCTTAACCTTCACCTTGAGCTCGTGAAAGCTGCCGTCCGCCTTGGCGTCTGCCGGCGAGAAGCCGAGAAGGTAAGAGCTCTCCGGGGTCGCGAGCTTGCGGAAGCCCGCGTCGAAGTCGTTGCCGGCCGCGACGTAGGTGCCGCCGGTTCCGTGGGCCAGTTCGGTCAGCGTCACGGGATTGTTGGGCGGCATGTACCGCCCGCGCCCCATCCGATTCGTGGGGTCGGACGCGTCGTAAGGGTTCACGGGCCGGATGGCAGCGCCGCCGACCCCGCCCACATCCAGCGCATCGATGCGAACCTTCGAGGCGATCGCCTGGTCGATCAGTTGGGCCATCTCGGCTGTGCGGTCATGGCCGACGTAGAAGCCAGGCGAGATGAGAAGTACGCTCCGCTGGCCGCGAACGAGCGCGACCCGGCGCACCAGCGAACTGAGCACGGAAAGCTGCAGCACTTCGGTCCGCGCGACGCGGCAGACCGGCGGCGATCCGAAGGCGATGTGTGAGACAGCGTCTGCGAGCTTGGTCCGGTCGTCGGTGAAATCGAGCATCACGCGGCAGGTGGTGGTGACGATAGAGGCGCGGTCGCCCGGCTGCAGCGCCGCCAGTTGCCGCGTGGCGGCGTTGCGGACTCGCGTCAGGTCGGCGGAGTCCCGAATCGCTGCGTCGTCGAACAGAAACGCCACGAAGCGTTCGGGCATAACGATCCCGCCCGCGGCCGGCGCGCCCGTTGCCATCTGCGACCGGTCCGCGACGGTCTGCCCGCCCGGACCGGTTTCGGCGAAGGACACGATCTCCTGGCGCTTGCCACGGTCGAACAGGTCGAAGTCCTCTTTGTGGAGACCCTTCACCGCATGCCCGTCGCGGTCGCGCACCACGACGGGCACCTGCACCAGGTTCACGCTGGATTGAAACGTCGGAGTTTCGGCCTGAGCCCACAGCGCCGGCGCGGCAGCCAGCAGGAAGATCGCGAGTCTCATCTCTTCGCCGCGATGCCTTCGACCAGGTCGAGGCGTTCTTTCCACGGATCCGGCTTCGCTACGGGGCCGTCGGCCGTGAAGTCCATCAACTTGTCGGTGGCGGCGTTATAGGCCGGCCATTCCGGCAGGCCCTTGCCGTTGGGATTGCCGGTCTTGGCGAAATTCACCCAATAGGCATTGGCTGCCTCGGCCGTGGCCTTGTCCTGGGGCGCGAGGTCCTTGCCGTAGCGCGCTTCGACGGTGTCGAAGACGAAGGGAATCTCGGTGGCGTGCGGCGCGCCCTTCCATTGCTTGCGCATCGACATGGCGACGTAGGAGAAGCGGTACTCGTAAGCGGGCTGGCCGGCCGAGGCGAGCGTGCGCACCGTAAACCGGGCCGGCTCGATCATCATCTGATCGGCCGCCACCAGCGTCCCGACCTGGCGGACGTTGCCGGTGCTGTCGGGATCGAAGGCCGCCTTGGCCTTATCGGCGTTCGCGCCGAAGCGGCCCAGCAGCTCGTCCATGGTCTTGGCCGTGTTGAAGCCGATGTCCTGGCTGTTGGCTCCGGCAATCAGCGGGATCTTCGCTCCTCGGCCGGCGGCGTAGGCGGCGTCGGGAGTCTCGACGATCACCTGGCCGTCGATCATGGGACCGGCGTAGGTGGGCGTCATCATGGTGGCCATGTTCAGGCCGTCGGTGACGGCTTCGGCGGGGAGCTTTCGCAAGGCGGCCAAAGCTTCCGGACCATCGCCGGCCACGCCCGCTTTCTTGGCGAACGCGAGGCCTACGGTTTCGGCCGAGGGCGTTCCGGCCGGGCTCGCCTTACTGAGATAGCGCGGCGGGAAAAGGCCGCTGCGGCCTCCGCCGCTCTCGATGATCGCCTTCTGGAAAAAGCCCTGGCTGAGGGGCGAGGTGAGCATGGCGAAAACCGATCCTCCGCCCGCCGATTCGCCGAACAGCGTGACGTTCTCGGGATCGCCACCGAAGGCCGCGGCGTTGCGGCGCACCCATTTGAGCGCGGCGATCTGGTCCATGTAGGCGTAGTTGCCGTGCGGCTCGGTGGGATTTTCCTTGGTTAGCGCGGGGAAGCCGAAGAAGCCGAAGCGGCCCAGGCGGTAATTGAAGCTGACGAAGACCACGCCGCGCTTGGCGAACTGGCTGCCGTCGTAGACCGCGGGCGAACTGCCTCCGTTGACGAATCCGCCGCCATAGATCCACACCATAACCGGCAGCTTCCTGGCCGGCCGCGAGGCCGGGATCCACACGTTCGCATAGAGGCAATCCTCGGCCGGCGTGACGCCCAGCGGCGCGGCGTCTCCGGGAAAGGGCTTCTGCATACAGTCGGCGCCGTATTGGGTGGCCGGACGGATGCCGCTCCAGGGCTTCACGGGCTGGGGCGGTCTCCAGCGCAGGTCGCCCACCGGGGCAGCCGCATAGGGAATGCCCTTGAAAGAGGTCACGCCTTGGGCTGTGACGCCCTTCAGGCGGCCGTGGTCAGTCTTCACCACGTCGGAGGCGCCGAGCGCGCTCGCGGCGATGGCGATCATCAGAGAGAGAGTCAGTTTGAGCTTCATGTCCGTATTCGAGGATACTACCGGCGGGGCCCGATCTTCTAGAAGCCCCTCAGTTCTCCCGTGGCCGGCATGCCGGAATAGTGGACGTGCACGAGCCGCCATTCGCCGCCTTCTCTGTGATAGACCTGCGTCTCGCGTCCCTTCGTTGTGATACTCGGCCCGCCGTTGTTGACAGTTGCATGGAAGGTCCACGTGAACTCCGACCAGGCGCCGTCGCCGTATACGTGAATGGCGGCCTCGTCGGGAAGCAGCTCCCGTTTCGAGAAGGTCGCCATCGCGCCGCCGTAGAAGTTCTTGAGGATCTGCTCGAGGCCGCGCTCGGTTCCCCGCGGGTGAATGAACGTGACCTCCGGGCCGGATGACCAGATCTTGCGAGCGGGATCGAGATCGAGGCTGTCGACGGCGCGCTTGTAGTCCGCGATGAGTTGATGGATCTGCTGGACAGAGGCAGTGTCGCCGGTCGAAGGCGTTTGCTGCGGCGCCGCGACCTCAATCAGCGTCAGAGGAAGCAGGATCAAGAGCGTTCGCTTCGTAGTTGGTCTCATTCCATGTTCCTTTCCTTGAGCGCATCCCGAACCGAGATCGAGAGAGGCGTCGTCGATCGCCGATGGGCGTGCGGACGCACGTTCACGGCTTGGCTTGCTTGGCGGGCTCGGCGCCGGCTGCGGCCGCTTCCTCCGCCAGACGCTTGCGGATCTGGCGGACGCGCGCCCGCATACGCTCGGCTTCCGAAGGGCGGTTCAGCAGGCGCAGCAGCTCGGCGTAGCGCTCCAGCACCATGCCGACCTGGACGCTGTCGGGCTGGATGCTGTTCTCCGCGAAGGCCAGCGCGCGGCGGTAGATCTGCTCGGCCTGTGCGTACTTCTTTTCGCCCACGAAGACCGAGGCCAGCTTGTCGTAGTTGGAGAGCGTGGTTCGTTCGCGGATCAGCAGGGCGCGGCCGTAGAGCGGTTCCGCCTGGGCGAATTTCTCCTCCGCCACGAAGGTGCCCGCCAGATTGTCGAGCGCGGTGGCGACGGTGGGGTGCTCGGAGCCGACCGTTTTCTCCCAGATGAGGAGGGATCGCCCGTAGAGGGGCTCGGCCTCGGTGTATTTCCGCTGGGCGTAGCAAACCCAGGCCAGGTTGTCGAGGCTGGGCACCAGCTCGGCGTGATCGGGGCCGAGAGCTTTTTCGCGGATGGCCAAGGCGCGGCGGAACAGTGGCTCGGCGGCGGCGAACCTCCCCTGGTCGCGGTACATCCCGGCCAGGCCGTCGAGGGTGGCGGCGACGCTGAGGTGTTCGTCGCCTTGGGAGCGCTCACGAATCCCCAGCGCACGGAGGTAGTAGGCCTCGGCGTTCTCGAACTTGGCCTGCACCGCATAGAGCGCCGCCAGATTCTCGAGGGTGGCGGCGACCTCGGGATGCTCTCCGCCGAGTGCCTTCTCGCGGATGGCCAAGGCGCGCTGGTAGACCGATTCGGCGTCGGCCCATTGGCGGTTTCCGGTATACAAGGTGCCGAGGCCGTTAAGAACCGTGACCAGCCGCGGGTCCATGGGCCCCCAGGTGCCTTCCTCGATTCCCAGCAGCCGGTGGTAGTGCGGCTCGGCGAGCATGGGCTTGCCCTCGGTGCGATAGACGGTGATGAGCTGGTCGAGGGTCGCGGCCAGGCGGGGATCGTTCTTCTCGAAGCTCTCCGCCTCGCCGAGCGCGCTTTGCAGCTCCTTCTCGGCGTCGGCATAGCGGCCCTGTTCGTAGGCCGTTCTGCCGGCGTCCATCGCTGCGTCCCAGCGCGAGGGCTGGGACTGAGCCCATGCGGACAGCGCGGCGATCAGCGCGACGGTGAGCCTGGCCTGCATAAGGGGGCACTGGGTCCCTTCCTGCGAGTATACATGCGGTTAGCAGAGGGCGAGGGCCCAGGCGGGGGCTTCGGCCGTCGCCGGACTAAAGTTCTGACCGTCGACCGTCGAGAAAGGAGATGTGGGTGGCCGGAGTCGGCACGCGCAGGAGAGGTGGAGCATGTCTAACTGGAGTATCGGCAGAAAGATCGCCGTCGGGTTTCTGCTGGTCCTGATGCAGGCCCTCTCGGTCGGGATGTTTGGCCTGTGGATGACCAAACGGACGGCCCGCGATCTTGACTTGGTCTCGGCCGAGTTTCTGCCCGAAACCGAGCTGGCGACCCGGGTGGAGCGGGAACTTCTGAACGCCAGGATCCACTTCATCTATTTCGTGACCATCCAGAAGGAAGGCTCTCTCGAGAAGGGCTGGGTGAGGTTTCGCAATGCCGAGCAGGTACTACCGAAGCTGCGCGAATCGGTGAACACGGCGGAGGAGTTCGCCGACATGCGCCCAGACGTGGAGCAGCTCTGCCGCGACTTCGCCAGCTACCGGCCGGTCCTGGAGCGAATTATCGACGTGGTGCAGAAGGGGCAGAATCATGGGCCAGAGTTCGCGGACCTGATAAAGGAGTGGGCCCGTCTTGGCGGCGCGATGGCGGATTCGGCGGGGCGCCTCAGCCATCACGGCAGCGCGGCGACGGACGGATCGGCGAAGGAGGCGGCGCAGCGGTTGCACGTCGGCACGGCCGTCATGGCTGGCTCCTGCCTCGCGGGTCTGCTGATCGGCCTGGCACTGGCGTATCTGGTTACCCGCAATGTCGCTCAGTCTTTAGGAAAGCTCACTTTGGATCTTGGCGAGTCGGCACGCCGGGTTGCGGACGCGGCATCGCAAGTCTCGGGATCGGCTCAAGCGCTGGCGCAGGGGGCGTCCGAGCAGGCGGCATCGCTCCAGGAGACATCCGCCTCAAGCGAACAGATCAGAGCCATGGCGAGCCAGAATCGGAAGAACTCCATTGCCGCGGCCGACAACATGGGTGAAGTGTCGGAGCATGTGGGCGGGGCCAACCGGAACCTCGATCAGATGCTGGCTTCGATGGAGGGCATCAACTCCTCGAGTGACAAGATCTCCAGGATTATCAAGGTGATCGATGAGATTGCCTTCCAGACGAACATCCTGGCACTGAACGCCGCGGTAGAGGCGGCGAGGGCGGGCGAGGCAGGTTTGGGATTCGCCGTGGTGGCCGATGAGGTGCGGACTCTGGCGCAACGCTGCGCGCAAGCGGCGCAAGACACCGATGTTCTGATCCGGGAGTCCATCGCCAAGTCAAGCGACGGCAGCACCAAAATGGGCGAAGTGGCGGCGGCGGTGAAGTCGATTACCGACAGCATTGTCAAAGTAATGACGCTGGTCGAGGAAGTGAAGCATGGGAGCGAGGAGCAGGCCCGGGGTATCGAGCAAGTGGCAAGAGCCATCGCGGAAATGGAAAAGACGACCCAGACCACCGCCGCCAATGCCGAGGAGAGTGCGTCGGCCAGCGAAGAGCTGCGCGGGCAGTCGGAGGCGCTCCAGGCCATTGTGATGCGCCTGGACTCGATGGTTCACGGCGGGAGTCTGGCGGCATAGGCCTGACCGCCCGTCGGGGCGGGGCCCGTGGCGGACAGGCCGCCCTCTCGAGCAAACTCGGCTGTCGTTTACCCGTTCTTACGGCGGCGGGTGCAGGCCAGCAGACCTGCCAAGCCCAGCACCACAAACCCGAAAGAGGCCGGCTCCGGGACCGCGGCGACGCCGATCAGCGCTGAGTTGGTCCCCAGGCTCGGATACGCTCCATTCTCGCTGCTTTGGGTCCCGATCCAATAATAGGCGCCGAGACCATCGGCTTCCGTGATGAGGCCGTTAACGTTCTGACCGCTCAGGTTGATACCGTAAAGGTAAAGAAACGACTCGCTCGCACCCGGAGCAAGGTTGGCCAGCCCCAGCTTGATGCCTCCGCCAAGGTCCCCAGTTTGGTTACAGCCCGCGGCGCAGGAGAGACCATAGCTGGCGGCCGGATCGGGACTCTCAAAGCCATAATACGAGCTGTCAACAACGTTGCCCGTAACCGGGTTGCCAAATGAATTCTCGTTGAATTCGGTCGGAGAGACATCCCAGTCCACGTCGCGCTGGAACATCACACCAGTGGCCATCGAGTTGCCCACGTTGGTCAGAGTGGTGTAGATCTTCAGGATGTTGCCGGATGGAGCAAACTGATAGACCTGTTTGACCTGCAATCCGAACGTCGTTGTGGATGTAACCGTGGCACTGTTTGTGCCGAGCGTCACGGTCGAGGACAAGTTGCTGGTGCCATAGTAGTAAGCCTGGTCGGCGTACGCGCTCACACCGTTCGCCGTAACACCCCAGGAATCGCGCGGGGTGCCCGGACTGAGCGGGTCGTATCCGTCGCCGTTCCGCATGTAGCCGATGTTGCTCGAGAAGTCGTACAGTTCACCGTTCGCCCCGATGCCGACTGTGAAGTTGCCACTTGGATCGCCGATTGTGCCCGCGAATGCCGCGCCAGGTATCGACAGGAGCGCAGCACAACAGATGATTACCACAGACAGAAAGTTCTTCATCTCGCCTCTCGCCGCCGTTCTGTCGCAGGCCCCCATAGGGGTACCCGCAAAGCCCTACCGACACCACACCCCAAACGGGGGGGCTTTTAGAATTATATGCGGGAGGTGCACCTTTTTGAAGAGAAAAAGATGATTTCATCACTTGATGTAGTACTAGTACCGGTCTGCTCCCGCGCCCTGGAGGGATTCCGCCCGTGAGGCTGCCTCGCGACCTTGCGCGCTACGATGAAGATGCCCCATGCCCGATCGCAAACCCGCCCTCGCGCGCGAACTCGGCCTGCGCGACCTGATCCTGTTCAACCTCGCGGCCGTGGTGGGAATCCGCTGGCTGGCTGCCGCGGCGCACACCGGTCCGGACTCCATCGGCCTGTGGCTGGGCGCCGCCATCTTCTTTTTCGTCCCGTCCGCCCTGGCGGTGTCGCGCCTCAGCGCGAAGGTTCCCGAAGAGGGCGGCCTCTACGCTTGGACGCGCAACAGCTTCGGCGACTGGCACGGCTTTCTGTGCGGCTGGTGCTATTGGCTGAGCAACCTGTTCTACATCCCTAATCTGCTGTTGGCGGGAATCGGAATGGCGGTCTACGGCCTGGGGTCGAGCCACGCCTGGCTGGGCGACGCGCGGCTGTTCGTCATCCCGGTGGCGGTGGCCATCCTGTGGATCGGCACCATCACGAACCTTGTCGGACTTCGGGTGGGCAAGTGGACGCAAAACGCGGGCGCCGTGGCGACCTACACCGCGGGCGTGCTGGTGGTGGGGCTGGGAATCGGGGTGTGGATCGTGCACGGCTCGGCAACGCCGCTCAGTGTGGCGCCGCGCTGGGATTGGAACCGGCTCAACTTCTGGTCGCAGATCGCCTTCGCTTTCGGCGGCCTGGAGCTGGGGGCGGTGATGGGCGGCGAGATTCGAGATCCGGAGCGCAATGTCCCGCGCGCGGCGTGGGTCAGCGGCCTCGCGATCGCGGCATTCTACATTGCGGGGACGCTGGCGGTGCTGGCCGTGCTCAAGCCCGGCGAGGTGAACATCGTCTCGGGCCTGGCGCAGGCCGCGGCCGCGGCGGGGGATCGGCTGGGGGTGCCGCTGGTGGCGCCGTTCGTGGCGGTGCTCATCGCGTTCGGCATCACCGGCCAACTCGGGGCGTGGATCGCCGGCTGCGCGCGGGTGCCTTTCGCCATCGGACTGGACCGCTACCTGCCCTCCGCCTTCGCGCGCCTCCATCCGCGCTGGAAGACGCCGCACGTCGCGATCCTGAGCCAGGCCGCCGCCTGCACGGTCTTCCTGCTCGCCATGATCGTGGGCGAAGACGTGCGCACCGGCTACCAGTTGCTGGTGGATCTGACGGTGGTCACCTACTTCATCCCCTTCCTCTACCTGTTCGCGACCGCCGCGCGCCACAGACTGCGGCTGAGCGCCACCGCCGGACTGGTGGTGACCGTCGCCGGCATCGCTTTCTCTCTGGTGCCGCCGGATGGCGTGAGCTCCATCTGGCGTTTCGAAGCCAAGCTGGCCGCGGGCTGCCTGCTGCTGGTGGGGGCCGGTAGAATGGCTTTCTTGAGGGGCAGACGCGCGCAAGCATGAATTACGAGGACGCAGTCCGGTTTCTGTACTCACTGGGCAACGAGGTGAAGGCGGCCAAACTGGGCCTCGGGCGGATGTCGGTGCTGCTCGAAGCGCTAGGCGATCCGCATCGCGCGGGCGACTTCATACACGTCGCCGGGACCAACGGCAAAGGCTCGACGTGCGCGATGATCGAGTCGGTCCTGCGGGTGGCTGGAATCCGGACGGGCCTTTATACCTCGCCGCACTTGCAGGAGCCGACCGAGCGCATCTCGATTGCGGGCGGCCCGGTGAGCCGCGAGGTTTTCGCCGCGGCGTTCGATCGGGTGCACCGGGCGGCGGAAAGGCTCATCGCTGCGGGCGCGCTCGACCTGCATCCGACTTACTTCGAAACCGTCACCGCGATGGCCTTCGTGGCTTTTCGGGAAGCCGGCGTACGGACGACGGTGCTGGAGGTCGGGCTGGGAGGACGCCTCGATGCCACCAACGTGGTGATGCCGCGCCTGGCGGTGATCACGCCGGTGGACTTCGACCACGAGGCTTTTCTCGGCCGGGGGTTGAGCGCGATCGCGGAGGAGAAGGCGGGGATCCTCAAGTCCGGAATTCCGGCCGTTATCGCGGCGCAGCGTCCGGAGGCCGCTCGAACGCTCGCCGCGGCCGCGGCCGCCCTGGGCGTGGAGCCGGTTTGGACCTCGGATTGGCGCGTCGCGGACTTGGCGCTCTATCCGGGCGGGAGCTGCTTCCGGGTGGTGGGGCCCAGGGAGTACCGCATCGATTGCCCGCTCGCCGGAGAGCACCAGGTGGCGAACGCGGTGACGGCGGTGGCGGCCCTGGACCGGCTGGGATTCCGGGCCGAGGCGATCCGCGAGGGCATCCGGCAGGCGCGCTGGCCGGGGCGCCTGGAACGCGTTGCGGCGGCGCCCGAGATCATTCTGGATGGCGCTCACAATCCCGCGGGAGCCCGCGCGTTGGCCGCCTACATCAATCGCTTCTTCGACGGCCGCCGCGTGTGGCTGATTTACGGCGCGATGCGCGACAAGGCGGTGGAAGAGATGGGCGCAATCCTGTTCCCGCTGGCCGATCAGATCCTGGCGACCGCTCCGGCAATGGCGCGCGCTCTGCGGCCCGAGACGATCCGGGAGCTGACGGATCATCCGCGGGTGCGCACCACCGCAACGCTCGGCGAGGCGCTCGAGATCGCGCGCCGAGAAGCCGCGGCCGAGGACGCGATATTCATCGCGGGGTCGCTGTTCCTGGTGGCCGAGGCGCGGCGGCTGCTGCTGGGATGACGGCGCGCGCGCTGCTACAATCGGTTCGAGACCTTGGAGCACCATGAAGCACGCACTGTCCACCCACCTGTTTGTCAATCATCGCCTGACCACGGCCTCGCTCGAGAGAATGCTGCACGCGGGCGTCGAGATGGCGGAGATCTTCTGCGCGCGGCAGCATTTCGACTACAACAACCGCGCCCAGGTAACGGAGCTGAGCCACTGGTTCAAGGACTCCGAGCTGACGCTGCATTCCCTGCACTCGCCCATCTACACCGACGATGTGTGGGGGCGAACGGGCCCGAACTCGGTGATCAGCATTACCGAGCCGGTGAAGGCGAAGCGCGTCCAGGTGGTGGACGAGATCCGGCGCGCGATTGAAGTCGCCGAGTACGTGCCGTTCAGGTACTTCATCCAGCACATCGGGGTCGGCGGCGAGGAGTATAGCGAGCGCGCGGTGGACGCGGCGTTCTCGTCGCTCGAGGAGCTGAGCGTGTTCGCACGGCAGCGCGGCGTCGAGATCCTGATCGAGAACATTCCCAACGCGCTTTCGAGCGCGCAACGGCTGGTGGAATTCCTGGGGCAGACGCACCTGCAACTGGGATTCTGCTTCGACCTCGGCCACGCGCACATGGGCGCGGGCGTGGAAGAGGAGTTCGACATCATGCAGGACCGCATCCGTTCCACGCACGTGCACGACAACAACGGCGAGGAGGACAAGCACATCTGGCCGCTGCTGGGCGAGGGCGGGACCATCGACTGGGCCCACGCCATGCGGGTGCTGCGCTCGCGCGAGGACCAGTATCCGCTCATGCTCGAGCTCAAGGAAGTCCCCGACCGCAAACACCAGATCGACGAAGTGCCGGAGATTTTCGACCGGCTGGAGAGCCTGTAAATGAGGATCACCATCGAGGAGGCCGCCCGGCACGCGGGCGAGACCGTCGAGATTCGCGGATGGCTTTACAACCTGCGCCGCTCCGGCAAGATCGCGTTTCCGCAGCTCCGCGACGGCACCGGGATCATGCAGTGCGTGGCGGTGAAGAGCGCGCTGCCCGAGGATGTTTTCGAGAGCATCAAGAACCTGACCCAGGAATCCTCGATCGCGGTGACCGGGAAGGTGCGAGCCGAGCCCCGCGCGCCGGGCGGATACGAGATGGAC
>Ga0335079_10007381_pt1 | contig 12535 bp, 10 predicted proteins | sample Lox_Sample_33_FD_206719 | JGI IMG/M metagenome (GOLD analysis project Ga0335079, IMG submission 206719) | Soil microbial communities from Loxahatchee National Wildlife Refuge, Florida, United States - Lox_Sample_3.3 | ecosystem: Environmental > Terrestrial > Soil > Wetlands | place: USA... | reverse complement strand
ATGACGATCCCAAGCCGTTTGTGTGGAAAAAGACCGCCGACGAGATCCTCGACTCCCTGGCACGATATCTTCAGCGGATTTCAGGCGAGGCACACTAGCGGAACGTCGAAGCATTAGGCGCCACGCCCCGCGGCAGCCCCAGCTCGGCCAGCTGTGCGCTGGTCAGCTCGCCGGCCCGCGGCCCGATCGCGGCGAACGAACGAGCCCCGGACACCACCGCGGCCAGCGCCACCGCCACGATTCCCGGCAGCCCGTGCCGGATCCCGCGCCGGGCGCCCGCGGATCAGGAACCAGCCTCAGCATTTCGGCCAAGGCTCGCCGCGCCAGGCAACCGCCGGCCCCGGCGCGGCATCGGAGAAGATGACATCGGCGGATGTGGCTTTCAGCGGGATGACGGTCAGGTGTGAGAACCACCATCAAAACCGCGAAGGTCACATCCGTCCTGCGCGCCACGCCGCGCACCCAGCCACGAACTACCAGGAGGGTTATGCAAAACACCCCAGTCCCACGCCGCTGACCTGCGGCGACGCGCGCCAGTGACCGCGTTTTGCATAAGCCTTTATGTGTCATTAGCTCCTTCACGCTATGTGATCGACAGTTATCATCATTTCGCTTGCCACACGACCATGCGCGCTCGCGAGCCGAGGACTGTCGGCGAAAACCGATCAGTGGCTGAAAGCAATGGCATATGCTCTCTGCGTGACCATCACCGTGCGTCCATGGCCTACCGTGCTCGGTGCCGAGCGCACTGGCATCTCGTACGCGTGACGTGGCGGGGAGATGAAGGAGAGCAAAAGGGTGGCTAGGCCGGTTAGTCCGGTGAGGCAACCGCGCAAGGTGCTAGATCGGTCGGTCAGAAGCACCTTTGTCGCGAACGTGGCTTTGGCAGGTCTAGCGGCTATAACGGGAGTCATCTCCGCTCGCCTTCTGCACCCTGCGGGCGAGGGCGAGCTTGCTGCGATCCAGACTTGGCCTGTCCTCCTAGGAACGCTGGCCATGCTTGGTCTCGACTCGGCGCTCGTGTATTTCGTCGCACGCCAGCCAGAGAGAGGCAGGCAGTTTACGTCGACAGCCGTCCTCATCGGGTTCCTGTCTTCTTTGGTCATGGGCGCCGTGGCATGGTTTGCGTTGCCATTCGCGCTCCGCGCGCAACCGCCACAAGTAGTCTCAGCAGCGCGTGTATTCCTCCTGATCGGAGGCATTTACGCACTGGTTGGTATTCCTCACGGATCACTGCGAGGTGCCCGCTCGTTCACCGCGTGGAATATCTTCCGTATTACTCCCGGTCTTGCATGGTTGTTCATGCTTCTCACTTCTTGGCTCATGGGAAATCCAAATGCTGTTCCTCTTTCTCGATGGTATTTGGGAGGTAGTCTTGTATGCGGCCTTCCCTTCCTTGTTGTCGTCAATAAGAAACTACAGGGCCCACTGAGACCTAATGCCAGGGTTGTGCCTGAAATGTTACGCTTCGGGCTTCCCTCAGCTGTCACGTCGATTCCGTTGACCATCAATCTCCGGTTCGATCAACTGTTGATTATCGCATTTCTCCCAGCTCGGTTGCTGGGTCTCTACGTTGTAGCGGTGTCATGGAGTGGTGGGGTGGCTCCCTTGCTGCAAGCCCTGGGGACTGTCCTGTTCCCCCACGTGTCGGCGGAACGGGATACTGACTGCCAGGGGCACCTACTGGCCACGGCACTGCAGACCGGGGCACTCGTCGCAGTGGCGACCTCGGTGCCATTTATGCTGCTCGCACCATTCGGACTGCCACTCGTCTTCGGTGCAGGTTTCGCCCCTTCTATCCCTTCCGCGCTCGTTCTAGTACCGGCAGGTGCCATCCTTGCATGGGCAAGAATCGCCGAGGCAGGGCTGCAGGGTCTCGGGCGTCCGACCATCGTCTTAGTGGCCGAAGCGGTGGCAGCCGTAGTCACCCTCGCAACGCTGCCTGTACTTCTTCACACCAATGGCATCTTTGGTGCTGCGGTGGCGTCCCTGTTAGGCTATTCTACGATTGCGATATTTACTATCGTCACCATCAGGCGTACGACCCATCAGAGAATTCGTTCGCTGGTGATCCCAACGTGGTCGGCTACGAAGTCGCTCACTGTAAGGGGCGTCTCCGCCCTCTCCGGTCAGTATCGTTCTTCGGGTCGTCACCGTTCTCCGGTGGCCCATCCCTTTTCTCGCCCAGGCCATATCCATGGGCGGCACAGTCTGCGAGGTGTGAGTGACTGACCATCTTAGGGTCACAGCCCTCAGCCCGTACCCGTTCCATATGGTGGATCAGGCTCGCCAGCTACACCGGGCAGGGGTTCTCGAGCGCATGGTCACAGCTGTTCCGCGCAGTCGTGTCGGCCTGCCCAGAGAACTGGTCAGCACCCGGTTGCGGTGGAGTGCCTTCCGGCATGTAGCTCGTAGTGCACTGCCGCGGGCCGATCCAGTGCTCAACCGAGAGGTAGTCCGCGATTTCGATCGGTGGGCCACGTATAACCTCGGCGAGCCGTCTGTGATCAACGCCATGTCTGGGTTCGCAACGGAGACGCTTTCTGGGGCATCGGCTCGCGGTGTGACCGTCTTCTGTGATCGCGGCTCGTGGCACATACTTGAACAACAGCGTGTCCTGGACGAGGAAGCGAGCCGGATCGGTGCTCCGCGAGCGCATTTCGATCCGTTTATGATCGAGCGAGAGTTGCGCGAGTATCAGCTGGCTGACCGGATTCTGGTTCCGTCTGAGCCGGCCAGACAGTCATTCATCCGGCGAGGCATCGATGCCGGACGTGTGATAAAGGTTCCCTACGGCGTCGATATTTCAGCGTTCTCGATGCCGACCGAAGAGCGCTGCCCTGGTGCCGTCGTTTCGGTCGCCACGGTGGGTCTCCAGAAGGGCCATCAGCATTTGCTCCAGGCGTTCCGCATGTTGAACACACAAAATGCGAGCCTGACGCTGGTCGGGGCCGTCACGCCCGGCTGGGAGAAGCGGCTTCACCTGCAGCAAGCCGGGGTGCGAGCGACGGGCCCGGTCAACCGCAGCCGGGTTATCGAAGAGCTCCATCGGGCGTCAGCCTTCGTGCTTGCATCGATCCACGACGGCTTCGGCCTGGTCATCGCTCAGGCGATGGCCTGTGGTCTGCCGGTCATTGCCACGGAGGCCACTGGGGTCCGAGAGCTCATTACTGATGAGGTGGAGGGAATCGTGGTGCCGGCCCCCCCGGATGCTCAGACTCTCGCCAAAGCGATGGACTCCTTGTTGTCCGACAGCGATCGAGCCCAGGCGATGGGCGCGGCCGCCCGCCGCAAAGTCGAGTCGTTCGGCGGCTGGGACCGCTATGGTCGCCAAGTGGTGGCGGCATTCCGCGACGGGCGGTCGTCATGACCCGAGCACGACTGGGGATCGTCGTCACCCACCCCATTCAGTACCAGGTTCCGCTCTTTCGTCACCTGGCAGCCCGGTCGTCGGTCGAGCCCCTCGTGTTCTTCCTGTCTGAGCACGGTCTCGCCGAGTCATTCGATCCAGAGTTCGGGCGAGCAATTAAGTATGACGTGCCGCTACTCGGCGGATACGAGCACCGAATGGTCCGCAATCGCAACCCGAAGTCGGCCATCGGCACTTCCTGGGGCGTGTTCAACCCCTCACTGCCAGCCATAATTCGACGCTCCCGTGTTGACGCCTTATTGGTGCACGGATACAGCCATATTTCCCATTGGCTGGCCTATGCCACGTCGGTTTACTCCAAGGTACCATATTTCCTAAGAGGCGATTCCCAACCGGACGTCGGACGCGTGCGTGGCGCAAAGATGATCGCGAAACGCGCGCTAATGCAGCCGCTTGTTCGGAATGCAAGCGCTTGCCTTGCGATCGGCAAGAAAAATCGCGACTTCTATAGATCCTATGGTGCGCAGCCGAGCCATATCTTCTTTGCCCCCTACTCCGTAGACACGGATCGCTTCTCCGAAGCTGGTGCGGCGGGGCGTGCTTCCCGAACCAGAATGATAGAATCGCTCGGCTTGAATCCTGACATTCCGCTTGTGTTATTCGCTGGCAAACTCTATTATAAGAAGAGTCCGATCGATGTGGTGACGGCGATTGATCGATTGGAGCAGTCCACGAATCTCATCGTGATCGGAGACGGGCCCCTTCGCTCCGACATGGAGCACTTGGCCTCTGCTCGCCCGTGGATGCGGATGCTCGGATTTGTGAATCAAAGTGAGATTGCCGCGTGGTATGGCGCCACCGACTTGTTCGTTCTTCCGTCCTGCAGCGAGAAATGGGGCCTGGCCGTCAACGAGGCCATGGCGGCCGGTGCAGTACCAATTGTGTCCGACGCCGTCGGCAGCGCACCGGACTTAGTCACGCGCGACGTGGGTTGGGTATACGAGACTGGCAATATTGGTGCGCTTGCCCGTGCTATTGCGGAAGGCTGCCAGCCGGACGCCTTGACCGATCGCCGTACCGCGGCACAGCGTCGCTCGGCACAGTACGGAATTGATGCAACGGCCTACGGCATCGAGACGGCTGTCGACGCTGTGCTAGGCCGATGACGCGCGCGACTCAGATCGTGGTCGTGGGACCACCGGCCGAAGCTGGACTTCGCGCTTCTCTGGTCGTGGCATTCCAACATTCCGAATGTGCCGTCGACCTGCTTGACCTCGGCCCGTGGAGTCCGGCTTGGCTTGCGTCCGCCGCCTTCCGACAGCCGATGCTCGGAGTTGGCTTCCGTCGCGAGTTCCGCCGACGGGTCGACGTGTTGGCGGACAAGGGCTCCGCGGACCTCGTCCTAGTCCTCAAGGGGCCATTGCTGGACCCACGTTCGATCGAGTACCTACGTTTACGATTCAACAGCCCGGTGGTGTGCTGGAATCCTGATAGTCCGTTCGATGACGCCGTCTCCAATCGGGGTGCGGGGATTCCCAGAACGATCGGGGCCTACGATGCGTACATCACGTGGGCCGATGATGTGGCAGAGGAACTGAGCGCAGCTGCTGCCCAGGTGCTCGTCGTTCCCTTTGCCTGGGACCCTTATGTCATGCGGCCAACTGCAGGCCACGGCGTGGCTACAGGCCGGATCGTTTTCATCGGCACAGGCACCAGAGAGCGGAGCGCATGGTTGCAGAACCTGGCGCACCTACGCCCGATGGTGTTTGGGAATCGATGGCCAAAGATTCAGGGAGTTGATATTTGGCCCCCAGTCCGTGGAGCAGAGTTTTGCAAGATCGTGGGTGAAGCAAAGTGGAATCTCAATCTGCTGCGCCCGCAGAATGCGCGGTCACACAATATGCGCACATTTGAACTGGTCGGGGCCGGAGGAACTCAGGTGGCTCCGTGGACCGATGACCACCGAAGGTTTCTGGGCGCTGACAGTCGAACGGTTCTCTTCCAGAGTAAGGAAGAACTTGAGTCCATCTTACGATCGGATCCGTGTGAACGCGCTCCGCGACAGCCCACCTTGCTTAAGGGTCACACATATCGCGATCGGGCGAACCAGATCTTGGCTGATCTTAGAATACACATACCTCGAAACCTGGTCACGTGATCCTGTTGACGGACCGGAGAGCACTAAGCTAGTGTGGATAAATGGCCGCTACGTTGGATGTCCAGTCTATGTACTTGGACTTGCTTCGAAGTTATCTTACTCGGTATGGTGATGACGACCTGATACCAGTTCGTGCCGCAAGTCATCCGCTGTTTCGGCGTGGTCTCAACGTCCTGGCTAGTCGGGGGTTCAGGCTTGTGCGTGAGTACCCATTTGATGAGTGTAAGAGGAATCTCGGCCTAGACTACCCCGCTGCAGCAGAGACGATGATTGGAATGCAGAGGCTAACAAGCCTTCAGCGCTGCGTCGAGACCGTACTCGCCGAGGATGTCCCCGGAGATCTAATCGAGTGCGGAGTTTGGCGCGGAGGCGCATGCATTCTAATGCGTGCAGTCCTAGCTATTTATGGCGACGAGTCCCGCTGTGTGTGGGTAGCCGACTCATTTGCCGGTGTGCCGCCGCCCGACAAGGAGAATTACGTTGCTGATGAGAATCTCAGGCTAGATCTTATATCAGATGTGCTTGCAGTATCGGAAACCGATGTGAAGGCTAACTTTAAGCGCTACGGCCTGCTGGACGATCGCGTGCGCTTCCTTGCCGGGTGGTTCAAGGATACGCTTCCAGTCGCACCGGTTGATCGGCTTTCGCTGATGCGGCTTGACGGCGACCTTTACGAATCCACGATTCAGGCGCTCGATTCATTGTATCCGCGCTTGTCGGCCGGAGGTTTTTGCATTATAGATGACTATCATGCGATCAGCGCGTGTCGTCAAGCTGTCAAGGATTACCGTGAAAGACATAAGATAGCCGCTGAGATAACTGAGATAGACGGCAGTGGCATCTTCTGGCGTAAGTAGTCATAGGAGACGGCCCGCCGCGCGGACTGCATACCGCTGCGGCAGGAAACAGTTCCTTGCCCACTCTGCCGCTTGCTTGCCCATCCACTCGAGGTGCGCTCGATCCTGGAGGAGTTGAGCGAGCACCGCTACCAGCGCCCCGGCTGTCTCATCGGCTGGGGCAAGGCCCGTGACGGGGTCAACGAAGGCGTCATGCGACCCGCCGAAGGCGGGGCCAACTACGGGGGTGCCCGCGACTTGCGCCTCCAGCAAGGCCATGCCGAAGCCCTCTCCGGACGGGCAGCGGCCACACCTAGTCCTGGTCGCCAGCACGAACAGGTCCGCGTCGGCGAGTTCGCGGGCCAGGCAGCCATCGTTGAGCCCCGGCCGCAGCATGCACCAGTGGTACCTGCTCACAAGCTCCCGCAGGTCATGCGGCGGCTCGCCCGTACCGCACACGGTGACCCGGACATCATCTCGACCGAGTGCCGCGACCGCTTCCAGCAACTGCGGCAGGCCCTTCTGCCGCCAGCCGTCCAGACGGAATGCGGTCACAAGATGAGCCTCTCGCCGAGGCTCCCGCGGCCGGGTTGACGCTTCGACTAGCGTGCTAAACCATCGCTCCGAAAGGCCCGGCGGGAGAACGCTGGCCTTGCAACCTCGAGACAGCGCGCCCGAAGTGAAGCTGCTGACTGTGATCACACGTACGCTCGGCAGCTGCATCAGGCGGTTCTCGACATAAGATCGGAGACGGAGGCGACTGGCCCAGACGTCACTCCCGTGACATATAACCGATATGCCCGCCGCCGCAGGATCCCGTGCCAGCAGCGCCGCCACCGGAAGCAGTGCCCTATGCAAGAGAATAAGGCGAGTCGGCTCGCCGTGGTCTCGCAGCACGGCCCGCGACTGGGCCAGCAACCGAGCGTGAGCGGAGGCACCCGGTCCACTAAGGTCAAGGCGCTGATATTCTACGTCCTGACAGCCGAATACCCACTCCAGCGTCTCCGCGTAGCGCTCGATCCCGCCGCCTCGGCCACGCGATGGCGTCAGCATCAAGGCGTGCCTCACATCGATCCCCCGGTCTGGGAGGATTGTCATTGAGGTAACCCCAGCAGCCAGTTGAAGTAAGCATCAGGCTCGAACGGCGCGGGGTCTGGCGCCACGCCTACCGAGAGGGCCCGCTCAGTGGCGCTCTGGAGCGAGTCTCTGTCGCCGACGGTAAAGCCGCACAGCGCCGGCCCGGCGATTTCCCGATTCTGGGCAGTGTCGCGGGCTATGACCGGCTGCCCGTTTACTCGTGCCTCGGCGAGCGGGAAGCCGAATGACTCGATGCCGGTGGGAAAGTAGATCGCTTGGCTGCGGGCCCACAGGAGGCGCAGTTCCGCGTGAGACAGTTGCCCGACCAACTCGATCCGTGGATGGCATGCGAGATCATCGGGTAGCTCCGTCTTGTCCGCTGTCACAAGCATTCGCACCGAGGGGTCGATGTGGTAGTCCACGGCCTTAATCCACTCGGTTAGGCGCTCGATCATGTGTTTGTAGGGAGAGAACATAACCGGACAGAGGATCACCTGCTCGCGGGGCATCTTGGGGACCGAGTCGGGTGAGACAGGGTTCAGGCGCGGAGTGATGCGGCTCCGGAGGCTCGGCATGATGTGGGCAACGCGTTCGGCCATCGCCGCGGAAGGTGTGACTATTACGTCTGATCGGCGAGCTGCCATACGCACTATGGGCGTCCTTACCCTGGACTCCTTGCGGAGCGAGGGGTGGAGCTTAGACCACTCCTCGTCGGTTAGGAAATCGAGTGGATTCCCGAGCCGTGTCCATCGCTCGCCGCCAGGCGTAAGGAAGCTGAGATTATTGAGCGCGACTCGCCTGCTTCGCGTCGGAATGTTCATCTCTCGGCGGAAAAGCCATGCAGGATCAATCCGCCGGAACGCTCCTATGAGACGAACGTCCTCGCGCCCGGTGCGTGCTAGGTACTGGTAAAGCTCCACCCTAAAGCGGCCGGCTCCCCCGACCGTGCCGCCTGCGGCGTCCACGAATACGGTTGTGGTCACGTGTCATTCCTCATCTCGTTCGGTCGTTGGAAGGTGAGCTCGAGGAGCGGCGAGCGCTCCGATGAGTCCGCTGCGTAGCGAACATCGAGCAGGCCGGCCCGAGTTGCGACTGTGCGCCACCAGCGGGACGAGTGGCGCTGACGTGAGATCCGCAGGTAGGTCAGGTAACCGTCCAAACGGGGCCAGCGACGGCCTGCGGCACGGACCAGCGGTACCTGGGCCGCAATGCCCAGCAGCCACTCCAGCCAGCGGATCGGGTGATGCGGGTCCGGCACAGTGCACAGCAAGGTGCCGCCCGGGCGCAGCACGCGGCAGCATTCGCGCAGCACGGCCGTGGGATCGTCGACGTATTCCAGGACGCTCGCTGCGACCACCGCGTCGAACGTCGCCGACTCGAACGGGAGCCTGCGCCAACCCGGATCGAGTTGGACCCAGCCGACCATGCGGGCGGGGTCAGCTGCTGTGGCGCGGTGCAGCATCTCCGGCGAAATGTCGCAGCCTGTCGCGCGCATTCCGGCGGCGGCGATGACGCTGGCGAGTTCGCCGGTGCCGCAGCCGAGATCCAGCACGCAGCCTCCGGCGGACACGTGGTACGTGACCGCGCCAGCCAAGCTGGCCAGCCGACCTGCGAGGCGCCCGTCCGGCGTGTACTTCGACGGCCAGGCCGCGGCCTTGGCGTCGAAGAGTTGCCGCACCTGCACTGTGACATCGGCCGCCCGGTCAGCCACGGCCACCACCATCCGCGGCCTGGATGGTGGCGTGCATCGTGGTCAGCATCGCCTTGGTCGGCAGTGCCGCGCCTCCCGTTACTGCCCGCCGAAAGGCGGCAACGCAGGCACGGTGGCCCTTGTCCTGCCTGCCCCTCCACACTGTCTTGCCGTCCACTTTCGCGGAGCGGAAGTCATCGATGACGAGCCGCTGGGATCCGGCCATAACCTCGATCCGTTCCTTGGCTGCCGTCGGCATGGCGCTGCCGTAGCAGATCGTGGCGAACGAGCCGTCAGCGAAACGCAGGGACACGATCGCGTCATTACCGGGCACGCCGAGGCCGTCGTGGCGGTCGCCGCCGAGCAGCGAGACAGTCTCCACGACGTCGGCGCCGATAAGCGCCTGGGAGGTGTCGACAAAGTGACAGACCTCGCCGAGGAGCCGACCGCCCTGCCGCCGGTCGCTGTACCAGTGGCCGTCGGGGACCGGCCCTGCGGCGACCCGGTAGACAAGGAACTTCGTCGAGGTTGTCTCCGCGAGTACAGCTCGTGCCGCAAGAACGGCAGGTGACCAGCGACGATTGAACCCGACCATCAGCTGCCGCCCGGATGCCTCCCAAGCGGCCTCTACCTGACCCAACCCGTCTTGCGTCAGGGCGAGCGGCTTCTCGCACCACACGTGCCGCCCGGCTTTCAGCGCCAGCGTTGCCAGCTCGGCATGCGTGTCGTGCGGCGTGGCGACGACCACGACCTCGACGTCATCGTCCTCGATCACACCGAACGCACCGCTGATCGCCTTCTCGAAGCCGTGGCGCTCCGCGGCGCGTCGGGCCGACAGCCCGCTGGCCGAGGCCACCGTGACGAAATGGTCGAATCCGGCGGCGCGGAACGCGGGCAGCAGCGTCCCGGTCGAGAATGCCCCGGAGCCGATCCAGCCGACGCCAGGTGACGAGCTTGCTGCCCGTCGCGGCCGGACCGGGATGGGCGGCTCCGCGGCGACCGCCGCCGGGTAACTGAGGCGTATCGCCAGGTACGGATCGGTCCGCTGCTCGATCAATTGGTAAGCCTGCGCGGCGTCGCCGATGTCGTAGATATGGGTCACAAGGCCGGACACCCGGAGCCGACCTGTGGCGAGCAGGTCAAGCACCGCCTCCAGGTTCCGTCCTTCGGTCCAGCGGACCTGTCCCGCCGGATAGTCGACCCCCCATGCTTCATAGGACGGCTCGTACCGGCCGGGCCCGTAGGAGCGGGCAAACCGGAGCGAGAGCTCCCGCTCGTAGAACGGCGTGCGCTCCAGCTGCAGACCGACATCGCCGACGATCACCACGGCGGCCCGGTCACGGCACAGCGGCGGAACCCGGGTCACCGGCCCAGACGACGGGCTCGCCGCGCATACCAGCACGGCATCCGCGCCCCGGCCACGAGACCAACCGAGCACCCGGCCGGTCGTCGCGTCACCGAGCTCGTCGAGGGCGAGCACGCCGGATTTGGCCGCCATGGCCCGGGCGTGCGCCGACGGGTCGATTCCTGCCACGTCGCAGCCTGAGGCCATGGCCAGCCGGGCCGCAAGCTGGCCGACCAGGCCGAGGCCGACTACCACGACCTTCGAGCCGGCACCCGCCTCGGCCAGCCGGAACCCGTGCAGCGCAATCGACCCGACGGTCGCGAAGGCGGCGTCCTGTGCGGGAACCCCGTCGGGCACCACCGCGCATAGCAGGCCAGGGACCGCCTGGAACTCGGCATGGTTGGCCTTGCCGGCCCCGCCGGTGGCGACTAGCTGCCCGGCCCGGATGCCGGTGACCGCTGAGCCGACCTCGACCACCTCGCCAGCCGCCGAGTAACCCAGTGGCACGTCCTCAGCGAGCCTGCTGCGCACCGTCTGTGCGGTGGCGGACAGGCCCTCGGCCCGAGCCTTGCGGACGACCTGGCGGACCAGGTCCGGCCGTGCCCGCGCCTTGGCCAGCAGGCTGGACTGGGCCAGCGCCGTTACCGCTCCCTCGGTTCCCGGCGACAGGACCGAAGCGACCGTGCGGACTAGCACCTCGGTCGGGCCGACCGTCGGCCGTGGCACGTCGAGGACCTCGACCGGCCCGCCCGATATGGGCTGCACTACCTGCTTCACATCCGCTCCCCCGTCTTGATCGCGCACCCGCCCCGTGCCCGGCGCCAGCAGGTAGTGACCCGGATCGGCAGCACCGCCTCAATCCGGCAGCTCAGCACCGGCGCTGCGGTCGTCCGCAGTAAGCCTTCGGCGACCTGTCCGGATTCCACCGTGAGCGTCAGCTGGTTCGGCGCGGCGATGCTGACCTCGAAGGTGCCTCCCGCCGTTGTGGCGACGGCCCCGCCGGAATCCAGCCGGACGACCGTGCCTGGCGCGAGGTGCCATCGGACGATGGCGGTGTGCCGGCCGGTGCCGGTCACCAGGTCGTCCACCCGCAACTGGCCCGCGGCCAGCGACCAGCGACGGCGGTGCGACGGACGGCCGGTCAAGTGCCGGAACCCGTCGTGCGCCGCCTCGAACGCCACGGCGTCTGCGTCGGCGGACGCAGCAAAGTCCCGGATCTGCGCCCGCCGACCGGCCCGGAACGCGCCCCATACCTCGGTGGAGTTGGCCCCGTCGAGCTGCACGGTATTGTGGCCGGCAGTCGAGCGCTCGTACTCTCGGACTGGCCCCCGGTCGTAGCTCGACGTTGCGGTATCGACGAGCAGTGGAGTCCCGTCTACGTGCACGACGCAGCCGAGCGTGTCAGCGTGTGCGTGGGCGGGGAGTTCGTCGGGGCAAGGCAGGCCGACATCCGCGAGCACATGCCATCCGCCGAGAGCCGCCCGGACGAGGCCCGTGTCCGGCAGCGTTACCAGCGGCTTGGCCGGAGGCTGCCCTAACTCAAGCGCGGCAACCAGCCCGGCCGGGACGGGATAGCCGTCGTTGAGCAGCGGCACGTCGTTGCCGGGGGCAAGAACGGCGGCCAGCCAGGCCCGCATCCGTTCGATCGCACTGGTTAGCTCCGCCGTGGGCTCGGTCCCGCTGGCCCGGACCAGGTCTGCGATGTCGATCAGGTCGGCCAGCACCTGGCAGTGGTAGGCAGGCGCCCGCTCGTAGTGGCCGCCGTCCGGCAGCACCTGCACGGCCAGCTGGCTGGCAAGTTGGCGGAGCACCCGGCGCAGCAGCCGGTCGTCGGCGAAGAACACCGCCAGCCCGGCTAGCGCCTTGAGGTCCTTGATGAGGTGATTGCCGCCGACGTCATATTCACGATGCCACCGCAGGAATCCGGCATGGTTGGCGAGATCTGCGACGAAACGGTCCTCGAGGTCACTGCCGGCGACGAGGTGCCTGTACTGCCCGCACCATGACCAGGCCCGCAGCGCCGCCGGATAGGGCAGCCATGCGTCACCGCGGCCGGGCA
>Ga0335079_10007379_pt1 | contig 12536 bp, 9 predicted proteins | sample Lox_Sample_33_FD_206719 | JGI IMG/M metagenome (GOLD analysis project Ga0335079, IMG submission 206719) | Soil microbial communities from Loxahatchee National Wildlife Refuge, Florida, United States - Lox_Sample_3.3 | ecosystem: Environmental > Terrestrial > Soil > Wetlands | place: USA: Florida... | reverse complement strand
ACGTCCGATGGACGGGCGCGCTCATGGGGCTGCCTGAAGCACAGGGCCGAGAGGTGTTCCGGCGGCTGGACGATAATGGCGACGGATTCGTCACCACCGACGACGTGCTCGAGGCAATCCGCGACTACTACTTCGACGACGACCCCGAATCCACCGGGAGCTGGCTGCTCGGCCCGCTCGACTTCGAGCCCGACATCCCGGAGCGGGGCCACGAGGGGACCCTCGGGGCTGGCCCTCCGTGACGTAGCAATCTCTCTTCGCGGGTCGTGGCTCCCCGCGCGCCCAGTTCCTCGGCGCCTTGAGAAGAGCCCTGAGCCATCGAGCGAAGCGCCGATCGAAGGGGAGGGCTCTGGGACGGAGCCTGTCGGATCAACAAGACCACGGCCGTCACTACGAGCGACGCGCGGCCTGACCGGGCCGAGGTGTCCCGAGGTCTGGGCCGCCGTTCGCCGGTGCGGCCTGGTTGCTGGCGGCCGACGACCGGTGTCGTCGGGGGCTTCCTTGGCGCTGAGCTGCGATCGTCCGGCCTGCGACCCCTCGGGTGGCCTTCGCCCGGAGCGTCGCGGCGGCCGCTACACGATTCTCGGGACGTTTCTGCTGATCCAGCAGCCTTTCTCTTGGGCTCCTCGAGCGTCGCGCCGTGCTCATGGGCGAGCGGCTCGGTCGAAGTCGATGTCGCCACCCAGGCCGAAGAGCGCGAACGGGTCGCCCGGGCGGTTTCGATCCACGACGTTCACTCCGGCCAGCGCGTACAGCCGCACGCGGTCGAATCCGAGCCAGCGCCCGGCCGGTTCGAAATACGCCGACACACCGACCCGGTGGCGCGTGATGTCCGCCGAGCCCGCCCGCGTCAGGTCGTACATGGGACCGGCGAGCAGTCTCGCCTCGCCCCGACCCCGCCACAGCTCGAGGAAGGCGGTCGTCCGGTTCGCGAGCAGCCAGTCGGTCTCGCCGACGAGGGTGTCGTGCTCCCATTCGTAGTACCAGCCGGTGCGCGCCGACATTCTGTACCAGGAGGCCTCGCTCTCGTTCCTCAGTACGAGCCAGCCGAGCTGAGCACGCAGCACAGGATTGAACATCACGCGATGTCCGAGGCCTGACTCCTCCTTGCCGGAGAGCGCGTCGATCTCGGCCTTGCCGAACTTCGAGCTCGCGGACGGGAACCTCAGGAGCGAGCCATTGGTACCGAAGAATCCGAAGGCGTCGTATTCGAGCCTCAGCTGAAACGGCGCGAGCGGTACCCACTCGATGGAGGCGGACCCCTGCGCGTAGGCCGGGTTTGCATTTGCGCTCAGGCCGAGCTGGAGGTACCTGCCCCGGGCCAGGGGTGAGGCGCTGTCCTCCGGGAGCCAGCGGCGGGCAACGCCCACCGAGAGCATGATCCCCGCGGGCCCGACGCGGCCCACTCCGTCCACGGAGACGATCGTCTTCGCCTGCGCGGCGGCTCGCCAGGGCGAGAGCGTCAAGGCGGACACGAGCAGCACCAGCATTGCCACGCGCAAACCCTTCGTATGCTTCCGACGTGGTGAACCCATTGGGCAGCCCCCCTCGACTTCGACGTTTGTCTGCTCAATGCACCTCTGTGAAGTCAGCGGGAGCCCGGCGCGGACTGACCGGAGCCGGGTACTCGCCGACGTAGCCGACCCTGAGGACGAGCTGAGGCACTCCCGCGAGCCCCAGCTCCCTCGCGATCCGCGCTCGCCAGGGGGCCTCCTCGAGCGTCTGCGACATCGGCTGCGCCGCGAGCATCCGCTCGCGCAGGCGGAGCGCCATGCGCTCGAAGTGCATGCCCGTCTCCAGGAGCGCTGGCGTGCTCTCATCGCGAGACGTGACCACGAGCCAGCCACCGCTCTGCCGCACCTGGGCTGCAGTCGCGTGGGTCCCGGCGTCCCGGAAGCGCTTCCCCATCACTGACTTCCAGTTCATGAAGTGCGCCATGTAGAAGCGGGCAAACGGCCCGAGGCCCATGCTCGCCGGGGTGAGCCCGTCGGCGTGGCGCTCGATCTCCTCGTCGGAGAAGCGGATCCACCGCGCGAGCTCGGCCTGTGTGTCGTCGCGCCAGGACTGCTGGCGGAAGGCCTCCACCTCGGCCTCGCCCAGCCAGACCGCCTCGCGCGAGCCGCCCGGGAAGAAGGCGGTCGAGCCCGCGTGAGGGGCCTCGAGCGCCCTGCGATCGTCTGCGCGGACAGGCTCGCTCGCGTACCCCCGGCGCACCGTGGCGCGCGAGCGGATCCGGTCGGGGGCGCGGGCGTCCCCTCGCGCGGAGGGGACGAGGCGCACCGTGCACAGTTCCGCCACGTCGCGGGCGCCGGTGCGGGGCTCGATCTCGGCTGCGAGCCCCAACGCGCCCGCTGCCTGCGACAGGTTCTCGAGGAAGGCGCCCATCGATAGCGCCAGCTCCCTGTTCGCCGGATCCACTGCGGGTAGCGTGCGCGACGGATCGACGCCGACGACCCACCGCCGCCGCGCATGGATCCGCACCGTCCAGGGCTGCGTGTTGTGGCTGCTCGGCGCCAGGGCGGCGAGGGCGAGGATCTGCTCCTCCTCGGGCCCGAGCGGCGCGCCCACCGGCGCGTTCCTGCGGATCGCGGCGCGCGCGGCCGCGCGGGCGGGCGTGAGACCTGCTCCCGCGAGCGCCAGCACTCCCAGTCCCGCACCGTGAACGAAGTCTCTCCTCGTCAAGGTCGATCCTCCGCAAGTGCATCGTTCGCCGGGGCGACATCGAGGGCGAGCGCCCCTGGCTCGAAGTGGAACCGTGCGTGGGCAGCGCCCGGCCGCCGACCCTCTGGAACCCGTCCACCGGCGTGCTCCAGCGGGCGCGCCGCGGTCGGCGGGAAAGACCGTCGCTCGGACAGAGGGGCCCTGGTGGTCGAGGGACACGTCGTGGCAGCGGTTGTCGATGGCAGACCAGGCGACCGCGGGCACGAGGAGCATCGAGGGCGCAAGGAGGACGCCGTCGTTCGGGTAGGTGACGAGCTCTTCGATGTCGCACTCGGGCCCGCGCGCGTCCACGACGGTGAAGAGGTCGAGCGGGCAGAGCTCCGCCCGCGCCCGCCGAGGTAGCTGTCGTACACCGGGAGGAGGCCAGCCATGCGCAGGCGCATGTGGAAGATGCGCGCGACGTCGGGCTGGCTGCTGTACTGCCAGACCTGGCAATCGAGCCAGTCGGGCTTGCGGCTGGGGCGCAGCCGCCCTCGGGCGTGCAGGCGGAACGAAGTGTCCCGCGACCGGCCGCCCGCGCCCGTGAACCGCAGGTCTCGTCGCGCCGCCTCGGGTAGGGGTGCCAGGCCACCCTCGGTCAGGCCGGCGGCGGCGATCTCTCTCGAGAACTTGCGGCGCATGCGCGGCGCAATCGCCGATGTCATGACGGCTCCTCCGCCAGCCAGCGCGCGAGGAAGGGCGACTCGGCGGAGACCGAGGCCGCGTCGAGGCGGCGCAGGTCGCCCAGGCATGCAGGGTCCACCTCGGTCCCGACCTTGAGCACCACGTGGACGGGCGTCTTGGTGGCTGCCAGGCGCTCGCGCAGCTCCGCGAGCGCGGACTCGTGCAGGAGTCCCTGAAACGCGAGGACGACGCCCTCGGCCTCCTTCATCGTGTCGATGCGGTAGGTCATGTCCGCCGTCCTCATCACGAGGCGCGCCATGAAATGTGTGGTGTGTTCTCGGGTGGTTACGCTCACCTTGGGCGCTCGCTGTCAGCCGGCTGCTGGCGAATCATCGCCAGCGGCGATAGGCTGACGCCTCCCACAGGGGCCCTCCGGCGTGGCAGCCAACGAGATCGAGGTCCGACGCCTTCAGCTCGCCGTCGCCGCCGCTGGCGCGCCGGTCTCGCTGGAGGTCCTGGCGGGCAGCGGCTTGTGGCGCCCCGCCGCGCTGTGGACGGCCATCGAGGAGGCGCGGCAGCAGGGCGTCATCGCTGCCGACGTGGGCGAGGGAGACGCTCACCTGTGCTGGATAGACGCGCGGGGCCGCCGCGCGCTGGTTTCGCAGGCGCCGCCCGAAGACTTCGCAGCGCTGCTCGCTCGCGCGCCCTTCCCCGACCTCCTGCTCGCCGGGGCTCGGGCCGCCGCCCACGAGCGCGACTTTCAGCGGGCCGGCCCGCTGTACCGCGCCATCGCCGCGGCGCCCGACCGGGCGCTCTTCACGGGCGGCGAGGCCGCGTGGGTCGCGGCGATCGTCGAGGCCATCCGGATCCTCCGGACGATGTGGCCGCTTCCGGCCGCGGCCATCGACGCGGCGCTCGGCTCGGCCGAGGTGCACGGCGACCTGGCAGCCCAGGCCCTGCTCGCCGCCGCCCGCGGGCTGCAGTGCATGTGTGCGGACGACGCGCGGGCGCGCGCGCTGTTCGCTCGTGCCACGGAGGCGTCCGAGGCCACTGGTGACCCCGCCCTCAGGACCGAGGTCCGGACGTACATCGCGGTGTCGCTCGTGCTCGCTGGTCGCGCGCGGGAGGGGATAGCCGCGTTCGAGGAGCTGCTGGGCGACGTTCCGGTCGATCTCCTCGACCCGCGCTCGGTCCAACTCGATCTGGCGGGGGCGGCGCCCGGTGCGGCGCTTGCGATCCTCGCCTGGGCCCACGTCATCACGGGCGAGTACCCGCGCGCACTCGACCTCCTTGAGCGCGTGACCTCGCACGGCGCCAGGACCGGCAACGCCAACCTGGAGGCGCTGGGTCGGCTCTCGCTCGCGCTCGCCCACGTTTCGGCCGGCGACATCGGTGCGGCGCGCCCCCATGCCGAGGCGGCGCACGACCACTGGAGCCGCACCGCTGAGCTGTCGTATCGCTGGGACGCTGCCTTCGCGCTTGCCTTCGTTCGGGCGTCGGAAGGGCGCCCCGAGGAGGCCCGGCGCATCCTCGATGCCGCGCTCCCGACATGGCGGCTCTGCGAGCGGCCCTGGATCGGAGGCTCGCGGATGCTGCACCTGCTCGAGGAGCTGGAGCGGTCGGGGCTGGCTGCGCTCCCCGGGCTGGAGGTCGACGGCGAGATCGCGCGACACCTCGAAGCCCCGCAGCCGTTCCTGGCGGGCATCGCGCATCGCTTCCGCGCGCGCAGGCTCCTCGCCAGGGGCGGCGAGGACGCGGTCGCCGCGGCCAGTCATCTGGACCGAGCCGTCTGCCTCCTGCGCGACGCGGGCGCGAGGCCCGAGCTGTGCCTCGCGCTCTCCGAGGCCGCTGAGCTGGCGGGCTCGCTCGGCCACCACGACCAGGCGGCACAGCTCGGCGCCGAGGCCGCCGAGATGGCGATCCCCGGACCTGTCCCGCAGCGCGATGGGTCCAGAGACGCGCTCCGCCTCGCCTCCGCGATCCTCGAGCTGGGGCGGTTGGGTGCGCTGCCGAGACGCGAGGGACTGTGGGGCGAGGTGGTCGCCAGGCTCTGTCGCGAGTTTGGCGCCGAGCGATGCGCCATCGTGGAGTGGGTCGAGGGCGGTCCAGCGCTGCTCGGCGTCCGCGGTGCCGCCGCCTGGCACGAGGCGCTCCTTGCCCGCGTCCGCGAGGGCGCGCCCTCTACCCCGACCTTCGAGCCGGCGCTCCTGCAGCAGGGGTGCGGGAGCGCGTCCGGGCAGCTTGTGGTGGTGCCGTTCGTCGACGAGGAACTGGGCCGCCGCGGCCTCGTCGCTCTCGAGAGCCGCGCGACGTTCTCCGCTCTCGGGCGGGATGACGGGACGCTCCTGCGCATCCTGGGGCGCCAGATCGGGATCCTCGTCGCCAACGTCGCGCTGTGGAGGGAGCTGCTCGATGCGCGGCAGCGGCTCGAGCAGGAGAACCGCTACTACCGCGAGGTCGCCCCCGCGGCGCCGCTCGGCGGGGGCCGGATCGTCGGTGACTCCCCGGCCATGCGCGAGGTCCTGGCGCTGGTGCGGCGCGTGGCTCCGACCACGACGCCGGTCCTCGTGACGGGCGAGACAGGGGTCGGCAAGGAGTTGGTCTCGCGCGAGATCCACCTGCTCTCTCCGCGGCGGGACGGGCCGTTCATCGCCGTGCACGTGGCGGCCCTCGCGCCGGGGCTGGTCGCGAGCGCGCTGTTCGGGCACGAGCGCGGTGCCTTCACCGGGGCGACGCAGCAGGCGAAGGGCAGGTTCGAGCTCGCTCACGGGGGGACAATCCTCCTCGACGAGATCGGCGAGCTCTCTCTGGAAGACCAGGTCAGGCTTCTCCGCGTGCTCCAGGAGGGCACGTTCGAGCGGGTCGGCGGCGCGCGTGTCATCCGCTCCGACTTCAGGCTCGTCGCGGCAACGAACCGCGACCTTCCCGCCCAGGTCAGCGCTGGCCGGTTCCGGGAGGACCTGTACTTCCGGCTCGCCGCATTTCCCCTGCGCGTTCCGCCCTTGCGCGAGCGCCGCCAGGAAATCCCCACGCTCGCTCTCTACTTCATGGAGAAGGCGAGCCGAAAGCTCGGGGTCCGATTCGAGGGCATGCCCGAGCTAGACGTCGCGCGCCTGCTCGCGCACGACTGGCCTGGCAACGTCAGGGAGCTCGAGCACATCATCGAGCGCGCGGTCCTCCTCTCGGATCCGCCTCGGCTGCGCATACCCGCGCTTGACGGCAAGGGCGCGCGCCCCGCAGCCACTGCGCAAGCGACAGGGATGGTCGATGAGTGGCCGAGCCTGGAGGAGGTGGAGCGCCGCTACGTCGCCAAGGTCCTCTGGCATGCGCACGGCCGCGTGACGGGAGCGGGTGGGGCCGCCGAGGTCCTCGGTCTCAAACCGTCGACGCTCCAGTTCCGGATCGACAGGCTCGGACTGCGCGAGGAGCTCCGCCGCTCCCGCGAGGCGGGTGCCGCGCCGAGTGGAGCGACGAACGGCTGTGAATAGATCGCGCAGGATCGCCTGCTGGCTCGTGAGATCGGGACATCATCGACGATTGCGCGCACTTCGGGTGCTAGTGCTCTAGTTCGTGCACAATACGTGAGATCCCTCATCGCTACGCATGGAGTCCCTCCCGTGGTTCTGGCTCACGTGACGCATGAGCCATCTCGCGATTTCGCCGCGAAGCGACTGATGGAAGATGTTTCGTACAGACGTTCTCCGTGGCCATCAGGCCTCCTCGCGGGAGACGGCGGGTGCCGCCCACGCGTCGCTTCCCGTACCGCTCCTCCCTTTGTTGGGGGCAGGCGGGTCTGAAATGGCCCGACGTGCGCAGACAGCCGGGGGACGAGCAATCAGCGCCCCGCCACCAGCCGGTTCCGACACCAAGATGTCGGTAACCCGCGCGCCAGAAAGTTTCGCCGCGCACCCGGTCGGCTCGCGCGGAGAGTGGCCATGTTCAACCGACACACCGTTGTCGTATAAGGCCGGCACGGACATGCTCCGCATCGATGTGGCCATCAGAGCCGAACTGGCGGACACCCTCATGGAGGTTGCTCGCTACGACGCGATGTGCGCCTCGTTTCGCCTCGCGCCTCACGTCCGCCAGCGGCTCGCGGCGCAAGGCGACCTGCGCTGGGTCCACGCTGTTGCAACCCGTGAGGGCCTGAACGCGAGCGGTCACAAGATCGTGATGGCGCTGCAGCGCCGACTACCGGCATGCGTCGCGCCATGGCAGCCAGCGGTCTGCGCCATTGCCGAGCTCGCCGCCATGGTGCGCCGGCTCAGCGGCTTCACACGGAACACGGGCCTCGGCGCAATCGTCAGGCTCCACGAGCACCTGGAGCCCGACCCCGCGTTCCGCACCGCTTCGCGAACGGTATGGTACGCCGCCGGCGTGCCAGAGGTTGTCCCGCGCGCGAAGATCGGCGAGCACATCGAGCGACTCTCCGCGTGGTACGAGGGCACGCCGTTCGGCAACTCGCCGGTGATCGGCGTGGCCGTGGTTCACCAGGAGCTGATGCACCTTTGCCCGTTTCCGGCGCGCACTGTCGGTGCGGTCGACGCCCTTACGCGCTGCGTGCTCATGCAGCGCGGGGTAAACCGCTCGGGTGTCGGTGTCCTCGAACGCCAGTTCGCCTGGAATGCCGAGAAGTACGGGAACGCCATCCGCGTTTCCGGCGACAAGGGGCGCGAGCGGTGGCTGCTGCATTTCGCCCGCGCCCTCCTCGAGGCACAGCGCGGGGCCTGTAAGGAGATCGAGGGCGCTCGCATCCACCTTGAGCGCAAGCGCGGCCTCGACGCGCAGCCTTCGTACGAGCGCGAACAAGCGATCTACGACTTCATCCTTCACAAGCGCGGGGCGACGAGCGCCGAGGTCGCCCGCGTCCTTGGGGATCGCGCGACAAACATGCGGATGGTGCAGCGCGACCTCACGCGCCTGGCCGAGATCGGGCTCATCGAGAAGCTCGGGGCGCGCAAGAACGCCTGGTATCGGCCGCGCGGGCTCATGCCCGACTGCGACTTCGAGCCAATCGATGGCGGGGTGGAAGTCTCTGCGGGAGGTCGTGCGCGTGGCTGAGCCGAACAGAGAAGCCCTGCTCGCCGAGCTTCAGCGACAGGAGGCGCTCCTTCGCGACCTCGATCGCCAGCGGGAAGAGGCGCGCACTCGAATCGAGAAGCTGCGCGAGCAGGCGGCTGCTGCTCGAGATGTTTCGACGCAGCTTGCGCTCACGGCGGTTCCGCCCGGCAACTCTGCTCCGGCCCTGCGCGCGAGCGAGTCCCCGACGTGCCAGGGCAACAAGCTGCGGCTCTTCCGCGAGCTCTTCCGTGGCCGTGAGGACGTCTACCCCAGGTACTGGGAGAAGCCGGCCCAGAAGAAGAAGGGCTACTCGCCCGTCTGCGGGAACTTGTTGAAGCAGGGCCTCTGCCCGAAATGCGAGCGCAAGAAGGTGAAGTGCGGCGAATGCCCCAACCGCAGATTTCTCCCCGTCACAGACCAGGTCATCCTCGACCACTTCAAGGGTGTCCACACCATCGGCGTCTACCCGTTGCTCGAGGACGACACCTGCTGGTTCCTCGCTGCCGACTTCGACAAGGCGTCCTGGAAGGAAGATGTCGTCGCTTTCGTCGAGACATGCCGGGCAGTCGGTCTGCACCCCGCTGTCGAGCGCTCGCGGTCCGGCAACGGTGGTCACGTCTGGTTCTTCTTTGCGACGCCCATCGCCGCCAGCGTTGCCCGGCGCATGGGCTGCTACCTCATCACCGAGACGATGGCGCGGCGCCATCAGCTCGGCATGGACTCGTACGACTGCTTGTTCCCGAACCAAGACATCATGCCGCGCGGCGGCTTCGGCAACCTCATCGCTCTGCCGTTCCAGAAGAAGCCGCGCAAGCTGGGCCACACGCTGTTTGTCGACGACGCGCTGAAGCCGTGGCCCGACCAAGGCGTGTTCCTCGCCAGCCTGCCTCGCCTCGGGCCCGACTTCGTCGAGAACATCGCGCGCGAGGCGTCCCGCACCGGGCAGGTGGTTGGCGTGCGGCCCGCAGAACCGCTGGATGAAGAGGACTCGGCTCCGTGGATCCGGCTTCCATCCGGACGGCGGCGGACGCAGCGTATCACCGGCCCCCTGCCATCGGCGCTGAACGTGGTCCTTGCCCAGAGGCTCTTCATTGCGAAGGCGGGCGTTCCTTCGGCTCTGCTCAACCAGGTCCAGCGGCTCGCGGCGTTCCAGAATCCCGTATTCTACAAGAACCAGAGCATGCGCTTGTCGACGCGCGGTACGCCGCGGGTTATCTCCTGTGCCGAGGACTTCCCTGAGCATCTCGGTGTCCCGCGCGGCTGCCAGTCCGATCTCGAGGCCCTGCTCGACGAGCACGGAGTGAAGCTCCAGGTCGAGGACAAGCGGACCGAGGGAATGGAACTGGATGTCTCCTTCCGTGGCGAGCTCATGCCGATCCAGCTGGCGGCGGCGCGCGCCATGCTCCAGCACGACACCGGCGTCTTCGTTGCCCCGCCGGGAATCGGGAAGACGGTCCTGGGCATATACCTCGTGGCTCAGCGTCGGCGCAGCACGCTCATCCTCGTCCATCGGCAGCAACTCCTTGACCAGTGGCTCGCTCAGCTCGCGATGTTTCTGGGCATCGACGAAGAGGAGATCGGCCAGATCCGGGGCGGCAAGAAGGAACCGAACGGCCGGCTCGACGTCGCCATGCTCCAGAGCCTTGGGCAAAAGGGCAGCGTGGACGACCGCGTCGCGACCTATGGCCAGGTGATCATGGACGAGTGCCACCACCTGTCGGCCTGCTCGTACGAGAGGGTCCTCAACCAGGTGAAGGCTCGCTACGTGGTCGGCTTGACAGCGACACCGCAGCGCCGCGACGGGCATCACCCGATCATCGAAATGCAGCTCGGGCCAGTGCGCTTCTCGATCGATGCCAAGAGCCAGAGTGCCAAGCGGCCCTTCGATCACCGGCTGATCGTACGCGAGACCAGCTTCGCTCTTCGACCGGATCTCACGGCCGGCGGCATCCAGGAATATTATCGCGAGCTGGTCGTCGACGAGGCCCGAAACCAGCTCATCATCGGCGACGTGATCAGGGCAATACAGGAAGGCCGTTCGCCGATCCTGCTCACCGAGCGCAAGGACCACCTCAAATTCTTCGCCGACCGGCTGAAGAGCTTCGTCCGGCACATCGTCGTGCTCGAGGGCGGCAGGTCGAGGAAGCAGCAGAAGGCGACCGGCGAGGAGCTGAACAGCATCCCCGACCACGAGGAGCGGCTGCTCCTCGCCACTGGCAAGTACATCGGCGAGGGGTTCGACGACGCCCGCCTCGACACGCTCTTCCTGGCGCTGCCGATCTCGTTCAAGGGCACGCTGGTGCAGTACACCGGCCGGCTCCACCGGTTGCACCCGCGCAAGACCGAGGTTCGGATCTTCGACTACGTCGACCGCAGCGCCCCGATGCTGCTCAAGATGTTCGAGAACCGCCTGCGGGGCTATCGGACCATTGGCTACGCCCGCGACGAGGCCCCGCTCGGGTTCCCACCTCCACCAGCAGAGGAACTAACCGTCGAGTATGACGAGGAGGCGGTACACCACTTCGAGGACGACGATTGACCCGGAGAGCCTATGATGAGGAAGACCTGGAGCCTTCCGGGGATCGATGTCTCGTGGCCACGATGGCCATGGAACCCTTTCAGCCAGTGCGGTTCGGCTGTCCTACCCCAATTGCCGCGCAGTTCGCCCTTGCCAGAGCGTGAGCTTGGGGGCGGTGAAGCGCTGCCAGCGGACTGGTCCGTTCCGGCTTGGGTTTCGATGTAGGCCCGGAGTACCTCCAGCAGCGCACCGCTGCTGGAGACCGGGCAATAGGACCGGCTCCAGAGCACCGGGTGGCGGGAATGCCGCCGCAGCTCCTTGCCATGGTCGCGACGGAGTAGGCGGGACGCGACAGCCTTGAGGTTGTTCGCCAAGACCGAAGGCACGGTCGGGTGCTCCGCAGCAGCAGGTGGACGTGGTCGGGCTCGCCGTTGAACTCTCCGAGCTCGTGGCCCCAGCGTTCGAGAAGGCGACCAAAGGTGGCGCGCAGTCCGTCGAGCATCGCGGTGCTGAGCAGCGTCGAAGGTTTGTCACTGGAGCCACGTGGGAGAGATGGAGGGAGTTTGTTTGGCGCGTGCATTGTCAGGGCGAACTGATACCGTGTCGCTCGAATGGACGGCATGGTCGAGGACGGGTCCGGCGCGGGGTGATCAACCCGCTGATTCAGCAAACAGTCCGCACCAATGAAGGACTGATGAGCGAACCGATTCCACCCGGGTACCGGGGCTGGTGGCGGATCATCGACACGTCGCAGTGGATGAACGACTACCTCGACCAACTGGGGCCGGCCCTGCTCTCGTTGACCGGACACGGCGACCGCCTGCGGATGCTCTGCCTCCTCGCCTACGTCAACTGCACGCCCAGCAAGACGGGGGTGTCGTTCACCTGGGAGGGGGCGTGGGAGTACGACCAGATGTCGGGCTCGGGCCGCGTCACCCTCAGCAAGGATGGCCGGCTCAAGGGCGTCATCAGGATCAAGGACGGCGACTCGAGCACCTTCGTCGCCTGCGCGCCGAGGAGCCGGCCCAGTCCATCCCGCCGCCGCGGAGGTACAGAGACAAGTGGAGGAGGCGCTGGTGAGGCGCAAGGGACCCGCACGCAGGAGAGACGAGGAGCGCTGGGAACGCAACAGGTCGGTCTCGAAGTCCCCCGCGGCACTCGCGCGCTGCGGGGACGTTCGCAAGAAGCGGCCATCGGCGCGTACCGCGCCTGGCTGAAGCGCAAGGCGCGGAAGAAATGAGAGAGAAAGCATGACCGGCAAGACCAAACCGGCGGCACGCAAGAAGTCTTCGCAGCGGAAGAAGCTCCCCATCGCCAGGCTCGAGGAGCTCATCGAGGAAGCGACGGTGGACGCCAACAGCGAGTCGGAGCAGGCCTCCGGCTTCTTCACCATGTTCGAGGACCACCTCGCTCTGCCGTTCAAGACCGAGGTGCTCGGCGTGGAGGCCACGGTCGAGGGGATCGACATGACCGACGATGAGCAGATCGTCGCCGTTTGCGCGCGCGGCAAGTCGCGCCAGCGGATCCCCATCACCGAGCTTCCCCTGCCGGCCCAGCCACCCAAGGGCGCGGAGTGGATCGAGGCCTATCGCCGGTGGCGCGTGGGGAGTAGCCGATGAGCGAGTACCAGTAC
>Ga0335079_10007378_pt1 | contig 12536 bp, 8 predicted proteins | sample Lox_Sample_33_FD_206719 | JGI IMG/M metagenome (GOLD analysis project Ga0335079, IMG submission 206719) | Soil microbial communities from Loxahatchee National Wildlife Refuge, Florida, United States - Lox_Sample_3.3 | ecosystem: Environmental > Terrestrial > Soil > Wetlands | place: USA: Florida... | reverse complement strand
TGCCGGGGATCACTCCCCGTGTGGGTTCGACTCCCTCCTCCGGGACCATCCTTTCACTCACACAACGAAAGACCTGGGAGGCAATCCTCTTCGGCGTACACCTTGCCACTGCTAACCTTCGCGCAGTGACCGATCTTCCGCTTGTGAATATCCAGGCGGGATACAAAGGTTTCATGAGGGAGCGACCTTGGTGTCTCTGAATCAGCGTTCGCGAAGGTCAGCTGTTGTACACCATGCGCTCTTCCCTCGACCCATTCATTCAAACTTATCGGGCGCTGACTATGTCGTGCCCACTTTTCACTAACTGAATGCTGTGATGCTTTTCCGTTGGCGATTTCTTCTCATTGGAAAAGAAGCTGCCTTAACTTGCTTTCCACCAGCTTCATATCGCACTCGATCAGTTCGCCGGTCTTAGCCTTACATCGGCTGCGGTCAATGTAGCGTAGTTGTTCGATTTGCACATATCGTGCTTCACCCTTGGAAATCACCCGAACCCAGGTGTGCGGAACCTGCTCGAACGTTGCGACGTTATATTCCGCGCCATCTGTGGTGGGCGCGACAATTAATCCGCGTCCCTGGCCGCACTTGAAAGCGCCTGAGGAAATCACAACGCAAGGACGCGGGCCATGCAATTCAATCCCGTCTCTGTGATGAACTTTTCCATCCGTCCTCTCCGTCACCGTTTGTGTTGGCAGATTGCAAATATAGATGCCGCCGCGTTCACATCGGTCCGGTTTCTTCGGGATTCGATTCGCTGACATGGAACAGCTAGCCTTCGGTGAATCTGTGATAGCGGCGTTTCAATGGGTTGGCGTCGATTAGAAAGGGCGGCCCGTGCAGGCCGCCCTTGTTGTCACGAGTGGGTCTACTGGCCTTCGTGGGCCTTCATCATTTCCTGAATCTTGGCCTTGATGGCATCCAGGTTGAAGGTTGCCGGATCCTGCATCGGAGGATAGTCGATGGCGGTCATGGCGAGCTTGCCAACGGTCTGTTGGACGAGGACGAAACGCCAGAACTCGCGGGCCATGAAGTCATTCATGTAACCGCCACCCAGGTCGTTGAGGGTCTCGCCGCGGATCGACGAAGTGCGTTCGAAGGGATCCTGGCGAATGTTGGTGATGGTGGGCATATCGGTGGTGACTTTCTCTCCCGGCCATCCGTAGGGTTGCTGGATGAACTGAAACTTGAAGTCATCAATTCGTAGTGCGCCGAGATGCGGACCAGCAAAGTAAAAGAGCTCATGGCGAGCAGATGGCCCGGTGCCGTTCAAGAGGGCCAATTGGTTATACCCATCCAGGTGGTTTTTGTAGGTACGGTCGCCGAGCTTGGCGCCCTTGAGGAGCTGTTGGGTGATGTCAGGGTTGCCGGCAGCAGCCACCAGCGTGGGGAACCAATCGAGCCCGGAGAAGATGCCGTTCTCGACCGTGCCCGGCTTGACGTGACCAGGCCAGCGAATGATGGCGGGAACCCGGAAGCCACCTTCGTAAGAGGTGCCCTTGGTGGCTCGGAAAGGCGTCATGCCGCCATCCGGCCAGGTGAAAACTTCGGCGCCATTGTCCGTGGTGAAAATCACGATGGTGTTATCGGCTTCGCCGATGTCCTCGAGATGCTTGAGGAGTTCGCCAACGCTGTCATCCAGTTGGGCCATGCCGGCTTCTTCGAGTCCATAATTGTCGGTAGCGTTCATCATGGCTTGGTATTTCGGAGGGATGTAAGTGAAGACATGCATCCTGGTGGTGTTGTGCCAGATGAAGAAAGGCTTGCCGTCTTTTTTGGCCTTGTCCATGGCGCCGGTGGTGTGTCCGACCAGAACCTCGTCAAAGGTCTCCATGTCGTACTTCGCGGGACGGCCTTTTTGCCAGTTCTGCATGTCCTTCATATTGGGGAAAGGGGCAAGAGGGCCCTCGTCTTCAACCTTCTGCTTGCCGACTACGCCCCAGCGAGGCATGGAAGTGGTGTCGTCCTTGTCGGTGGCCCAGCAGTGGGTCAGGTTGCGAGGCCCGGTCTTGTCGATCCAATCTTGTGGATAGTCGAACCAGTAAGGATCTGACATGGCATCCAAGTGATAGAGATAACCAAAGAACTCGTCGAACCCGTGGAGGCAGGGAAGATATTTATTGAGATCGCCGAGGTGGTTTTTGCCGAACTGGTAAGTCTCGTAACCCTGCGCTTTGAGTGCCAGAGCGATGGTGGCAGCCTGATCGGGAATTCCAACGTCGGCGCCAGCCTGACCCACTGTGGTCAATCCCGTCCGGAGGGGAATTTCGCCGGTAATGAAATTGGCGCGGCCAGCCGTGCAACTCGCCTCCGCGTAATAGTCGGTGAATAGCATCCCCTGAGATGCGAGTTTGTCCAAGTTCGGAGTTTTCCCGGACATCATGCCCCGGTGGTAGGCGCCGACGTTGAACCATCCCACATCGTCGCCCATAATCACGAGGATGTTAGGTTTCTTTTCCTGCGCTTGTGCGGCTGGCGCTGCTGTTGATCCGAGAAGCGCGGCAATGACAGCCAAGGTCAAACACATTCTTCCAGGCCACATCATCGATTTCCTCCCAGTTATTTATTTGACTAATGCAAATACGCGGGAGTTCGGGCGGTAATTCCCAGGTAGGTGTGTTAGCGCGACGGAGTATCTCACTTTGGGCGTGCAGATGTCTCTAGTAAAAGTAGGAAGGTACCTGATTGGCGCGGCTACTCGAACAAGTCGGTACTGGCACTGCTCGGCAACTCCCTCGGGCAACTCCCTCCCTCCTGGAACATGTTCTCACCACGACTGCAGTACTTCCGGCCTCTTGACGGCGTCCGTCTCGCGAAGCAGACTTTCTTCGGACCGTCATGTCCCCTCTTTCGCCGAATGCTGTGCCGAACCACGATCGCCGGCGCAGCCAACGTGTTTTCCTGCGAATCCCTATCGCCGTGATTGCACCAGGGCCCGACAAGAAAATGGCACGCGAACAGACCCACACGTCTGTAGTCAATGCTCATGGCGCTCTGATCTTGCTGGAATTGCCGGTGCGTCCTGGGCAAACGGTCATTCTGCAGAATCCAGAAACCTCGGAAGAACAGTCCTGCCGCGTTGTTCGCGTGAATCGGGCGCCGGAGGGCAAAACGGAAGTGGCCATCGAATTCCTGAAGCCCGCTCCGAAGTTCTGGCGGGTGGCATTTCCTCCGGAAGACTGGATTCCACGAGCGCCGGAAATTACCAGTGACACGTTTTAAACCGGCCGCCTGCGGAGGGCTTCCGCCGGAAGAACTCTTCCAATATTGAATCGATTTAATGTAGACTGGCGGCAGCTGTATTGTCTCCCTGTCTCTATTCATTTCGCGAGGAACTTCATGTCTCCACTCCGCGCAGTTCGCTTTTGTGTTTCCACCCTCCTCCTGATGCTGGGTGCGGTGGCATTTCTTTCGGCGCAAACGCCCGCCGAACGCCAATATCTGCATGGCGCGTGGAAGATGCAGTCATCCTGCAAGGATTCCGCAAAGGGCGAGCAGATTTCCGCGCCCCTGTTCGATTCGTCGCAATGGATCTCCGCACAAGTACCGGGCACGGTGGTCGGAGCGCAGGTCACCGACAAGGTGTTGCCGGATCCGGATTACGGCTTGAATCTGAAGCAATTTCCGGGGTTCGATGCGAACCGGCATTCGTTATTTGCGAATGTCGATATGCCGGCCGATAGTCCGTATCGCTGCTCGTTCTGGTTCCGCACGGAATTTGACTCGTCACCGGACGCGGCGAAGCAGACGACGTGGCTACATTTCCTCGGCATCAACTATCGCGCCAACGTCTGGGTAAACGGCAAGAAAATAGCCGACAAAGCAGACGTGGCCGGGGCCTACCGTACATTTGAATTCCCGCTTAAACAGGTTCTCAATGCGCAGGGCACGAACGTCTTGGCGGTCGAAGTGTTCGCCCCGGAGAAATATGACCTCGGCCTTACCTGGGTCGACTGGAACCCGACTCCTCCGGACAAAGACATGGGCATCTGGCGCGAAGTGTTTTTGTCGAAAAGTGGCGACGTGTCGTTGCGGCGGCCCTTCATCGGCGCGAAGTTGAGTTCGGACTATAAATCGGCCGCGCTTACGGCAACCGCCCTGCTCACGAACGTTACCGAGCACCCAGTGAAATCGGTGCTCAGCGTCGAAGTGAATGGTGCGACCATCAGTCAGCCGGTGGAACTTGCCGCCAAAGAATCGAAAACTGTCCGTCTGACGGCAGACCAGTTTCCACAGCTCAAGCTGGCGGACGCAAAGCTTTGGTGGCCGTGTCAGATGGGCGAGCCGTATCTCTACGGCGCGAAATTTCGGGTTGATAGCAACGGCGCGGCTTCGGATAGCGCCAGCCTGAATTTCGGAATTCGCGAAGTCACCTCGGAGCTCACGCCAACCGGCGGCCGGTTGTTCAAGGTGAACGGCAAGAACGTGCTGATCCGCGGCGCTGCCTGGGCTCCCGACATGATGCTGCGATGGTCCTCGAAGAAACTGGACGCCGACCTGAACTACGTGAAACACATGGGCCTGAACACCATCCGCCTGGAAGGGAAGACCGACCGCGACGAGTTCTTCGACAAGACCGATAAACTCGGCATTCTCGTCATGCCGGGATGGATCTGCTGCGACGCTTGGGAACGGTGGAAGCACTGGACGCCGGCAACAAAACAGATCGCCGCGGCTTCGATGGTCGACCAAGGCGCACGCTTGCGGAATCATCCCAGCGTGTTCGTGTGGTTCTACGGCAGCGACAATCCTCCGCCTCCCGAGATCGAAAACATGTATCTCGGAATCCTCAAGGATCTCGACTGGCCGAATCCCACGGTTTCGTCGGCCAGTGAACAGTCCGCGAAAGTTACCGGAAAATCTGGGGTAAAGATGACCGGGCCCTACGAATATGTTCCACCGGTCTATTGGCTGGCCGACACGAAAGCAGGGGGCGCGTACGGCTACAACACGGAAACGAGCCCGGGCCCCGCGATCCCCACCAAGCAGAGCCTGGAGAAGTTCATTCCCAAGGATCATCTATGGCCGATTGATGAATATTGGAACTTCCATGCTGGGGGCGAGCGATTCACCACCGTGGAAGTGTTTTCGGAAGCGGTGAACAAGCGCTATGGCACGGCCACGTCACTGGAAGACTACGAGCGCAAAGCGCAGGCCACGGCCTACGACAACCAGCGCGCCATGTATGAGGCGTACGGGCGCAACAAGTACGTTTCCACGGGCGTCATCCAGTGGATGCTGAACAATTCCTGGCCTTCGCTCATCTGGCATCTTTACGACTACTACCTGGTGCCGGCGGGCGGATATTTTGGAACGAAAAAGGCCACTGAGATTGTTCATGTGCAGTACGGATACAACGACAACACTGTTGCCGTAGTGAACGGCACTTACGAACCGATCAAAGGGCTCAAGGTTACCGCCAAGCTGATCAATATGGACGGCAAGGAAGTGGATTCGCGCGATGCGACAATCGATGTTCCCGCGGACGCTGCCGTGAAGGCATTGGACTTGACGAAGCCGGCGAATCTGTCGACAACTTACTTCCTCAAGCTATACCTGCACGATGCTTCCGGAAAACTCGTGAGCGACAACTTCTACTGGCTCTCGACCAAACTCGATACGTTGGATTGGTCCAAGCGCAAAGACACTGTCTATACGCCGCAGAAGGATTTTGCCGATCTAACTGGCCTCAACTCCTTGCCGCCCGTGAAACTGGAACTGACGACGAGCGTGGACCGCGAGGGCAGCCGGGGTTATGGTGCGATCAAGGTAAAGAACCCCAGCAGTTCCGTCGCCTTCCAGATTCATTTGCGAGTCACCAAGGGTCAAGGCGGCGACGACCTGGTTCCCATCTTCTGGGATGACAACTACTTCTCGTTGCTTCCGGGCGAAGAAAAGACGGTCACGGCTTCCGCCGAAATCGAAGATCTCGGGGGCAGCGGACCCTTTCTGGAAGTGGAAGGGTATAACATCGTGCCCGCAACCGTGGACCTGCAGCAGTAGACTATAGCCGAACGCTCGTACTTTGGAGGCTGCATGCGATTTCGCATGCCTGCATGTGTGTTCGCTTGTTTGTGGATTGTTGGTGTTGCGTGCGCGCAGGACGCAAAGCTGGCCGCGGCCATTCAGCAAGCCGAGAAGCGCATCGCCGATTCTCACGCGGAAGTCGGAATAGCGTTTTGCGCTCTGGATGGCAAGTGGCAATGGTTTTTTCACGCGGACCACTCCTTTCACGCAGCCAGCACAATGAAAGTGCCGGTGATGATCGAGCTATTTCACCAGGTCAAAGAAGGGAAAGTGCGTCTCGACGAATCGATTACGGTTCATAATGAGTTTCAGTCTATTGTGGACGGCTCGCCGTACAAACTCGATCCCGCCGATGACTCTGAGACCGAGTTGTACAAAGCAGAAGGGCAGACCCGCACGCTGGAGCAACTGTGCGAATTGATGATTACCGTCAGCAGCAACTTGGCGACAAACCTGGTCATCGAGAAGCTGGGCGTAGAGAATATCCGCGCGACCGTGCATGCGCTTGGCGCAGACCGGGTCAACGTGCTTCGCGGCGTCGAAGACGGCAAGGCGTTTGAGAAAGGCCTGAACAATACGACCACGGCGCGAGGACTGGAAGTCCTGATGACCGCGATTGCGAACGGCAAAGCCGTGGACACCGAATCGTCGCAGAAGATGATTGCCATTCTCGAGAAGCAACACTTCAACGAGGGAATTCCCGCGGGGCTTCCGGCTGGGACGCGCGTGGCGCACAAGACCGGAGAGATCACGAAGATTCATCACGATGCGGCAATCGTGTTCGCCCCGCGGCCGTTTGTGCTGGTGATCCTGGTACGTGGTTTGGCGGACCAGAAAGAGAGTGCGGCGCTGATGGCGGATGTGACGAAAATGCTCTACGCCGCGGCCCAGTAAATCGAAAAAACCCATTGAATCAGTGGATTCCGGCCCGGTTACCGTTTGGCAACCAAGCCGCGGCGAATCCCCCTTGCCAGTCCTACTGTTAGCGACTAAGATACTCTTTGCATTGGGGGAAACCGTGCCTAAAGAGAAACCGCAAGTCAACATCGGCGAAGTCATTAAAACCTACCGCAGCCAACGGGGATTGTCGCAAGGCGACATCGAGCGGCGAACCGGGCTATTGCGTTGCTACCTTTCGCGCGTCGAGAACGGTCACACTGTGCCGTCGCTCGAGACGCTGGCGAAGATTGCCGAAGCCATGGAGATTTCCCTGGCAGACTTTTTTCCCGGAACCGAAACGCCGCGCGATAAAGAGACCCAGAAAATGCTCGGCGAGCTCTCGCAGGACGAGATCCGTTTCCTGGCCGAGATTAAGAAGTACAGCTCGACTTTGTCGGAAGGCGACAAGCGCCTGGTGCTGGCGATGATCCGCAAGATGGCGACATTGATTCCCACACAGGCGGTGCAGGTGAAAAAGCCGGTACTGCGGCGGCCTTCCCTGTAAGAAAATTTGACTCCTTTGGATGTGGACGCGCGACTCGCTCGGGTCGCGCGTTTTTCTTTGTCTACGAGTTGCGCGAACGGATCAGCCGGATGGCTTCGGGGAGCGCACCTGTGCCGGTTGCGGAACTGCCTGTGCCGTTGGAGTCGTCGTCGGTCTTGTCGCCTTCGCCCTCGGCGAGGAAGAGATTGGATTCGACGGCGTGCTGCTTATCGTAGAGTTCGCGGTAACGGCCGGCGGCAGCGTAGAGCGATTCGTGAGTCCCGCGTTCCAGGATGCGTCCATCCTGGACGACGAGGATTTGGTCGGCACGGCGAATGGTGGAGAGACGGTGAGCGATGACGAAGGTGGTGCGGCCGCGCATGAGATAGCGAAGGCCCTGTTGAATGAGGGCCTCGGATTCGGAATCGAGGCTGGAGGTAGCCTCGTCGAGAATCAGAATGCGCGGGTCAGCAAGAATGGCGCGAGCGATGGAGACGCGCTGCTTCTGGCCACCAGAAAGTTTTACGCCGCGTTCGCCGACGATGGTGTCGTACTTCTTATCGAAGTTTTCGGCGAACTCATCGACGCGCGCGATGCGGCAGGCGGCGAGGATTTCGTCTTCGCCGGCATTGGGGCGGGCGTAAGAGACATTCTCGCGAATGGTGCCGTCGAAAAGGAAGGTGTCTTGGAGAACGACGCCAAGTTGCGTGCGGTAGGAATCGAGGCGAACCGTCGATAGATCGATGGCATCCACCAGAACCTTCCCTGCGGTGGGAGTGTAGAAGGCGGAGATCAGACCGATGATGGTGGACTTACCGGAGCCGGAAGGTCCGACCAGAGCCGTGACGGAGCCGGGTTGCGAATCGAAGTTGATACCGTGGAGGACTTCTTTATTGGTTTCGTAGGAGAAGTGGACATCCGCGAATTCGACGCGGCCGTCGATGCGGTGCATGGAAACGGTGCGACGCGGGTCCTGATCTTCTTTCAATTCGTTGAGGATTTCGCGAGTGCGCTCGAGCCCGGTGATGGCTTCGGTGATCTGCGTGCCAATCGCCACGATCTGGAACACCGGGGCGACCATAAGCGCCAGAAGCCCGATATATTGAATCAAACTACCGAGCGTCATGGTGCCCGCCAGAACCTGGCGAGCGCCCAGATACATGACCACCGCGCTGACGATACCCATGAGCATGGCGCCGGATAGGCTCATGAGCGAAGTGGCGGTGAGCGTCTTGAGAACGTTGTCGAGCAGCCGTTGCGCTCCAGCGGCAAAGATGCCTTCTTCGCGTTCCTCCGCGTGATAGCCCTTCACCACGCGAACGCCACCGAGAGATTCAGTGAGCCGGCCGGTGACTTCCGCGTTGATTTTGGGCCGAGCGCGAAAGATGGGGCGAATGGTAGAGAAGGCCTTGTTGAGAAACGCGGCGAACGCCAGCAACACCGCGAAGGCGACGATGGTCATGAAGGCGCTGATGCGCAACAGGATGATCAGAGCAACGACCGCCGTCAGCACCCCGCCAACGAACTCGACCAGGCCGGTGCCAATCAGGTTGCGTACCCCTTCGACGTCGCTCATGATGCGCGACACCAGCACGCCTGTCTTATTCGCGTCATAGAACTTCACGGACAAGCGGCCGATGTGCGCTTGCACCTGCTTGCGCAGGTCGGTGATCATTCGCTGCGCGGATTTGGAAAGCAACTGGGTGAGGGTAAACGAAGTAAAGCCTTTGACAATGGTTGCCGCAATCACGACCAAGACGATCGGTAAGAGGAACTGCACCTGATGTTTGGTGATGACGTTGTCAAACAAATACTTGCTCGACAGCGGGAGCACGAACCCGGAAAGCGTGTTGATGGCGGTAAGGAGCAGTCCCAGCAGCAATAAGCCGCGGCGCGGATGGATGAGCGCCCAGATATCGGGCAGGGAACTCCAATTGATTTTCTTTTTGGCCGGCTTGGCGTCGGCGGTGCCGGCGACACTTGGCGCGGTAGTGGCGGTTGTGGCCATGGGGCTCAGTTCACCTTTGGGAGAATAACAAGTTCGATGAGGGAGAAGTAACGAAGTAATGGAGTAAGGAGGCAAAGACAAGCGGGGAAGAGCGGGTCCAGCCCCCGCCCTTTTCGTAGATCCATCAAAACAGGAGAGATGGAGGAATGGTGGTTTGCAGATTTTTGGAATTAAAGAAGTTAAGAACGTCTCGTCGCTAGGGGAGAATGTCGCAAAGGTGGCGGCCCCCCTCCCCCCTTGGCTTTTCGGTACGGCGGACGCAAGCGATAGAAGAGAGGGAGGATGCGGAAAAACGCGTACGGTATTGTACGGCAGGGTACGGTACATGGGCGGATGAGTATGTGTAATTGCTTGGGGCGAGGGCGTGTTTCCGAAAGCGCGGGAGATGGAGGCTGGAAATTGACAGAAGGAGGCAGGGACAAAGATGCGAGGAGCCAGCCTTGCAGGTGACACGGGGTAGACACACCTTTCCTGCCTCCGCAATGAGTACTATACAGTAAGCTACGGAATAGGTCAACCGAAAGTTGAAAGAGCGGCGTGATCGGCTTCGATGTTTCCCCTCAGGGTTGTTTCTGCTTCGGCACGTAATCGAGCGGCGCGCCGACGGGAATGAGGGGTTCACGTTTCAAGCCGTCCTGATAGTCCATCAACAGTTTGGCGGCATGCTCTCCGATCCAAGTGTGAATGTAAGGATAGTCGTAAGCCTTGCGTTCCTTAGGGTCGACATCAAGGTTGACGAGGTGCGGAGTTGCGAGTCGGAGGCCGGGGTCACTAAGCGTTTGCTGAAGAATAAAGACCATCTTGAAGTTCTGCCACTTCACTCCATAGAGCGTATCGCCCATCCAATAGAGGAACCCTTCGCGGTTTGAGCTCTTCTGTTTTCCTTCAACTTGCGGGTACGTGACCGGGGTAATGCTGCGCAATAACCAGAAGGCGATAAGCGCAGTGGCATACAAAGCAGTGGCGTAAAGAGTTTGTACCGAACAGCCGAGCTTCGACCGCCGAGTTCAGGTGACTGCGGCTAAGTCCCGGCCCATACTACCCTCGTAAGAGAGAAGCAGAGGTCGATAATCAATCAGGTAGCAGCACCTGCTGAATCGAGAACACCCAACTGGCACCGAGCAAAAATTGCTCAACGATGAGTGCGGATGGAAGGGTGGCGACAGAGGCGGCCTGGTTGAAAGGGAAAAAATCATGGCAAGAGAAGAAACTCACTCTTGACACGGATCGGCCTTCTCATGGAGGGAGTCGAGTGGGTTCAGCGATGTGAGACAAATCATACTCCACGGATCCAGCACTCCATGGATTCAGTTGAAAGGTCACATCCCACAAACCTGCCTTCGGCGTTCTCTTCGCGGACTCCTTAATCCATAAGGCCGCGTTTAGTTGGAGGTGCTGGCCTGTAGCTTCTTGATACGCTGCTCGATCGTGGCGGCTTCGTCGTTCCGACCGAGCGCTCGTAGCGCATTGGCCTCACTGGCCAATGGCTGGGCAAGGAGAGAATTGTTCGGGCCAAATCGCTTTTCGCCGATGCCTACCAACTTCGCGTAGCAGTCCGCCGCCCTGTCGGACTTGCTGGCGCGGTCATAGACAGTGCACAGCGTCGTGAGATCCGCAACTCCTTGAAAGCCGTCGTATCCGCCGATTTCTTCGTCGATTCTTACGGCCCGTAGCAGCCACGCCTCCGCGTTTGTGTAGTCTCCTTGAACAAGATATGTCATTCCAATCTTGAGCAGGCCGGCGGCGACAGCGCTGTTTTTCTCTCCGTAGTTCTGTTTGGCAAGTTCAAGAGAACGCGTCAGGTAGGTTCGCGAGAGGTCGTAACGCTGCTGGTACATCGCGTTCATGCCCAGGTTTTCCAAGGGCTCGATCATTGCCGATGATTGCGGCCCGGCGGCCTGCTGCACTGTCTTCAGCTGCTGCTGAAAAATGGCGTCGGCTTCGTCGAAGCGTTTGAGCCCGAGCGTGATTCTGCCGAGTTCGCCGAGCGCGACAGCGAGGCGATCGTCTTGGACCTTCATTTGCTCCCCGATTTGCACCGCTTCTTTGTAGTTTTGAAGCGCATCATTGGCGCGCCCTTCGCGCAACGCCGCGAATCCGGCCTGCATTGCCGCATCCAGCTTTGCGGAAAGGCTTGTGTCAGCCCGCGACGCGGCGACCGCGGACGCAAGCTTGTCGGCTTCCGCAGACTTGCCATTTGCCTTCAGCGAAGACAGGTTCTGTTGAAACCGCGCTTGAGCCCCTTTGTACTCCTTCTGCGGATCGCGGTCGTTTTTGTGGATGATGCGAGGAGCCATGCTTTTACCAGCATCAGAAACCGCGGCTTTGCGGTAACAGCCCAGGGCAGCGACCCAATCGCCCTTGTTTTCCAGCGCGGTGGCCAACTGAATTTGTAATTGAGCGTTTTCGGGATCGAGAGTCGCCGCCTGGCGAAATTCGTCAATGGCCAAATCCTGCTGGCCCGAGGCCTGCAAAGTGCGGCCATAGAGATCATGCGTCTCTGCATCTCCTGGGTTGATTTCTTCGGCCCATCGGAGTTCGCGCAGGGCCCCCACATAATCCTTCTTGACAACCAGAATTTGCGCGATGTCGCGTCGGGCTTCGGCAGACTTCTCATTCAGCTTTGCGCCGCGCTGATACGCCTCCAGCGCCTCGTCGAGCTTTGCCTGGTTCTCCAGCAGGTTACCCAGCCTCAGGAAGGTCTCCCAGTCGGAAGGGTCCAACTCTATGGAAGTACGGTACTCCGTCTCTGCGGTGGCTTGATTTCCTGTCATCAAGTACGCGTTGCCGAGCGCCTTATGGGCTATCGCATTATCAGGAAACAAAGCGATCAAGGTGCGAAACTCCTGGAGAGCCTCGGCATACATCCCGGATTCGTAGAAGGCGTTGCCCAAATTCATTCGGATTTCAAATCGGTTGGGCTCAAGTCGTTTGGCTTCGCGGAATTCAGGTATGGCTTCTTGGAATTGCTGTTTCTTTTCGAAAGTGGCCCCGAGGAAGTAATGCGGGTCCCATAGATTGGGATCGAGAGCGATCGCTTTCCTCAGTTCCACAATCGCTGGATCAAAGTCGCCTTTAAAG
>Ga0335079_10007376_pt1 | contig 12540 bp, 10 predicted proteins | sample Lox_Sample_33_FD_206719 | JGI IMG/M metagenome (GOLD analysis project Ga0335079, IMG submission 206719) | Soil microbial communities from Loxahatchee National Wildlife Refuge, Florida, United States - Lox_Sample_3.3 | ecosystem: Environmental > Terrestrial > Soil > Wetlands | place: USA... | reverse complement strand
CAGTATCTCTCACCACTACATTTGAATGATTTTCAGACTTTATAGGCAGAAATGTCTTACAACCGGAATGGAGGTGTTCTATGATAAGTCTTGAGATCAACGGCAAGTCATATAAGGTGGATGTTGCGCCCGACGTTCCCCTGCTTTGGGTGATCCGCGAACGGCTCAAACTCACAGGAACAAAATACGGTTGCGGCATCGGCATGTGCGGGTCGTGTACGGTGCACATTGACGGCAAGGCGCAGCGCTCCTGTCAGATTGCGGTGGTCGATGCGCAGGGAAGGAAGATCACGACCATCGAAGGGCTTCCGGAAAACCACCCGATAAAGAAAGCATGGATCCAGGAACAGGTCCCGCAGTGCGGCTACTGCCAGACGGGCCAGATTATGCAGGCCGCTGCATTGCTGGCCGAAGACCCCCATCCTTCGGAAACGAAGATCCTGCAGGCCATGGACGGCAACCTCTGCAGGTGCGGCACCTATTCGAAGATCAAGAGCGCGATCCGACTCGCTTCGAAGGGAGGGAGCAGACCATGAAGACGACAATCACGAGAAGACATTTCCTGAAAATCACCGCGGGTGCGGGCCTCAGCATAGCCGTCGCCGCAACGCCCATGGGATATCGGTTGCTGTCCGCCGGAGAGATGGAGAAAGAACCCTTTAGCTTTCGCCCAAGCGTGTGGCTGAAAATATTGCCCGATAATATGGTGATCGTTGTGGTTAATAAGTCGGAGATGGGCCAAGGAGTGTATACCTCGCTGCCCATGATCGTTGCCGATGAACTCGATGCGGACTGGAAGAATGTCCGTATGGAGGTTGCACCTGCGGCTGATGCTTACAAGGACCCGGAATGGGGTACCCAAGCCACGGGCGGCAGTTCAAGTATCCGGCATATGCATGAGCCACTCAGGAAGGCCGGTGCCGCGGCACGCGAAATGCTCCTGATCGCAGCGGCCCGTGAGTGGAACGTAGGGGTCAAGGAGTGCGCTGTTGATTTCGGCAAAGTGCGGCACCTCACGAGCAACCGCATGCTGACCTACGGTCAGCTCACAAATGAGGCGTCGAAGCTTGAAGTGCCGCAAAACCCTGCACTCAAGATGGAAAAACAGCTCCGGTACATTGGCAAGGAGATCCCACGGTTCGACATGCATGACAAGGTGAACGGCACAGCCCAGTTTGGCATCGATTCCTTCTTGCCCGGCATGCTCTACGCAGCCATTATCCGGCCGCCTGCCTACGAGGCTAACCTTGTTTCCTTTAATAAAGAAGCCGCGGAGGGGGTGGCCGGTGTTCGTGCTGTCGTTCCGATCCATAGCGGTATGGCCGTCTGCGCCGATACGATCGACGCTGCATGGAAAGGCCGGGACGCCTTAAAACCGGATTGGAAGAATGCACGGCATCCCGACCTGAGCACGAAGTCGCTTGAGAAGGATTTCATCAGCCACTTGGAAATCAAGGGCATCATTGCGCGGAATGACGGCGATGTTACGAGTGCATTGAAGGCAGCCGCAACGAGGATCGAGTCAGTGTACCAATTGCCATTCCTTTCCCATGCGACCATGGAGCCGATGAACTGCACGGCCCACGTGCGCCCAGACGGGTGCGATATCTGGGTGCCGACCCAGAACCAATCAGGCGTGCTTAAGACCGCGATGCAGATTACGGGCTTAAAGCCGGAGCAGATAAACGTGCACACCACTTTCCTCGGAGGCGGCTTCGGCAGGCGCTTCGAAAAGGACTTTGTTGAAGAAGCGCTGCTTCTGTCCCTATCCACGGGCAAACCTGCGAAACTCGTGTGGAAACGTGAAGAGGACATGCAAAATGATCTTTACCGACCCATGAACGTGAGCAGGATACAGGCGTCGCTTGACAATGACGGCCGCGTCACCGGCTGGTCGCACAAGATCGTCTGCCCCTCCATCTTCGCCCGAGTGTTCCCGCAATATATGAAGAACGGCATTGACAACGCGGCCGTGGAAGGTTTGGAGAACATGGAATATGAGGTCCCGAACATCACGGTGGAGTATGTACGGTTTGACACGCCTGTTCCCGTGGGGTTTTGGCGGTCCGTGGGGAGCTCGCATAATGCCTTTACCGTGGAGAGCTTCGTGGACGAACTTGCCCATGCAGCCGGGAAAGACCCTCTCGAATTCAGGCTCGGGCTCCTCAAGAAACATCCGCGTGCGCAGCGCGTGCTTCAAGTGGCTGCGGAGAAGGCAGGATGGGGCAAACCTATGGCCAAAGGACAGGCCCGCGGCATCGCGTACCATATGTCATTCGGCAGTTATGTGGCCGAGGTCGCCGAGGTGTCGGCAAATAGAAAAGACGGTACGATCAAGGTGCATAAGGTCACCTGCGCCGTTGACTGCGGTTCAACCGTAAATCCCGGGATCGTGTCGGCGCAAATGATGGGCGGTCTCACCATGGGCCTGAGCTCGGCACTGAAAGAAAAGGTCGAACTTGCCGACGGCGGCGTCAAGTCGGCGAACTTCGGCGATTACGAGCTCCTGCGGATGAGCGAGGCGCCTGAAGTCGACGTGCATATCGTGAAGAGCGATGAAAAGCTCGGGGGGATCGGAGAGCCCGGCGTACCGCCCGTTGCGCCGGCAGTCGCGAACGCAGTATTCACCGCCGTCGGCGCACGGATACGGCAATTACCGATGAAGCCGGAAACGGTGCTCGAGGCCTTGAAACAGACATAAAAAACTGGTAGAAAATTTGCCGCGAAAGGCGCTCAGAACGCGTGAAGAATGTAAACTTCGTGCCTTTTGGTTCTAAAACTTTACGATCTTTGCTCCTTCGCGGTTCAAGTGGTTTTGGTTCTGTTTCGTTCTGATAGGAAGGAGGCACATGCAAATCTTCGAAGAAGTCCTGCGGCTCAAGCATCAGGGCCGGACATCCGCCATCGCCACCATAGTCGAATGCCGTGGCTCATCTCCGCAGAAACAGGGCGCCAAGATGCTCGTACGGGACGACGGCTCGATCATGGGGACCCTGGGCGGAGGCTGTCTCGAGGCCGATGTCGTCCAAGCAGCGCTCATGGCCATGAAGGATGGGGAACCTCTCACCCTCCCATTCGAGTTAACGGAACGCGAGGGCGGACTGGTGTGCGGCGGCGCGGTCCTCGTCTATATCGAACCCGTCATGCTCGATCCGCACCTCGTGATCCTCGGCGCTGGCCACGTGGGCAAGATGCTGTCGAAGCTCGCGCGGTTCGCCGGATTCCGGGTGACCGTCGTCGATGACCGCGAGCAGTTCGCGAACAGGGAGAACATCCCCGACGCGAACGATCTCCTGGTAAGGGATTTTGTACGGGCCTTCGAGCAAGTTCCCGTTGAAAAAGAAACGTCCATCGTGGTCGCGACGCGCGGTCATAACCATGACCTCGATGCAGTCAAGGCTGCGCTCGGGACCGAAGCAGGGTATATCGGCCTTCTCGGGAGCAAACGGAAAAAAGCGCTCCTCCAGAAAGCCCTCAGTGAGGCCGGGTTACCAGCAAACGATATCGACAGGGTCATTATCCCCGTGGGGATCGGCATCGGTTCGGTGACGCCTGAAGAGATCGCCATAAGTATCATGGCGCAAATCATTCAGCGGAGGAGGAGCCATGGAGTTTCGCGTGTCAGCCGTGCTTCTTGCGGCAGGTTCTTCGAAGAGGATGGGATGTCCAAAACAGCTCCTGGCCCTCGGACATAAACCGGTCATTAGGCATTGCCTTGACAACATCATCGCTGCCGGGATACAGCAGATCGTCGTCGTCCTCGGAGCCGAGAGCAACGGCACGGCAGCGGCTCTTCAGGGTCTCTCAGTAACTATCGTGGTGAACGAAAAAACTGGCAGCGAAATGGCCGAATCAGTGAGGATCGGTCTGCGTGCTCTTGAGAGTCCTTCATCCGGCGTTCTCATCTGCCTCGGCGACCATCCTCTTGCATCGGCAGAGACCATGAGGACGGTGGTTCTCGCGCACCGGGAATCTCCCGCTGACATCATCATCCCAGCCTATAACGGTCGACGGGGCCATCCAAGTCTCTTTCCTAGCGCACACCTGGACGAGATCTTCTCCGGCGGGACCTTGCGAAACATCATTGACAAGCACAGCCGCAGGGTCCGTATGATCGAGGTACCAGACGAAGGGGTGATTCTCGATATGGATACGCGTGAGGATTACGAGAACATGATGAAGCGCGCCGGATTTCGAGGAGCGCAGTAGGACGTACGATCATCGTCCAGCGACCTGCCTTCATGGCAAGATGGTGATTCCCCGACCTCTTCTCCCTCACTTGCATCCGGCGCAGGACGAGGACGAACAGCCGCCGCAACCCGAGCTGTCCGAAGAGCTTGAGGATGGCGCACTCGAAGATTTGCCCATGCCGAAGCGCGACATAAGCTTGCCAGTTTTATTCGAGCCGCATTTTTCGCAGGTAACCTCCGAATTTGATCCGAATACCAGTTTTTCGAAATCTGCGCCGCAGGTGTTACAGTGATATTCGTAGATTGGCATAGTCCTCCTTTTGGTCCAAGCCGAAAAGAGAAATCCCGCCTCATAATCACCAAATCCCAAAATAAAACCGAGGCTCCAATGATCCGGTTTTTAAATGGTTTTAAACTTGCAGCCTGGAATTTGGAAATTGTTAGGGATTTGTGGCTTCGAATTTGAAATTTATTTTTTCTCCAGTTTCTTCCAGTCCGCCAGGAACTTCTCTATCCCGATGTCCGTGAGCGGATGCTTCACGATCTGGTCTATGACGCTGAAGGGAATCGTGGCGATGTGTGCGCCGGCCAAAGCAGCGTCCACTACATGGAGAGGATGCCGCACACTTGCAACGATCACTTCCGTTGGATATCCGTAGTTGTCAAAGATCGTGACCACTTGGCGCACGAGGTCCATGCCGTCATGGCTTATGTCATCGAGCCGACCGACAAAGGGGCTCACATACGCCGCGCCCACCTTGGCGGCGAGCAGAGCCTGCGCCGGTGAGAATACCAGCGTCATATTGACCCTGATGCCTTTCCCCGCGAGGATCTTGGTGGCCTTGAGGCCCTCTTTGGTCATGGGCAGCTTCACGACAATGTTCTTGTGGATCTTTGCGAGATCCCTGCCCTCGACCACCATTTTGTCCGCTTCGAGGCTCACGGCCTCGGCGCTGATCGGGCCGTCCACGATGGAACAGATCTCAGTAATCACCGCTTTGAAGTCTCTTCCCTCCTTGGAAACAAGGGACGGGTTTGTGGTGACGCCGTCGACAACCCCGAGGCTCGCCGCCTCACGAATTTCTTTCACATTTGCCGTGTCGATAAAAAATCTCATGCTCCATCCCCTCTCATGCTAGTCTTGTACGTCTTCTGTTCACGCCGTGACCGTCCAGACCTCACTGAAACCCGCTACTATGCCTTACTTCCATCCCCCTCTTTTATTCCGCACTCACAAGTGCTTCTTCCAATATTTGCACCGTATGGACCACGTCGATATCAGAGCCTGCCCGCCGCAAGGCTTCCGTTATCTGCATCCGGCAGCCCGGACATCCCGTCACGACCGCAGACGCACCAGTTGCAATGATCATCGCAGCCTTGTTCCCGCCGATGGCATTCGAGAGATCTCCATGCGTTATCCGCATCACGCCGCCGAACCCGCAGCACCGGTCCGCGTTCTTCATCTCCACGAGCATAAGGCCGGGAACGGAGCGGAGCACGGCTCGTGCTGTTCCTGACAGGCCCTGTCCCCTGCCGAGATGGCAGGGATCGTGGTAGGTGACGGTCTTCTGCACGGTGCGAAGAGCCTTCTCCGAAAGTCCATGAGACAAGAACTCATGGATGTCGAGTACGCGTGGCATCCTGACTCCCGGCGGAAGCAGTTTAGGGTATCCCTTCTTTAATGTCAAGCCGCAGGAGGCGCAGGCCGTGACAACTGCATCGACCTGCAACCCTGCAAGGATGGTGTTATTCTTCAGGGCAAGCTCTTCTGCGCTTTTCCGGTCGCCGCAGGACAAGTGCGGCCGTCCGCAGCACTGCAGGCCTTTCGGTACGATCACTTCGTGTCCGATCGCGCTCAGGACCGCGATAGCCGCCTGTCCGATGTCCTGCTGGAAGTGGTTGATGGCGCATCCCGGGAACAAGGCTACCTTGCCCGTGGTTCTTTCTTTCGTGACAAATCCAGCCCCGAGCCTTTGGCCACTTGTACTCATACCCTTGCCTTTCAAGGCTCCCCCCGGGTAGTGCAGAACGAACGGCGCAAGCCGTGCTAGGAAACGCATGGCCACATCGCTTTTAAGTGAGGAGGAAACGATACCGTTGATGAGCCCGAGGCCCGATTCTCTGACCGCTTCTTCCTTTGCTGCCTCGATGATCCCTGTTACTGGGACATTGCTCGGGCATGATGCCTCGCAGGCCAGACAGCTTGTGCACGTTGCTAGTCGGTCTTTGAATATTGCAGAGACCGGGAGCTTCTTGTCGAGCACCGCCTTGATGAGCGCCATGCGCCCGCGGGCCGAAATCGATTCCGAGCGTTCCAGAATAGCGGGCGGACATACCGCGCCGCACGATCCGCACTTTACGCAGCGGGAAATCTCCTGCCGGTACTGCTCCAGGGGCGCAGGTGAGGCCTTCTCGGGTCGGACTCGCTTCATGGCAGGATCGTCACGGGCGTGCCGAGGGATACGACGTTGTAGATCTCATCCACATCGGAATTGTTCAAGGCGATGCATCCGTCAGTCCAGTTTTGCCGGGAGAGTGCCTGGGAGGGGACCGTATCGTCAAGCATCCTCCCGTGGATTCCCACGGCCCCGCCGAGCTCGGTGTCCCACGGAGGTTGCTGCCGTTCATCGATCGCTTTTTTGATCATCGCATACTGATTCGGGGTTATGATGTTAGAATGGAGTCCGTATTCGGCATGTTTTATGTCGGGATAACTCAGCCCCAGAAATTTATAGAACCGTTTGCTGTTGTTCATGCTGCAGATATAGAATTCGCCCTCGGGAGTTCTCTTATCGCCCGTCATCTGTTTATCTCCGTCCCGGTAGCCCTTGCCGAACACCGCTCGGTATGTCTTGACAGGCGTATTCCCCTTGTAGAGGGTATGGGTGAAGGAAAAGGTCAAGTCTTTTTTGGCAGGAACCTCGGGGGCGGGGGAGATACCGCTCAGCAGCAGCAGCGACGTCACGAGCCTTAAAGAGAAAAAAATTTTTCTGCGAATCTGTTCCATTCCATGCATCTGGGTCAGTTCCGGTTCTTCTCTTCATACCGCTTTGCGCATGTCTCGCTGCAGAAGTACAATAACTTACCGCTGATACGCAATGCCGTGGAGCGAGCCTTGACCACATAGGTTTGGCATTCCGGGTCAAACACCATCTCCTCGCCTCGGAGCTGGTTCCGCTTTTCCCCCGCGTAGTAAGCCTCGCGAGCGGAACGGAAAACCGTTCTAAGAGCATAATAGATGACGAGGATGAAGATAAGTGCCAGGGTATTGCGGATCATTTAGTGTCCTTCCGGTTGCGTGCTTTTTTGAACATCACGATATTCGCCCTCAGGGAATCCACCTGGGGATGGTCTGGTGACCACCGCTGAAGCTCTTCCCACACGCTGATCACGCTTTGATAGTCCTTGTCGTCAAAGGCATAGGCAACCCCCAAATTGTAGCGCGCGTTCACATGCCCTGATTCACATTCTACCACCTTACGATGTTCCGAGAGCGACCCGACTTCCCGATGCTGCGGTAGGTCGTACCCATGTCCGTACGCACATCCGCGTTCTGCGGATCGATCAGGAGAGCATGTTCATACATGGTTATTGCTTTTTCCCATTGTTCGTTGCCGCGCAGCAGACCATTCTGTCCGGACTTCAACAGTCATGCACCAACATTCTCGCCTAATGTCGGAAATGCCTCATCCCTGTCATTACCATGGCGATGCCGTGCTCGTTCGCGGCTTTGATCACCTCTTCGTCTTTAAGAGACCCTCCTGGCTGGATTACGGCGGTCACACCCGCTTTGGCCGCCTCGTCTAAGCCATCACGGAACGGGAAGAAGGCATCCGATGCGAGCACAGTCCCCTTGAGCGGAAACTGCGCCTTCATCACAGCGATACGTACGGAATCGAGGCGGCTCATCTGGCCCGCGCCGATGCCAATGGTCTGGTCTCTGGTCGTAAAGATGATCGCATTCGACTTCACATGCTTACACACCTTCCAGGCGAAGGCGAGAGCCTCATACTCGTCGTCCGTGGGCATTCTTTTCGTCGCCACCCGCAAGGACCTGATGTCAGCAATCTTGCCGAGATCGCGTTCCTGGTAAATGAGTCCGCCAACGATCTTCTTCATGTCCATACCCTCAGGCGTACCTGTGACCTTGGGACCAACATCGAGGAGCCGGACGTCCTTCTTACGCTTGAGCTCTTCGAGTGCATCGGGTGCGAACTCGGGTGCCACCACCACTTCGACGAAGGTAGCGGTAATCTCCTTAGCGGTCTCAAGATCCACCATCCGGTTGAACGCAATGACGCCACCGAACGCCGAGACAGGGTCGCAGTCACGGGCCTTGCGGTAAGCCTCGGCGAGCGCATTCGCTGTGGCCACGCCGCAGGGGTTGTTGTGCTTCACGATCACCGCAGCGGTCTGGTCATACTCTTTCACGAGCTCGAGGGCGCTGTTCGCATCGAGGAAGTTGTTGAATGACATCTCCTTGCCCTGAAGCTGCGTTGCATTGGATACGGAAGGCTCCTTACGGCCGAACTCGCGGTAGAACGCGCCCTGCTGGTGCGGGTTCTCGCCATACCGCAGGTTCTGCACCTTCTCGAACTGGAGCGTAAGGATGTTCGGAAAGCGGGTCTTCTCTTCGGCTGGTACCTGGCCATCAAGATACGCCGAGATCGCGCTGTCGTACCGGGCGGTGTGGAGAAAGACCGTGCGGCAGAGTTCGAATCGGGTTTTTGCGGAGACTTCGCCGGCCTTCTGAATCTCCGAGAGCACGCGGCCGTAATCGCGGGGCGATACTACCACAGCCACGTCCGTGTAGTTCTTTGCCGCAGAGCGCAGCATGGTCGGGCCGCCAATGTCGATGTTCTCGATGGCCTCTTCAAGCGTGCAACCGGGCTTGGCCACGGTCTGCTCAAAGGGATAGAGATTCACGACCACGAGATCAATGGGCTCGATGCCGTACTCTTTCATCTGTTTCACATGTTCTGGATTGTTCCGCCTGCCGAGGAGTCCACCGTGGACCTTGGGGTGGAGAGTCTTCACCCTGCCGTCGAGCATCTCGGGAAAGCCCGTGAACTCTGACACGTCCTTTACCTTTACACCGCCGTCGCGCAGGAGTTTTGCCGTCCCGCCGGTTGAAAGAATTTCAATGCCGAGCTTCGACAGCCCTTTGGCAAAATCGAGGATGCCTTCTTTGTTTGATACACTGATAAGTGCGCGCGACATCTTGGCCACGGTATACCTCCCGGATGAGTTTTTTGCTAACAATAACGTAAAATTTTAACCGAAACAGCAGTTAATGTCAACGATTTAAAACCCACGGGAGATGCAGTTTGTGTCGAATGGTTCTGTTATGACGGGTGGATACAGTCAATCATCCGACGATATTATACTCCCGTACGCGGAACGTGGCCCCGAGCTCGTCCGCGATCTTCCGACATGCATTAATATCCACCTCGGGGAGCGCCACCACGGTGGCCGTAACATCAGGAATGTGCTTCTTCGCCTCTTGGATGAACTCCTTGACCGCCTCGTACGTTCTGATGCCGAACTGAGACTGAGTGATCTTATGGTAGAGCTCGGCGTTCTGGGCATTCAGGCTCACGCTCACAGCGTCTATGAGTCCCGCGAGCTCTGGCAACACGTTCCGCCTGTAGATGAGATTGGCGTGACCGTTCGTGTCGATCCGCACTCTACCACCCCGCCGTTTCACCTCCGCGGCCACCGTCTTGACCACATCGAGCCGCAGGAGTGGCTCTCCGTATCCGCAGAACACGATTTCGGCAAACCTCTTGGGATCGCCAATCTCGGTGATCACCTGCTCGGCTGTGGGCTCCTCTCCGAGCCGGAGGTTATGCCCTTTCACGAAGTCGGTGTGATAGCGCACACAGAAAGTACAAGCAGCCGTGCAGCGATTCGTGATATTGAGGTACAGCGAATTCCGGATGGGATAAGTTATCCGACCGCGCTGTGGGATCTTCCCGATACCAAAGAGCTGCATGGCGTTGAAGCTCGTTATCCTCGCTACGTCGTCGAAAGAAAGGCCCTTGATCTTCGCTATCGCCTCTGCCGTGTGGCGAACGAATGCTGGTTCGTTGCGCTTGCCGCGTTCGGCCTGTGGTGCTAGATAGGGCGCGTCAGTCTCGATTAACAGGTACTCGATCGGGATTTGCCTCACGACCTCGCGGAGGGACTCCGCTTTAGGGAACGTGACCGGACCGGCAATGGATATGGAGAACCCCATTTCAATGACGATGTTCGCCATTGCCGCGTCACCTGAGAAGCAGTGCATGACCCCGCCGAGGTCCGGCGACCATTCCTCGGAGAGGATCTGGATCGTGTCTTCATGCGCTTCGCGGTCGTGGATAATAACGGGAAGATCGAGCTCGCGCGCCTCACGCAGCATATCGCGGAATTTTCTCTTCTGATCAGACCGGGGCGAGTGCTCATAGTGATAGTCGAGCCCCACCTCACCATACGCGACAACCTTTTTATGCTTTGCTAAGTGTCTGAGTATCTCGTATGCCGGATGGAGGATGTCCTTGACCTCGTGAGGGTGGATACCGATGGCCGCGTAGACGAAATCGTACTTGTCCGCAAGCATCACAGCGTCGCGGCTCGATTCAACAGTGGTTCCAACGGTGACGATGTATTCAACTCCCGCTTCCTGTGCCCGTTTGATCACGTCATCGCGGTCGTCGCTGAATTCGCGCATCTCAAGATGCGCGTGAGTGTCTATGAGCATCATTCTAACCTGCTTTGTTTACCTTACCGATCAAGATACAGCCGGACAGGAATTTGAGCACGTAAGGCAGAGTTAAGCTCCTAGCTGTTAGCTCATGGCCAATGAACCATGATCCATCAGCTCTGCCTAGAGTCAATCACTTCACCCTGCTTCCGGGCTTGATCTCCCGGTCAAATGTGACTATAGAGAGGGCATCACCACTGTTCGCAGCGAGAAGCATACCTTGGGATTCGACGCCCATGAGTTTGGCAGGCTTTAAGTTAGTAACGATCACGATGGTTTTTCCCATGAGATCTTCAGGCGTATAGTTTTTCCCGATGCCGGCCACTACCTGACGTGTTTCGGTATCGATATCAACCTTCAGCTTCACCAGCTTCTCAGACTTTTCAACGCGCTCGGCTGAGACGATCTTCCCCGCGCGAAGATCGACTTTCATAAAATCCTCTATCCCGATCAGCTCCGGTCCTGCGCCCTCGGACTTTAGTATTGGTTTTTGTATTATTTCGTTTTTTTCCATCTTCTTCTCCGTATTTTTCTTCAAATCAATGCGGGGGAACAGCTGGGCTCCTGACAGGATAGTTGCACCTGTGGTCAGCTTTCCCCATGAAGATTCTGCATCAAGGAGGCAGGAGCCTATCTTCTTCCCAATGCCGAGACTGTCCCAAATCTTCTGAGACGTTGAAGGCATCACGGGGTAAATGTACAACCCGATCAATCTGAGCGACTCCGCGAGATTATAGAGCACGGACCCGAGCCGATCCATGTCCTTGCTCTTCGCGAGCGTCCAAGGCGCGTTCTCCTCCACATAGCGGTTTGCGCGCATCACGAGCGCCCAAACATCCTGAAGGTAGCGGGTAAACGCAAGAGCCGAAAGGTCTTCGTCGATTTTGCCCGGGACCAACGCCGCGGTCTCGCGCAGTTCCCGGTCGACGCGCTGCTCCGGACCTGACGGAGGGATATCGCCGTCAAAATATTTCTCGATCATCGTCAGGACCCTCGAAAGCAGGTTCCCCAAGTCATTGGCGAGCTCCGTATTGAACCTCGTAATAAAGGCCTCTGTCGAATAATCCCCATCAAGGCCGAAAGGTACCTCCCGCAGTACGAAATAACGAAAGGCGTCCGAGCCGTAAGTTTCGACGACCTCGTTCGGGTCGATGACGTTGCCAAGAGACTTCGACATCTTTTTTCCTTCTCTTGTCCACCATCCGTGCGCAAAGATATTGCCCGGGAGCGGCAGCCCAAGCGCAATGAGCATGGTAGACCAATACACGCTGTGTGTGGTCAGGATATCCGTGCCCACGAGGTGAAGGTCCGCAGGCCACCAGAACTTTTCACGCTCAGAAGGATCAGCTGACCCCTGTGCCGAGGGACTGAGGTATCGCGTGGCAGAGAAGTAGTTGACGAGCGCGTCAAACCAGACATAGGTGACGAAATTTCTGTCAAAAGGCAACTCAATTCCCCAGGAAAGCCGCGCCTTGGGACGGGAGATGCAGAGATCGCTCAAGGTCTGCGTTTTCAAAAAACCGAGCACCTCGTTCCGCCTGCTCTCGGGCCGGATGTAGTTTGGGTTATCTTCAATATGCTTGATCAAACGCTTCTGGTATTTACTCA
>Ga0335079_10007370_pt1 | contig 12547 bp, 10 predicted proteins | sample Lox_Sample_33_FD_206719 | JGI IMG/M metagenome (GOLD analysis project Ga0335079, IMG submission 206719) | Soil microbial communities from Loxahatchee National Wildlife Refuge, Florida, United States - Lox_Sample_3.3 | ecosystem: Environmental > Terrestrial > Soil > Wetlands | place: USA... | reverse complement strand
CTCCGCCGAAGGAGTGCAGATCAAGCTGCTGGTGCGCGGCATCTGCTCGTTGCGTCCGGCGTTGGCCGGCCTGAGCGACAACATTCGCGTGACCAGCATCGTCGGCCGCTTCCTCGAGCACAGCCGGATCTTCTATTTCGGCAACGGCGGGCACGAGGAAATCTACCTGGGAAGCGCCGATTTGATGCCGCGCAACCTGAACCGCCGCGTCGAGGTCCTGTTCCCGATCAACTCGCCGCGCCTGGTCGGCCGCGTTCGAGACGAGATTCTGGAGCACTATCTCGCCGACGAATCCAACGCCCGGCACCTGTGCGCCGACGGAAGCTATACTCCCAAACGCCTCGACGGTGGCTTCGACAGCCAGTCCTGGTTCCTTGGTCAGCCTACCGCTCGATCGGCTGTAATCAAATCGCCCGTGAACGGCAAGGCGAATGGGCGCCACGCTCCCGCTCAAAACGGGAGTGTGCCGCTGCAACTTGTCCGGCAACAGCTTGCCGGCCTGCGCTCCATCACTCAAGCCCTCAAAACCTCGACCGCCGCCTGGGAGAACCGGCAAGCGGAAGCCGTCCCTCACGCTTTGGGCGATGGCCTTTCCAACGGAGCGAAGACCGAATCGCTTAATGGAAACGGCCACGCGGATGAACTGCCACCAGACACCACTGCCAAGTAGGTGCTGCGGGTCTCCACTTCCATGTAGCGCGTTTCTCCAGAAAACCGAAACGCACACGGGCGCCGCGTTGTAAGTGATAGAAAAAAAGGCTATTCTGTATTCAGGAGCAAGCCTCTAACGCGGCCCTAAAAGTGCAGATTCGGCCGGGGGAGTTGTCTCGCTACAAGCAAGCGGCGGCCGGCCATGTTTCAGGAACTCAAGTTCCAGCTATCCACGGCGATCCTGACAATCGTCACGCTCGCCGCCGGTGTCGCTGCGTATATCAATTTCCAGCAGCAGCAGAAATTTCGCCTGCCCGATGACGGCGTGATCTGGGTCGATCGGCACGGCGCCGTCCAGGCGCTCGCCGCTCCCGATCGCAGCGAAGGGGTGCGTGCCGGGTTGCGAGTTGGCGACCACCTCCTTCAGATCAATGGCGTTCCCATCCGAAAAGCCGCCGACGTGCCCCAGGTGCTGGTCACCATCGGTTCGTGGAAGCGCGCCACGTACACGGTGTCGCGAGGCGGCGTCGAGTTTCCCATCAAGGACGTGATCGTGGGCGAGGTGCCGCTCGATCGTGCGGTCATCTACCAGTACCTCGTCGGATTTTCTTACCTCATCATCGGCCTGTTCGTTTATTTCCGCCGCGGCAGCGCGCAAAAGGCGCAGCACTTCTACATCCTTTGCCTGGCCTCGTTCATCTTTTTCTCGTTTCATTACACCGGAAAACTCAACAGCTTCGATGAGGTGATTTATTTTGGCAACCTGGCCGCCGGCCTGCTCGCCCCGGCCGTTTTCCTGCACTTCTGCCTGACCTTCCCCGAGCCGCGCAAATGGCTGCACACGCCTGCGCGGGCCGGCATTCTCTACATGCCGGCGCTGCTGCTATTCGTGATTTACGTGGCCTTCTCCTCGGGCATCCTGTCGTCCGCGGTTCCGACGCTGGACTTGCGCTGGGCGCTCGATCGCGTATGGGTCGTCTTCTCGACGATTCCCTACCTGATCGGCGGCATCAGCCTCAGCCTGGAATATCGCCGGGCCGAAGATCCCATCGTCCGGCAGCAGCTCAAGTGGCTGCGCAATGGAACGTTCTGCGGGATCCTGCCGTTCGGACTGCTGTATGTGATTCCCTACGCGCTCGGATCGCTTCCCAACGAGTACCTGAAGATGTCGGTGCTCTCGCTGCCGCTGATCCCGCTCACACTCGCGTATGCCATCGTGCGCTACCGCCTGATGGACGTCGACATCATCTTCCGCCGCGGCTACGCCTACACTCTGGCCACGCTCTGCGTCCTGGCCGCGTTTTATGCCATCGTGTTCTCGCTCGGCGCGCTGGTGCAGAAGAATTTCAAGGATCTCGGCAACACCGGCCTGATCACCGTCATGCTGATCACCGCCTTCCTGTTCCAGCCGATCCGCAACTGGATTCAAGAGCGCCTCGACAAACACTTCTATCGCGATCAATACGATTACCGCCGCACCCTGATCGAGTTCGGGCGCGAACTCAGCTCGGAAACCGACCTCGACGCGATGCTCGCCTCGGTGGGCGATCGCCTCCTGCATACACTTTCGATGAAGCATCTGGCCTTCTTCCTGTCCGAAGAAACCACCGAGGGCACCCGGTTTCTGTTGAAGAAGGCGATGGGGCCCAATCCGCGGCTGGCGAACCTCCACGCGGAGGCGCTCGACCTGAGCTTCCTCGGCTGGAAGCTCCCCGAAGCCTACTTGTTCTTCGAGCGGACGCGCCATCAGCTCGACGCCGTCTCGCGGTCCTGGCCGGCCACCGTCCGTAAGACCATCGCCGATCTGGATCTGACCTACTATTTGCCGTGCACGGTCCGCGGCCGCACGATCGCGTATATGGGGGTCAGCCGGACTTCGGATGGCGATTATCTTTCGAGCGTGGACGTGGAGCTGCTGGTAACGCTTGCGGGCTACGTGGGAATCGCGATCGAGAACGCCGCGTTGTACCGCTCCTTGCAGCTCAAGGTGGAAGAATACGAACGACTGAAGGAGTTCAGCGAGAACATCGTCGAATCGATCAATGTGGGAATCCTGGCGGCCGATCTGGATGACCGCGTCGAGAGCTGGAATTCCCAGATCGAGCACTTGACCGGAATCTCCCGTGCGCAGGCGGTCGGCAAGAAGCTCTCCGATCTGTTCCCGGCCGATCTGGTGGAGCAGTTCGAGCGAGTCCGCGGCGAAAACGGCATCCACAACGTCTACAAATTCCTGTTGAAGCCTCTGCCGGTAAACGGCAACGGAAACGGCCATTCCGCCAAGAGGCGCGAGACGATTCTGAACCTGGCGATTGCGCCGCTGGTCTCTAAGGATCAACAGCAGATCGGACGTCTGGTTATCTTCGACGACGTCACCGACCGCGCCGAGCTCGAGCAGCGGCTCGTGCAAGCCGACAAGCTTTCCAGCATCGGGCTGCTGGCGGCCGGCGTCGCCCACGAAGTCAACACCCCGCTCGCCGTGATCTCGACCTACGCGCAGATGCTGGCCAAGCAGGTAAGCGAAGATTCGCAAAAATCGCAGATCCTCGACAAAATCGCCAAGCAGACCTTTCGTGCAAGCGAGATCGTCAACTCCCTGCTGAACTTCTCGCGCACCTCCACCACTTCGTTCGGCGAGGTGAACGTAAACCGAGTCATTCAGGAGACGCTCTCGCTGCTCGATCACCAGCTTCAGAAATCCGGCATTCAGGTGAAGACGGACTTCGATTCCGGGCTGGCGACGGTCCACGGCAACGCCGGGAAATTGCAGCAAGTTTTTCTGAATCTCTTCTTGAACGCCCGTGACGCGATGCCTGGCGGCGGTATTCTGGAAGTGAAAACATGGATCGAAGATTCCAGCGCGAAAATCGAGGTCGCCGACACGGGCACCGGCATCGCGCCCGAACACCTGAATCGGATCTACGATCCGTTTTTCACCACCAAGGCGGCACGCAAGGGTACCGGCCTCGGGCTTTCGGTGACATACGGAATCATTCAGGAGCACGGCGGCTCGATCGAGGTTTCGAACCGTCGCAGCGGCGGCGCGCGGTTCCGTGTGGATCTTCCGCTCTCGCCTCGGGCCATAAAAGCCGAGCCGTCGCGCGCGCCGGTAACCGCGGCTTGAGATGACAGCCCCTTCCACGACAGCGATCGATACCAAGGGCAACGTCCTGGTGGTCGATGACGAGTCCGATATCCGCGAAAGTCTCGGGGTTTTGCTGGGTTCTGAGGGATATGCCGTAGACTTGGCGCAAAACGCCACCGAGGGACTCCACAAGATGTCGTCGCGCGGCTACGACCTGGTGCTGCTCGACCTGATGATGCCCGACCGGTCCGGTATGGACGTGCTGCAGGAGGTCCGGCAGCGAGACCGCGAGACCCCGATCTTCATGATCACGGCCTATGGCTCGGTGGAAGCCGCCGTGAAGGCGCTGAAATTCGGCGCCAACGATTATTTCTCCAAGCCCTGGGACAACGAGAAGCTGCTGATCGAAATCGAGCGCATGATCGTGCGGCGGCGTCTCGAGTACGAGAACACGCACCTCAAGCGCGCCCTCAAGCAGCGGTACAGTTTCCCCAACATCATCGGCAAGAGCGAGCGCATGGTGAAGCTGCTCGACGTGGTGAGCCAGGTAGCGCCCGCGCGTTCTACCATCCTGATTACCGGCGAGACCGGCACCGGCAAGGAACTCGTGGCCAAAGCGATTCATGCCAACTCGCCGCGCGCCGATCATCTGTTCGTCGCGGTCAACAGCGGCTCGCTGCCGCCGGAACTGCTCGAATCGACCCTATTCGGCCACGTCAAAGGCGCCTTCACCAGTGCCATTCACACCAAGAAAGGTTACTTCGAGGTCGCCGACCGGGGAACCATTTTCTTCGACGAAATTGGAACGTTGGGCGCCGAGACGCAGATCAAGCTGCTGCGGGTCATCCAGGAGAAGGAATTCACGCCGCTCGGCGCCACCGACCCGATCCGCGTCGACGTGCGGATTTTGGCCGCGACCAATGCCGACCTTTATCAACTGGTGAAGGATGGCAAATTCCGCGAGGATCTCTATTACCGGCTCAACGTCATCAACATCGCGCTGCCGCCCTTGCGGGAACGCAAGGAAGACATTCCCCTGCTGGTCGACCACTTCTTCACGCACTATTGCCGCGAGAACAACAAGTTTCTCGACTCGGCCGGCCGCTCGCTGCTGCACTTCCAGCCCGACGCCATGCAGGTGTTGATGGAGCACGCATGGCCGGGAAACGTCCGCGAACTGGAGAACGTGGTGGAGCGCGCGGTGGTGCTCGCCACCGACCAGGCGGTGCCGCTCGACGTTCTTCCCGATTCCCTGCTGCAGGCCAATGGCGTGAGGCTCTTACGCGGCGACGGCGGTCCGCTGCCGGCCGACGCGTCACTGTTTGAAATCGTCAACGATTTCGAACGCCGCACCATCCTCGAGCGACTCGAGCAGTCCAGCTGGAGTCAGACCGAAGCCGCCGAAAGCCTGCACGTGCCGCTGTCGACGCTCAACCAGAAGATCAAGCGCCTGGACATCAAGATCCGCAAGAAGTCGGACGGATAGCGCATCGAGTGGCTACACTTCCGCCACGAAAAAATTCAACGGCATTGGAATCAACATTTTGCGCAGTTCGCCGTGGCGCAAGTTGCGCCACGGCGCCGATCACGCCGGTCCGGAGTCGTCGCGGTATCGCAGACCCGGCCCCATCCACTCGCTGGCATCGCGCCACCAGACGCGGCGGGCGGCGATCCATGTACACTCGGGATCGGTCCGCCAGTCCCCTTGAAAAAGAGAGTTGTCCGCCCAATAAAGGAGTCCATCCCGCAACAAGAATGCCGCGCTCATGATAATTCCTTCGCTCGTCGAATCCGGCGCCGAGACGTTCATCCCCACCAATTCACCGAACCGTAGCTCGATCGCCGAAGGATTCCGGAACTGGCGCTGGACCAGCATATGAACTGTCGTTCGCCAGTCCACGGTCATCGAGAGGTTTTCGGCGACAGAGTGGCCGGTCCCGACGTGAATCTCTCGGACGCAGCCGTCGTGGAAGTTTCCGAACAGACGCATCAGCGCGTCGATCTGTTCGGGCGTGCTGAGTTCCTGCCAGGCGCCGGGCATTTACCGCGCGGTCCAGCCGCCGTCGATCAGGATGTCGGCGCCGGTGATGTAGCCGGCGGCTTCGGAACACAAATACACCGCTAACTGGCCGACTTCCTCCGGGTTGCCGAGACGGTTGAGCGGGATATTGGGCAGAAACTGCGAGAGCATTTCAGGATTTTCGGTGATCGGCCGCGCCAACTCGGTGGCGAACAGGCCGGGGCTGATCGTATTGACGGTGATCCGGTCGGCGGCCAGTTCCTGAGCCAGGGAGCGCGTGAAGCCGAGCAGCGCCGACTTGCTCGCCGAGTAGGCGGTCCGGTTCGGCAGCGAAACCGATGCCATCGTAGAAGCAATGTTGAGGATTCGGCCGTATCCTTGCCCCTTCATGTACGGCACCAGCGTGTGGCACAGGAGAAACGCGGAGCTGACGTTGGTGTCCATGACGGCCCGCCACTCGTCCGCAGTCAGTTCCGTTACCGGTTTTCGGACCGCCAGGCCGGCGTTATTGATCAGAATATTGACCGTGCCAAAACGGGCGATGATTCGAGCCCCGGTCTGCCGCACTTGTTGATCGCTGGCGACATCGGCGACGAAGACGGCGGCATCCCCGCCCGCGGCGGCAATTTCGTCGGCGACGCGATCCAGGTCGTTCTCGCTGCGGGAAACCAGGGCGACGCGCGCGCCCTCCTCCGCCAACGCAACCGCCATGGCTTTGCCGAGACCGCGGCTGGCGCCAGTGATGACCGCGACTTTTCCCTTCAGCCCGTTCGGCTTCACACCGCGGCGGCCCCGCTCTGCGAACGGTTCATGAGCTGATCGGCAATCTGCTGCGGGCTATCCACCTTCGGAATCGTGAGCCGGCTCGTCTCGCCCGAAGTCTCGATCGAGATGCTGCCGATATTCAGCATGCGGTCAAAGATGCCTTGATCGACCCGGATGTCCTGCACTTTCGAAAGCTGGATATTGCGAGTGGTCTTAGAAGTGGCGCCGATTTCATAGCGTAAGCGGTCGCCGCTGACCACGGCTTTGATGCACTGGCGGCGGAACCAGCGGGAGAGCGGCCAAAGAAGAATGACCAAGGGGGTGTACGGAAACCAAGTGGGAAAATTCGCTTGATCGCTCCACTGCTCGAAGTACAGCACGTCGATCGCGATAATGACAAGAATTGCCAGCAGCGTGCCGGCCTTGAGAAATTTGGTGGTCGGCCGGATCGTCAGATCGGACACGTTTGTACCCCCGCCCCGGCCATTGTACCCCGGCGGGCGCGGCTACTCGACGACGACGTGCGTGCCCTTCTGGTGGCCTTTTGACAGATGGTCGATGCGGGCATCGAGAATGCTGCGAATTCCCTTCAGGAACTCGACCCGCGAAGTGCGGAAGTGGTCACGAGTCGTCTGCGGCCATAGCTGTTCGAGAAACGGGATGGCCACATCGCAGAAGAAGCAGCCCGGCGCTCGAGCTTGGGCGGCAGCGGTCTTTTCGTCCATATCAGCTCTCCTTCATTTCCACGGTCAACACCTTATTTTCCAACCTGGCACGCGACGGGGAAAGGGCGGCCATGGAGGTCGGCAGGCCGATGTGGCGGCGCAGTGTTCCGACCTCGACCACCAGTTCGTCCCCCTTTTTAAACAAACCAACTTCGCCCTTGACCGCGAACGGCAGGCTCACGCGCACTTCGTAGTAGCCGTCGCGCTTGACAAAGCTGAACGGCGCTTCCGTACGGGTGACGGCGGCGGGATCGTCGTGATCGCCGTAAAGCACGCGGGCAACGTCCTCGAGCCGTTCGCGGCCGAGCACTTCATGCGTAAACAGCGCGACGCGCTTGACGGGCACCGGCGCGAAATACGCTTCAATCTCTTCGAGAATCTGCGACTGCGACCTCCGCCACTCCTGGAAAAACGCGTCGTTCACTTCGGCCGGCAGCACGCGGTTGACGATGATGCCATCCACGGTGAGCCCATGCAGCGAGAAGTAAACGTAGGCGCGCTGCGTCTCGCGCAGCACCATGCGTTCGGGGTTGGTCACCAGGCGCACGCTTGTCATCTTGGGATTTTCGAGCAGCTCATCGATGCCTTCGAGCTTAGCGAACAGATCCTGGACGTTGGCGAAGTAGCTGTCGGTGGGAAGCTCGATGGGGGAGACGCGATTGGCGATCGGCCGCACGGCCTTGATGACGCTGCGCTGGAACGGGAAGATGTGGCGCATGTACCACTCGAGCGTGGTCGGCATACTGACGAACCGCATCGACTCGGCGGTGGGCGCGCAATCGAGCACGATCACGTCGTACCGCCCTTCGCGGCGAAACTGGTTGACGTACATCATGGCGCTCAGCTCTTCCATGCCGGGAAGAATGGCCAGTTCCTCGGCTTCGACGTCGCTGATGCCGGTGGTGCGCAGCACCGAGATGACGTAGGACGAAATCTCGCGCCAGTGGCGCTTGATCTCTTTCTGAATATTGACCTCGTGGATGGCGAGTCGTTCGTCGATCGGATACGGGTCGCCGGTCTTGCCGTGGAACAGGTCGGCGCCGAGATCGAAGGCATCGGCGAGGCTGTGGGCCGGGTCGACGCTCATGACCAGGGTTCGATAGCCGAGCCGGGAGAGCTGGAGGCCGGTCGCGGCTGCGAGGCTGGTTTTGCCGACTCCTCCCTTGCCGCTGAACAGAAGGATGCGCATACCCAATTCAATTCTAGCAGCGGGCCTCAAGGCGAGAATGGAACTATGGCGTTCGACCCAACCGCGTACGGAAAACAGGTCGCCGAGATCCTGGCGCTGGACGGAAACGGCGAGCGGTTGATGCCGTTGGCGCAAGGGAACTGTTCTTCGGCGGAGGCCCGCCAGCGGATGCGGGCTGCGCCGGCGGCCGCGCTGTTTCCCGATGCACGCGCGGGGGTGGCGGCGTTTGCAGGGCTGTGGTTGTACTTCTCTTGCTGGGATGAGGCGCACCGGATCGCACAGGATATCGGAACGCGCGAAGGCAGCTACTGGCACGCGATCGTGCATCGGCAGGAGCCGGATGCGTGGAATGCCGGGTACTGGTTCCGGCAAGTCGGCGCTCATGCGATTTACCACGAACTTCACGACCGGGCGAAGGAGATCGGAATCGATTTGGGCTCCCAATGGGACCCGATCGCATTTGTGGATTTGTGCGAGCGGGCGCGCGCGAAGCCCGGCTCAGAGCTGGAACGGCAAGCCATGAGGGTGCAGACGGTCGAATGGCAGTTGCTATTCGACTATTGCGCGGCTGAACGATAGCTCAAATTCCTGCGACCGAACTGCGGCGCTCCATCAGGACGGTGTCGCGCCAGCGGCCGTCCATGCGGCCGATTCGCTCGCGCGTACCGACGATCCGGAAGCCGGCGCCCTGGCACATCCGCAGGCTGGCGGCATTTTCTGGGAAGATGCCAGCTTGCAGGGTCCAGATGCCGGCCTGCTCGGAGGCGTGGATGAGCGCCTGCAGCAAAGCCGCGCCGACTCCGTGGCCGCGCGCCCGCGCCGCGACGTAGATGCTGGCTTCGGCAACGCCGGCATAAACAGGGCGGCTCGAAACCGGGCTCAACGCGGCCCATCCCAGCAAACCGGTTCTGTCGCGGGCGACCAGCCGGCAGCACGGGAGCCGGTCGTGATCCCACTTCTCCCAGCCGGGGGCATCGGTTTCAAAGGTGGCGTAGCGGGTGGCGATGCCTTCCCGGTAGATGGCCCGAACCGCGTCCCAATCGCCGGGCCCCATCGGCACTACGGCGAGTGCCGGTTTTGTTTCGGCGGGCATGCCTCTAGAGTGACACGAGGACGGCTAAGATAGGGAAGGAGCCTAAATTTGAAGAAGTGGTTGTTGGCGCTGCTGGCAATTGTAGCGGCAGTGGTCGCGTGGGGAGTCTTGCGCAAAACCGCGCCGCCCAAAGTCAATTTCACGAGAGTGAAGCGCACCATCCTGACCAGCACGCTGCCCACCAACGGCAAAGTCGAACCATTCGAGTGGCAGGCCATTCGCGCCGAGCGGGCCGGCATTCTCAGCCGGGTGGCAGTCCGCGACGGCGAGACGGTGGCAAAAGACCAGGTGATTGCTTCAATTGCGGATCCTTCGCTGCAGGCCGATCTGCAGGGCGGCGAGGCGCGGGTAGCGGAAGCGCGCGCGAATCTGTCGGCGCTCGAAGCCGGCGGCAAGCCGGCCGAACTGGCGGACATTGAGAGCAGCTTGAAGCAAGCGCAACTGCAATTGCAGCAGGAGCAGAAGGATTACGACGCGCTCCAACGCCTCGCGCAAAAGCAAGCCGCCACCGCGGTGGAAGTGGATGCGGCGCGGCAGAAGGTCAAGCAATCGGAAACCGAGATTCAAGGACTGGAGCAGCGGCGGACCGCCCTGGTCGGGAAGGCCGACGTCGCCGCGGCGCGCGCCCGGTTGCAGGATGCACAAGCGGCTTACGATCTAGCGCGTGACCGGGCGGCGCAGAGCGTGGTTCGGGCCCCGATGGCGGGCGTGATCTACGGGCTGGCGGTGCGAACGGGAGGCTACGTCAATCCAGGCGATTTGCTGGCGAATATCGGCAAACTGGACCGGCTGCGGGTGCGCGTCTACGTGGACGAGCCCGAACTCGGCCGCGTCGCGGAGGGCGAGCCCGTTACGATCACGTGGCAGGCGCTGCCCGGCAAACAATGGAACGGCAGCGTGGAGCGCAAGCCGACTTCGATCCAGCCATTGGGCACGCGGCAGGTGGGTGAAGTCATCTGCTGGATCGACAACCCCGGCCACGAACTGATTCCCGGAACCAATGTGGACGCGGTGATTCGCACCGCCGTGGTCGACCAAGCGCTCGTGATTCCCAAGGAAACGCTGCGCCACGACGCACAGGGTGATTACGTTTTCCTGCTGAAGGGTGATGCGGTGGAGCGGCGGCCGGTCACGACCGGGGTAGCCAGCATCAGCGAAGTGCAGATCACGGGAGGGCTGGCGGAAGGCGACCAGGTGGCCCTCCCCTCCGATATCCCGCTGCAGCCCGGTGATCGGGTCACGCCCGAGACCGCGGTAACATAAGGCACACCCAGCGCGTCCGGGCGTTGGTTGGGCGTGCGTTAAACTGAATGTAACTAAGGTAGAGACCGCTTGAATCGGTTCATCTTCGCAGGCATCCTGGCGGCGGCCGCGGTACTCCCGGCGCAGAGCGCAGAACTCGGGCAATTGGATGCCAGCCCGACGCTGTTTACGGTGATAGCCGCGATCAATGCGGCCGGCTACAGCGCCGACCTTTCCTCGCCCAACAATTCGCCCCTGCGCGACGAGATTCGGGCGGAATTGTCCAAGCGCAATATTCCTTCGCTGCCGGCGCTCAAAGAGTTCTTCGAACGGCACCGGAAACGGACCGACGTTCAGGAACTGAGCCAGTACGTCTCGTTTGCGCTGACGGCCGGAGGGCCGCCGAATTTCGCAATTAAGATGCGCGACGTGGACGTGCCGCCGGACGTGACCACGATGAAAGAGCTGTCGCCGCTGTTGGCGGCTTTCTATCAGGAAGCGGGGATCGAGGAGCTTTGGAAGCGCTCGCAGCCGGCGATCGAACAATACCTCGGGATCTATCACGAGCCGGTATCCAACGCCGTGCTGCAGGTGAACGCGTATCTTCGGCAGCAGACCTCGGGGTTCAAGGGACGGCGGTTCCAGATTTTTATCGAGCTTCTGGCCCCGCCCAGCCAGATCCAGACGCGGAGCTACGGCGACGATTACACGATCGTGATTACGCCGTCGCCCGAGCCGCGGACGTTCGATGTGCGGCACGCGTATCTGCATTATCTGCTCGATCCGCTGTCGACGCGCTATCAGGAGATTCTGGATCGCAAGAAGGCGCTCGCGGACCACGCGCAGCGCGCGCAGGCGCTGGATGAGTCGTTCAAGGACGATTTTCTGCTGCTGACGACCGAATCGCTGATCAAGGCGATCGAAGCCAAGCTGGACCACAAACCAGAGGGCGTTCAGGAGGCGCTCCGGCAGGGGTATATTCTGACACCTTATTTCGCCGAGCACCTGCCGGTTTATGAGAAGCAGGAACAGGCGATGCTGTTCTACTACCCAACGCTGGTGAGCGCCATCGACCTGGTGGCGGAAGACGCACGGCTGTCGACGGTGCAGTTTGACAAAGAAGCGGCGCAGCGAGCGGTGGTGAAAACGCCGCCGCCGGCCGCCCCGCCGCCGATGACCGGCGCGGCCAAGACCTTGGACGATGCGGAGCAGCTTTACGCCGCCCGCGATCTCGACAAAGCCAAGAAGCTGTATCTGGACGTGTTGCAGCAGACCGATCAGCCGCCGATGCATGCCGCCGCGTATTACGGACTGGCGCGCATTGCGGCGCTACAAAAGGATCCGGAAGCGGCCCAGCGGCTGTTCCAGAAGACGTTGGAACTGCAGCCGGAGCCGCAAGTGAAGGCATGGGCGCTGGTATACCTGGGAAGGCTTTCGATCGCTTCGGGCGATCGCGAGCAGGCAACTCAGTTTTTTCAAAACGCTTTGAAGGTGGAAGGAGCGTCCCCCGCGGCGCAGCAGGCTGCCACTCAGGGCGTGGAGTCGACCTCAAAACAATAGGACGAAAAAGGAGTTTGGAAATGAAGAGAATGATTTTTGCCGGTATGCTCGCGCTGGCCCTCGGCGGCGCCGGCCTCGTGGCTCAAAAAGGCAAGGACAAAGGCGCGCCGGCCCAAGGCCAAGCCGCCCAACCGAAAGGGCCGATGCCGAAATCCAAGGGCGAACAGGATGCGCTCGTTGCGCTTTTCAATGCCCAACGTGAAAACAAACCGGATGAGGT
>Ga0335079_10007369_pt1 | contig 12547 bp, 12 predicted proteins | sample Lox_Sample_33_FD_206719 | JGI IMG/M metagenome (GOLD analysis project Ga0335079, IMG submission 206719) | Soil microbial communities from Loxahatchee National Wildlife Refuge, Florida, United States - Lox_Sample_3.3 | ecosystem: Environmental > Terrestrial > Soil > Wetlands | place: USA... | reverse complement strand
CGCGGCCGCCGCGGCGGTCCCGACCGGGCTGGGGGTCACGCAGACCGCGGGCGCCGGTTCCGGGCCGTCCAGGCCGCAGACCCCGCCCCAGGGCAGCTGGCCTCCCGCCGCCGCGGCCGGTCAGCTCACCGCCACAGCCGGCGGCGCGCCGCAGACCCCGCCCCTGGGGGCCTATCCTCCGGCTACTCCCCCGCCCAGGGCGCCGCGGCGCCGGGTGAAGCCGCTGGTGCTGGCGCTGATCCTCGGCGGCATCGTCGGAGCGAGCGGCGCCACCGCCTTCGTCGTGCACTCGATGAGCCAGTCGCCCGTCCAGATGGAGTCGCCGGCCGCGCAGACGTCCCCGGCGACGACGCCCGCGTCCGTGGCCCCGCAGGTCTCGTCGGCATCGACCACCCCGACCACCCCGACCGCCTCACCGTCGTCGTCAGCGAGTTCGTCGCCGTATCCGGGCACGTCCCAGCCGGCCAGCACGTACTCATCCCCGGCCACGACGCCGACGTCCACGAGACCCACCACGTCTCCGACCACATCACCGACTCCGACGACGTCCACGTCACCGACTCCGACGACGTCCACGTCCACGTCGACGTCCGCAACGGCTACAGCGTCCGCATCGACGTCTTCGTCCGCATCGACGTCTTCGTCCGCGCCCGCGAACACAGGCTCGTCATCAGCCTCGGCCTCGTCCGGGTCCGGGTCCGCCTCGGGGAGCACCCCCGCGTCACCGCCGGCATCGGCTCCGTCCTCGTAACCGTCCGGGCCGCCGCACGAGCTCAGCCGCCGATCGGCACGGCGCCTCCGGTGACGGTAATCGGCCCGTCGCCCGGGGGGATGTCTACGATGATGCGGCTGGGTCGTCCCATGTCGTCCCCCTGCCGGACGGTCACGTGGGCCGGCGGTGTCACCCGGCCGAGTTCTCGCAGGTAGGCGCCGAAGGCGGCCGCTGCGGCGCCGGTGGCCGGGTCCTCGTACACGCCGCCGACCGGGAAGGGATTGCGGGCGTGATAGAGGCCGTCTCCCGCCCGGAAGACGAGGTCGACTGTGGTCAGATCCTGGCTGAGCATGAAGGTTCTGAGCGCCTCGAAGTCGTAGTCGAGCCGGGCCAGGCGCTCGCGTGAGGCAGCCGCCAGGATCAGGTGCCGGGCGCCGGCGTACGCGATCTTCGGCGGGAGCGACGTGTCGAGTTCCTGGCGGCGCCAGCGAAGCGCCGAAAGGGCCGCGTCCACGTCTGCCGCGCGCAACTCCGCTACCGATGGGGTGACGCTGGTCAGCGACGCGGTAGTGGCACCGGTTCCGTCGCGCCGGGTCACCACGGGGACGGCCCCGGGGGCGGCGTGGAAGACCAGCTGGCCGGGCCCGTCACGCTCGGCCATGGCGACCGCGGCGGCGATCGTCGCGTGCCCGCAGAACGGGACCTCAGCCTCCGGGCTGAAGTAGCGGACGTCGTACTCGCCAGCTTCGCCGTGACGGCGGCTCAGGAAGGCGGTCTCCGAATAGCCGAGGTCCCGGGCGATGGCGAGCCGGTCGCCGTCGTTGAGCGCGGAGGCGTCGAGGACTATCCCCGCGGGATTGCCGCCCGTCGGCTTGTCGGTGAAAGCGGCGTAGCGGATGACGGCAGGCGCCGCGGCGCGGGAACGTTCGTCGGTGGGCATGTCGGCGTTCCTAAAACTGGACTGTAATCTAAGTTTGGACTATAGTCCATAAATGTGAACCTGGCCACACCTGCTCTCGGACGGCGAGAACGGCGCAAGCAGCAGACGCGGGAGCGCATCGTCGCTGCTGCCGCCGCCTCGTTCGCTGAGGAAGGATTCGACGGCACGACCTTTGATCACATTGCCGAACGGGCCGATGTCGCGCGCGCGACCGTCTTCAACTACTTCCGGGACAAACAGCAGCTCCTGCGCGCGTACTTCGACCACCGCAGGGCGTGGCTGCGGGCCCAGCTGGAAGATGAAGCTGCCAAGGAGCAGGACGGCGCAGCGCGCCTGGCCCGGCTGCTTGACACGCTCGCCGCGTTCAACGAGGACAACGAGCGCGAAGCGGCCGCCGTCGTCGACGCCTGGCGGGTGATGCGCGGCGCGTACAGCGTGGGGGCACCGACCGCCGAAGTGTTCCGGGAAGTCATCGAGGCCGGACAGGCCGAGGGCGAGTTCGGCGCAGACATCGACCCGCGTGCCGCGGCGCTCTTCCTCTTCGACGCCTACATCGGCGTGATCACTCGCTGGTTCGGCACCCCGCCGGCCGAACGGTTCGACCTCCGCACGGGCCTGCGGCAGGCTCTGACGGTCGTGCTCTACGGAATCTCGGCCTAGGGTTGGCCTGCCAGGCCGAGGCTGGTGCGCCCGCCCGGGCCGGGGCTACGATCTTAAACCGCAGCGGTCTCCAGCCCTTTGCCTCGCTCACGCCGGCTCTTCGCCTGTTCCCGCCCGAGGGGAATCTCGATGACGCTCTATATGTACCAGGCCTCCTATACCGCAAGGTCGATGGCGGCTCAGCTCAAGGAGCCGCATGACCCGGTGGAAGCGATCAGGCCAACCCTGCAGGACCTGGGAGCCAAGATCGTGGTGGCCGGCTTTCCGTTCGGCGACTATGACGTGCTCGTCGTGTATGAGGCACCCGATGACATGACCGCTGCCAGCGTCGCGATGGCCATTGCCGCCGCGGGCGAGGTCAAGTCGGGCAAGACCACGCGACTGCTCAGCGGGCAGGAATGGCTCGAGTCTTTGCGCAAGCGCAGGATAATCAACATGCGGAAGGCGCCCTAGAGGAAAGCTGCGCCAGCTGCTGGCGGATGCCCTCGATGACGAGCTGGAGGCCGTAGCCGAACCGCTCGGCGGGATCGGCAGCGAAGGCCGTCGCGGCGAGCTTGTTCTCGATCCCGTCGACAGCCAGCTTCGGCTCCCAGTCGCCGCGCTCAGCCAGCTCGGTTTGCGCTTGTTCTTCGATGGTGTGGCCGAGCACGTAGTGGAACGCGGCGAAGGTGGCCCACCCGGCCTGGTCGGGCGGCAGCCCGGCGGCCTGGAGGATCTCGATGGCCTTGTTGCCGGCCAGGATGGTGTTGGGCTCGGCCACGTAGGTGCCGGCCATGACCCTGGCGCCATCGCGGTGGGCTAGGAGCGCCCGGCGCAGCCGCCAGCCTACGGCCGCGAACTGCTCGTCCCACGCCCCGGCCGGCAGGTCGGCGGCGATGCCGTCGATAAACCGGTCGGCCATCGTGTCGAGCAATGCCTGTTTGCTCGCGAAGTGCCAGTAGAGGGCCCCCGCCTGCACGCCCAGGCGGGTGGCCAGCTTGCGCATCGTCAGCGCGTCCAGCCCGTCGGCGTCGAGCAGGGCTATCGCCACGTCAACCACGTGCTCGCGGCGCAGCCGCATCCGGTTCTCTCCTCATCTTCGGGCCGGCGCGTCCGGCCCGCTTGACTCCCCACCTTAGCTAAATAACTTGAACTTGTTCAACTTGAACTTGTTCAATAGGGGCTCGAGCCGAAGTGAGTGCCCCGAAAGGAGTCGCTGTCATGTCCCATCCCGGAACCACCGCTGCGCCGCTGGCCGTGGCCGAGCCGCCCGCCCGGCCGCACGGGCCTCCCGGCGTGATCCTGGCCATCGCGTGCGTGGCCAACTTCATGGTCATCATCGACACGTCGATCGTGAACGTCGCCCTGCCGGCCATGAAGGCTGCTCTAGGGCTGTCGGCGGCCGATCAGCAGTGGGTGGTTGATGCCTACCTGATCACCTTCGGCGGTTTCCTTCTCCTCGCGGCCCGGGCCGGTGACCTCCTCGGCCGCAAGCCCGTATTCCAGGCCGGCCTGGTGGTCTTTACCGCCGCCAGCCTGGCCGGCGGCCTGGCCCAGGATCCTGGGCTGCTGATCTGGGCCCGAGTCATCCAGGGCATCGGTGCCGCGGCTCTGGCCTCGTCCAGCCTGAGCCTGATCACCGCCAGCCACCCCGAAGGCCCGGCCCGCACCCACGCGCTGTCCGTGTGGGCCGCGGTGGGCTCCTCGGCTGGCGCGGTGGGGGTGGTGCTGGGCGGGTTGCTCACCACCGAGTTGTCCTGGCGCTACGTGCTGTTCATCAATGTTCCCATCGGCATCGTGCTACTCATCGCCGCCGCGGCCAGCCTGGCTCCCTCGCCGTCCAGGCATGACTGGGCTCGCCTCGATCTGCCCGGCGCGCTCACCGTCACCGCCGGGTTCGGATCGCTGGTCTACGCCGTCTCCCAGGCCACCATCAAGGGGTGGGGATCGGCCCCGGTCATCGCGTCCCTGGGCGCGGCCGCGACCCTGCTGGCCGCCTTCGGGGTGATCGAGACCCGCAGCGCGGCTCCGCTCGTCCCGCTCGGCATCTTCGGCCAGCGCAGCCTGGCCGTGGGCAACACCGTTATGACCTGCCTGGGCTTGGTCATGACCAGCGGTTTCTTCTTCGTGTCTCTGTACCTCCAGCAGATCCTCGGCTACAGCGCCCTGCGCACCGGGATGGCCATCGTCCCCATGACCGTGCTGCTGGCGACCGGGCCGCTGGCCGCCAAGCGGCTGCTACCCCGCTTCGGCCCGCGCACCCTGATCCTCGCCGGCGGGATCCTCACCACGTCCGGCCTGACCTGGATGTCCCAGTTTCCAGACCACTCGGGCTACCCGGCGCACATCCTCGGCCCCCTTGCGGTCATCGGAGCCGGCGTCGGGCTCATGCTCCTCCCCCTCGCCGCATCCGCTACCGCGGGCCTCCAACCCCGTGACGCCGGGCTGGCCTCCGGCCTGTTCAATACGGCGCGTCAGCTCGGCGGCGCTATCGGGCTCGCCGTGCTCGTCACCATCGCCGCCACCACCACCCGCCATAGCCACCTGGCCAGCCCCGCGGCGGCCACCGTCCACGGCTACCGCGTCGCCCTGCTCATCTGCGCGGCCGTCAGCCTGGCCTCGGTCCTCATTGCCCTCCTCTTGCCCACCCCCGGCCAAGACAGCCCTGCATATCGGAAGGAAACGTCATGAGCTCAGCGCTTGAAACCCTTCGCCGCGACTTCGGCGGCGGCATCATCGAACCGGGTGACACGGAGTACGAATCGGCTAGCCGTTCGGTACTGGCGGCGGGCAATCCGGCCCATGTCCTGCGGCCCGGGAGCATCGCGGACGTACGAGCCGGGGTCAGGTTCGCCGCCAGCGCGGGACTCTTGCTGTCCGTGCGCGGCGGCGGCCATGGCTTTCCGGGCTTCGGCACCAACGACGGCGGCGTCGTGATCGACCTCAGCAAACTCGCGGACGTGGAGATCATCGACAAGGAACGCCATCTCGTGCGGATCGGCGGCGGCGCCACCTGGGGTCAGGTCGCGGTAGCCCTGGCCCCGCATGGCCTGGCGATCTCCTCGGGTGACACCAAGAGCGTCGGCGTCGGCGGACTGACCCTGACCGGCGGCATCGGCTGGAAGGTCAGGAAGTACGGTCTGGCCCTGGACAACGTGGCCGCCGCAGAGATGGTCACGGCCAGCGGTGAGGCCGTGCACGTGAGCGCCGAGGAGCGCCCGGACCTGTTCTGGGCCATTCGCGGTGGCGGCGGCAATTTCGGGATCGTGACCGCCTTCGAGTTCGTGGCCCACCCGACCACAGACGTCTTCTACGGCACGATCGCCTTCCCAGCATCGGAGGCGGCCACCGTACTCCAGGGCTGGGCGGACTACCTCCGCATCGCTCCCGAAGAGCTCACATCCACCGTGGCCTTTGCCAATCCATTCGCCGGCGGGCCCGAAGCGCCGGTCGAGGTCTACGTCGCCTTCGACGGCGACGACCCGGAACTCGCGGCCCAGGCGATCGACCCGATCCGCCGGCTCGGGGCGGTGACCGGCGACGGTGTCGCGCTGCAACCCTATGCCGACACGCTCGCGGACGGCGCGCCCCCGCCGCCTGGCATCCAGTTCGCATCCCGGAGCGCCTTCGCCGACCAGGAATCGGTGCCCGAGATCCTCCGGATCCTGGCCGAGGTCAGGGCATCGGAGCGATCGCCGTTCATCGCCGTGCGCAGCGTCGGCGGCGCGGTATCCCGGGTCCCCGGTGACGCCACCGCCTACGCGCATCGCCGAGCGGAGCTGATGTTCGTTACTACCGCCGCGGGTCCGAAGCCGGCCGTCGAGGCCGCCCGTCCGGCCCTGGAAGCCATCTGGGACAGGCTCACCCCTCACGTCACCGGCGCCTACGCCAACTTCCTCAGCTCCGCCACCGAGGAGGATGTCGCCGCGATCTATCCGGCGGAGACCTATCGGCGGCTCGCGGCGGTCAAGCGCCGGTACGACCCCGGCAATCTGTTCGCCGGCAACCACAACGTCCAGCCGCGGGTAAGGCGGCGGGCTTGATGAGCGGCGCGTCCCGGCTGAGCGGCCGGAACCCGACTCGGTAGTACAGCCCGCGCGCCCGCGGGTGCCCCGGCGCCCCGAGGCAGGCGACTGTCACGTGGCCGGCGCCGGCCTCCCGCGCGAGCTGCATCCCGTGCAGGAGCATCGCGGTGCCGAGCCCCAGCCGCCGGTAGCCCGGATGCGTCCCGACCGGCTCGAACTCGGCGGTCTTGTTGGCCTCATCCAGCTACATGATCGTTGAGGCGGCCATGGTCCCGTCCGGCGCCTGCACCAGGACGTGGAGGTCGCCGCGATACGTGGCCGTCCGCCGGACGCCCTCGTAGCCCTCGGCCGTGTAGGTCGACGGGGCCCAGGCGTCCACGTGCGCCTGGACCGCGGCGGCCGGCCCGGCCTCATCAGCGGTGCGGAACCGGAACCCGTCCAGCAGCACTGGCTGCTCCACCTCGGTGAGGTCCCGCTCGTTGAGCTGAGTCCAGGACGCGGTATCACCGAGCGATGCCGGATCGGTCTGGTATCCGTGCGCCGCCCACCGGTCCAGCGCGAACGCGTCGGCGGCCGACGGCATCACCGTGCGCTCGAGGCCGGCCGCCACGGCGTCATACCAGCCGATCACCTCGTCGACCAGCGCGGCGTGGTCCGGGTGGACCTGATATCCCAGGTAGGCGCGGGTGACGTCGGTTACCGACCCGTCGCTGCGCCGTACCTGATGCGGGAGGTAGGCCCAGCCCCACGCGACCAGCGCGGCGCCGGAGAACCACAGCCGGCGCGGCCAGGTCCGGCCGTCGCTGGCGTGCTCTTTGCCCCAGATCCAGGCCAGTTCCCCGAACGTCGCGTCGCTATTGACCAGGTCCAGGCGGACCGCGGTGACGCGCTGCGCCAGGCCCTGCATGAGCTGGACGTCCGCGGCGGTCACCAGATCGAAGTCACCCATGATCGGTCACTGTGGCAGCCTTCGGCGAAGCCGTCGAACTGTTTTGCGCGGACGGCCACGCGGCGGTCAGCGGCGTAACGCCGGGCGGCGGCGGACGGCAGGCTCCATCAGAGCCCGAGGTCGGCGTAGATCGCCGCGTGGTCCGAAGCCGCGTGAATGTGGAAATCACGTGAAGATGCCGCGGCAGCGGGCCGTGGTCGACCTGATCCAGGCCCCGTCCTCTAACCTTTCAGTGCGGCGGTCGGCCTGGTGCCGCCTCGACTGGTACAGCGTCCATGCCGCCGCGGCACGTGCCGGGCATATCGAGCGCCAGTCGGCCGGCTGCCCCGGTGAAGCGCATCGCGGGAGGCTCGCCCATGAGCATGGCCAAGGAAACCCCACCCGCCCGGCGGGCCACAGCCATCGGCCGCTGGCTTACCGGAGGCAGGACCGGGGGAAGCCGCCACCGCGACGTCCAGGGCGGGACAACTCGCGCCGCCGTGCTCGGCGCCGGTGACGGGCTGCTGACCAACCTGTCGCTGACGCTGGGCGTGGCCGGAGCATCGACCAATGCCTCGGCGGTTCGCCTGGCCGGGGTAGCAGGCCTGCTGGCCGGAGCATTCTCGATGGCGGCAGGCGAGCTGGTATCGGTCCGGGCCCAGCAGGAGATGGTCGACCGAGAAGTGCAGGTCGAACGCCAGGAGCTCGCCGAGGATCCCGAAGGGGAGCAGATAGAGCTGGCCGGCATGTACCGGGCTCAGGGGCTGTCGGCTGAAGACGCCAAGACCGTAGCCCGCATCCTGTCCGCCAATCCCGAAATCGCCCTCGACACCCACGCCCGCCTCGAACTGGGCGTCGACCCCGAAGCGCCGGGCTCGGCCTGGCAGGCGGCCATCTCGTCGTTCCTGTCGTTCTCGGTGGGTGCCATCCTGCCCCTGTTTCCCTGGTTCTTCGCCACAGGCTCAGCCGCGGTGATCGCCTCGGTGATCATCGGCGCGATCGCGGCGCTGGCGCTCGGGGCCACGATCGGCTTCATGGCCGGGCGCAACGTCATGGGGACCGCCCTTCGCCAGCTGGCGGTAGCGGCGATTGCCGCCGCCGTCACCTACGGGGTCGGGTCCTTGCTCGGGGTATCGACGAGCTGACCAGAGAACCGGCGTAAGGCGAAGTCGACCGTGCCCGCTGTCACGAATGGCGGGGGCTGTCTCGTCTCCGATTTCAGGGACAGCCTCGGCAACAGGAAGGTGACATCATGCGGGTTTTCGTGGCAGGCGGGACCGGGGTTCTGGGGCGGCGGCTGGTGCCGCAGCTCGTGGCCCGTGGCCACCAGGTGACGGCCACGACGACGAGCCCGGCCAAGCTGGGTTTGCTGGAGCAGCTGGGCGCCGAGGCGGTCGTGATGGACGGGCTGGCCGCGGTGTCGGTCGGTGAGGCGGTGGCGCGGGCCCAGCCGGACGCAATCGTGCACCAGATGACCGGGATTTCCATGGCGCACGCGGGCAAGCCCGATCTGAAGCATTTCGACCGGTGGGCCGGGCCCACCATCCGGCTGCGCACGGAAGGGACGGACCACCTGCTGGCCGCGGCCGAAGCGGCCGACGTAGCCCATTTCGTAGCGCAGGGCTACGCCAACTGGAACGGAATCCGCGAGGGCGGATGGGTGAAGACCGAGGAGGATCCGCTGGACCCGATGACGGGGACGGCGGCGCACACGTCGATGGAGGCGCTCCGCCACGTCGAGGACGTGGTTGTCAAGGCCGGCGGAGCGGTCATGCGGTACGGCGCCCTGTACGGGCCGGGCGCCACCGACGACCAGGTCGAGCTCGTGCGCAAGCGGCAGTTCCCGCTGGTCGGGCGCGCCACCGGCTACGCCTCGTGGGTGCATCTGGACGACGCCGCGAGCGCTACCGTCCTGGCGATGGAACAGAAGGCGACCGGCGTGTTCAACATCGTCGACGACGAGCCGGCCCCGGCCAGCGAGTGGCTGCCCTACCTGGCCGCTTGCGCGGGGGCCAAGCGGCCGAGGCGGGTCCCCACGTGGCTGGCCCGGCTGCTGGCCGGGGAGGTGGCCGTGACGATGATGACCGAGGGTCGGGGCTTCTCCAACGCCAAGGCCAAGCGGGAACTCGGCTGGCAGCTGCGCTACCCGTCGTGGCGGCAGGGGTTCAAGCAGGAACTGGCGTGACCCGGAAGGAGCCGGCCGCCGGCCAGGCTCGCTGGAGCCCAGCACGCGCTGCAAATCGCAGGTCAGCGCGCTCGCTGACCCGACTGTGATAAAGATGCAGTAATTACTGTTTTACTGCACACGGTAGGCGATGGTGTGGCGCCAGCCTGCCCGGTCGCGATCCTGGCAAGATAGCGGCATGGAACGTGTGCTTGGCATCGGCGGGTACTTCATGCGGGCCGCCGACCCGGCTGCGCTGGGCGCGTGGTATCGCGATTGCCTGGGCCTGGACGCCGATGAGAACGGCCTGTGGCGTCAGGGACCAGGGCTGACGGTGTTCGCGACGTTCGAGTCCGGGACCGGCTACTTCGGGTCCCGCGCCCAGCAGACCATGCTGAACTTCCGGGTCCGCGACCTGGATGCGATGCTCGCGCAGTTGCGCGCCCGGGGAGCGGACGTGGCCGGGGAGACGCAGGACATGGAGGGTGTCGGCCGGTTCGGCTGGGTCACCGATCCCGAGGGCAACCGGGTCGAGCTGTGGCAGCCCGCGGACTGATTCGCGACAGAGCCTTCCCGGCCGGGTCGGCGCTCGGGCGGTTACGGGTTCGGCGGAAGCGGTCCCAGGCGCAAGCTGATGATCTTGCCGTCCCGGAACTGGGCCTGGGCCTGGCCGGACAGATCGGTTCCGGCCTGCTCATCGCGCCGCCGGAGTGTCCAGGTGACCCGCTCCTGCGCGATGAGCTTGCGCGTCAGGTCCGGGCGGACACCGGCCGACAGCTGTTTCCGCACGAACTGACGCGCCGGCCCGGAACCCCGGCGGCTGCGGTGCCCGGTGAACGGCGGCGCGGAGATCACCTCGGGGTCGGCGGCAAAGCTGGCCATCACCGCGGCGACGTCGTTCCCGGCCCAGGCCCGCTCGAAGGCGAGCGCGGCCAGGAACTCCCCGGCCTGCTGCTCGCCGTGGGCGATCAGGTTCTGGATGAACTGGGGGTCGCGGTTCAGTTTGGACGCCGCGCGGGCTCCGGGAAGGCTGGCACGGGACAGCTCGATCACCCGCACCACGACCTGCTTGTATTTTCCCCCCGCCTGCAGCAGCCCGGCCTCGAGCAGCTGGTCGATCTTCTCGATGAAGGCGAGCTCCTGGTACAGCGACAAGTTACCGGACAGCTCGTTGCGGCGGTCGGCGATCTCGGCCAGCGTGGTCGGCTCGGTGTCCCGCTGCCGCGGATTGATCTGAATCACCCACAGCTCGTCGGGTCCGGCGTCGAGAAGCTCCCGGACCGGGGGGTTCTGGGAGAACAGGCCATCCCAGTACGTGCCGTCCTCCAGCCGCACCGCACGGAACAGGTTCGGGATCGCCGCCGAGGCGAGCACGGTATCGGCGGTGATCCGGTCGCGGCGGCTGTTAAATGTCCGGAACCGCCCGGACAGCACATCCACCGCTCCGATGAGCAGCACCGGGTGCTGGCCGGCGCGGTCCACCTGGATCCGGCCGAAGTCCACCTGGCGCCCGAGCATCGCACAGAACTGGTCAGCGCCGGCCACTGAAGCCGGCCAGTGATACGGGCTCACCGCCGGCAGCGCACCGCCCAGGTCCTGCCACGCGCCTGCCCACTGGACCCAGGTGTTGACCAGCATCTCCATCGGGCCGCGGGCGGAGTTATCCGCCCAGAACCGGTCCAGCAGCCGCCCCGCGCCAACCGGGTCATCATCGAGCAGGGCGTGCCAGGCCAGCAGCGCGCACACCGCCCCGCCGGACGTGCCGCTCAACCCGGCCAGCTGGTACCCGGCGAGCTCGTCGGCGCCCAGCAGCCGCTTCAGCACACCAGCCGTGAAGGCGGTATGGCTCCCGCCGCCCTGACAGGCGATCACAACCCGCCGCTGCCCTGTCCCGCCATCCGTCGCCGCCACGGCCAAACCCCTCACCACGCCCGGTAACGATCTCCCTGACCAGCCCGGCCACGTACGCGGGTTCCTCCTCGACACCTCGGTGCTCCAGCAGCTCACTGGTCCGCTGTGCGACGCGCTGACCGGCCGCGACGACGGGCGCCAGACGCTGGAGATCCTCGAGCGCGCGAACCTGTTCGTCGTCCCCCTCGACGACCAGCGGCAGTGGTACCGCTACCACCACCTGTTCGCCGACGCGCTCCGCGCCCGGCTCGTCGCCCAGCAACCGGACCGGGTGCCCGGGCTGCACCGGGCCGCCAGCCGCTGGCACGCCGCACATGGCCTGCTCGCCGACGCGGTCGTACACGCGGTCGCCGGCGGCGACTTCGATCGCGCGGCCAGCCTCGTCGAGCTCGCGCTGCCGGACCTCCGCAAGCACCGGCACGACCGCACGCTACGGGAGTGGCTGCGCGCCCTGCCGGACGGCGTCGTCCGGGAGCGACCCCTGCTGGCCGCCTTCATGGCCTGGTCGCGACTCTCCCAGGGCGACCTCGACGGGGCCCAGGTGTGGCTCGATGACGCCGAGAGGGCATTGAAGGCCGGTCGTTCGGCTGAGATACCGGGCCTGGATGGTTCGCTGGCGGAGGCGGCCCGCGCCCGGAACAAGGAGCTACGGACCCTCCCGGCCACGATCGCGCTGTATCGCGCCTCGGTCGCTCAGGCCCGCGGCGACGTCGACGGCACCGTCGCACACGCCCGCCACGCACTGGATCTGGCCGGGCCGGACGACCATCTCGCCCGCGGGGGCGCGGCCGGCTTCCTCGGCCTGGCCGCCTGGGCGGCCGGCGACCCCGGGACCGCGGTGGACACGTTCGGCACGGCGGTCGCGAGCCTGCATGCGGCCGGCAATGTCGCGGACGAACTCGGCGCGACCGTCGTGCTGGCCAGCATGTGGCTGACCCGCGGCCGGCCGGCGGAGGCGCGACGGTTGTACGAACGTGCGCTGGCAGTAGCCGAACGGCCCGGGGGATCATTGCTCTCCACGACCGGTGACCTGCACGTCGGCCTGGCCGACGTGCTCCGGGAGCAGGGTGATCTCGACGCGGCCGCGAGCCACCTCCAGGTGGCCCGGGAGCTCGGTGACCGGGCGTCGCTGCTGGAGAACCGGCACCGCTGGTACACGGCCATGGCCGGGGTGCTGCGGGCGCGAGGCGACCTCGACGGCGCGGTGCGGATGCTCGACGACGCCGAA
>Ga0335079_10007367_pt1 | contig 12548 bp, 12 predicted proteins | sample Lox_Sample_33_FD_206719 | JGI IMG/M metagenome (GOLD analysis project Ga0335079, IMG submission 206719) | Soil microbial communities from Loxahatchee National Wildlife Refuge, Florida, United States - Lox_Sample_3.3 | ecosystem: Environmental > Terrestrial > Soil > Wetlands | place: USA... | reverse complement strand
CGGCGGCGCGAGTGCCCAGCTGCGCTCGGGCCGGTGATCATCGAGCAGCGTCAGTCCGTGGATCGCCCCCTCCCCCAGGTGCGCACGCAGCCGCTCGATGAGGGCGTGGGCCTCGCTGCCGGCGCCACCGCCGTGCTCTCCCGGCTGCCACAGCTGCCCACTGGCGAGCGACAGTGGCAGCAGCGTGCCGGCGCGCAGCTCGAGTGCGCGCACCGGCTGCGGCAGCACGCAGCGCTCGAGCTGCGTGGCCAGGAGCGCGCGCAGCTGCGCGGCGGCTGCGGCCGGGGCGCTCAGCTGCAGCCGGCACAGCGTGGCAGGTGCGGCGCGGTGCAGCAGCTGGCACTCGAGCCGCATCACGCCCGCCTGGCGCGCCCTGAGGAAATCCTCCAGCTCCTCAAGGAGCGGCGCGAGCGCGCTGAGCAGTTCCGCGTGATGCTCGGCCTCCCAGGCGAGCTCGCGGCGCCGCCGGAAACGCGCGCGGGGCTGGAACAGCGCGCGCACCTCGGGGGTGCGTCCCGTGAGCCGGTCGAGCAGCGCCAGCTGCGCCACGCCGAAGCGGCGCGCGAAGCCGCCGCGCGGCAGGCGCAGCAGCGCCCCGAGCGTGCGCACGCCGATGCGCTTGAGGCGCTCGGGCAGCGGCGATGGCCAGCGCAGTACGGCGAGCGGCAGCGGCGCGAGCGCTCCGATGAGCGCGGCACGCTGCAGGACGGGAAGCTGCGCGCCGGCGCGGGCGAGCGTGAGCGCTGCGAGCGGCGTCGGTGCCAGGGCCACATGCAGCCGCTGCCCGAGCGGCGCACAGGCCTCAAGCAGTGCCTGCCGCAGCCGCGACACGCCGGCAAACAGGGCGAGGCTGCCGCGCACCTCGAGCAGCACCGCATCCGGGGGCTCGAGGCTGACGCGCGGCGAGAAGCGCAACGCGAGCTGCGCCACCTGCGCCAGCAGGCGCGCGTTGCCGCCCTCGAGCAGGTGCACCGCGAGCCACAGTTCGCCGGGCAGTTCCTCGAGGAGTGCGGGCGCTGCGAGGCTCAGGGCCGACGCGGATGGCGACGGCAGGCCGGGCGCGGGGCTGTGCGCGGGGCGCATGCGGGCGTGGTTCTTCATGGCAGCACGCACGCAAGCTCCACCACGCCGCGCGCACCGTGCCCCTTCAGCAGCGTCACGCGCACTGCCCCGGCGCTGCTGGACACACTCAACCGCAGCAGCGCGGGCGAGCTCTCACGGGCCGCGTGCTGGGGGCGAAACAGCACCCCCAGGGTGCGGCCGCGCTCGGCCGCGAGCTGCAGGCGGCGGATGTCGCGCGGCTTAGGCTCTCGGCACCAGGCGAGCGCGGCCTCGCAGGCGCCCGAGCGCAGCACCTGCTCGAAGGCCCATAGCGGCCGGGCGCCGCCCACCACCGCGATGCGATCGAGCCGCAGTCCCTGCGCGAGCAGGGCCGGAGCGAAAGGCAACAGCGGAGGTGCCACCCACACGCACCAGCGCGCGGTGAGCGCGCGCGTGAGCGCGGCGAGTGCCGGCAACAGCAGCGCCAGCTCGCCGCTGCCAAAGCGGCTCGTGAGGATCTCGATCAGCCCGCAACGCGGCCAGCCCCCGCCCGGCAGCGCGGCATCGAGGGCCGCGAATCCACTGGGACATACCTCAAGGGGTGCGCTGCTGCGGCCGCGCCAGATGGCCGGATGCTCGAGCAAGCGAGCGATGCGCGGATCGTCCATGACGGCCGGACAGCAAACAGAGCCAGGGCCTCGGGCGGCAAAGGCGCGACGTGCGCGGCGCGCCTCACATCGCGGCGACGGAGCGGCCGCGCCGCACCACGCCCACCACGATGCCCTCGATCAACAGCGGCTCGGCCTTCAGATCCACCTTGATGGGCTCGAAGTCCGCGTTCTCCGGCAGCAGCCATACGACCGAGCCCTCCTGGCGGTAGCGCTTGACCGTGACCTCATTCTCCAGGCGTGCCACGACGATCTGGCGGCTGCGCACCTCGCTCGTGCGATGCACGGCAACCAGATCGCCATCGAGGATGCCGGCATCTTTCATGCTCATGCCGATCACCTTCAGCAGGTAGTGCGGACGTGGCTGGAAGATGGCCGGATCGATCTGCAGCCGTGCCTCGAAATTCTCCTCGGCGAATATCGGCTTGCCGGCGGCGACCCGCCCGATCAGCGGCAGGCCGATCTGCTCGCGGATCGTGTCCTTCAGCTGGATGCCGCGCGAGGTGCCCGGGACCAGCGCGATGACGCCCTTGCGGGCCAGAGCCCGCAGGTGTTCCTCGGCGGCATTCGCGGAGCGGAATCCCAGCTCGTGGGCGATCTCCGCACGCGTCGGCGGCATGCCAGTTTCGCCGATAAATCTCTGTATAAGACGCAGGATCTGGGTCTGGCGCGGCGTGAGATCGGACATGGCAGTGACCTGTTTATATATACAGTCACTGTGATTATATCCAGATCAGGGCACTCCACAAGGGGCAGCCGCCGCGTGACTGAATTTTCAGCTCGAGCTTCACCTGCTGCTGCAGCTTGGTTCAGCCACAGTTCAGTCAGCGCAGAAGCTTGCGACTCGCGCGCGCATCAAGCGCACGTGCATACGTACTCCTCGCGATTACGAAGCGCCGCATTCCTCAGGTACAACACGTTCGGTATGCGACCTTGGCCGCGACGTGTCTGACTTTGCTGCGCTTGTGCTGTCGCGGCGAGAAGACAAGTTACGTGTTTGGAGTTGCATTCCCTGCATAAATTTGATGCAGTTGCGACCCGGCGAACGACGGCGGAACTTGCCCACCGGAGTCGCTTTGGTATTTTCAAGACTCCCGAATTAACAACCCAAAGGGGACGATTTATGAAGTGCGCGAGTATTCTGACGGCAGCCGCTGCCGTGGCAGTGGTAGGTCTGGCGGGCTGTACGGATCTGAAGCCCCTGCAGGCTCAGGTTGATGATCTGAAGTCGCAGCTGGCAAAGGTACAGGGCGATGTGTCCGGCGCCAAGAGCGCGGCTGACTCGGCCAACAGCGCTGCCGCTTCGGCGGGTCAGGCTGCCAGCGGTGCGCAGAGCACTGCCAACCAGGCGCTGGCCGCTGCTCATGCCAGCCAGTCCTGCTGCGACGCGACGAACGAGAAGATCGACCGCATGTTCAAGCGCTCGGTCTCCAAGTAATCGACTGCTCTTAAGTCGATGCAGCAAAACGCCGCGCTCCTGCGCGGCGTTTTCTTTTCCGCCCCTGATTGCGCCGCGCGTGGCCGCGCGCGGTCAGTAGCGCACCAGCGCCGAACCCCAGGTGAAGCCGCCGCCGAAGGCCTCAAGCAGCAGCAGTTCGCCGCGCTTGATGCGGCCGTCGCGCACGCCCACGTCCAGTGCCAGCGGCACGGAGGCCGCCGAGGTGTTGCCGTGGTCCTGCACCGTGACGATGACGCGCTCGAGCGGCAGCTCCAGCTTCTGCGCCGTCGCGTGGATGATGCGGATATTGGCCTGGTGCGGCACCAGCCAGTCGATGGCGGCGCGGTCCAGGCCGTTGGCGGCGAGCGTCTCGTCCACCACCGAGCCGAGCTTTTGTACCGCGACCTTGAAGACTTCCTTGCCCGCCATGACGATCACGGGCGGCTTGGAGAAGCCGGTGGAGACCCCGGTGGCGCAATAAAGCATCTCGTGGTAACGGCCGTCGGCATGCAGGTGTGTGGAGAGGATGCCGGGGGTGCTGGCGGGCTCGAGCAGCACCGCGCCGGCGCCATCGGCGAATAGCACGGCGGTGCCGCGGTCCTTCCAGTCGGTGATGCGCGAGAGCGTCTCGGCGCCGATCACCAGGGCGCGCTTGGATTCACCGCAGCGCACGTACTTGTCGGCGATCGAGAGCGCGTACATGAAGCCGGCACAGGCGGTCTCGAGGCTGAAAGCCGGGACGCCCAGGCAGCCGAGGCGTTTCTGCAGCAGCACCCCGCAGTTGGGGAAAATCAGATCCGGCGTGGTGGTGCCGACGGCGATGAAATCGACGTCCTCGGGCGCCACGCCAGCCGCCTGCAGCGCGCGTCGCGCGGCCTTCTCCGCCAGATCCACGGTGGTCTCGCCTTCGGCAGCCACGTGGCGGCGCTCGATGCCGGTGCGCGTGCGGATCCACTCATCGCTCGTGTCGACCATCGACTCGAGCTCGCGGTTGGTGACGACCCGCTCCGGCAGATACGACCCGGTGCCGCTGATACGCGAATAGATCAACTGCCGGCCCCCTGTGCCTGCATCGCCTGCGCGATGTGCTTGGTGAGATCCTGGCGCACCGCGAGCGCCGCGGTGCCGATCGCCCGGGCGAACGCCACACCGTCGGCGCGACCGTGGCTTTTTACCACGATCCCGCCGAGCCCCACCATGCAGGCGCCGTTGTAGCGCCGCGGGTCCAGGCCCGCGGCGGCGCGCCTGAGCACCGGGCGGGCGATCGCCCCGGCCAGGCGCGCGAAGGCGGAGCTGTCGAACTCCGCGCGCAGCCGCGCGGCGATCAGGGCCGCCAGCCCTTCCATGGTCTTCAGCGCCACGTTGCCGGTGAAGCCGTCGGTGACCACCACGTCGACGTCCCCGGAGAAGATGTCATCGCCCTCGACGAAGCCGACGTAGTTCAGGCCGCTCGCCGCCAGCAGCGCGTGCGCCGCCTGCACCACCTCGTGGCCCTTGATGTCCTCCTCGCCGATGTTGAGCAGGCCGATGCGCGGGCTGGCGAGGCCATACACGTCGCGCGCGATGATCGCGCCCATGGCGCCGAACTGGCGCAGCTGCTCGGGGGTGGCCTTGGTGTTGGCGCCGAGGTCGAGCATCTGGGTGAGCCCGTGCGCGGCAGGCAGCGCCGAGATGATGGCCGCGCGCTCCACGCCCGGCAGTGTCCTGAGTACGAAGTGCGCGATGGCGGTCAGCGCCCCGGTGTTGCCGGCGCTCACCGCGGCGCTGGCGCGCCCCTCGTGCACCAGGTCGATCGCGATCCGCATCGAGGAATCCTTCTTGCGGCGGATCGCTTCGCGCGGCTTCTCGTCCATGGAGACCACCTGGGAGGCGGGCACGGGCTGTGCGCGCTCGCGCAGCGGCGCACCCCAGCCGGCGAGCTCGGCCTCGAGCAGCTTCGGCTCGCCGACCAGCAGCAGGCGCAGCTGCGCATCGTCGGCCAGGGCGCGCTGCGCCCCGGCAACGTACTCGCGCGGCTCGTGGTCGCCGCTCATCACATCGATGGCGAGTGGCAGCACGCAGGCCCTTCAGGTCCGGCGCCGAGGATGCGGGGACGCTATTCCTTGTCTTCCGATTCGGCGCGCTTCTCGAGCACGCGCCGGCCGCGGTAGAAGCCATCCGGGGTGATGCGATGGCGCAAGTGCGTCTCGCCGGACTGCGGGTCGGTCGACAGCGCCGGCTTGGACAGGCGGTCGTGCGATCGGTGCATGCCACGACGCGAGGGCGTCTTGCGGCTCTTTTGAACGGGCATTGCCTTGGCTCCTCACTCGAATCCGGGTCACGGTCGTTTCAACAGGTCCGCCAGCTGCGCAAAGGGCCGGTGCGTCTGCACCGGCTGGCTCGGCGGGGTCGCCGGCGACGGCGCGACACCGCAGTGCGCCGCCTCGTGCAGCGGCACGAGCGGCAGACTCAAAAGCAGCTCCTCCGTGATGAGCTCCCCGAGGCTGAGCTTGCCGCCGCTCGCCAGCACCGGCTCGAGCTCCGGCGGCACCCGCGCCGCCTGCGCCTCCGAGCTCAGCAGCGCGAGCCGCACGCGCGCCTGCAGCGGAAACTGCAGCGGCTGCAGGCAGCGCTGGCACTGCAGCTGCGCGGCGCCCTCGAGGGCAAGCTCCGCCACCGCCAGGCCCCGCTCGCGCGTGAAGTGCACACGCCCGCGGACGCTGCCGCCCACATCCGGCCGCTCCGGACGCAAGCCGGACAGCTCGGCGAGCGCAACGGCAAAGTCGACATCGGCTCCGCCATCGGCCAGCCGGTCGATTTCCAGCGGCCTCGACCAGGGCGGCGACATGGGGCGCGTATAATAGGTATCGGGTCTGCCCAAGTCAAAGCCGCTTTTGCTCCTAAGCCCTTGTTTCTCGAAGCTGAATCGGGAGCCGACGTGAGCGGCGCCCCACCCCTGATCCTCGCCTCCACTTCCGCCTACCGGCGCGAGCTTCTCGGCCGGCTTAAGGTCGACTTCACATGCGAGCCGCCCGGGGTCGAGGAGACCGTGCTGGCGCAGGAGCTGCCGATGGACCGGGCGTTGCGCCTGGCACACGCCAAGGCGCACGCGGTGTCCGCGCGGCACGGGCACGCCTGCATCATCGGCAGCGATCAGGTCGCGGTCCTCGGCGATCGGGTGCTGGAGAAGCCCGGCAGCGCGGCCGCAGCCCGCGCGCAGCTCGAGCGCCTGAGCGGCGCCAGTGCGCGCTTCTACACCGCCTGCGTGGTGCTCTGCCCGCAGGGGGGCCTGCGCCTTGCGCACCTGGACACGACGGTGGTCAGTTTCCGCGCGCTGCATGCCGCGGAGATCGCGCGCTACGTGGCGCACGATGAGCCCTATGAGTGTGCCGGGGGCTTCAAGGCTGAGCGGCTCGGCGTGGCACTCATGGAGAGCATCGAGAGCTTCGACCCGACCGCGCTCGTCGGGCTGCCGCTGATCTGGGTGGCCGCCGCGCTGCGCCGCGCCGGCTACCGCGTGCCCTGAGATCTCCCGCGCCGCCCCCCGGGCAGGGCGAGCTGCTCGAGCAGCGTACCGAGCTCGGCGGGCAGCGGTGCGCTCAGGCTGAACTCCCCGCCCTGCGGCCAGGAAAAGCTGAGGCTGCTCGCGTGCAGGAACATGCGCCTGAGGCCGAGCGCGGCGAGCGTCGCATTGAAGCTGGCGTCCCCGTACTTTTGATCCCCGGCCAGCGGGTGACCCGCGTGCGCGGCGTGTACCCGGATCTGGTGGGTGCGGCCGGTCTCGAGCGTCACCTCCACCAGCGTGGCGGTGCGGCCGAAGAACTGGACCGGACGAAAATGGCTCACCGAGGCCTTGCCATCGGTCGCGACGCGCACGGTACGCTCCCCGTGCACCCGGGTGTCGGTGCGCAGGGGCAGGTCGATGCGCTTCTTGCCCAGCTCCCACTTGCCCTTGAGCAGCGCGAGGTAGCGCTTCTCGAGGCTGCTGGTGCGCATGAGCGCGTGCAGCTCGCGCAGCACCGCAGCCTTGCGGGCGATGAGCAGGCAGCCGCTGGTATCGCGGTCCAGGCGGTGCGCCAGCTCCAGCGTCTCCCCGGGCCGCAGCGCCCGCAGCGCCTCGATGACACCGTAGCTGGTGCCACTTCCCCCGTGCACGGCGATGCCCGCGGGCTTGTCCAGGCCGATGACCCGTGCATCCTCGTACACGATGGCCGCCCGGATGCGCTCCAGCACGCCGGCCGGGGGCTGCGTCGGATCGGCAGGGGCGCTGAGGCGCAGCGGCGGAACCCGGATGCGGTCGGCGGCACTCAGGCGCGTCTCCGGGCGTGCGCGCTTGCCGTTGACGCGGACTTCGCCCTTGCGGATCAGGCGATACAGGCGGCTGCGCGGCAGAGTCCCCAGACGCCGGTGCAGGTAGTTGTCCAGGCGCTGCCCGGCCTCAGCGGCACTCACCTCGAGGTGCTCGACTGGCGTGCGACGCTCCGGGCTCGGGGAGGGTGGCAAGATCATCTTGTGTAAGGCATTGTTTCTACAAAGATCTGGAGTATACTTTGGCGGCGTCCGCCGTGCGGACGCACCAGTGGTTGGTAGTCTTTCCGAAGGCCGCCGCCCGTTTTAGTTGGACCTCTTGTTACGAGGCCATCGCATTGGGCCGCCAGGATCGCGCCAGCTGCGTCGAATCTCGCAAGTTCCGAGACCTCCGCAGCCGGTGCCGTCGGTCGAGTTCACCGAAGGTTTCCATGCCAAGCCGCGTGTCACGCGGCCCTCATCAAACGTGACCAACGAGATTCGCTCTCTTTCGCCACCTTTTGGGAATCTTCGCCGCTGCGGGCGCGTACGTCCGTGGCCTCCCGCCGTCTTGCCGGCCCTTCACCTGACAGTAGGGGCACATGAAGAGAATGCTAGTGAATGCAACTCAGGAAGAGGAGTTGCGCGTCGCTCTGGTTGATGGACAGAAACTGTTCGACCTCAGCATCGATTTACCTTCCCGCGAACAAAAGAAAGCCAACGTCTACAAGGCCAAGATCTCGCGCGTCGAGCCCTCGCTCGAGGCGTGCTTCGTCGACTACGGCGCTCAGCGTCACGGTTTCCTGCCACTGAAGGAAGTCTCCAAGGAGTACTTCCGCCAGCAGCCCCAGGGCGGGCGCATGAACATCCGCGAGCTGCTGCAGGAGGGCCAGGAACTCATCGTGCAGGTGGAGAAGGAGGAGCGCGGCACGAAGGGCGCAGCCCTCACCACCTTCATCAGCCTCGCGGGACGCTTCCTGGTCCTCATGCCCAATAACCCGCGCGCCGGCGGAGTCTCGCGCCGCATCGAGGGCGAGGACCGCGACCAGATGCGTGAGGTCATGAGCCAGCTGCAGATTCCCGACGGCATGGGTGCCATCGTGCGCACCGCCGGGGTCGGGCGCTCCGCCGAGGAGCTGCAGTGGGACCTGGACAACCTCAAGGTGCAGTGGGAGCAGATCGATGCCGCCGCCAAGGAGCGCTCGGCGCCCTTCCTGGTATTCCGCGAAAGCGATGCCGTGACGCGCTCGATGCGCGATTACCTCTCCGATGACATCGGCGAGGTACTGGTGGATGACCAGGGCGCCTTCCAGAAGGCCCAGGAATACATGCAGCGCTTCATGCCGGCGGACGCGCAGCGCAAGCTCAAGCTCTACAGCGACGACATCCCGCTGTTCACGCGCTTCCAGATCGAGAGCCAGATCGAGTCCGCCTATGCGCACAAGGTGCAGCTGCCCTCCGGCGGCAGCATCGTGATTGACTACACCGAAGCGCTGGTCTCGATCGACATCAATTCCGCGCGCGCCACGCGCGGCTCGGACATCGAGACCACCGCCACCAATACCAACCTCGAGGCCGCCGATGAGATCGCGCGCCAGCTGAGGATCCGCGATATCGGCGGCCTGATTGTGATCGATTTCATCGACATGGAGTCGGCCAAGAACCAGCGTGACGTCGAGGACCGGCTGCGCGACGCCATGAAGATGGACCGCGCGCGCATCCAGATCGGGCGACTGTCGCGCTTTGGCCTGCTGGAGATGTCACGCCAGCGCCTGCGCCCCTCGCTCGGGGAGTCCAGCCACATCGTCTGCCCGCGCTGCGTCGGCATCGGCACCATCCGCAGCGTCGAGTCCATGACGCTCGCCGTGCTGCGGCTGATCGGCGAGGAGCTGCGCAAGGACCGCACCGCGCGGGTGATCGCGCAGGTGCCGGTGGCGGTCGCGACCTACCTCATCAACGAGAAGCGCGAGTGGCTGCGTACGCTCGAGGACAAGAGCACCGCCGAGCTCATCATCGTGCCGAACGAGAACATCCAGACCCCGGAGTACTCGATCAAGCGCGTGCGCGATGACGAGATCGACCTGGCCGAGAACAAGCAGGCCACCTATCTCATGCCCGCGGCCCCCGAGCTCCTCGAGCCGGGCAGTGCCCAGGACAAGAAGCCACAGCCCGAGGCGGCGGCGGTGCAGGCACTGCTGCCGGCCACGGCCGCGCCCCTGGCGGCCGCTCCGGTCGCGCCCGCGGGGGCACCGACCGTACCGGCCACGCCGGGCGGTGGCTTTTGGTCACGCTTCAAGAAACTGCTCGCCGGCGAGGCTCCCGCCGCCGAGGCGGCCGCACCGGCGGCGCCAGCCCCGGCGCGCGCGCCGCGCCGCGACGAGGGGCGGCATGAGGCTCGCCGCGAGCGCTCCCGTCACGGCCGCGGCGATGGCGCGCGGCGCGAGCGCGGCGAGCATCGCCGCGACGGACGCGACCGTGATCGGGATCGCAGGGGTGAGCCGCGCGCCGATCGCGACCGCAACCGCGAGCGCGATGGTGGCCGGCGGCACGAGCGCTCGGGCGAGCGCGGTGCCGGGCCGCGCAACTCCTCCGAGGCCGCGCCGGTCACGCGCGAGGCCCAGCCGCCGCGCGAAGAACCCGCCGAAGCCACCACCGGCGCGCCCGCGACGGGTGCCGGGCCCCAGACCGAGGGTGCGCGCACGGAGCGCAGTGGCCGCGGACGCCGCGGGCGGCGCCGCGGCCGGCGCGGCGGCGGCGGCGGCACGCGCGAGCCCGCGCTCGGTGGGGCGCCGGGGGCACCCGCGATGCGCGAGGCCGGGGCGGAGGCTGCGGCAGCAGCCAGCGCGCCCGAGGGCAACGGCAACGGACACCACAATGTCCCCGAGCCCGCGCGCGAGTATCACGCCGAGCCGCGCGAGGTCACGCATGAGGTGGCGCACTTCGAGCCCGCGCCACGCCCGGAAGGCGCCGGCACCGCAGAGCACAAGCCCTACGTGGTGTGGTCCTCGGTGCCGGCGGATAAGCCGAGCGGCGGCGGCGGCCGCGGCCCGGAGGAATAACGCCTAAGCCGCGCGGGCGCGCTGGCGCAGGTATGCGATCAGACCCCGCGCGGCCTCTTCGACCAGGTCGAGCACTTCCTCGAACCCGTTCGGCCCCCCGTAATAGGGGTCGGGAACCTCACGCACCTGCGCTGCGGGTGCGAACTCCAGAAACAACCGCAGCCGCTCGTGCGCGTGCGCCGGCGCGCGCCGACGCAACACGCGCAGATTCTCCGCATCCATGGCGAGGATCAGATCGAAGCGCTCGAAGTCCGCCGGCTCGAGCACGCGCGCACGCAGCGCCTCGAGCGTGTAGCCACGGCGCAACGCCGCGGCACGCGTGCGCGCATCCGGCGGCTCGCCCACGTGATATCCGGCCGTGCCGGCCGAGTCGATCTCGAGAGTGAGCTCCGGCGCCTCGCGCGCCGCCAGCTCGCGCAGCACGCCCTCTGCGGTCGGCGAGCGGCAGATGTTCCCCAGACACACGAACAGAATGCGCATAGGCGGCGGACTCACGCTACTGGCGCGTGACCTTCGCAGAGGGCGGCCGATGCGGTCAAGGGTGCCGCCGAGGAGCGACGTCAGCCTCTTCGGACGGCGCTTGCGCCGCCTCGCTCGCTTGCCGCTCCCGGCGGGCTGATCGATGATCAGTGGCCACGTGTGCGCTCCAGATCGTCGCGCGGGGCGCCGCCGGAGGCACGTGCAGTGAGCCACGCTTCCGCCATCAGCAAGGAAGGCCGCCATGTATGAGTCGAGCACGCCGGAGGTGTGGGACCGGCTCGCCCCTGATTACGACGAGACCCACGATGACCCGGTGTACTGGTCCTGCATCGTGCAGGCGATCGAGGCGCTGCGCCCGGCGGGCAAGGTACTCGATGCCGGCTGCGGCACCGGCACCACGACGCGACTGCTGCTGGGCAGCTGCGAGCGGGTCGAGGCGCTGGATTTCTCCGCCGGCTCGCTCGAGATCCTGCACAGCAATCTCGGCGCGCACGACAACCTCGAGCTGGTGCAGGGCGACGTGCGCGAGCTGCCCTATCCGGACCAGAGCTTTGACTGCGTGCTGTGCGCCAACACCCTCAACTGCCTGACGCCGGACGTGCAGCCGCAGGTCGCCGCCGAGCTTATGCGGGTGCTCAAGCCCGGCGGCCGCTACGTCGTGAGCGTGCACCACTACAGTCGCTACAAGGCGCGGCGTCGCTGGGTCAAGGAGGGTCGCCCCGGACAGGCGGGCGTCGACTACGTGTTCCGTTTCACGCGCGAGGAGCTACTGCGGCTGTTCCCCGGCGCCAGCATCCGCGCCGCGGGCTTTTACACGCTGCCGGCGCGCGTGCAGAACCTCGCCGCGCGCTGGATCGGCCGGCCGCTCGGGGCCATGAAGATCGGGCACGTGCTGATCGTGAGCGGGGTGAAGGCGGCACGCCTGCACTGAAGCTGCCTGGCGCTCCTAGCGCACGCTGTAGCCGCGGCCCTCGAGGCAGGCGCGCATCGCACGCTGGTAGGCCGCGCGCGCATCGCCGCTGGCGCCGCCGCCGTTGGGCTGCGTGGGATCGAAGCCTGACTGCCCGGCCGCCCAGTGGTGGCACTCATACTGGTCGCTCGCCTGCTGCTCGGCCGTCTGGCCGTTCTGCGGATAGCTGAAGAGCGGCTCGCTTGGCGGCGCCCCCTGCGGGCTCGGCGGCTGCGTGCTCACGTCCGCCCCCTGCTGGCCCGGCGGCGGCACGACCTCGTAGCCGTTCTGCCCGGCGTCCCACTGGTAGTAAGTGTCGTTGGCGTAGTAGTACGGCGCGCCGCCATACCAGACGGTCGTGTAGTACACCGGCAGCACCGGCACGAACACGTGCACCGGCGCCGGCACCACGACGTAGCGCGGGCCGCTCGGCCGATACCACACGCCGCCGGTGTAGTAGTACGGGCCGCCCGGGTGCTGGATCACCACCGGCTGGTGCGGCAGCGCGCTCACGGCCGCTCCGGTCGGCGGGTAGTAGCGATTGTGGCTGTAGCGGCTGTCGTAGTGGGTCGGGTAGCTCGGCCCGCCGGCGCCGTGCGCGTGCGGCGGCGACTGGGCGAGCGTGCCGGCGCTGCCGAGCAGCAGCG
>Ga0335079_10007366_pt1 | contig 12548 bp, 13 predicted proteins | sample Lox_Sample_33_FD_206719 | JGI IMG/M metagenome (GOLD analysis project Ga0335079, IMG submission 206719) | Soil microbial communities from Loxahatchee National Wildlife Refuge, Florida, United States - Lox_Sample_3.3 | ecosystem: Environmental > Terrestrial > Soil > Wetlands | place: USA... | reverse complement strand
GAGCTTCATGATTCTCTCATCCTGATCTTCTCCTACTTCCGATTCAGCCCCGGGCATTCGATCCAACTCCTGAATGACGAATCGTGTAAAGTGCGCCAGGACGTGCTCGGGAAAGCTGTGCCCGAGGCTCCTAGCTTCCAAATGGTCGCGTTCCATCGCCAGTTCCGGAATCTCTGTGTACCTGATGACCCGCCAGGAGCTTTCCCTCCCCGTTCTGTCGCTGAGGTGCGCAATCAGGTATGAGGGGTCCCCGCGCCAGGCCAGCCAGAGCCTGAACGCGTCCTCTTCGGCCAGGCATTGGGCCTTCTCGTTCCTGCCGAAAACTTCCCTCGCCCTTGTCTGGAAGAAGGCTGCTAGCACCGAATCCTTCGAACTCGCTGGGCCGCTGCGCCGCTGGCTCGTTTCATCTTCGAACTTTGCAGCTACCACCCGATTCGACCTCTTCTGCCCATTCCCCGGGCAACGTCGTGCAGCATCCTCCGCACGACCGGTGGGGCTCGAGGTAACCCCTTCGACACATCGACCCAGGCCGAATCTATGGCTTCGGCAGTGGGGCGGGGTTCAGCGGAACCCCTGATTGTCCCGAAATAGGTCGCAAACAGGTAATGTACAGTATTGGAACCGCCGCAAAAGTCGTCGTAAATCCCGACCAGGCCGTCAATTTCAACCTCGACCCCGAGCTCCTCGTGGACCTCCCTCCTGGCGGCATCGCTCACCGTTTCGCCTTGTTTGACGTACCCCTGCGGCAGGACCCACAGCCCATTGTACGGCTCCTCCTGTTCCCTGATCAGGAGTATCCTCTTGCCGCGCAGGATTGCTGTCGAGGCCAGCACTCTGATTCCCGCGTCGACGCTTTCTCTCCTCATCATGTTGGCCTTCGCCCCTGTTGGCGCATCCCGGTCTGGTGCTTGGCGGCATCCACTGCTTTCCTTTCTATCTCGCCGTGCATGTAACGCTCGTCGACCCAATCCATGTAGAGGGTCCTCTTCCTCAGGCTGGACGTGACCGCGACCGTCGCTGCCTTCTTCCACGCCTCCATCCTCTTGTTCCCGCCCGCCGGAGGGGGCTCAAAATCAGAAATTGCCCTGTCAATGTTCTCTCGGGCACTGACCCATGGGAGAGGGGGGTGACTGGGCGAGGAATGCAGCAACTCCACCGTCAGTGCTTCGAGGAATACTTCCGTAGGCGCGGGCGACCCTGCCAAGGTTCTCTCCCCCACCACCGAAAGATAGGACGCCTCCACCGTGTCCCCTGACCTCAGATCGTGGGGTAGGACTCCGGTCGCTAGAAACATGGGGTACTTCCTCCCTTCCTCCCTTTCGAGAATCAAGACCGCAGCGAGGCCTGAGGACTCCCTGAGTCTCTGAGCGCGAGCGACTTTCGCCCGTGTAACACCGAAGAAACCCGCCTTGTCGAACCGGACCCTGGCGGACTCCAAGCTCCGCAGCCCGCCCTTCTCCAGCGCGTACTGGGCGCCACCGATCAGCGCCGTGTTCCGGGTAACATCGGGGTCCCACAGTATTCTGATGCCCTCGGAGGACAGGTCTCTCAGCGCGTGCGTTTCTTCCAGGCTGATGGGGCTGGCGAACCGGAGGTAGAACTCAGCTCGCGGTGTCTCCCCTGAAAGCCGAACCAGCTGAGAGCCCACCCGCAGTGCCTCTGCGAGGTCCGCGAAACCGAAGACTGACGGCTGCTTTGCTGCTGAGGCGAGGGAGGCGATTTCTTGGACTGACAACGGCGGTCACTTGATGAAGAGATACCTGTTCATGTACTCGTTGACTTTGGCATCGTCCCACGAATCCCACTCGTCTTGAGGAACCGCACCCGCTCCCTTGAGCGCCGCAATCTGTTTCTTGAGAGACCTGTTGAGTGGTAGGTTCACCCCAAGGCCCACGACTATTGCCCTGTTCGCCTGAAAGCACTCGAACATCTGGAACTTCAGGGACGAATGCATCCCTCCGATTGCAAACTTCTCCGTCATTGTCAATTCCTTTGCAGCGTTCTCCTTGGGGGCCCCGTATTCGAGCAGAACGGAGATTGCCTCTCCTTTCTCTCGTTCAGTGAGGGAGCCAAGTTTCTGCCTTAGGAACGTCTCCACCTTCTCCCAGTAGTCCTTCCGGAATGAGACGTCTAGAACAATGGCCTCTCCCTTGACCTCCCTGTTCTCTATGGCCACCGGCGGACCGTCGGAGACAACCTTGCTCTTCCTGAGCACTCTTGGCAGGTGCTCCTTAATCATGTAGGCTCCCCAGCTCTTTCAAGCATCTCTTCGAGCTCCGTATTCTGTTCCATGAGGCCTCTCAGCAGTTCACTGTCCCTCTGGCACTCTCTGTAACGCCTCTTCAGTCGCTCGTTTTCGGTCGCAGCGATCTCAAACCAATGTGACCAGTAGCGGTTCATCCCCTTCTCAATGGCGGCGTGGACTGCCGCAGTTTCGGTCGAAGAGCCGCTTGTGGGAGAACAGAGCGTAGAGTAAGTCTTCGCAGAGACAATGACCTTCAACCGCACTCTTTCCCCGTTCTCCAACAGTCCCCTTCCCACGGAATGTAACGGCCATTACATCTGGTTTTATTGCTTTCGCCCGCCGCGGCACTCCAGTAGGCATTGACCAGTGGCGAAAAGGCGACGACTCTTGGCTGGGACTGAAGAAGAGGTTGCTTCGACTGTAACCAAGGTTACGTGGTGAAGGATTTAACGTAGACCCTGGCGGCCGAGGCTCCGTAGATGAAGGTCCTCCTGGTTTCGGACGTCCATTCGAACCTTCCTGCGCTGGAGGCTGTGCTCGGCAAGGCCAGGTATGATGACGTGCTATTCATGGGCGATGCCGTCGACTACGGGCCATTCCCGTTCGAGGTCTATTCCAAGCTAAAGCGCATAAAGGCCAAGAGAGTGCTAGGAAATCATGACGCAGCTGCGGCATTCGGACTCGACTGCCGAAGCAGCCCAAGGATGCGTGAGGCTGCTGTACGGACGCGGGAGAGGATCACGTTCCAGAGGATGCCGAGGAGGGCGCTACAGGCGCTGGGTAAGGCGGAGAAGACCCTCGACTTGGCTTATGGCGACCTCAGGGTGAGAATGCTACACGCTGCCCCCGGAGACGAGCTCTACAGATACATAACAAAAGAAGAGGCGGCCACCCTGGAGGTCAGGGGCGCTGACCTCCTCCTGCTGGGGCACACCCACGTGCCCTATGAGATTAAGGACGGGACAAGATGGATAGCCAATCCCGGGAGCGTCGGCATGCCGAAGGACGGTGACCCCCGAGCGTCCTACGCCATTCTCGACACGTCAACAAGGGAGGTTCGGTTCGACAGGGTCGAATATGACATCGAGCAGGTCGTGTCGAAGCTGCAACGGCTCATAGGCGATGAGGAACCCATCTTCGAACAGCTTGCCAAGGGGCTCAGGACCGGTAGCCAGTGAAAGTTCGCAGCTGATATGCTTAAATCAATAAGGAGACATCTGAAGGCACTTCATGAGGCGGTCGGGCGCCAACGAGTGGATCATAGTCGCCTATGACTTACCGAACGAACCTTCAAAGCTGAGAGTCAGGGCGTGGAGGAATTTCAAGAAGCTTGGGGCGCTCTATCCTCCTGTTTCCCTCTGCATCCTCCCCAACACGCAGCAAGTCAGGAAGGACATCGGCCGATTCAGGTCTGATTTCAGGAAGCACGGGACCATCTTGGTGATGGACGCCAGCGCTCTGGAGGTCCCCGATGAGGATGTGCTCGCTAGGATGTTCCAGGAAGACAGGCGCAAGCAGTATGAGGAGATCTATGAAGAATGCCAGGAGTTCTTGGACGAGATAACAGAGAACATTGAGAACAAGAAGGTCACCTACGAGGAAACGGACGAGCTCGAGCAGACTCTCGAGGCCCTCGAGAAGTGGTACGGGAACGTGCAGGAGAAGGGATACGGCCGCGATGAAGACGCTTCGAAGGTCGAGAGGGTCCTATCACGATGCAAGAAGGCGCTGGCGAGCTTCGCTGAGAAAGCCCAGCCGGTAGGAATCAACAAGTAACTCCAGGCTTTTCCCTTCGGGCATCTGCCAGGCCAGAATGTAACAACAGTTACACTTAATTACGGAGATTGGGGAGGCGTCAGAAATTCCCAATGCACACCACAAGATTCAGTCGTTCGTGTCCCTTCACGTTCGCAGGTCAGGCGCAGGCCTACGGCGCGGCGCACGGGATGCAAAATCCGGCATAGGACTCGAACACACTCGATCAGGATTGATGTAAGATTGGCAGACCAACTCATACTTCAGACCATAAACGTCGTACAGGCAGGGACCGTTCTACTACTGTCGCCGCTAATAGCTGGAACAATCAACAGGCTAAAGGCGATAATTGAATCGAAGCACGGGCCACCTATCCTTCAGCCGTACTACGACCTGGCCAAACTCTTCAGGAAGGAGGTGGTCGTGCCCGAGAGGTCGTCCGCCTTCTTCGTCATCGCCCCGTTCCTGTCCTTCAGCGCCTATGTCGTGATCGCCCTTGTCGTCCCCGTAGTCACCCCGTATCCTCTCCCCTACGGTATCCTGCTTGACCTGCTGGGCGGGGCGTTGATGTTCGGGCTCGCGGGTATCGTGGGGATAATAGCGGCCATCGACGCACACACAAACTACACCGTGCTGGGCGCGAGCCGGAGCGCATCGTTCTCTGCCCTGGCCGAGCCGACCCTGATCATGGTCTTCTTCGGAGTCGCCCTGATCACTGGGACCAACAACCCGTACGTGACCAACAACCTACTGGCCACGTCGTCCGCCTGGTACCTCTCAGCCACACACATCCTGGTGCTCGCGGCTTTCTTCATGCTCCTTCTCGTGGAGACCGGACGCTTGCCGGTCGAGAGCTCAGGCCTGATGGAACTGGGGATGCTCGATGACGCGAAGGTGATGGAGCATTCGGGAAAGCTGCTCGCGATTTCTCGCTGGGGTGGTTACATGAAGCAGTTTTTGCTCATGTCGGTCTTCCTCAACGTCTTCCTGCTGCCGTGGTGGATTTCGAGCGACGTGTCGATCGCAGGGGCCCTGTACTCGGTGGGGACGCTTCTCCTCAAACTACTCGGCCTTGCTGTGGTGGTCGTGATAACGGAAGAGACGTTCGCCAAGCTCCGGCTCTTCAAGATTCTTGACTTCCTGGCTATCTCGTTTAGCCTGGGGCTTCTCGCAATCATCGCGTTCTTCCTGGTCGGAGGAGGTCCTGCGCCCTGATTCTGCCCGCGGTTCTCCTAGCACAACTCGCAGGGCTCCTGGGGATACTTGTGATTCTCACGGCCCTCTACCTCCAGAGCCAGACGTTCGTCGATCCCACGATTCGGGCTGCAGCGGTCCAGTCTCTCCTCCTCGCCGGCCTCTTCGTGGTCCTCTTCCTTGAATCGGGGGACGGGGATCTGCTCTACCTGGCCGCTATAACCGCAGGCGTACGGGGGATCCTCATCCCCGCCGTGATGCTCTACCAGGTCCGCCGCTTCAAGCATAGCCTGAGGGAAAACGGAACTGGACAGAGGGTGCCGTCGCTGGTAATCGTGGGTGTCATACTGGTGATTGGAGGATACGCCCTCTTCAAGACCGCCCTTCTCCCCACCCTATCCAACCCGGCCACTTCCGTTCCGTTCGTCCTCGTCCTCCTGAGTTTCCTACTCATTGTGACAAGGAGGAACGCACTCACCCAGATGACCGGGTTTCTGGAAGAGGAAAACGCCGTGCTCTACGCCGGGGCTCTCATCGCCCCCTCGATACCCCTCCTGATCGAGTTCGCGGTGGTCCTGGACATACTCGGGGTCGTCCTGGTAGGCGTCATTCTGTCCGCCACGAGAGACGTCCTCAGGACGCTCGAAGAACCCGAGCTGGAGCAGCTGAAGGGGTGAAGAATGGATGGAGCAAAGTCTGATCTTCTTCGGCCTTCTTGCGGCCCCGGCAGCGGGAGCGGCCATCTCCCTCGTTCCCAGAGACGGCGTGGAGGTCGTCGCGTCGCTGTTGTCCTCGGGAGCCGCGGTCCTGATCTCTCTGTTCCTGCTCGCCTCCGGCACTTCAGGGGCATTCGGTTTCTTCTACTCTGACGGCCTCACGCGTATAATGGCGATCACCATTTCGTCGGTCTTCTTCACTTCCGTGGCTTACTCCAGGTTCTACGTGAAAAGGATCAACGAACCCCTGATTCGCTTCAGGTGGTATTACTCCCTGCTCGACCTCTTCGCCTTCACCATGCTTCTGGCGATCACCGTGAACGACCTCGGTTTCGTGTGGATTGCGATCGAAGCGACCACGGTGACAAGCGCCCTCCTCGTCGCCTTGGAGCGCGAGAGGACCAGCGTCGAGGCGGCCTGGCGTTACACTCTGATCGTTTCTGCCGGCCTCGTTGCCTCGCTTCTCTCCGTAATCTTCGTTTACTTCTCTCAGGGCACCCTCCTGATCTCCGACCTGGCAGGGGCTTCCATACGCGCGGGATTGTTGCTGCCTCTGGCTGTAGGCTTCGCTCTCGTGGGCTATGGGACCAAAGCAGGAATCGCGCCGATGCACGCATGGCTCCCAGACGCTCACAGCGAAGCTCCTTCGCCTGTCAGTGCGATGTTCTCTGGAATCCTGCTCCCGACCTCGATCTACGCACTCGTGAGGACGTTCAACCTGCTGCAGGGCCTCCCCTCGTTCGGGGCGATGCAGAATCTCCTCATCGGGTTCGGGGTCTTCACCGCCCTGCTGGCCGCCGTCATAATGGGCTATCAGAGGAATTACAAGAGAATGCTCGCCTACTCCAGCATGGAGAATATGGGCATCATCCTGGTTGGGTTCGCCTTGGGTGGTGTCGGAGCCATCGGAGCGGCCATCCAGATAGTCGCCCACGCATTTGCGAAGTCCTCGGCCTTCTACGGGGCCGGAAACATCCTCGTCTCCTATGAAAGCAAGAGCATGGCGGAAGTCCAGGGGGTGGCGACGCGGCTGAAGTACAGCGGTTACCTCTTCGCGCTCTCCTGCCTCGCCGTGACCGGAGCCCCGCCCTTCGGTGTCTTCGTGGGCGAATTCATGATACTTGCGCAGGCGATGAGCGCAGGGAACATCACGCTGGTCCTTCTGCTCGCCGCCGTCTACACCTACGGGTTCATCGGGCTCAACAGGCAGTCCGTGAGAATGATATTCGGCCAGAGCAGTATGGGGCCACAGGCAGACGGGGAGCTGAACAAACCGGCACCAGCGGTCCCCCAGAGGGAGAACTGGGTCTCTGTCGCGATCCCTCTCGCCAACTTGGTCGTCGCATTGATGGTCGGTGTGTACATGAGCCCACTGCTGCTGCAGGCGGCCCAGGCGGTTGTGCCTTGAGCGGCGAGTCTGGAGGGCCGGGTGGCTCCCGAGTAGAGCGGCGCAACATTGAAGGCCTCGGAGAGAACATGCAACTCTCATCGGTCTTCCAGGCCAGCGGCCTTGCTTATGCGCTCATCTCTGACACCGAGGCCAACAAGACAATCCTCAGCGAGCTCCCCCCGACTCTTGGCGAGGAGTTCGGTCTACTCCTCAGAGGGAGTGATGCCAAGACGGGGATTCCGCTGGAACTGGAGGCAGGGGGCACGGTCGAAGGCTACGGGGTGTTCGAGTTCCCTTACGGTCCCGTAAGTTCGGGAGTCCCGGAAGCTGGTGGATTCAGGCTCTTGACATACGGTGAGCGCATCCTCAAGATCATCCCTCAGGTCAACTTCAAGAAGCGAGGTGTCGAACAGAGAGTTCTTGGCCGAAAACCCGAAGACGCGCTCCTCCTTATCGAGCGTTCCGCAGGCAACTTCTCCGCTTCATACTCCACCTGCTTTGTAACAGCTGTGGAAAATCTCCTGGGCCTGGAGGTTCCTTCGAAGGCCAAGTGGATCAGGGCCGTGGCCATCGAACTCGAGAGGATCCACAATCATCTGTACGCGTTCGGCCGGCTGGCAGAGGCGGCATCCCAGAATGTCGCCGCGGCCCAGACACACGCCCTTCGGGAGAGGGTCCTGAGACTGAACTCAAAGCAATTCGGCCACAGGTACCTCTTCGGCTTCAATTCTCTCGGGGGGGTACGCCGGGACCTTCCCAAGGAAGAGTGCAACAATCTGACAAATGAAATCAGGCTGGTTGCCAGAGAGTTTTCAGGGCTGGTGGAATACTTCCTCTCATCCCGTATCTTCCTTGACAGGCTCCAGGCCACAGCGAAGCTTCCTAGAAGGGATGCTCTGGCCTTGGGCGCAGTCGGCCCCTCGGCCCGTGGTTCTGGGATTCAGTGGGACGACAGGCTGACCTATCCTCTCGAGCCCTACGAAGACATCTACGTCAACTTGGAGACCGAGCCGGGAGGGGACACCATGGCGAGGACCATGGTGAGAGTCAGGGAGATCGAATCCAGCACCATCGCCCTAAGGGAACTCCTCGACAGGATGCCAGGGGATGGAACGGAGGGCAATACCGAGGGTCACGGCGTAGGGGGGCGAACGGAGGACTTCGCCTTCTGCAGAATCGAAAGCCCCAGCGGGGACCTGATACAGGTGGCCCAGCTAGACAGCCAAGGCAGGGTCAGCAACCTGCAGATCCGCCCTGCTTCTCTGGTGAACTGGCTCCCGTTGGCAAGGAGCCTCGAGGGTAACGTCTTCACAGATTTCCAGTTCGCCTTCGAAAGCTTCGGCCTCTCGTTCGCCGATTCAGACAGGTGAGAATCGAAGATGCCAAAAATCTGGGTCGTTCGGGGGCTGAAAAAAGGGGTGCTCACGACCGGTTATCCTAATGCAAAACCGACCCCCGAGGAGCTCCCGGGTCGTTCGCAACCCCCGATGCCAACGCCGAAGGCGGACTGGACCGCCGGTGAGAAGGGTTGCCCGACCGGGGCCATAAGGTCAGGAGAGAAGAAGATAGACCTAGGGTCTTGCATCTACTGCCGCCTCTGCTCTTCGGCGGGGTTCGCTTTCGAGGAAGGTGACGAAGTGGGGGCCCTGAAGGCCAGTCTCACTGCAGGCCATCGGGAGCCGATCAAACAGATCTTCGGGAGGTCCCTCCATATTATGATGATAGATGTCGGGTCGTGCAATGCGTGCAACCTCGAGGTTCTGAGCCTCACCAATCCATACTACGACCTGTCAAGGCTCGGCATCTCGTTCACAAATTCTCCCAAGCATGCGGACGCCCTGATAGTAGTCGGCGCCCTCAACCCCGCGATGGCAGACGTCCTCAAAAGGACATACGAGAGCATGCCAGAGCCGAAGCTGGTCATCTCAGTAGGCGCCTGCGCCATCAGCGGAGGGATCTTCAGGGGAGCGGAAGGGTTTGTTTCTCCGGTGGGGGACGCGGTACCCGTTGATGTCATGGTCCCTGGCTGCCCGCCTTCCCCTGTCCAAATCCTGGAGGGGCTGCTCCTCGGCGCAGGTCGGCTGAAGAAGGAGGACGCAAGACCATGACCCCGGCATATCTGCTCTCCGACCTTCTCTGTGGGACTCTGGCTGCCTTTGCCGCAGGCTCCGCCCTCGGCTTCTTCTCTAAGAGGGCGGCATATCTGCTGGGGATTGCAGGCTCCGCGCTCGGTACAGTCCTGTCCCTCGTCACGTTGACCTCGGGAGGAACAGCTGTTATCGATCTCTGGCAGGTCGCACCTTCCAGTTCTGCCCAGCTCCAAGTCTCCCAGTTCAACTCCTTCTTCCTGCTGGTCTCATCGCTGGTCTGGCTCGGGACATGTCTGTACTCTGTGAGGTACGATGACGACTACCCAAGTTCGCTTTCATCTCTGCTGCTCCTCACAATTCTCTCCATGCTCTTTGTCCTCGTCAGCGGGGACGCAATCACCTTTCTGTTAGGCTGGGAGTCGATGACCATCGCTTCCTTCTTCATGATTCTCCAAGGAAAGGGGGACAGAGAAGGTGTCAGAAACGCTGCCTACCTCTTCCTTGCCTTCGGAGAAGGGAGCAGCGTGTTCATCATGCTGGCCTTCTCCGGCCTCTTCTCCGCCGCTGGGACTTTCACCTTCATGGGGCCCACCATCGCCAGAATCATCTCCCCGCTGGGCTCCTGGGTCTTTGTCACTGCCCTGGTAGGGTTTGGCCTGAAGATGGGGCTGGCCCCGTTCCACATGAGCGAATGGCTGCCGATTGCGCACTCGAGCGCCCCGTCGAACGCGTCGGCCCTGCTCTCGGCGACCCTCACTCTGATGGGGGTCTACGGCATCATCGACATCATTTCGCACCTGGGCCAGTACCAGCTCTGGTGGGGCTGGCTTGCCCTGTCCATAGGTGGAATTTCGGCCCTCCTGGGGGCCCTTTTCAGCTCGGTCTCGGAGCATTCCAAGGGCCTTCCTGCGTACAGCACCATCGAGAACAACGGGATGATAGTGGTTGCGATAGGGGCATACATCGTCGCGTCCTGCTACAACCTCGCTCTTCTTGCGGACTTTGCTCTCATCGCGGCGCTCTTCCACGCATTCTCCCATTCCATCTCGAAGGCCTCCCTCTTCCTGTCGAACGGGTGGGTGAGCAAACTCAGGGGGAGCTTCGACCTCAGCAGCGCCAATCCTATCCCCGCAGACGGGAGAAGGTCTCTCGGCTTCACCGGCATCTTCACGGTCCTGTCCCTGGCAGCGGTCCCCCCGCTCGCCGGCTTCGTCTCGGAATGGATGATTCTGGAGACGTTGTTCCAGTCGTACAGGTTCGGGGACCTGACCAGCCAGATTGTGGGGACCCTGGTGGGAGCTGTCGTCGCTCTTGCCGCCGGGATGATAGTCGTTACGATGACCAAGGTCTACGGTTTCGGAATCTTGTGGCCCCGGAGGTCGGCAGCCAAGGGAGAGAAAGGGGGGTTCTCGATAGTGGGAGGCCTCGCCTACTTCGCGGCGCTGATCGTCGCAATCGGAGTAGCAGCGCCGGCCATCTTCCTGCTCGCCTCGAACGCCGCCTCCCAGACACTGGGTACAAACCCGTTCGGGACCTTCGTCACCGGATTGCTGGGGGTGCCCGCACCCTTTGTGATACTTTCCGGCAGCCCGTTCGGGGGCTTCTCCCCAACCTTCACGGCTCTCGCGTTCCTTTCCATCCTTGCCGTCGTTCTCGCAGGCGCCGGAGCTTTCCATGTGCGCCCGCTTCGCTTTGGGCTTCGGGCGAGGAAGACCCAAGGATGGTTCGCAGGTTCGGCCCAGGCGGACGACCCGTCCACAATGTACAACTCGTTCGGCTACAGCACCCCAATCAGAATCATGCTAAAGTTTCTCTTCAGGACAAGGGAGAGTGTTGTCCAGGTGGGGTCCGTGCAGCGATCAGTCATCAGGTCTCCCGAAGAATACGTCGTAGACCTAGAGGTGCTGGACGTCTTCAAGAAGTTCTACGACGTCCTCGCCAAGTGGACGCTGGGATTTTCGGCCTACACAAGCAGGAAAGTGATGCCGGGGAAGCTCGGACTCTATGTCGTCTATATCATGGTCGCCCTCATATTCGTCCTGATCTACATCCTTCTCACCGTGAGTTAAACGGTCAGGGCACGATCAGCAGAGGATACGACCTTGACTTCAAGAAGTATGAGGATACTGTCCCCAGGAGCCTCTCTGAAGCCGAGTGCTGAAGAGTTCCCAGGACCACCAGGTCCGGCTTCAACCTCCCTGCCAGCTCCAGAAGCTTCTCGCCTGGGTTCCCCACCTCCAGGTGGACCGCGACGTCGATGAGGTTCTTCTTTACCAGCCGTTCGGCGTTCATGAGCTCCTCTTTCCCAGCCCTTCTGATGGACTCCAGAACCTCGTCGGGGACAGGATCGGGGATCCCGGCTGGCTTCTGAACCACGTACGCGACATGAATCTCTGAGCCTTCGTTCTCCGAAGCGATGCCTATGGCAAAGTCAAGGGCCCGTTCCGCCTGTGCCGATCCGTCGTAACCGACCAGAAGCTTCCTGAGCACCTATCTCCCTCCCGAAAACCCAGTGCCCTGCCTCTGCTCGGCACCCTGCGACCCCGATGGCATTCGCGCCTCTGGGTCAGGGCTTCCGCGCGCAAGCTGTCCCAGCTGGTACTTCACTGATTGAATTTCGCCAAGGGTCCGATTCAGTTCCTTCAGGGCGCTTTCCACCTCTTCGTTGCTCTTCGAGTGCATGCGCTCGCCATCGACCACCGCGTCTCTCGCAGCTAGGATAGACGAATCCAAGAGCGCTCCCACCTCTCTCTTCAACCCGATCACTCCCTTGTCCAGCCTCACGACGAAGTAGTCGTACCTGATTCGCCCCCCCGTCCCTTCGAATGCTTCCCTGGCCTGGTCGATGAATTTCTTCAACAGCGTTCCCCTCATCATGAATTTGGGCAGCAGCCCCGAAAGGTCACCAACGAATGTCAGACCGCTCTGCGAGAACGGCCTCGACTGGAAGTAAAACCGGTGCTCTGAAGTGAGGTTCACACCGGGGGCGGACGATTCTGTCTTGACTCCGAACAGTGTCGACACCTCTCGCCGCACGCTCCCCACCAAAAGGTCGACCTGGCGGCCGAAGGTATCCGCAAGCTCGCTGAAACTCGATGTTATCTTCTCCTCTTCCTTGGTGGCGAAGTCCGAGAAGACTGTCTTCAGCTCTTCACCAA
>Ga0335079_10007365_pt1 | contig 12548 bp, 8 predicted proteins | sample Lox_Sample_33_FD_206719 | JGI IMG/M metagenome (GOLD analysis project Ga0335079, IMG submission 206719) | Soil microbial communities from Loxahatchee National Wildlife Refuge, Florida, United States - Lox_Sample_3.3 | ecosystem: Environmental > Terrestrial > Soil > Wetlands | place: USA: Florida... | reverse complement strand
CTGCCGCCGGCCATCACAGATGCGTGGTTCGAGGAGTGGCGCGCGTCACAGGCGAAGATTCTACACGAGATCGATGAGTACTTCGCGCCGGTAGTGGTGAAGCGAGTGCCGTTGTTCACGCACGAGGTGCTGGGGCGCGAGCGCCTGGATGACCTGGCAAGCGTGCTTTATGGCGAGAAGGAAGATCCGGCGGCGGTTTCGCGCACGGAAGCTCCGTTCACATTCGTGAAACGTAACGCACATTACGAAGTGCGGCTGCGGCTGCCGTTCGCGGTGAAGGGCGAAGTGGGGCTCTTCAAAAAGGGGGACGAGCTGGTGGTGGAGATCGGCACGCTGCGGAGGCATATCGGGCTGCCGACCTCGATGTCGGCCCTGACCCCCACGCGGGCCACGTTACAGAATAAAATATTAACAGTGGAGATGAGGGAGGGCTGATATGGAAGAAAAACAAACCGCGCAGCAGCCGCAACAGCATGGGTGCTTCTTCTGTGAAGTGGCAGGGCCGCAACTCGAGGCTTTCTTCGACCGCTGCTGGCCAGGTCCCACGCAGCAACATTTCCGGAACGCACGTATCGAAGTGCTGAAGGGAATCCGCAGTATTCTGGATGCGCGCATCGAGCGGCTGTCACAGCACGCGCAAAAAGGCACCAAGGTAACGGTGGAGTAGGATACGCCCGCGCTACCGCCGGGCCTCAAAGAAGCTTCGCAACAGCTCGACGCATTCGGCTGCTAGAACGCCTTCCAGAATTTCCACGCGATGGTTCAGCAGTTCTGAATCGGCAATGCGGAACTTGCTGCGGACGCCGCCAAAGCGTAGATCACGCGCCCCGAAAACCAGCCGTTTGACGCGGGCCGTCACGAGAGCGCCGGCGCACATGACGCAAGGCTCAAGCGTGACATAGAGGGTGGCATCTTCCAGACGATAATTGCCGGCGGCCTGTGCGGCTTGGCGCAAGGCAAGAATTTCAGCGTGGGCCGTGGGATCGTGGGTGGCGATGGGTGAATTCGCACCGCGTCCGATTACAACTCCGTTAACGACAACCACCGCGCCCACAGGCACTTCTCCAGCGTTGCCGGCCTTCCGGGCAAGCTCCATAGCTTCGCGCATGAACAATTCGTCCACGACCCTCGTAGCATAGAATAAATAGAAACAAATGTTTCGATACTTGCCGTTTGTCTTAAAGAACTCCTGGCGCAACCGGCGCCGCACCGCGCTGACGATTGTAAGTATCAGCGTGTCGCTAGCCCTGCTAGGTGTCCTGATGGCGGTTTACTATGCGTTCTACCTGAGCGATGTTCCGCCGTCGCAGGCCTTGCGCCTGGTGGTGCGCAATAAGGTGTCGCTGGGTGTGCCGCTTCCTGAGTACTATGGCGACAAGATCCGCCAGATTCCCGGCGTTCGCGAGGTGGGTGTTTACCAATGGTTCGGCGGCGTCTACAAAGACCAGCGGGAAACCAAGAACATGTTCGCGCGCTTTGCCGTCGAGCCGGAAAAGATCCTGATCATTCGCAGCGAGATGCAAATTCCGGAAGACCAGAAGCAAGCTTTCATCCATGACCGCGCGGGCTGCCTGATCGGCAAGGCGCTGGCGGACAAGCTGAACCTGCATCTCGGCGACAAGGTTCCGATCCAGGGGGATTACCTTCCGGTGAACCTGGAGTTCACCGTGCGTGCTATTTTCGAGGCCCCGGAGAACAACGAGGTTCTCTATTTCAACCGAAAGTATCTGGACGAGGCGCTGAGCGGCACGCAGGTGGGCGCCGGCATGAAAGGTCAGGTATCGACTTTTTATGTCTTAGCTGACAGCGCAGAATCGGTTCCCCGCATCGCCAAGGCCGTGGACGCGATGTTCGACAACTCGCCGACGCGGACCAAGACCGAATCGGAGCGCGCGTTCTCCTTGAGCTTCATTGCCTTCCTGGGTAACGTCAAAGTGATGTTGCTGAGCATTTGCGGCGCGGTGACTTTCACCATTCTGCTGGTCTCGGCCAATACGATTGCCATGTCGGTGCGCGAGCGGGTGCAGGAAGTGGGAGTGCTGAAGACACTCGGTTACACGCGCGGCCTGATCTTGTCTCTCATCCTGGGTGAGGCTGTTTCGATCTCCGTAATCGGCGGCGCGCTGGGGCTGGCGGTAGCGTCCTTGTTGTGCGGGCTGGTGAGGCAGGGTCCGGGGTTCTCCGATGACCTAAAGCGACTTTCGATCCACCCATCGGTGGCGATTGCCTGCCTGTTACTGGCAGCGTGTATCGGGTTCGTGAGCGCGTTTGTGCCTGCATGGAATGCTTCCCGCATCTCCATTGTGGAAGCGCTGCGCAGCACCGAGTAGAGCATCTATGGCGCTTCCCGTCACCTATAACATACGGAACCTGATTGTTCGCAGAACCACCACTCTGATGACGGCTCTGGGAATTGCTCTGACCGTGGCAGTGCTGCTGGCGATCCTCGCCATGGTGGGAGGTTTGCGGTCTTCGCTCGAATCAACCGGGAGTCCGCTGCAAGTGATGGTGATGCGCAAGGGAGCGAATTCCGAGTTGGCGAGCCAAGTCACTCCAGAGGTGTACCAGGACCTCAAGTTTAAGCCGGGGATTGTGCAAGGGCATGCGGGGCAGCCGTTGGCGTCGCTCGAGATGGTGACCGTGATCAACTTGGAGAGCGTGGATGCGCCGCAAGGCATGAATGTGACGCTCCGTGGCTTGACCTCGACTGGCCTGGAGATGCGCGACAACGTGAAAGTGATCTCCGGCCGGTGGTTCGAGCCGGGCAAGCGGGAGGTCACCGTGGGCGAGTCGATTGCCAAGCGTTTCCCGGGGGCTCGCATTGGGCAGAAGCTGCGCTTCGGCCGGGGCGAGTGGCTGGTGGTGGGGGTCTTCTCCGGCGGCCGGTCGGCCAGCAACAGTGAGATCTTCGTGGATCTAAACCAGGTAAGCGCGGACTACCAGCGGGCGGATACGCTCAGCACGGTGCTGCTGCGGGCGGGCGATCCGGTGAGTGCGAGCGCACTCATCAACGACATCAAGAACGACCGGCGCCTCAATATGGACGCAATGACGGAGAAGCAGTATTACGAGGCACAAACGGCGTCCGGGGCGCTGATCGAAAGCCTGGGAATTTTCGTAGCGGTCATCATGGGAATCGGCAGCAGCTTTGCGGCTATGAATACCATGTACGCCGCGGTGGCGCGGCGTGCTCAGGAGATCGGCACGTTGCGAGTCCTGGGTTTCTCACGCGGCAGCATTCTGTTCAGTTTCTTCATTGAATCGATTCTGCTGGCGGTGCTGGGAGGTTTGTTGGGGTGCATTCTGGTGTTGCCGCTCAATGGGATTACCACGGGGATCGGCAACTTCATCACATTTAGCGAAATCGATTTTAATTTCCGGGTGACGCCGCAGATCATGATTTGGGGTATTGTCTTCGCCATGGTTCTGGGGGCGCTGGGTGGTTTGTTCCCGGCGCGGTCGGCTTCGCGGAAGGAGATCCTCGCGGCTCTGCGAGGTGTCTGAGAAATTATGCAAGCAGATTTAAGAGCGCTGCAAATCGACCGTTCGAAGAAGAACGGCACGGAGCCGGCGGGCTGGGCCACGCGCTGGATTATCGGCGGAGTGGCGTTGTTCCTTTTGTTGGGCGCGGCGCGATTTGCTTATACCAAGCTCAACGCGGCGACCGAAGTCGAAGTTGCGCGCGTACATGCGGAAAGTTCGGCGGCCGCCGGGCCGGGCGTGATCCTGAACGCCACGGGTTACATCGTGGCTCATCATCGGATCGAAGTAGCGTCCAAGGTGGTGGGCAAGGTCGCGTGGATCGGAGTGGAGAAGGGCGACAAAGTGACGGCCGGGCAGGTGCTGGTGCGCCTGGAAGATGACGAATATCGCGCGCAACTGGAGCAGATGAAGGGGCAACTGGCAAACCTCCAGGCGAAGCTGGTGGAACTGGAACACGGCTCGCGGCCGGAGGAAATCGCTGTTGCGCGCGCGAATCTGGGTCAGGCGAAAGCCGACCTGGAGAATGCCCAGGTAACGCTCAACCGGACCAAAACGTTGGTGTCTCAAGGTGTGATGTCCAAGCAGGCTCTGGACGACGCGCAGGCGAAATATGACAGCGCCCTGGCACACGTAAACTCGCTTCAGAAGACGCTGGATCTGGCGGTGCTAGGCCCCAGGCAGGAAGAGATCGATGCTATGCGAGGCCAGGTCACGCAGGCCAAAGGCGCATTAGCCTACGCCCAGACGCAGGACGACAACACCGTGATCCGCGCGCCGGTGACGGGAACGGTTCTCGAGCGGGCGGTGGAAAAGGGCGAGTTTCTGACCACCATGTTCGTGGGCGACAAGGGCGCCAAAGGCTACGTGGTAGCGCTGGCCGATTTGAACGACCTCGAAGTGGAACTGGACATCAGCCAAAATGATTTTGCCAAGCTACATGCACACCAGAGGGGCATCGTGACAACTGATGCATATCCCGATCGCAAGTATGATGGTTTTATTTACGAGATTTCGCCCGAAGCCAACCGGCAAAAGGCCACCGTGCAGGTCAAGGTGAAGGTGCAAAATCCAGACGATTATCTGCGCCCGGAGATGAACGCCAGCGTGGCTTTTGTTTCGGATGAGAAGGCGCCCGCCGCGGGTGCGCCCTCCCGGCCGGTGATCGTCATCCCCAGCTCGGCGATTCGCGACAACGCCGTTTTTGTGATGTTCGACGGCAAGGCCGTGCGGCGCGCCGTGAAAACCGGGGCCACTAACAGCAAAGGCGTGCGCATCGAGGATGGGCTCATTGGAGGCGAAGACCTCATCGTGAACCCGCCGGCGGAGCTCAAGAACGGCGATCGCGTCAAGCCCAAACAATCATGACGGACAACGTTGTCATTCAGACCAACAATCTGACGAAAGAATTCCTGCGCGATGAGTTTCATGTGATCGCGTTGAAGGATGTGGATATCGAAATTCACAAAGGAGAGTTCGTGGCGTTGATGGGGCCCTCAGGTTCCGGCAAATCCACGCTGCTGCACCTGATTGCGGCCATGGATGTGGCCACCGGCGGCAGTATTCGCGTGCTGGGCCAGGATCTCCGGGCGTTGAACGACCGGCAGATTGCGCACTGGCGCAACGAGAATATCGGGTTCGTTTTTCAGTCGTTCAACCTGATTCCGGTGCTGACGGCGCTCGAAAACGTCGAGCTGCCGCTGAAGCTGACGAATTTGAAGAAGCAGGAACGGATCGATCACGCCATCACGGCGTTGAAGCTGGTCGGGCTGGGCGACCGCACGGGCCATTTTCCGCGGCAACTATCCGGTGGTCAGGAGCAGCGCGTGGCTATCGCGCGCGCCATCGTGACCGATCCTGCGCTGATTCTGGCGGACGAGCCGACAGGCAACCTGGATGCCGCGTCGGCGCAAGAGATCCTCACGCTGCTTTCGCTCCTGAACAAAGAGCACGGCAAAACCATCGTGATGGTGACGCACGACCCGCACGCGGCACGCTTCGCGAGCAAGGTGCGCTACCTGGAGAAGGGCGAGCTGCTGGCCGAGGGCGCGGTCCCGGCGGATTAAAGGTCCGATCGACAGTGTTCCTTTGAGGCTGGAGGATTCGTGGGGCGGCCATTCTTGGCTGCGAGCCAGCCTTCGGGCTGGCTGGACCCGCTGGAAAGCGGCTCCGCAGACTGAAAAGTCTGCCCCACATCCCCTTGGAGCCATTCAAAGAACACCTGATTAAAACCTTAATGCCGGAAGTGGCGCACGCCGGTAAACACCATCGCCAAGCCGAGGCGATCCGCGGCGGCGATGACGTCGGCGTCTCGGACTGAGCCGCCGGGCTGGATGATAGCTGTGGCGCCGTTTTTGGCGGCTTCTTCGACGCCGTCGGGGAAGGGGAAGAAGGCATCGGAGGCCACCACGGTTCCCGCAAGCGGCAGCACGGCCTTCATGGCGCCAATTTTCACCGAATCCACGCGGCTCATCTGACCGGCGCCCACGCCCACGGTCTGGCCGGCGTGTGCGTACACGATCGCATTGGACTTCACGTGCTTGGCCACCTTCCAGGCGAACTCGAGCGCAGCCCATTCCTCATTGGTGGGAGCGCGTTTCGTCTTGACTTCGGTGGAAGCGCGGTCCATGCGATGCGCGTCCGGGGTCTGAGCTAGGAACCCGCCGCTGATCGACTTGATGACGAGCGATTCGTCGCCGGCCGCCACGCGCATCAGGCGCACGTTTTTCTTGGTTTTCAAAATCTCCAGCGCGCGCGTGGAGTAATCGGGCGCGGCGATGGCTTCAACGAACAGTTTTGCCACTTCCTGGGCCGTCTCGTCGTCCACGACACGGTTGAATCCGATGACACCGCCGAATGCAGAGACCGGATCGCATTCGAGCGCCTTGCGGTACGCTTCAGCCAGCGATTCCTTTTCCGCACAGCCGGCGGGGTTGGTGTGCTTGATGATGGCCGCCGCCGGGCCGGTGAACTCGTTGACAAGCTGCCAGGCGGCATCGAGATCCACCAGGTTGTTGTACGAGAGTTCCTTTCCGTGCAACTGACAGGCGCCGGCGATGCCTGATCCGCGCGAGCCGTAAAGCGCCGCGGACTGGTGGGGATTCTCGCCGTAACGAAGATCCATCAACTTGGCGGCGCGGATATCGAGGCGAAGCGGCAGCACGCCTTCTCCATCCACCTGGGCCAAACGCGCGCTGATGGCGGAGTCGTAATCCGCGGTGGTGCGGAAAGCTTTCTGCGCCAGCCGCCAGCGCGTTTCGCGCAAAAGGCTGCCGGAGTTCTCACGCATCTCTTCGTAGATGGCGTCGTAATCGTCGGGCGAGACGACGACGGCGACGTCGTGAAAATTCTTGGCAGCCGAGCGGATCATGGTGGGGCCGCCGATGTCGATGTTCTCGATCAATTCTTCGAGCGTAACGTCCTGGCGCGCGGCGGCTTTCTCGAACTGGTAGAGGTTCACCACCACCATGTCGATGGGCTGAATGCCGTGTGCTTCGATCGCGCGGACGTGCTCGGCGTTTTCGCGGATGGCCAGGATGCCACCGGTGATGCGGGGATGCATGGTCTTCACGCGGCCATCCAGCATTTCGGGGAAGCCGGTCACTTCGGATACGTCCTTCACTTCGATGCCGGAATCGCGCAGCAGGCGGGCGGTGCCGCCGGTCGAGATCAGATCGACTTTAAACTCCCGCAAGTGACGGGCGAAATTTACGATGCCGGTTTTGTCGGTGACGCTTAGCAGAGCGCGCTGAATTCTGGCCATGGATTTATAGAGTAGCGCAGGTAGCGCCGCCGACGAGCAAATTTACTGATGTTTGGCGAGCCGCCGGAAATATTCAGCCACCGCTTCCGCATATCCCGGTGGTGGCGGTTGAGAGGCGCCGCTACGCACGCTTCCACCCTGGTCATTGCCGGCGAGTTGGCGCAACTTCAACTCGACGTCTTCGACGCCGCCCACCAGGCTGTCGATCAGTTGATCCAGTCGTTCGGGCCTGGCCGCGAGAAGCCGCGGATCGAGGCCCTGCATCTGGCGCATCAGATCCTGAACGTCACGAGAGATATCGCGCGGCACATCGCGATTGCTGCGGAGCATCTGCTCAAGTTGTGCAAGGTCGCGAACCCCTTCGCGAACGGTTCGTTCCGCGTCAGCCGAAGTGATGCCCGGGCCCCCGTAACTTTGTGAGTCGACGCCGCCGCGGCTGAATGCCTGGCCTGGAGACTCGCTCCCCGGCCCCGCACTGTTCGGCGTCCCCGTTGAAGATTGCTGCTGCCCAGGCTGCTGGCCGGACTGTTGCCCCCCTTGCGGCTGACCTTGCCGCCCCTGTTCGCGGCCTTGCGACTTCAGTTGTTCAAGCTGCTGGCGTAGGCGTTCCACGCGGTCCAGCGCGGCCTCGAGATCATTTCTGCCAGTCTGGTCACGATTCAACGCGCTCTGGGCTTCGCGAACGCCGTCGCGCAGTTGGTTCAAGCCCTGCGTGATCGCGGGAAGGCGAGGCAAAGTGTAAGGTGCGTAGCCTTGGCGCATGGCTTCGACGGTCCAACCCATTTTCATGCCCAGGTCCTGCTTCTGCTCTTCCGCCAACGCGTCTCGCAGTTTGCCGGATGCGGAAGGCTGCGTGCCGGCCATCTCCCGGGCGGCCCGCTGCATTTCTTTTTCCACGCTGCTCAGCTCATCAATCAGCTTTTTCGCTTCGCCCTGCAAAGACTCCGACTGACGCCTTGAAGTTCCCGGCTGCAACAACGTGGGCCGGCCCTGTTCATCCTGCCCGACACCGCCGAACGTCTGGCGCATCTGTTGCTCGAAGTTTCGCTGTGAATCGGCAAGCTGTTGGGTTCGCCGGGCGAGCTCTTCCATCTGCTCGCCGGCCCGCTGCTTTTGTTCTCCGGCGAGCATCTCGCGCGCCTCGCGAAGCCGCTCTGCCGCGCGGCGGGCCTCAGCCTCGCTCTGCGGTGTACCCTGGTTCTGAGCCGATCCGGCGTTCTGCATATCACGCTCGGCTTGCTGAAGCCGTTCCAAAGCACGATTCAGCACTGAAGCCTGCCCGCCGCCAGATTGCCGGCCCTGCTGACCTTGCTGGCTTGCTTGGCCTTGATTTTGGCGGCTCTCCTGATCTTGCTGTCCCTGTTGACCCTGTTGGCTGCGTGCGCTGGACAGGCTGCGCGCCAACTGTTCCATCTTGCGGCGCAGTTCTTCGGCTTCGCGCCGCAGCATTTCCTGCTGCCAGCGCTGCTGGTAAGCCTGCTGGCTCTGCCTTTGCTGATTGGCCAGTTCCTGCTGGCGGCGCGCCAGTTCTTCGAGCTTGGCCAGCGCTTCTTCGATCTCTTTCTGCCGCTGGTGCGGCGACGCAGCATTCTTACCCGACTCGAACTGGTTCTTTTCGCGGTCCAGTTCGAGATCGAAGAGGCCCTCGAGATCGCGGCCCGCGCCTCCGCCGCCACGGCCCTGGTTCCCGAACGCTACTTGAATATCGCGGAAGACGGCTTCGGCCCGCGCGAGGTGCTGGAGCGATTTTTGTTCCGGCGGCAGTGCGGCCTGCCAGTCTCCGGCACGCAGCTTGTCGATGGCCGGACCCATGGCCTCAATGGCCTGCGCCATGTCGTCGGCAAAACTCTTGAAGGCGGGATTCGTAGAACCGAGATCCCGGCTCTGCATGCGCTCGGCCAGCGATTTGGCCTGGTCGCGAAGCTTGGATTGAATGGCTCCAAGCAATTTGGCATTTTCTTCCTGTTCCGCTCTGCTCTTGGGCTCGTTTTTAATCTCATTCCAGGTGGCGGCGATAATTTCTTTTTGGTGCTCGGAAACCTGCGGCGCCTGTTCGCCTCCGCCTCCACCGCCCATCTGCTGCGATTGGGAGTAGTTCCGCTCGAACGGCTGCGTTTCGATAAAAAAGATGTCGCTGCGCTTGGTCGTAAGACCGTTCTTCGCCGTGGCGTAGAAGCTCACAATGTCGCCGGGTACCAGCTTGTAATCCTCGAGGTAGATCGTCGTGGATCCGTTGGCCGTCTTACCGCTTTTGCCGCCGAGATCCACAATCTTTTCGCGAGCGCCGTTCACTGAATAGTGCAGCTCGAGGCCACGCAAGGCGAAATCATCGTGCGCTTCGACAGCGACCGTGACCTCTTCAATCGGATTCACCTTGGCGTCGCGGCCCGGCCGCGTGATGCGGACGTCGGGCGGCTGGGCATTCTGGACCTCAATGAAGTAATCATTGCTGAGGCGAACCATGTCGCCGTGCTCGAAGGCGGTGGCGACGTGGTAAACGCCATCCTTCTGCATCGGAACCCGCGCCACGCCGTCGCGCAACTCAAATTTAGATCCATCATCCAGCAGCAGTGCGCCATTCGCGAGTGCCAGGTCGGTCTCGACTTTCACCTCGGCCTCGGTCCCTTGCACCGCACGCAGGTCGCCGCCGGGGTCTTCGACAGTGTCTTTAAGACCGGTCCAGCCGGGATAGTGATAAGTAACGCGCAGCTTTTTCACCGCGGGCAAATCGGCAACGTTAATGCGGTATTGCTTGGAGCGCACGCCGGCGGCTTCCACATAGTAATCGAACGGCTCCGGCACGCCGGCGAAGAGAAATTCAAAGCCGGGCGATCCGGGTTGCGGGCTCATGAGCGCCTCTTCCCATTTCGAGGAGCTCTGGAATTTGGCGAAAACCCGGGCGCGGCTGGTCTGGAAGCCCAGGGGACGCGCGGTCACGAGCTGGTCGGATTTGCGGCGAATGGTGTGGTTGCCGGGTTGGACCTGCACTTCGTAAAACGGCATCTGATTGCGCGGGATCGCGCCCCAGAGCAGGGAAGTGCCGTAGCCGAGGAAGCCCGGGCCGGAGGTGCCGAGCCACAACAGCACCGCCAGCGCGATCAAGCCCGCCGACGCAAAACTCAAGATGCGTTTGCGAGGAGCGATGCGTTCGGGTTGGGCGTCGTTCGCAACGCCGAGCGTATCAGCGGCGAGCAACTCGAGGAATGGATCGGGATGTTCGGCGCGTTCGGCGAAGGTCACCAGCCTTTGTTCGAATTGCGGGCATTGGTGTTCGGCTTCGCGGGCGGCATTGCGGCGATTCAGACGGAGCAGGGGCAGCACCAGACCCGCTCCCAGCGCGGCGGCGAGCGCGAGGAATAGAATGAGCCGCGCTCCCAGCACACCCCCGGAGGAGAACGCGAAGTAATTCGCGATTACCGCCCCGACAATGGTAAAGGCCAGCGCCGCGCCGGCTGCTAACGCAGCCCCTCGCGACACGGCCAGCATGCGCAGGCGGCGTTCCAGTTGCCGCAGATACTCCGTCAACCCGTTCAGCGGATTCATACTGCCTCTTTATCCACGGTGAGATGCTGATTCCCCACCAGCGATTCCGCTACTGCCAGCACCAGGACCACCATCATGGCGTACCACCAGAAATCCAGAGGCTTCCGCTCCTGCTCCGTGCCGGCAGCGGGTTGCGCGCGAGACCCCTGACCCGTATTTTGCCATAGCGCCAGCGTTTCCGGTGGAATCACGTCGAAATTCGACTCGCGGCGGTCCGGATTCACGGCTACCAGATCGTTGTGGCGGTTGGGGCGCCGGACTTCGTAGAAACCCTGCTGCGTGAGCTGGATGTTGGTGGCGCGCGTGGATTCGGCCAATGTCAGCGCGCGCGCACCGCCGGGATCGATCACCTCGATCGCCGCGCCTGAGGGCTCGCGCCCGGTGCGCAGGTCCAGATACGAGCTTACGGTCAAGTTAGCGGGACGGTCGTCCAGGCGGGCGAGGTAATGTGCGGTTTCATCCACGAAGGGCACAAACCCGGTATGCAGCGGAAAATCGTTCGACACGTTGTCGAAGGTTGAAGCAAACACGAGCACGCGCCCGTCGCCAACGGATTGCTCGACCAGAAGCGGTGTTTCGTCGGACAGTTTTGCGAGCACACGCGCCGTCCCTGGTTCGACGCGAACCGCGCGGTACACTTTTACGCCCGTCCAGTTACTCGCCTGGCGCGTGGCGGGATGCGAGGCATCCAGCGTGGCAACCGTTTGGAAGCCTCCGGTATCGCGGGACGCGTAGCGCGACTCACGCACGGCCAGATCCACGGCGGGAATCCGCTTGCGAGCGGCGGCAGAAGGGCCGAGCGCGACCAAGAGCGAGCCGCCGGCGCGAACATAGCCGTGTAGCGCTTGTTCTAAAGAGGCGGGAACGTCGGGCACATCGGAGAGCACGATGAAGGCAAACCGGGAAAGTGGCAGGTTGGCGGCCTGGTCCGGGTTGGCTGCTTCGAGCGTGAAAGCCGCGTCGCGGGAAGACAGGATCGCGGTTCGGTAATAGAGCAAATCACGTTCGTCACGCGCGGTGTGCACGAACAGCACGGGACGCGGGTCGGAGCGCTCGATCGAGAAATAAAATTGGTCGTCAGCGGCGAAGGAGTCTGCAGAGTCGATGCGGACTTCACCGCGATTCATTCCATACGGCGCATCCATGCCGTCGAACTCCGCCGTTGCGCGCCCGCCCGGAGGAACGTCGAGCGATTTGGAGGCTAGTTCGTGGCCGTTGAGCCAGAGCGAAACGCGCCGGTGCCCGCTGGCGCCTCCGGAAGCGATCACGGTGGCCTGGATGCGCACGCTCTTCGGGTCGTAAAGCCGCCGCGGCGCGGTGACGCTCTCGACCGCGAAGTTGGCGAGCGTCTGGGTAGCCACGGGATGCGGCGTCAGGGTGACGCCCTGGCCCAGTTCGAGGTCGGCGAAGGTGGGCGGCATGGATGACTTCTGCATGTCCGAAAATAGATGCGCCTCGACGGGCATGCGCGCAGACTGCTGCAAAGATTTCAAGGCGCGCGCGAGCTCAGCGTAAGAGCTGTGATCGTCGGAAGGCTGGATGGCGCGGACCTGAGCGCGCAAGGCCGAGACGTCCGGGATTGGCTCGCCCATCAGGTGCGCCTGCGAGCCGAATGTCAGTACCAGCCCGCGATCTTCCGGACGGAGGGCGGAGAGCGCCGCGGCGGCCTCCGCTTTCGCGCGCTCGAGACGATCACCCTGGCGCATACTGAACGAGTTGTCCACGGCCATGACCAACAGTTTGCCGCCGCCCGCCGAGGCTA
>Ga0335079_10007364_pt1 | contig 12549 bp, 11 predicted proteins | sample Lox_Sample_33_FD_206719 | JGI IMG/M metagenome (GOLD analysis project Ga0335079, IMG submission 206719) | Soil microbial communities from Loxahatchee National Wildlife Refuge, Florida, United States - Lox_Sample_3.3 | ecosystem: Environmental > Terrestrial > Soil > Wetlands | place: USA... | reverse complement strand
GCGACCGCGGCCGCCAATCCAACGAGTGCGCCCGTCGCGACCAGTAAGCCCACTTCCTTCATCACCAGCGCCAGCACGTCACGCGGTAATGCGCCGAGCGCCATCCGCAAGCCCATCTCCGCCGTGCGCCGCGCCACATTGAAGGCCACCACTCCGTACAAGCCGATGGCCGCCAGCAAGGTCGCCAGCGTCCCAAACGCGCTGGCAAGAATGGCGATCAACCGGTCCCGGTAAATCGAATCCGCAATCTGCACGTCCATCAGGCCCATTCGGAACACAGGCAGATTCGCATCCATGTTCCGCACCAGGGTTCTGATCTCGGCCCCAAGGTTGCGCTCATCGTTCGTGGTCCTGATAAAAAATGTCATCCTTTCCAGCGTGTCCTGCTGGGTGTTGGGGACATAGATGAAGGAATCCGCCTGCTCCCGAAGGCTCCCATACTTGCTGTCACGAACGATACCGACGATCTCCCGGTCGAGCTGGATCTTGTCTCCGCCGCCAAAGGCAAGGTGCTTGCCCAGCAGGTTTCCGGCCTTCGCATACTGCTTCGCAAAAGCCTGATTGACGATTGCAACCTTCGGCGCTCCCGCCCCATCCCGTTCCGTAAATTCATGCCCTGCGATCAGCGGAGTGCCCATAGTTCGAAAATAATCCGGCGTGAGGGCGTCCTGCGAAGCGCCGACATACTCGTCCTCTTTGGCGCGATAGCCCTCGAGCGTGATATTGCCGGCCCGCCGGCCTTGCCCGAATGGCCCCAGAAAGGCTCCGCCCACCGAGCGCACTCCGGGCACCGCCGCCAATCGCTGCTGCAGCTCTCGGTAGAAAGCAATGCCGCGTGCCATGTCATACCCGTTCAGACTCGGATCAACCGAAAACCGCAGCAGCTTCTCGGTGCGGAAACCGAGATCCGAGGTCATGAGGTTGAACAGACTCCGGCCAAACAATCCTGCAGCCACCAGCAGCACCAACGACAGCGCCACCTGTGCCACGATGAAAACCTTGCGGAACCAGGCCTGTGCGCCGCCGGCCGCCGCGCTCCCAGACTGCTCCTTGAGCGCCGGAGCTAGATTCAGGCGCGTGGATCCGATGGCCGGTGCCAATCCGAATATAATCCCCGTTCCAATCGCCAGCGCTGCACTGAATACCAACGTTCGCCAGTCGAGATTCGCACTCAGCCAACCGCCCGTGGCATTATCCGGTAAAAAGCGTAGCAAACCCGCCGTCGTCCAATTTGTCACGATGAGCCCCAGTGCGCCACCCGCCACGGCGATGATGAAGCTCTCCACCGCCAATTGCCGCACAATGTCTGCGCGCCCCGCCCCCACTGCCAGCCGGATAGCCATTTCCCTCTGCCGCCCGGTGGCGCGCGCCAGCATCAAATTCGCCACATTCGAGCACGCGATCAGCAGCACCAGCCCCACCATAGCCATCAGAGCAAGCAGCGGCGTCTCCCAGTCAGCGCGCAGGGAATTGATGCCTTGCGCCGCCGCCCGCAGTTCCAGTTTCTGGTCCAAATACTCCTTGCGAGCCCGGTCGCGAAGAGGTTCTTTCATGCGCGCCAGATCTTCCTCCGAGGCTGCACGGTAGAGAACCTGCATAGCCGCCCCGGCTTGCTTTGCAGAAATGCCGGACTTCAAGCGCGCGAAAATATTCAGCCAGCGATCGCTGCGGTTGTCGAATCCCCCCCAGCCCGGACTGGTCTCGCGCTTCATCATGATGGGAACAAGCAAATCAGGCGTGTCGCCACTGATCACGCCATGAAACCCCACGGGTGCGACACCGATTACAACCATCGGGTGCCCGTTCACGTTCACTTTTTGATTGACAAGGGACGGATCGCCTCCGAACCGGCGCTTCCAGTACCCATAGCCCAGGACAACGGCTGGATGCCCGCCCGGCACGCGATCATCATCCGGCGTTAGCACGCGCCCTAGAGCGGCTCTGACGCCGAGTACTTCGAAGAAGTTCCCGGAAACCACCTCCGCGCGGGCTCGCTCCGTCTGGCCGCCGTAAGACAAACTGACCGGAGCGCTCGACCTCGCAATCACTCCGTCAAAAACCTCGTTCCGGTCCCGCAGGTCCTTATACATCGGGTATGCAAAAACCGCCTCTTGGTTATCCTTGGAACTCGATCCCTCCCGCTCTCCCTCCGTGTGGAAAACCACCAGCCGCTCCGGCTCCGCTACCGGCAGCAGCCGGAACATCACCTGGCTCATCAGCGAAAAAATAGAGGTGTTCGCGCCAATGCCCAGTGCGAGAGACAATACCGCTACTGCCGTGAATACCGGGCTGCGGCGCAGGGTTCTCAAACCGTATCGGAGGTCGTTCAGCATGTGTTACTCCTGAAAAATCTTGGACGAATTCCTCAGCGGTTCGTCACCCTCTCCTCGATTCTTGGCGTCACTTCTTGCGGCAAAGCCCCTGTCCGCTCCTGGTCCTTGTATTGCAGCTGGTACAGCTTCCAGTAAATCCCCCGCAACGCGAGCAACTCTTGATGGCTTCCGGACTCCCGCAACTTGCCCTTGTGCATCACCAGAATGCGGTTGGCGCGCTGGATCGTGGAGAGCCGGTGCGCGATGATGATCGACGTTCGCCCTTCCACCATGCGCGCTAGTGCTTCGCGCACACGAAACTCGGTGTCGGTGTCGACGCTCGACGTAGCTTCATCCAGAATCAGGAACCGCGGCTGGTGCGCTAACGCCCGCGCAAAACTGATGAGCTGTTTCTGTCCGGTCGAAAGCGAACTGCCGCGTTCGCGTATGGTCTGCTGGAACCCGTCCGGCAGCCCGCGAATAAAATCCATCAGGTTGACCTGCTCCGCCGCTTCCTCCACGTCCTCGCGCTCAATGCCGTCGGTGCCCAGCCGGATGTTGTCTTCGATGGTGCCCGTGAACAGGTACGGATCCTGCAGCACCACCCCGAACTGCCTCCGCAATTCCAGCGGGTCAACGTCGCGAATGTCCACACCGCCGATACGAATCGCTCCCTGCTGCACATCGTAGAACCGCAGCATCAGGCTGATCATCGTGGTCTTCCCCGCCCCGGTGTGGCCCACGATGGCTACGGTTTCACCGGGTTCAATCCGGAAACTCAAGTCGCGCAACACCCAGTCCTCGCCCTTGTAGGCAAACCACACGTGGTCGAATTCAATGCCTGCCGAAGCTGCCGACACGGCGCGCGGCTCATCCGGAGACAAGATCTCGGCCGGCGTGTCCAGCAGCTTGAACACCCGCTCCGACGATGCCATGGCAGCTTGCAGGATGTTGTACTTCTCGCTCAGATCTTGAATCGGCCGGAAAAAGCGCAGCCCGTATTGCAAAAACGCGACAATCGTGCCGATCTTTAACGCACCCATTTCTACACGGCGGCCGCCGTACGCAAGGATGGACGCAATGGCCAGCATCGACAGGAACTCGATGATCGGATAGAACCACCCGTAGGCGTTGATAGTGTCCTTGTACGCCTCCATGTGCTGCCGGTTCACTCCGTCAAATTCCTCGCCGCTCTTGCCCTCCCGGTTAAATAACTGAAGCACGACGATTCCCACGATGTGTTCCTGCAGGTACGCGTTGATGCGAGCGATGGCGATCCGGATGCGCCGGTAACTCAGCGCCACCGTGCGGCGGAACTGCATCGTGGTCAAAATAACCAGCGGCATGACGGCCAGCATGATCCCCGTCAGCGCCGGGCTCAGCCGCAACATGATCGCTACGATGAAGCCCAGCGTCAGCACATCGCCAAGAATCGTGACCAGCCCGGAGGCGAACAATTCGTTCAATACTTCGACGTCAGTGGTCACACGCGTCACCAGACGTCCGATCGGGTTCCGGTCGAAGAAGGCGATATCCAGCCGCTGTAAGTGCGACATCAGCTCTCGCCGCAAATCGAACATCGCCCGCTGTCCCGTGTATTGCATGATGTATGCCTGCCCGAACGCCGACAGGAAACCGCCCACCAGCACCCCCAGGTAGATCAGCGAAATCTGCGTCAGGCCTTGCCACTTGTCCGCGGGCAGATAGCGGTCGATGGGCGTGGACATGTGCCCAGTGCCCGGCGCCAGGTACCGGTCCACCGCCAGCTTGGTGAGCAGCGGCCCGCACACCTGCAGCGCCGAATACGCCAGCAGGAACACCAGCGAGAGCGTGATGTACCCGGCGTACGGCCGCAGGTAGCCCAACAGCCGCCGCATCAGGCGCGCGTCGTATGCTTTTGCGAGAACCTCTTCTTCCACTGCTTTTAGCCTATCATTGTGAGTTGACCACTTATGAAAATCCGCACAGTGGGTTGTTGGGCGCTGGCGTGCAGCGCTTTTCTGGACGCGGCACACGCCGAGCTGAGCCTGATGCCGCAACCCGCGCACGTTGTGCCCGGCCAGGGCAAGCTGAAAATTGACCAGTCTTTTCGCATCGCTTTTACCGGTTACCGTGAGCCAAGACTCGATCGCGCCGCTGCGCGCCTGGCTCAGCATCTGGAAATGAAAACCGGCATGCCGCTTTCGCGCGAGCTAAGCGCGGACGCCGCCACGGCCTCGCTCGAAATCTCCACCGCAGGCGTGTCCTCGCCGGTCCAAAAACTTGGTGAAGACGAGTCGTACCGGCTCGAAGTCACGCCCGCGCACGCACGCCTTAGCGCACCCAATCCTCTGGGCGTTCTACGCGGTATGGAGACTTTCCTGCAACTCGTGGAGGCCGATCGGGACGGCTTCACGGCGCCCGCCCTCGAAATCGACGATCGCCCGCGCTTCGCCTGGCGTGGCCTGATGCTGGATGTCGCTCGCCACTGGATGCCGGCCGGGGTGGTTCGTCGAAATATCGAAGCCATGTCGGCGCTCAAGATGAACGTGTTCCATTGGCACCTTTCCGACGATCAGGGCTTCCGCGTCGAGAGCCGGCGTTTTCCCAAATTGCATGAATTAGGATCCGACGGTCACTACTACACGCAGCAGGAGATTCATGATGTCATCGAATTTGCCCGCGACCGCGGCATCCGCGTGGTCCCCGAGTTCGACATGCCCGGCCACACCACCGCGTGGTTCGCCGCATACCCGGAACTGGCCAGCGGACCCGGCCCCTACGCCATCGAGCGCAAGTGGGGCGTTTTCGATCCCGCCATGGATCCGACGCGCGATGTGGTCTACCAGTTTCTGGATACCTTGATCGGCGAAATGGCCGCGCTGTTTCCCGACGACTACTTCCACATCGGCGGCGATGAAGTGAACGGAAAGGAGTGGGATCGCAATCCGCGCATCCAGGCCTTCATGCGCGAGCACGGCCTCAGGACGAACGATGCCCTGCAGGGGTATTTCAACACGCGACTCCAGCCCATCGTGACCGGGCACGGCAAGAAAGTAATCGGTTGGGACGAGGTTTTCGCTCCTACTCTGCCCAAGGACATCGTGGTGCATTCGTGGCGCGGGCAGAAGTCGCTCGCCGATGCCGCCAGGCTCGGCTACATGGGGATTCTCTCCGCCGGCTATTATCTCGACCACATGAAGTCCGCCGCGTTTCACTACGCCGTCGATCCAGTCGAGCACGAATCCGCTGATCTCACCGCCGAGCAAAAGGCGCGCATCCTCGGCGGAGAAGCCTGCATGTGGTCGGAGTACGTCACACCAGAAAGTATCGATATGCGCGTCTGGCCGCGCGCGGCCGCCATCGCCGAACGTTTTTGGTCGGCTCAGGATGTGAAAGATGTCGCCTCCATGTATCGCCGCCTCGCCGTGGTGAGCCGTGATCTCGAATGGCGGGGCGTGCGGCACGCATCGTCGCACCACCTGATGCTCGCGCGGTTGGCGGATGGCCATCCGGTTGGACCGCTCGCCACTCTTTCCGACGTCGTCGAACCGGTGAAAGAATACTCTCGCGAAGAAATGCGGCAATACGACAGTTTCACTCCGCTCAACCGTCTGGTGGATGCCACCCGCCCCGAAAGCGACGTGGCCCGCGACTTTGCCGCACTCGTCGGCCGCGCGCTGTCGGGCGGAGACGACAAACAATCCAGCCGCGATCAACTCCGCCACTGGCTCACGCTCTGGCGCGACAACGATGCCGCGCTCCAGCCGGCGCTTCAGGATTCCTTCCTGCTCCAGGAAGTGGCGCCTCTCTCGAAAGACCTGGCCGCCCTCGGCGCCGCCGGCCTCCAAGCCCTCGATTACCTGTCCAGCGGGCGCAAACCGGACGCGTCCTGGGCCGCCACACAGCGCACGCTGCTCGACAACTGGAAGAAACCGCGCGCCGAGCTGCTCATCCTGATTGCCCCCGAGGTCGAGAGGCTGGTCGAGGCCGCCGCCCGGCGTTAGTCTCCGGTTCGTGGTTAAGCCTGCACGCGGCGCACCGCGTAGCTTCCTGCGTGCGCTGCACGTGAGGCTTCCACCTGGTAGCAAGGGTCGCTGGCAAATGCGGCAGGCCATCGTGGGCGGGGCAACAGATCCTTTGACCGTGGGCAATCCAGTACCGATGGACAACGGCGCCAAGAATACCGAGATGTCCGCCATCGCGATGCGAGTTGAAGAGGATACCGATACCACCTCAACCACGTACGCGCAATACCTTTCCAGCGGGACAGGCAACGGAGAGCGCGTGGTCTACGTCGCGGTGAACAGCGGAGCCCCAAGCTACATCAACATGGGGTTCGCGGGTTTTTTCCTTTTGAACGACAGCGCCTATACCGGCCTGAAGGGCAATGACTCCGCGTGCGCCGAATACATCGGGACGTATGTTCAGGGCGCTGCCGGTCAAGGTGCATCCGGCCTCGCGCCGGGCGGGTCCGGCGCCTACCACATCAAGTTGTACCAGTGAGCCCGCATCCATGCGTATGATCTTGCAGCGTAGAAAAAGAAGCGGCAGCGTCCTGGTCGAGTTCACTCTGAGCGCCACGTTTCTGATCGCGGTGTTCCTGGGGGTCTGGCAATTCGGCTACGCTTTCTACATCTATAGCGAACTGGAGCAATCCGTCCGCGCCGGCGCGTGACCATCTCCGGCTATCAGTACAATCTCATTACGCTGGGCTGGGCGGGCACGTACAACGGAAAAACCATCACAATCAGCATGCCCGTCGAAAACTGAGCGCGCGCAGAGCCGGAATTACTTCGGTCCGACTACGGCCACTTCCTGAGTTTTCGCCGCCGCCACCCGCGTCACTCTTCCGTCCAACAACTCGACATCGATGCCGCCGTCTTTGCTCGGATACGCCAGCGTCTTCGTGCCGGGGCCCGTGCTGACTTCAAACGACGCCGGTCCGAAGCGGCGGATCACTTCTTCGTAGCCTAAGCCTGTTTGGATGCGGCTGGGATCTTCGTGGTTCGCCGCGGCTGTCCGAGTGTTCCTCCGCCGGGATCGGACAGGTGTGCGTGGTGATGTCCGGCCCTGTGATGTGCCTTGAGACGCGCCGGAACTGCCGGGGTCCTGGGACTTGATCGTCTTGTCCAGGTTGCCCCAAACACCTCCGATTGATTTGCTGATGTTATTCGCCCGCCGGCCGACGGTAGCGGACTTGCTCGCCATGCTCGAATACTCGGTAACGGCTTGAGCTCTGGCGGCGGTGCAAAACCCCCCTGCGAGAACCAACCCCATCGCCATCCTTGGAGCAGACGTGCCCATGGAAAATCCTCTCCCAATAGTCTGCAGGCAGCCACTCTGGAATGGAAGATTATCGAAGGTCTATCGCGCCCTGAGCGTCGCCACAGTTAACCCCGAAGTTAACCTTGGTTGAGCTCAGCAGCCGTGCTCTTGTTGGTGATCTTCGAGCGCTCGCAGAGCCTCTCGCTGCTCTCCCACCGCGTCCGGGTGAGTGTCGTCCGGCCCAGACGGTTTCTGCGCATCACTTCGGCTGGCTCTTTCAGCCGGGGTTCCACTGATGCTGGACACGCGTGACAGTACTTGCAGCAGATCCTGCAAGAGCTGTCGTTTTCGTTCGCAGCCTTCACCCTGGGTCAACACGTCCGAACTCTCTGTTCTCTGATCTTGGCGCCCTTAGACTCGCACACCGCGCGTAGTGCAAGAGGGCTGGAATCCGCGCAACCAGGGTTCGCATCCTCCGCAACACTACCTGCGACTCTGGCGCGTTTCCAGCCCCTTGGGGCACTTACCTCTGCATTAATTATTGTCCTGGCGCCGTGCGGCAAAGCAGTATCTTTAGGACACTTCGCGGCGCGGGGGTGCGAAAGCCATTGTTTCCGGCCTTCCCTGGGATGAATGATACAACTAGACGAGGCGTGATCTTCGTGCGGACATCGCCGCTTTTCTCTATGCGCATGAGGCAGATCAATCTTCTGGAGAGTTTCCTGGCCTTTTCGGAGGCAAACCGGGCCTGGTTCTATGCGATTGCCGCCGTATGCCTGGCCGTCATCGGCTGGTTGGACTGGTTGGTCATCAACGTTTCGCTGGGCTTTCTCTACATCGTGCCTGTGCTTCTGACGTCGGCGACCCTGCGCCGTCTCCAGATGATGATCTTGGCCACCGCCTGTGGCGTGCTGCGCGAGGTGTTCAGTCCCATTCACAACCAACCGGGTGTCCTGGGACGCACCTTGATTGGCGTGGCCGTGTTCGCCATGGCCGGATTCTTCGTCTCGGAACTCAATCGAAGCCGAAAACTCGTGACGCACCATCTCGAGGAGCGCGAGGAGCAGATCCTGCTCCGGCGGCAGGCGGAAGAAGAGCTCCGCGCCGTGATCGACACCAGCCCGTTGGCCGTGCTCACGCTGGACAGTGCCGGCAGGGTCTTGTTAGCTAACGAATCCGCGAATCAGGTCCTGGGCTTCGAACAGCCCCTCCTCCCAGGTCAGGAGATACAGCCGTACTTGCCCATCCTGACGCGCTTCTTGTCCGTGCACTCCAGCACCGGTCTGCGAACCACCGTGGAAAGCCGGGGCCAGCGAGAGAATGGAGAATGGTTCCTGGCCAACATCTGGTTATCTACTTACGCCACCGATTCCGGGCCCCAGTTGGCCGCGTTCATTTGGGACGCTTCCGAAAATCTGCGCGACCGGGAAGGAACCGGCCTGAATTCCATGATGGCCACCTCGAGAGTGGTGATCGGGGCGGTGTCCCACGAAATCCGCAACCTCGCCGCAGCCGCGCTATCGGCTCACCGCGGTCTGGCATCTGTCGCCGGCATCGAGCAAATGGAACACTTCCGGGCGCTCGGTACCATCATCACCGGTCTCGAACGGATCGCTGCCTCGGGTCTGCGGCTGTCCTCGGGCCAACGGGCGGCTGTGGCGAATCTCGGCATGCTGTTGGACGAATTTCGAGTCGTGATTGAGCCGGCCTTTCGTGAAGCGGGAATCACCATTGATTGGCAGCTGGCGCATGGGCTGCCTCTGGTCCAAGGAGATCACCACAGCTTGCTGCAGGTTTTCCTGAACCTGGCCCGCAACAGCGAACGCGCCTTGCAATCCGCCCCGCGTAAGGCGCTCACGGTGGTGTGCGGCTTAGAGAACGATCTGGTGATGGTGAGATTTCAGGATACCGGCACCGGCGTTTCGAATCCGGACGATCTGTTCAAACCGTTTCAGCCGGGCGCCCAGGCGACCGGTCTGGGCTTGTACATTGCTCGCGCCGTTCTCCGCTCTTACGGTGGCGATCTTCGTTACGAGCCGCAGCCTTGCGGCAGTTGTTTCGCGCTGCAACTCTGGCCCGCCGAGGACGGCCAGGAGCATCACAGGAGCTGACATGGGACGAATCCGGGCGCTCATCGTCGACGACCACGCCTTGTTTCGGGAAAGCGTGGCTCGTGTGTTGGGCGCCGAATCAGACCTCGAAGTTTCTCACTGCGCCACCATCCGGGACGCATTAAATCTCCTCCAACGGGAATCGTTCGACCTCGTGTTGCTGGATCACGATCTTGGCAGTGAACGCGGATTTCAGTTACTGCCGGCGGCCAAGGAAATCGGTTTTAAGGGCCGCGTATTAATTGTGACGGCCTGGATCAGCAACACCGAGGCGCGGCGGCTCCTCCGCCAGGGAGTCGCCGGCATTTTTTCGAAACAGAGCCCCTTAAGCGCCTTGGCGGACAGCATCCGCCGGGTTGCCGCGGGCCAGACCTGTCTCGACCCTGCCTATGAAGCAGTGTCGGCGGAAGAGTTCGCCGCTGGACCCAAGGGCTCCGCTCCGGCTTTTAACGAGCGCCAGCGAAGAGTCTTGCGCTTCGTGCTGGAGGGCTTGTCCAACAAAGAAATTGCCTGGAAGCTACAGATCTCGGAAAGTTACGTCAAAGCCATCCTGCAAGGGTTGTTCGAAAGAACCGGTGTCCGGACCAGGGGCCAACTGGTGCGCGTGGCGCTCGAGGAATACGAAGACCAGTTGTAACGCGCCGGGATTTAACACCTGCGTTCCATCGAAAAGTTGTTCCCGCCACAAGCATCCAGTAACGTGGATAGATACGGAACTCAATCCGGAAGGAGTCTCACCCATGAAGAAATTTGTTAGCTTCGCCGCCGCCGTCTCGTTGTTTTCCGTGGCGGCGTTCGCCGAAACGTGGAACGGCACGCTGGTGGACGTGATGTGCAAGGACAAGGACATCGCCGGCCACACCAAGAAATGCGCGCTGGGCTGCGCCAAGAGCGGCTTCGGTCTGGTGACCAGCGACGGCAAGTTTGTGAAGTTCGACGAAGCCGGCAATGCCCAGGCACTGGCCGTGCTGAAAGCCACCGATAAGGAAAAGGATCTGAAGGCCAAGGTCGAGGGCACCCTCGACGGCGAAACCATTCAGGTCAGCAAGATTGTGATTGAGTAAGAGTGGGAACGATGGGGGGCGCGTTTACAACCCGCGGGCGCGCGTTGTAAACGGCCTCTACCAGTTCTCTACGCCGGTGGGTTTCGTCGAGGATGAGTCGTCTTGCAGGCTGCCGATGGACTGCTGGCAAGCCACGCAGAATTTCGCCCAGGGCAGCGCCTCCAGCCGTTTCGCGGGAATTGGCTCCTCGCAGGAGTGGCAGATCCCGTAATCCCCGGCTTCGATACGATCCAGCGCTTCTTCGATCATGCGCAACTGCACGTAGTCCAGGCTGTTCAGTCGCAGGGAGATGAACTCGTCGTGCGAAATTTGCGCCTGGTCTTCTTCGGCCACCCGCCCCATCTTGGCGAGCGTGTCGAACTTGATCCCTAAACCAGCCATTACGTTCTTCCGCTTTTCCAACAGCACTTTGCGGTATGCCGCCGTCCGGACAGTTCCCTCCGAGGTTTTTGCTTTCTTCATACCACTCCCTTTCCCATCGCGGCGTTGGCTTCAATATCGATTGAAGTAGCGCGCAATAGAGGCCATCGCATCTAAGCGCGCCGGGCGAGTCGTCCCACGCCAGACTATGGTTAAGAAAAGGTACCAGAAATCTCAAGGAATTGACAATACTATTCCTAAGAAATTTCCGATTATTTTTATGGAGAGCTTCCAAAAACCCGCGTTAAGTCGTGTAGCATCTGCTGCTCACCGGGGCTGTACCGGCTGCGAAACGCCTCGCTATTCATGCGGGCACGGCGCTCGGACTCCGGCAGGGAGCGCAATTCCTCGAATTCGCGCTTCACCAGCGGCCGGCGGTCTTCGGGCAGTGAATTGAATTGCCGGAACAACTCCCGTGCGTGATTCTGCTGCTCGGGCGGCAATTGGCTGAAAGCCCGGTAACGCTCGCGCAACTGCTGCCGCTGCTCCGGAGGCAGGCTGCGAAACTGCTGCAGCTTCTGTTGCAGTTCGCGGCGTCTTTCGGGAGTCAGTTTCGCCAGCGCGCGCTGACGCTCTTCGGGCGTCATGCGTTGCCACCGTTCGAGCGGCGTGTCGGTTGCCTTGGCCCTCTCCTGAGCGGCTGCGCGTTTTGCGGCACGCGCTTCTTTACGAGCGGCACGCTCTTCCGCCTCTGGCCGCTGTGCGAACACAGCTCCAGCCAGCAGAAGGGCACACAGACCGGCGATGGCAACGGAGCGGCGCATACGGATCACAGGGACTTTGAGGTATTTCCCTCCTGCTGGGGCGTCATCTCCAATTCGCGCAGCATCTGCATGTCGTCCAGGGTGCGCTCCACCTGTTCGGCCTCGATCTTCTCCGCCGAAGCGGCCGGCCTGATCGTGGCTTGCGGAACGTGCAGCACCACGCCCACGGCGATCAGCAGGCATGCTGCGGCTAACGGGATGATGGGACGCCACAAAGGCCGCAGCGGCCGAAACAGCCGATCCTTCCAGGACGCCGGCCGTGCCTCGATCGCGCGATACAGCCGCCGGTCGAAGCCCGCGCTTACAGGATCCACCTCCCATTGGCTGAGCGCATTCCACACACGCTGCTGCCCTTCCACAAAGCGGGCGCATTCCTGGCAAGTCTCCACATGACGCGCCACGAGCGCGGCATGCTCGCGATCGAGCCGGCCCGCCGAATAATCCAGCAGCCAGTCCGTGTTTTCCTGAGTCCTGATCGGGCAGTCCATAACGTCCTCTACGTCATGTGCGCCAAGCGCACACGCAATGTCTCGTAGGCCCGGAACAGCAGCGATTTCACCGCCGATTCCGAGCAGCTCAGCACCTTCGCAATCTGCGAATATTCCATCTCTTCATACTTATGCATCAGCAC
>Ga0335079_10007363_pt1 | contig 12551 bp, 10 predicted proteins | sample Lox_Sample_33_FD_206719 | JGI IMG/M metagenome (GOLD analysis project Ga0335079, IMG submission 206719) | Soil microbial communities from Loxahatchee National Wildlife Refuge, Florida, United States - Lox_Sample_3.3 | ecosystem: Environmental > Terrestrial > Soil > Wetlands | place: USA... | reverse complement strand
GCTGGACTGGTCCACGAGAAAACCGACCACGATCGGCTGTTTTTCGGCGTGGTTGAAGACGCTGATGCGCTGCGCCTTGCCTTCATCAAGCACGCGAAAATCAGCGGCTGTGAGATTGGAAACGAATTTGCCGGTCTTGGGATCGCGGACGGTTACGGGCAGGACTACTTCCTGGACTTTGGAGGTGAACAGCAGGTTGTCGTCCTGTTTAGCGGCAGGATCGGTCTTCTTCGCCGGCGGCTGCGTACCAGGATCGGTCTTCGCCGATTCGGCGGGCTTCTGCTGCGCCATCGCCATCAGGCAGAGCAAAACGCCTCCCAATAAGGCGAGCGGAAGAAGTCGCGGAGGAGAAAGAAACATGACAGTGCCTGCGTTCGCTCTTATTTTACCCCGCGCAAGACGGCGCTGAATGTGCCGTTATTTCACAGCCACGACGTCCACCGCAAAGCCGGAATCGAGCGAAGGCAGTCCTTCGAAGAGGAGGATGGAGCCGGCGGGCGGGCGGGCGGGATCGAAGAACTCCTTTCGCAGATCGCGGATCTGGGCCGCGATGGGCTTCGCCAGGGGATAGAAATGAGCGAACACGACATTGCGGGTAGAAGTGCCGGCCTGCTCCAGTTCCTTTTGCAGCCGCTCGAAGGCCAGGTGCGCATCCTTGACTTCGAAGCCGAAGGACATCTGGGTTCCGGTGAGGACCGCCTGCGGTGTATCGACGAGGGCGATTTGCGACTGGCCGGCCTCACCGGGGGTGCCCACGACGGAGATCATGCGGACGGGCGGCTGAGGATCGGCGGGGATCCGCGCCACCGCTTCGCATTCGGCGAGGCCGTGATCGGGCGCGCGCTGGGTCTGCAAGTACGTGACGGCGGCATGCGGATATTCGCCTTCGATGATGGGGCGGGAGGCCGCCAGATTGTCGAGAGAACTCAAGAAACAAGTGACGCGCACGACGTCGCTGGATATCGCGCCGGATTTCTCCACGGCTTTGCGAAGGGCCGCAGCCGATTTCTGCATAAGCGGCTCCACGGGGTCCAAGGGGTTATCGGAAGTCGCGGCCAGACCGGAGAAAAACGCGAGGCCGTGGGGATTGGCGGTTTTGCGGGTTTCGGCGATGGCTTCGAACACGACCTGCGATCCTTCGAGCGGCAGCCCGCCGCAGCGGATGAGGCTCAGGGCGGGCAGGGGCGCTTTCCGGTCGGTGAAAAGCTGGCTCACCAGGTCACGGACGCGGCGCACGTCGCCGGGGCCGGCTACGAAAGCACGAATTTTCAAAATGGTGTCGCCGGAGGCGCGGCGCTCGAGGGCTTTGACGGCGTCGTGAATCTGCTGCGAGAGAAGTCCCTTGCCGGAAAGCGGCGACGAATAGAAGGTGAGGCGGCGCGTGTCTCCGGTCACCGCGCCCGGCAACTCCTTGGGGAGTTGCAGAACCTGCGTGTCGTCGTCTTTCTTTTTTTTCTGGGGCGGAGCGGAGCGGGCGATCCCGACGGCGAGCATCGCGACGGCGGATAACGCTGCGCCGAGCATCATTCGCGAACCCCGCCTGCCGCGCCCCGAGCGCATAGAATATGGATTGTAACAGAGAGGCCCGATGACACCTGACGCTCCAGCGTCGCCGGACCCGGCGGCAGGCCGCCACATCGTCCGGGTTCGAAAGAAGAGGCGGCGGCACGGCAGGTCGCGGCGGCTGCGCGACGTATGGATTCCGGCGGCGATCGCCGTGATGCTGCTGGCGATTCTGGCGGTGCGGTACATTTCGCACCTGATGCCGCCGGCGCCGGTGGCCGGGTACGTCGGCAACGCGGAAACGCTGCAGGAGGAGTATCTGGAATTCGAGGGCAAACCGCTTACGAATTCACCGCTGCTGCGGCAGTTTCAAAATGCCAACGACCTGGCGGGGAAGGGCGACTATCAAGGCGCGGCGGCGCTATTGGAGAGCGTCGCCAGGAAGTGCGCCGTGCCGGTGGTGTTTTACGACCTGGGCCTGGTGTACGCGCAGATGAACGACCACGACAGGACCGTGGCCGCATTTCGCGAGACCCTGGCGCGCGACCCGTTCTATGAATCCGTGCGCACGAGCCTGGCTACTCTGCGCGGGTACGATCGACGCGCCGCCGATCCGATCGCTAGCGAGGCGGAGCCTAACGACACCTGCATTCAGGCCAACCTGATTTCGCTGGGCGTGGACGTGGTGGGAGAGATTTCGAGCGAGAGCGATACGGATTGCTTCCGGTTCAGCGCGCCGCGCTCGCCGCGAGACGTGCTGCGGATCCAGATCAAGAGCCAGTCGACGTCGCTGGCGCCGCGCATCACCATCTACAATGCGGAGTCGCAGCCCACGGGGGAACAGGCGGAGAGCCCCGACGCGGGCGCGCCGCTGGAACTGCTGATCGCGCCGCGTTCGAATACGACCCTGTTTGTGGAAGTTTCCGGGAATCACCAGAGCAAAGGCGCGTATGCGTTGAAGATCACGCCCACCAGGAGCTACGACAGCTTCGAGCCGAATGACGAAATCGGCGCGGCGCACAGGATCCCGACCGGCAAGGATCTGGAAGCGAACATCATGTGGAGCGACGACAACGATTATTATTCGTTCGTGGCGGAGAGGAACGGCAGGGTGTCGGTGAGGGTGGAGGCGGCTTCGGCGAACCTGCGGCCGGGGGTGGCGCTGTTCGGACCGAACCGGCAGCCGATGGAGGTCTCGGCGGATGCCGGCGATTCGGCGATGAAGCTGACACGGACGATCGAGGCGGCGGAGGGGCAGGTGTATTACGTGAACGTCTCGGGGCGGAATCAGACAACAGGAAGTTACCGTTTGAGTGTCATCCAGTAACTGCCACCGGGTAACGGAATGCCCTAGGTTGACTGGTCCAGGGCGCGGGCGCGATCGAGGAGGGCTTGAACCAGGCCGGGGTGGCCGTCGAGCGAGGGAGCGGCGGTGACTTCGATACCGGGATGCGCGGCGGAGATTCTGGCGATGAGCGGCGCCAGGTCGCGCTCCATATGGAGGCCGGGAGTCAGGAAGTACGGCAGGACAATGAGGCGATCGGCGCCGCGGTGGAGTAAACCGGCGGCGGCGGCCACCAAATCAGGTTGGCCGAGCTCGAGGAAGGCCGCTTCGACGAGGGTATAGCCGCCGGCGCGCGCGAGTTCGGCAGCCACCGAGCGCACAGCCTGGTTGGCCGATTCGACGCGCGAGCCGTGCGCGAACACGATGATCCCGGTGGTCACCTTTTACGCGCTGCCGGCGACGTAGGCCCGCATGTGGTGGAGTTCCTCGGTTTTGCGCGCCAGCTCGTAATTCATCAGGTCGCGCATGGAAAGAAATCCGACCACATGGTTTGCCCGCATTACGGGCAGGTGCCGGCAGTTGTTGGACTGCATCGCCTCCATGGCTTCTTCCAGGGTAGCCAATTCGTCGATGGTCGCCAACGCGGTGCTCATGACGTCGCGAACGATGGCGCGCTCGGGATCGAGGCGCGCCAGAACTACCCGTTTCATGAGGTCGCGTTCACTGAACACGCCTCTGAGTGCTTCTCCATCGAGGACCAGGATGGCTCCGACCTGGTACTCGGCCATTTGCCGGACTACATCCGCGACCGTCTCGTGTTCCGTTACGCGGAAGAGCTCGCGGCTGTGCACGATGTCTCGGACTCGGGACATATCAGCCTCCCGGGAATTGTCGAGGTTGGCGCAGAGAAGGCTGGGCAACCTCAAGTTAGGGGGACTATAGCACATGCGTGATGGTTTGAAAATGGGAAATCTTATGTTTGGCGCCGAGGGCCGATCAAAAATCGGCTGCCATCCGAAGGTCCGCCCCACGATTTCGCTGTGACGCGGACAGCCGACGCCCTACGATGGCCGATATTGACAGAGTGGCGGCGACGGCGAGCCAGGAGAAGAACGGCTGCGGGAGGCTGGTGAACAGGCCGGTACGCAGGGCAATGAGCCAGGAGATGACGATCGCGAGAAGGACGATGGCGGGGCGAAGCTTTTTGGATGCGGCCAACTGCACGGCAAGGCCGAGCGGGACGGCGACGATGAGGTCGATGAGGTAGTGCTCGCCGGTGGCGAGGGTGGCGAAGGCGGTGAGGATCAGGCAGAGAAGCGCGTAGATTCGCAGTGGCCGGGAACAGCGCCAACTGTTGAAGACGATCAGGAGACAGGAAGCGACGTGCAGGGATGGCATGGCATTGCGGGGGACGCCGTTTATGTGGATGGCTTTAAGGGCATCGGAGATGGCCGGCGGGTGGTAGGGAAAGGCGCGGCCGGCAAGGTAGAGCGGGCCGGCGGCGGGACACAACTGATAGAGCAGAAATCCGCCGACCCCCATGAGAACGAATGCCAGGCGGACGTCGGGAACGGTCCGGGGCTTACGCCGGATCCAGACAGCGCACATCAGGCACATATTGACGGGAAGGCTGCTGTAGACGAGACCGGCGATGAAGCGGAGGGGAGGGTTCGGCCAATAGATTTTCGCCAGCGCGAAGCTGGGCTGGACGCCGAAGGTCTGGTCGAACCTGTAGAGCGACCAGTCCCAGGTTCGGGGAGTGAAACGGATGTCCAGCCAGACGGCCACGATGGAGACCAGGCAGAGGGCCGGGATGAGGGCGGTGTTGCGGAGGGTATCGAGGAGCGGGACGCGGTCCTCGGGAGAAGCGGCGGTGGCGCGGTAAAGCAGCACGATAATGCCGGCGAGTCCGTAGAGGGAGGCGGGAAATGCGATTTCCCAACCAATCCAGGGAGTGACGGCGGCGTGGGAAACGGCGTAGATGGCAGCGAGGATGGCGGCGACGACCGCGGCTGCGAGCCAATCGGCGGGACGGCGCCAGGTGTAGAGAAAGAGCAGCGATGCGCCGGCGAAGGCTTCGGTCACATATCCGGCAGCGCCCAGCGGCAGGGCGAGCATGAGCGCGATCAGACTGGCGGCGGCCAGACCGGTCACGGCCGCTCGATAGGGAAGAGTTGGAGCGGTTGCGGGGGGCGCGGAGATATCGGGGACGGCCTGCACGCGCTGACTATGATAGCGGCGGGGTGTGGAAAACAGCACGTTGGCCTTGGATAGGCCGGGGAGATTAACCCTGAAGACAAAGGTGCCCGCCGCGTGAGCGGCGGGCACGGAAGGATGGAGCAATCAATAACGGGAGGCGACTGGACGCAGCGGAGTAGCGGCGAAGCGGGTCGGCTGTTCGGCGCGCTCCACGGGACGTTCCAAAACCAGGGAGCGCAGGCCAGGCATATTGCCGGCGGCGCGATTCTGTCCCTTTTCGCCGACCGGAAGCTGGCCGGTAGTGAGGTTCTTGAGGCCGAAGAGGGCGAGCTCGAAGCGGTCCTTCACGCCGACCTTCTGGAAGAGGCGCGAGAGGTACACCTTGACGGTGCCTTCAGAGATCATAAGAGTAGTTGCGATTTCCTTATTTTTCAGGCCTTGGGAAAGCAGGCTGACGAGCTGGCCTTCGCGCTGGGTGAGAGCCACGCGGCGGGCGCAAAGGAAGCTATCGGTGAGGGCCTTTTCGAACCACAGTTCTCCGGCTTGAACCTTTTGCAGGCATTTGACTTGCAAATCGGTGGGGAGGGTCTTGCGGAGGATACCGCGGACACCCAGGCCCATGGCCTGGAAGGCCAATTCGGTGGAAATGGAATTGACCCAGAGCACGATCTTGGAGCTGGTCATGGCGTGCTTCATGTCGCTGAGGACGGCGAAGGTGATTTCCGGTGTCAGGTCCATGAGAACCAGGTCGGGCGAGCCATGGGCCATCTGTTCCATTAACCCGCTGACCGTGGTGCAGGTCGGCAGGAGGTCAAAACCTTCCACCTGGCGCAGTACGGATTCAAGACCTTTAGCCAGGATGGGCTCATCGCTATAAAGAAGAATTCGCGTCATTTATCTCTACCTCGCTTGGTACCTGGCGCTCTATTAGGAGGGTTCACGTCATTTCCCGTGCGCCGTTTCCGAAAATTACTTAGGAATCACGGTACCGCCGTTACTCTTGCATTGTCTGACCATTTACTTCCGTTGTCAACAAAAAACTACCATAATTTCCGCAAAATCTCGGGAAAATAGCCGGAAATATACGGTGAATTGGGTGGGCATCCGGGGCTATAACATTAACTTTTACATATAGTTATGTCATAGAGCGCGACCCGGGTGAATCCCCGGAAAATGGGCAAAAATTTCCCGGGAATTTACGGCTAATAACCCTGCCGATGTATACCAGGTACACCGTCCTGGACGAAAGCGCCGGGGAGGCTGCCGAGGGGTGTGCTTTCTTGTTGAAATTGCTGATATTTGAGTTGCTAACTTCGGGAAACAGAATGTTATAGCCCTTTTACGATATTGCTCGGGTGTGGCGCAGGCGGTACATTCGCGAGTGTCAGAAGTAGCCAAATGAAGACCATAAACCGGCGTGAGAGCCCGCGAATTGACATCAAGCTCCGCTGTCATGTCACTTCGCCCGCGCTATGGATGCGCAGCGCGATGTATACGGAAAACATCAGCCGGAGCGGTCTTCTGATCGCCTGGAAGGGGGATGGCACACCTCTCCCCCTGCCGTCGCTGGGGCAAATCATCACGGTGGAAGTGGAACTACCTGCAAATCACGGATTTGGACAAAAGTGCATCCATTGCCAGGGGACGGTGACGCGAATTACCGATAATGGGCAAGATTGCCCACGCATTGCTCTCAACGTAAATTACATGGATTTTCGGTCATTTCACGACCGGATACGAGCTATCGAGAGCATGATTCCTGTGGCAAATTCCTGGATGGCGTGATTGAATTATGGAGGCGAGGCGCTCACATTTCGCCGTTAAACTTCTTCCGTCATTAACGGATGTGGCGTTCCTCATGCCTATCATCTTTCTTTTCGGGAAGATGGACGGGGTCAAGACGCTCCTGAGCGACTGCGATACGGGCTGGCATATTCGCACGGGGGAGTGGATTCTAGCCCATCACCAGGTTCCGGTTCACGATATTTTTTCGTTCTCAAAGCCGAATGGAGTCTGGTACGCGTGGGAATGGCTGACGGATATTCTTTTTGCCGGACTGTACAGCCACGGCGGTCTGCGCACTATTGTTTTCTTTGCGATGATGATGATTTCGGTGACATTCGCACTGCTTTTCCGGCTGGTGCGAAGAAAATCGAATGCCGTCACGGCAGTTGTGGTGACGATGATCGCGGCGGCGGCCTCCTCGATTCACTGGCTGGCGCGGCCGCATCTGTTCACGCTGCTGTTCCTCGTACTTTTCTATTGGGCGCTGGAAAACGTCCGGAGCGGAAAGACCAGGCTCGGGCGAATTCCCTATCTGGTGCTGCTGCCGATCGGAACCATCGTCTGGACGAATCTGCACGGCGGTTTTTTTGTGGGGGCGGTGCTGATCGCGGCCTACGGAGCGGGCGAGCTGGTAAAGATCGCGCTGACCACGAACGTGGAAGAGCGTGGTCCGGCGCAGCTCCGGGCGCGGCACTACGTGATGAGCTCGATGGCGTGCGTTGCGGCCAGCCTGGTGAACCCGTACACGTGGCGGCTCCATCAGCATGTGCTCGAGTATCTGCGCGACCCGTACCAATCCCAGCACATTATGGAGTTTCTCTCGCTGAGCTTCCATCATCCGGTAGCGATCTTCTTCGAAGTGATGCTGCTGGCGGGCGTGGTGGCGGCGTTGTGGAACGCCACCAAGGGCCGGTACACGGAAGCGGTTCTGATTCTGGTTTTCGGGCACACGGCGCTGCTGGCGGCGCGCAATATTCCGCTGTTCATGATTGTGGCGGCACCGATCGTGGCAGCGGCGACGAACGAATGGGTGGCGCTGATGCCGAACTGGAACGTCGCCGCGTGGCTGCGGACGGCGGCGGCGAAGTTCGCGCGGGTGGCCGATGAGACTACGGCGACCGACCAGATCGGCCGCTGGTACGCGCCGAGCATTCTGGCGGCGGTGGTATTCGGGGCGCTGGTATACGCGCCGAATCCGCCGAAGTCGCTACGGGCCGAGTTCGATCCGGAGAACTACCCGGCGGGAGCGGTGAACGTGCTGCGGCATCAACCGAACGCGCGCATCTTCGCGCAGGATCAATGGGGCGACTATCTGATTTATCGCCTCTATCCGGGAACGAAAGTTTTTATGGACGGGCGGAGCGATTTCTACGGCCCGGACTTCGAGAAGAAATATCAGGCGGTACTGAACGTGAACTACGACTGGGAGAAGACTCTCAACCGTTTTCACGTAGACACCATTCTCTTGCCCCCGAGCGCGCCGTTATCGGGCGCGTTGAAGGAATCGGCGCACTGGCGCGTAGTATATGACGACCACGTGGCGCTGGTATTCCGGTCGACGCAAAAGACCGTGGGCGAAACAGTTTCCGCCGCCGGCAACGGTGGCGGAGATCCCCGTGGCAGCGAGGTCACGAAAACTCAGGCGCGTGATCAAGCTGTCGCAGAACATCAATCCAAGACTTAGGAGCGAACACATGACGTTTTTGCGCAACTTCTGGCAGGACGAACAAGGGCAGGACCTCATTGAGTACACCCTGCTTATGGCCTTTGTTGCTCTCGCTTCGGCGGCTCTGTTTCTGGGCGCCGGCGGCAGCATCAAGGGAATTTGGTCGACGACCAACAGCCAGCTGACTGCAGCCAATTCCAACAGCGGCAGCAGCTAAACAACCACTACGGTGGACATGCCGAAGGGGTGCAGGGGCGCCCCCCGGCATGCCCGGCCAAGTCAGCAACGAGCGTGGCCGGCGGATCCGGGCAAGCGAATGGGTCGAGCCGGAAAGTGACAGGAAACTGAGATGAATAAGAGATTTGTTGGGGTATTAGTTTTCGCCTTCGTCGTGGCTTCCGTAGCCAGCCTCCTCCTGTACCGGTTGTTGAACAACCGAGCGCAGGCAACCAAAGCGGCGGTGCCGCAGATGACGCAGATCGTAGTCGCGGCCAAGGATCTGGAGACCGGCATGATCCTGAAAGCCGAGGACGTCAAACTGGCCGACTGGAACGGTCCGCCGCCGGTGGGCGCCCTGACGAAGATCGACGGGCCGGATGGAGCCGTGGGTCGCGGCGTGACGGCCTCGATGGTGGCCAAGGAGCCGGTATTGAACTCGCGTCTGGCGGCGCCGGGAGCCGGCGGTGGCCTGATGGCGCAAATTCCCAAAGGTATGCGCGCGGTGGCGATTCGTGTCAATGACGTGGTGGGGGTATCCGGATTTGTATCCACGGGCAGTCATGTCGACGTGTTGATCTCCGGAACCCGGCCCAATGGAAACGGCAATCTGGGCACGATTACCAAGACGCTGCTGCAGGATCTCGAAGTGTTATCGGCGGGGCAGGAAATCAAGAAAGACAACGAGAACCACCCGGTGGCGGTGGGGACGGTGAACCTGCTGGTGACACCGGAGCAGGCCGAACAACTGAGCCTGGCCTCGAATCTGTCGATCCAACTGGTGTTGCGCAATCCGTTGGACCGCGACATGGCCAAGGTGCCGGGCACCTCGATGAAGAATCTGTTTGACGGCGGGCGCCTGGATGTCCGCCAGGCGAACCTGGCGGATGCCGGCGCCAGCGCCGACGCGCCCAGACCGCCGGTGCGGAGGAGCGCTTCGGCGACGCACGTAACTCCGGCGGTGATGGTAGAGCGGCCGCCAGAGGTTAGGAAGCCAGATCCGCCGGTGACCATGGAAATCGTCAGCGGCACCAAGAAAACTGAAGTGCAGTTCCAAAAGACTGCGGAGGGTAAGTAAGTGTCATACGTCCGGCCATTTGCAATCGTTTCGGCGGCGCTGGCTTTAAGCCTGGCGTTTGCCGTAGTGCCGGCGGCCGTCGCCGACGGCCCCGCCGAGCCGAAACCCGCTGAACCAGCCAAACCGGCCGCGCCAGCCAAGCCGACCGTGCAAACGCCGGACGCGCAGCAGCCCGCGGCGACCCCCAAACCGGAGAACCTGCTGGTGACAGTTGGGAAATCGCTGATCATCGACAGTCCGCTGAACATCGAGCGGCTGGCGATCGCCAACGACGCACTGGTGAACGCGGTGGCGATCAACCCGAAAGAGGTATTGGTAAACGGCGTCGCGCCGGGAGAGACCTCGCTGATCGTGTGGCAGAAGGGTGGGAGCCGGCTGGTCTTCGAACTGACAGTCCGGCCGAGCCAAGCCAGGCTGGAAGCCGTGCGCCAACAAATCGCGCGGGAATTTCCGGATGCCGACATCAACGTCACATATGACAACGAAGCGGCATTCATCCGCGGGACGGTCAAGGACGTGGTGTCCGCGGACCGGGTGCAGGCGATCGCAGCGACATTGGGAAAAGTGATCAACCTGTTGCGCGTCGAAGTGCCGAAGGAAGATCCGCAGTTCATTTTGAAGGTACGGTTCGCGGATGTCGACCGCAACGCCAGCATGCAACTGGGAATGAATCTGGCATCGAGCGCGTTCAACATGAACGCGGGGCTGGGGACGTCGGCGCCGCCGCTCAGCCTGAGCTCGGCGGCGGCGTACACGCTTTCCGACGCGGTGAACGTATTCTTCTTCCGACCGGATATCAACCTGGCGGCGGCGATTACGGCATTGGAGCAGAAGAACCTGGCGCAGACACTGGCGGAGCCGAATGTGCTGGCGATCAACGGCAAGCAGGCCAGCTTCCTGGCGGGCGGCGAATTTCCGTATCCGCAGATCCAGCCCGGCGGCAACGGCGCCATCACCATCGTGTTCAAGGAATACGGCATCCGGTTGAACTTCATTCCGACGATGACACCGCGGGGCACCATCCGGCTGCAGGTGGCGCCGGAAGTGAGTTCGCTCGATTTCAGCCACGCGCTGACAATCCAGGGCCTCCCGGTGCCGGGACTTTCCACGCGCCGCGTGCAGACGGAAGTGGAACTGGAGAGCGGGCAGAGCTTTGCGATCGCGGGGTTGCTGGATAACGAGCTGACCGAATCGTTCTCGAAGGTTCCGGGCATCGGCAGCATTCCGGTGCTGGGCAATCTGTTCAAGACGCGGAATACTACGCGCACCAACACGGAACTTCTAATCATCATTACGCCGCAGCTGGTACGTCCGATTCCGGCGGATCAGCCGTTGCCGCAACTGAAGATGAAAGAGCCGTTCATGCCGAAGAACACGGAGATCCCGTTGATGCAGCCCGGCCCGGACAAGACCGGACCGGTTCCGGTGAATCCGCCGTCGCCTACGGTCCCGCTGGAAACCATTACGCAGACTCAGAAGCAGGGGCAGCAGGCGCCGTCGACGCCGCAGCCGTTTACGATTATTCCGCTGTCGCCGGGCCAGCCCAACGTGAATACGGGTGTGACTCCTCCGCCGATGACCGGCGGCGGTGGCGGTGGTCAGACCACCACTCCTCCGGGTGGCGGGGGCGGAGGCGGCGGCCGCTAATTGAAAGCGGCTACCAGGTGGAGAGTGCGGGGTAATTATTCATGTATCCGCTGACCATAGGTCTGGCGATCGAGAATCGGGAACTCCTCGAGCAGGTGCAGGCGTGCCTCTCGGAACTACCGTTCCGCATCATTGTGGAACACCAGGACATTGGAGACCTGAGCAGTTTTCTCGACCGGCTGGAGCGGATGCGACCGGACGTGGTTCTGGTCGACATCAGCAACTGGCGCGAGCCCCTGGAGGGATTGGTCACGTCAATCCGGGGCGCGATTGGCGACCCGATGCTGATTGCGCTGAACACACATGCGGAAGCGGACGCCATTTTGTCGTCGTTGCGGGCGGGGATCAACGAGTATTTGTATCCGCCGCTGCAGGAGCCGTTGAAGAAGGCTCTGGAGCGGCGGTCGGCGGAACGCAGCCGGCGGCGGGACGCGGGGACGAAGGGTGGCGGCAAGGCTTACGGATTCATGTCGGCGAAGGGCGGATGCGGCGCGACCACTCTGGTGACGCACGTGGCGGCGGAACTGGGCCGCCAGAACCAGAAAGTGCTGCTGACGGATCTGGATATGGACGCGGGCATGGTGGCGTTCATCACCAAGACCAAGAGCGTGTATTCGATTCTGGACGCGGTGAACAACCTGCATCGGCTGGATATTCATTATTGGAAGGCATTGGTTTCGAATGGGATTCCGGGCGTGGAGATTGTTTCCTCGCCGCTGGCGCTGGCTTCCAAGCAGCAGCCCAAGGATGAACAAATCCGCCATGTGCTGGCGTTTGCGCGCCCGCATTACGACTGGACGCTGGTGGACCTGGGGCGAAGTCTGAGCCGGATGGCGCTGGCGGCGCTGGAAGAAATCGACGAAGCGTGCCTGGTCACGACGCTGGAGGTTCCGGCGCTGCACCAATCGAAGCAGATCGTGCAGACGCTGCTGGACGGCGGATTCGGGAAGAATCGCGTCAAGCTGATTTTGAACCGCGCGCCGAAGCGGCTGGATATCACGCCGGGCGAACTGGAAAAGATGCTGGGCGTGCCGATCTTCTTTACGGTGCCCAACGATTATCCGGAATTGTACGAAACCTATGCGGAAGGGCGGATGCTGAACCGCAATTCGGAGCTGGGCAAACAAATCGCCAGACTGGCCCTGAAACTGGGCAGCATGGACGAAGACAAG
>Ga0335079_10007359_pt1 | contig 12553 bp, 10 predicted proteins | sample Lox_Sample_33_FD_206719 | JGI IMG/M metagenome (GOLD analysis project Ga0335079, IMG submission 206719) | Soil microbial communities from Loxahatchee National Wildlife Refuge, Florida, United States - Lox_Sample_3.3 | ecosystem: Environmental > Terrestrial > Soil > Wetlands | place: USA... | reverse complement strand
CGACGTGATCAGGGAACTGGCCGGAGGCGGGATGACGATGCTGATCGCCACGCACGAGATGGGGTTCGCGCGGGACATCGCCAGCCGGGTGTGTTTCCTGGCGGACGGGCAGATCGTGGAACAGGCACCGCCCGCCCAGTTGTTCAGCCAGCCGTCGGACGAACGCACCAGGCGCTTCCTCCGGCGTATCGTCGACGCGGGGCGGATGTGAGCTTGCGGGAGATGCACGAGTGAGCGAATCGTCGTCAGAGGCGGCTAAGTTTTCTGAGGGTCTTGGTACGAGCGCTGCTGCCGGGGCTACCGGGCCTTCCGGGGCTTCCGGGGTGGCCGGGGCTATCGAGGTTTCCGAAGCGGATATGAGGGCGGCTGAGGCCGCTGATGCTTCTGAGCCTAGTGAGGCTGCTGAGGCAGCTGAGGAATCCAGGGGACCGTTTTCCGGGCGGACGGCCTGGGTGCGGCACATGGAGACGCCGCTGCGCATGTTCCTGCGCACCGAGACGGGCAGCGCCGCGGTGCTGGTCGGCGCGACCGTGCTCGCCCTGATCTGGGCGAACATCAGCTATGCCAGCTACGAGAAGGTCTGGTCGACGCACCTGTCGGTGCTGGTCGGCAGCTCGGGCGTCACGGTGGACCTGCGGGAGTTCGTGAACTCCGGGCTGATGGCGCTGTTCTTCCTGGTCGTCGGGCTGGAGGCGCGGCGCGAGTTCGACGTGGGCGAGCTGCGGGTACGGAGCAGGCTCACGCTGCCGGTGCTGGTCGGGCTGACCGGCATGGCCGTCCCCGTGATCATCTTCCTGATCGTGAACGCCGGGAAGCCGGCCATGCACGGCTGGGGCATGGCGATGTCCACCGACACCGCCTTCGCGCTCGGCGCGCTCGCGCTGGTCGGCCGCAGGCTGCCGGATCGCGTCCGCACCTACCTGCTCACCTTCTCCGTCGTCGACGACCTGGCCGGGCTGGTGGTCATCGCGGTCGCCTACAGCGGGATCATCAAGGTGGCGCCGATGGCGGCCGGGCTCGGGCTGATCGGCGTGGTCCTGATCCTGCGGGCGCGCGGCGTCCGGTACGGGCCGGCGTACTTCCTCATCGGGGTCGCGGCCTGGGTGGCGTTCCTGAAGTCGGGCGTGGACCCGATCGTGGTCGGCCTGATCTTCGGGCTGCTGACTTACGCGTACCCGGCGCCCCGGGAGTCCCTGGAGCAGGCGTCCGAGGCGTTCCGGTCGTTCCGCGAGCAGCCCACCGCCGAGCTGGCCCAGTCGGCGCGCAACGTGGTGCGCACCGCGGTCTCGCCGAACGACCGGCTGGCCCAGCTGTTCCACCCGTGGACCAGCTACGTCATCGTGCCGCTTTTCGCCGTGGCCAACGCGGGGATCGTGCTGAACGCCGGGTTCCTGGCCAGCGCCTACACCTCGCCGGTCACGCTGGGCATCGTGGCCGGCTACCTGGTCGGCAAGCCGGCGGGCACGGCGGGATGCGCGTGGCTGGTCACCAAGCTCAGCCACGGCCGGGTGCGGCCTTCGGTCGGCTGGGGCGCGGTGGCGGGCGCCGGGGCGGTCGCCGGGATCGGCTTTACCGTGTCCCTGCTGATCGCCTCGCTGGCGCTGACGGGCGACACGCTGGCCGAGGCGAAACTCGGCATCCTGTCCGCCGTGGTGGCCGCGTCGCTCCTGACCTGGGCCATCTTCCAGCTGGTGAACCGGCTGCCGATGCGGACCAGGCTGCGCGCGCTGCTGGGCACGGCCGAGGTCATCACCGACCTGGCGGTGCCGGTGGACCCGGACCGCGATCACATCCGCGGCCCGGAGGAGTCGCTGGTCACCCTGGTCGAATACGGGGACTTCGAGTGCCCGTACTGCGGCATGGCCGAGCCCGCCGTGCGGGAACTGCTGCGGGACTACGGCGAGATCCGGTACGTGTGGCGGCACCTGCCGCTGAACGACGTCCACCCGAACGCGCAGCTCGCGGCCGAGGCGGCCGAGGCGGCCGGGAAGCAGGGCGCGTTCTGGGAGATGCACGACCTGTTGCTCGAGCACCAGGACGCGCTGCACCCCCGCGCCCTGATCGGGTACGCCGACTCGCTCGGCCTCGACACCGGGCGGTTCGCCGCTGACCTGCGCAAGCACGCGGGGATGGCGCATGTCAACGAGGACGTGGAGTCTGCCGACCTGTCCAGCGTGTCGGGGACGCCCACGTTCTTCGTCAACGGCAAGCGGCATTACGGCGCCTATGACATAGAGACGCTGAAGAAGGCGGTGAAACTCGCCAAGGCCCGGGCGCTGATCGACGCCTGACTCCTCCCCGGGCCACCCCGCGGGCCTCCCCCGCGCCTGCCCGCGGGGCGGGGCATGAGAGGCTGGCGATGAGACCGAGGAGGAGGTACCGCGTGAACGCGCACCCAACCGCCGACGCGGCCGGGACCATCGACGTCGGCGGCGACCTGACCGTCAGCCGGCTGGGGTTCGGCGCCATGCGGATCACCGGGCCCGGCGTCTGGGGCGAGCCGTCCAGCCGGGAGCAGGCCATCGCCACGCTCCGGCGGGCGGTGGAGCTCGGCGTCAACTTCATCGACACCGCCGACTCCTACGGCCCCGACGTGAGCGAGATCCTCATCGCCGAGGCGCTGTATCCGTACCCGGACGACCTGGTCATCGCGACCAAGGGCGGCCTGGTGCGGCCCGGCCCGAGCCGCTGGGACGCCGACGGCCGACCGGAGCACCTCCGCGAGGTCTGCGAGGGCAGCCTGCGGCGGCTGCGGCTCGAGCAGATCCCGCTCTACCAGTTCCACCGCCCCGACCCGGCGGTGCCGCTGGCCGAATCGATGGGCGCGATCGCCGAGCTCAAGAACGAGGGCAAGATCCGCCACGTCGGGATCTCCAACGTGACCGAGTCCGAGCTGCGCCAGGCCCAGCGGATCGTCCCGGTCGTGTCGGTGCAGAACCGCTACAACGCGACCGACCGCAGGTCCTCCTCGCTCATCGACCTGTGCGAGCAGGAGCAGCTGGTGTTCCTGCCCTGGGCGCCGGTGCAGGAGGCGGACAAGAATCCCGCGGTGGCCGCGGCCGCCGAGCGGCACAATGCGACCCAGCACCAGGTCGTGCTGGCCTGGCTGCTGGCCAGCTCGCCGCAGATCCTGCCCATCCCGGGCACCGGCTCGGTCCGGCACGCGGAGGAGAACATCGCCGCCGCCTCGGTCGAGCTGGACCCGGACGAGATCGAGGCGATCAGCAAGGGCGCGTGACCCGCTCGTGGAAACCACCAGGTCCGCGGACGGCACCGTCATCGCCTACGACCGGGCCGGCGACGGGCCGCCGCTGGTCATCGTCCTCGGCGCGTTCTGCGACCGGAAGACGTTCGTGCCGCCCGCCAGCCTGACCGCCCGATTCGCCGTGTGCACCTACGACCGGCGCGGCCGCGGGGACAGCGGCGACACCCCGCCCTACTCCCCCGGGCGCGAGATCGAGGACCTCGGCGCGGTGATCGGGGCGGTGTCAGCTGGGTCGGTGTCCTCCGGGGCGGGGACGTTCGTTTTCGGGCATTCATCGGGAGCCGCGCTGGCGCTGCGGGCGGCGGCGCACGGGGTGCCGATGGCCGCGCTGGTGGCCTACGAGGCGCCGTTCACGGTCCCCGGGACCCGGAAGCTGGCCGAGGACCCGGCGGGCCGGATCACCGCGCTGGTCGGCGCCGGGCGCCGGGAGGACGCGGTGAGGTTCTGGATGACCGATGTCGTCCAGGCGCCGGCCGCGGTGATCCCGGCGATGGAGAACTCCCCGATCTGGGCGGGCCTGGCGGCGCTGGCGCATACGCTCCCCTACGACATCGCCCTGACGGGCGACGAGGGGATCCCGGCGGACGTGCTGGGGAAGATCACCGTGCCGGTGCTGGTGCTGGGCGGCGGGAACAGCCCGGACTGGTTCCGGCAGACCGTGCGGGCCACTACCGAGGCCATCCCGGGCGCGCGGCTGGTCACGCTCGAGGGCCAGGACCACGGGGCCCCGCCCGAGGTGCTGGCCCCGGTGCTGACGGATTTCTTCCTCGGCTCTGGTCCTTAGGGTGCGTTAAGGAGTTCCCGGGCCGGCTCCTGCGCATGTGGCCCCTGGGACGGGACCGCGTGCCGTTTATCATTCTTTCTGGACAAGCCGGACATCGGCTGGGGTGGCGGAGGCGAAGCGTGGCGGACATTGTGGCGATTACCGGGGGCCGCGTCGTGCCGATCGAGGGTGACCCGGTAGACGGCGGGACCGTCCTGCTGCGGGACGGGAAGATCGCGGCGGTCGAAGGGCCCGGCTTCGCGGTCCCGGACGGCGCGGACGTCGTCGACGCGACAGGGAAATGGGTGCTGCCCGGCTTCATCGACGCGCACGCGCACGCCGGCGTGTCCGAGGAGGCCGAAGGCTGGGCGGGCCAGGACACCAACGAGCGGACCGACCCGGTCACCGCGCAGGTCCGCGCCCTGGACGCCATCAACCCGGCCGACCTGGGCTTCCGCGACGCCATCACCGGCGGCGTGCTCGCGGTCAACGTCAACCCGGGCTCGGCCAACCCGATCGGCGGCCAGACCGTGGCCGTCAAGTGCTGGGGCCGCACCGTGGACGACATGGTCCTGCGCGAGCCGGCCGGCCTGAAGTCCGCGCTAGGCGAGAACCCCAAGCGCGTCTACGGCGAGCGGAACGAGACCCCGGCGACCAGGCTGGGTACCGCCGCGGTGATCCGCAGCGCGTTCGTCGCCGCCCAGAACTACCAGGCGAAGCTGGCCGCGGCGGCGGACGACAGTGCCGATTCGCGGGCGCCGGTGGACCGCGACCTCAAGCTCGAGGCCCTGGGCCGGGTGCTGCGCCGGGAGATCCCGTGGCGGCAGCACTGCCACCGCGCGGACGACATCGCGACCGCGATGCGGATGGCCAGGGAGTTCGGCTACGACCTGGTGATCGACCACGGCACCGAGGCCTACCTGCTGGCCGACCAGATCGCGGCCGCGTCGATCCCGGTGATCATCGGCCCGCTGTTCACCAGCCGGTCCAAGGTGGAGCTGCGCAACCGGTCGCTGGCCAACCCGGGCCGGCTCGCCGCGGCCGGGGTGACGATCGCGATCACCACGGACCATCCGGTGGTGCCGATCCACTTCCTCATCCACCAGGCCACGCTGGCGGTCAAGGAGGGCCTGGACCCGGTGACCGCGCTGCGCGCGGTCACCATCCACCCGGCGCGGATCATCGGGTGCGCCGACCGGATCGGCTCGCTCGCCGCCGGCAAGGACGCCGACGTGGTGATCTGGTCCGGCGACCCGCTGGACGTGATGAGCCGGGCGGAACGGGTCTACCTGGACGGCCGCGAGATCTACCGGTACGACTACGGCCGGCGCGAGGGAGTGTTCGCCGAGCCGTAGGCCAGCCGCGGCCAGCCGCGCGGGTCAGCCGCGGGTCAGGGGAAGCTGACCTCGATGTCGAGGCCGCCCTCGGGACGGGCGGTGCCGGCCAGCGTGGCGCCGTGGGTGTCGGCGATGGCCCGGACAATGGCCAGCCCGAGCCCGTGCCCGCCGGCCGGGCGGACGCGGTCGCTGCCGAGCCGCTGGAACGGCTGGAAGAGGCGGCCCACCTCGCCCGGCGGGATCAGCCGTCCGGTGTTGCCGACCGACAGGACCGCCCGCCCGTCGGTGATGGCGGTGGTGATCTCCACCTGGCCCCCGGACAGGTTGTGCCGCAGGGCGTTGTCTACCAGGTTCGCGACCAGGCTCTCCACCAGGCGCGGGTCGCCGGTGGCGGGGGCGGCGGCCAGCGAGGTGCCGATCCGGATGCCGCTGCGGCTGGCTTCGGCCTGGCGGGCCAGGATCACCTGCCCGGTGATTTCGGCGAGGTCGAAGGGGACCCAGTGCTCGATTCCGCGCTCGCTGCTGGCCAGGGTGAGCAGCGCGTCGATGAGCCGCTCCTGTTGCTCGCCCAGGTCCAGCACTTCCTGGCAGGCCGAGCGGAGCGCCTCCGGGTCGGCGCCGGGATCGGTGAGCGCCACCTGGAGCAGGGTCCGGCCCGCGGCGAGCGGAGTGCGCAGCTCGTGCGAGGCGTTGGCCACGAAGCGGCGCTGCGCCTCGAATGAGGCCTCCAGCCGGCAGAACAGGTCATCCAGGGTGGCCCCGAGCTGAGTGAACTCGTCATCGGGGGCGCCGGGTCCGTCCAGGGCCAGGCGCTGGTGCAGGTTGCTCGCGGAGATCGCGCGGGCGGAGGAGGTAATCGCGCGCAGCGGCCGCAAGACCCGCCCGGCGAGCAGCCAGCCGACCCCCACGGCGAGCAGGACCATGACCGCGGCCAGGGCCACGCCGGCCAGGTTCTGGCTCACATCGTGGATCACGGTGCCGGCGAAAGACGGGCCGGTAATCCGGCAGCAGGCCACCGGATGACCCGGGGAGCGGGCCGCGACCGCGCTGCTGCGCACCAGGAAGTCGGGCTTGAAGATGACCGCGACCGCGGCCAGCGCGACGGCTGAGACGCTGAACAGCGCGGCATAGAGCAGGGTGAGGCGCAGCCGCAGGGTGCGCCGGGACAGCCGCCGGAAGGCCGGCCTCAGCGGGCCAGAACACAGCATCATGTCTCTCCGATCCGGTATCCGCCCTCACGGACGGTGTGGATGACGGGCGGGTCGCCGAGCTTGGCCCGCAGGCGGTACATCGTCTGCTTGACCGCGGTGCTGAACGGGTCGGCCATCTCGTCCCAGACCCGGTCGAGCAATTCCTCGGCCGAGACCACCCGGCCCGCCGCCGTCAGCAGGTACTCCAGAAGAGCGAATTCCCTGGAGCTGAGGGCCAGCCGCCGCCCGGCCCGGGACGCGATCCGGCTGGACGGGTCGAGGGTGATGTCACCGTGGTTCAGCGTCGGGGGCAGCGGCACGACCGCGCGGCGGCCGAGGGCCCGGACCCGGGCGGACAGCTCGGGGAAGTCGAAGGGCTTGGCCAGGTAGTCGTCGGCGCCCAGGTCCAGGCCCTCGACCCGGTCGGCGACGGTGCTGGCGGCTGTCAGCATCAGGATCCGGCCTGGGGTCCGCTCGGCCGCGAGCCGCCGGCAGATCTCGTCGCCATGCACCCCGGGCAGGTCCCGGTCCAGCACCACGACGTCGTAACGAGTCACGGCCAGGTGCTCGAGCGCGTCGATCCCGTCGTGCACGACGTCGACCGCCATGCCCTCGCGCCGCAGCCCGGTGCCGATCGCCCGGGCCATCGGCTCGAAGTCCTCCACCACTAGCACCCTCATGACCTGTGCATACGTCCTTCCAGCCGGATCTGACCCGGCCGTACCAGGATGCCAGGCGGCCGGTCTCAGCCAGGTATCAGCGGCTGGCACCGGGCTGAGACCGGCCGCCGCGTACAACCACGGGTATGGAAGCCACCATTGAAGTGAGCGGGCTGCGGAAGCGGTTCGGGCCGGTGCTGGCGCTGGACGGGATGTCGTTCAGTGTCGCCCAGGGGCGGGTCACCGGTTTTGTCGGGCCGAACGGGGCGGGCAAGTCGACCACGATGCGGGTCATCGTGGGCCTGGACGCGGCCGAGGCGGGCACCGCGCTGATCGGCGGGCAGCCCTACGCCCGGCTGCGGCGGCCGCTGAGCTGCGTGGGGTCGCTGCTGGACGCCGCGGCGCTGCAGCCCAGCCGGACCGGCCGCAACCACCTGCTGTGGCTGGCCTTCTCGCAGGGCCTGGGGGCGCGGCGGGTCGATGAGGTGCTGGCCGCGGCGGGGCTGGGCGCGGCGGCCCGGCGGCGGGCGGGCGGGTATTCGCTGGGGATGCGGCAGCGGCTGGGGGTCGCGGCGGCGCTGCTGGGGGATCCGCCGGTGCTGGTGCTGGATGAGCCGTTCAACGGGATGGACCCGGAGGGCATCGTGTGGATGCGCGGGCTGCTGCGGTCGCTGGCCGGGGAGGGGCGGGCGGTGCTGGTGTCCAGCCACCTGATGGGCGAGCTGCAGGACACCGCGGATCACCTGGTGGTGGCCGGCCGGGGCAAGGTCCTGGCCGATGCCAGCGTGGCGGACCTGATCGCGACCGCGTCCGGGGACCGGGTGTCGCTGGAGGAGGCGTACCTGAAGCTGACTAGGGAAGCGGTCGAGTTCCGGGCCGAGGGCGCGGAGGCCCGGCGATGAGCACCGGGACGATCACCCCCTACCGGTCGGGCCCGACCGCCGGACGCGGCGGGTTCGCGCCGCTGCTGCGGGCGGAGTGGACCAAGTTCCGCACCGTACGCGGCTGGGTCGTCGGCATGATCGTCGCGGCGCTGCTGACCGCGGGGATCGCGCTGCTCGATCACAGCCAGTGCGGCGGCACCGTCACTCCGGGCGGTCCCGTCGTGACGGGCGAGGGCTGCGCCGCTCCGGTGGGGCCCGGCGGCGAGGCCGTGACCGACAGCTTCTACTTCGTGCACCAGCCGCTGGCCCGGAACGGCAGCGTCACGGTCCGCGTGACCTCGCTGGCCGGCCCGGCTGGCCTGTCGCCGTGGGCCAAGGCCGGGATCATCGTCAAGGCGAGCACCCGGCCGGGATCGGCGTACGCGGCGATGATGGTCACCGCCGGCCACGGGCTGCGGATGCAATACGACTACACCGGCGACCTCGCCGGCCTGAAGGGTGCCGTCTCCCCGGCGTCCCCGCGCTGGCTGCGGCTGACCCGCTCCGGTGACACGGTGACCGGCTACGACTCGGCCGACGGGCTCAGCTGGGCCAGGGTCGGCACCGTCCGGCTGGCCGGGCTGCCGGCGACGGTGCAGGCCGGGCTGTTCGCCGCGGCCCCAGCGGGAAGTTCCGCGCAGGGCGGCTTGCAGTCCATCACCGGGTCCAGCCAGGTCGGCACTGACACCCTGGCCAGCGCCAGCTTCGACCACGTCAGCCTGCGCGGTCAGCAGCCCGGTGGCGCGTGGGCGGGCACCGCGGTCGGCGGCCCGGCACCGGGCACCGGGTTCCGCCAGGCAGACGGCACGATGACCGTGACCGGGTCGGGTGACATCGCGCCCGACGTACCCGCGGCCCCTGGCGGCGCCGGGGGCGGGGGCTTCCCGGTCGAGCACACCCTGACGGGCACGTTCGGCGGGCTGATCGCGGTGATCGTCGTGGCCACCATGTTCATGACGGCGGAATACCGCCGGGGCCTGATCCGGGTCACCTTCACCGCCAGCCCGGGACGAGACCGCGTCCTGGCCGCGAAGGCCGTGGTGATCGGCTCGGCCGCCTTCGCCGCGGGGCTGGCCGGCGCCGCCGCCGCGGTCCCGCTGGCCGAATGGCGGCTGCGCGCCAACGGCAGCTACATACTGCCAGCTGGCCTGGTCACCGAGGTGCGCGTGGTGGCCGGAACCGCGGCGCTGCTGGCCGTGGCCGCCGTCTTGGCCCTGGGCCTCGGAACGATCCTGCGGCACAGCGCCGGCACCGTGACCGCCCTCATCGTGCTGCTGGTGCTGCCGTACTTTTTCGCCACCCAGCTGGCCGTGCTGCCCGCGGGGGTCGCGGGCTGGCTGCTGCGGCTCACCCCGGCCGCGGCGTTCGCCGTCCAGCAGACCCTCCCGCAGTATCCGCAGGTCAGTGCGGACTACACGGCGGCGAACGGCTACTTCCCGCTCGCCCCGTGGGCCGGTTTCGCGGTGCTGTGCGGATACGCCGCGGTCACCCTGGCCCTGGCCGCCATCGCGCTGAGGCGGAGGGACGCATGAGCCGAGCCCTGCACGCGGAGTGGAAGAAGGTCCGGACCGTGCGTGGCCCGGTCTGGCTGCTGGTGGCGGCCATCGCGCTGACCGGGGCGCTTGGCGTGGTGGCCGACGCCGCGGCGCGATGTCCGTCCGGGAACTGCCGGCTGGACCCGGCCCGGATCAGCCTGACCGGGATCTACCTGAGCCAGGCGGCCGTCACGATCCTGGCCGTGCTCGCGATCAGCGGCGAGTACGGCAGCGGGATGATCCGGGTCACGTTCACCGCCGTGCCGCACCGGACACCACCAGCCTGCCGGGTGCGCCGATCGGCCCCTGGGCCGGTCTGGGGGTCCTCGCCGCCTGGGCGGCCGCGGCGCTGCTGGCCGGCGGGCTGCTGCTCCGCCTCCGGGACGCGTGACCGCGGGCCGGCGCCGTGCCTACTGGGCCGTCTCCGGGAACAACGCGATGGACGCCGTAAAGGTGTGCAGGAAGTTCTGCCTGCCTACCGGCCCGAGTTCTCCGTCGCAGAAGAATCCCGCCAGCGGGATCTCGCCCAGCGTCGTGGCGACCAGCCCCGCGTCGTGGTCCGGCGCGGCGAACATGCGTGACCCGCGGCCGGTGCAGGTGAACAGGAGAGCCCCGGCGGCCCGGCGGCCACCGAGGGCGGCGGCTTCCCGCTCCAGGGCGCGCCGCAGGTCCTCGTCGGCCGAGTCGGCGTCGCGGACGTGGAACTGCACGGTCTGGCCCGCGTCCACCTCGGCTCCCACCGCGATGGCGCCCGATCCGGGGTCAGCGCCGATGATGCCGCGGATCAGGAAGTCCCCCTGGCCCGGTTCGGCCTGGTACTCGTCGATGACCAGCCCCAGGTGCGCGCCCCGGGCGAGCAGCTCCTGGTCCCGGACCGGCAGCGCCGCGGCCAGGTCGCGCAGGCGGGACAGCGGCGGACGCCCGCCGAGCTCGACGATCAGGTTGCCGTCGGCCCGGGTGATGGTGTACGGGTCGCCGACCGGGCGACAGCCCTGCGCCACCAGCGGACGGATCCCCGCCCCGGGCAGGTGAGCGCCGACGGCACCGTGGGTGAGCACCTGCCCGTCCAGGAACAGCAGGCTCTGCCCCGACCGCAGCCCGCCGGTGGCCATCCCGCCCAGGACCAGCGCCCCGGGGACGTGCTCGTTCAGGTGGGCCAGCAGGTCGCCGGCCGGGAACGTGAACGGGTCGCAGATCATCAGGCGAACGCCCGCCGGGCCCGGCCCGAACCGGTAGCCGCCGAAGGCGCCTCCGCTGGCCGTCCGGACGAAGTCCATGGCAAAGGTCTCGACCGGGCCGAGATCAGCGGCGAGCCACAGCGAGACGGCGGGTGAGGATTCGACTTCGCGGGCGCCGCCGGCCACTCCTTCGGAAACGCAGCCGATCAGCGGCACGCCGCCGGTCTCCTGCGCCACCGCCGCGGCCAGAGCCTGAGCTGAGCCGAAGAAATGGGCCGAGGCGAACAGCACCGCGAACGAGGCGGGCAGGTCTCCCAGCAGCTCCCGGGCCTGACCGGCCGCCCGGGTGGCCGCCTCACGGGCGTCCGCGGTATGGACCAGGGCTCCGGCCGCCTTCATCAGGCCAGGTTACCCGGGACCTCCAGGGGCGCGGCAGCGGCCGTGCGCCGCTTGCCCGGTACGGATGATCACGGGTAGAAACTACAGGTGAGCAGGGGCCTGCTCGGTGGAGCCGGTGATGCCCCGCAGCTGGAATTGCGTCTTGCGGGGGTATTCGGCGTGGTCCGCGGCGGTGTCCGGCTCGCCGACGGTGACCTGCGCAGCCGCAGGCCCGCACCCTGCTGAAGTTGCTCGCGGTCGAGCGGGCCCGGCTGATGCCGGTGGACTGGATCGCCGAGGTGCTATGGGCCGGAGACCCGCCCGCGGAGCCAGCACAGCATGTGGCCACGCTAGTGAGCCGCCTGCGGCGGGTGCTCGGCCCGGAGGCGATCCAGGGCGGCCGCCAGGGCTACCAGCTGGCGGGCAGCCCGGCGATCACGGTCGACCTGGACGAGGCGGCCCGGCTGACGGGCCAGGCGGAGCGAGAGCTCGGGCGGGCACCCGCGCTGGCCGGCGCGGCGGCCGAACGCGCCGTCGCGCTGCTGTCGCCGGGGACCGCGCTGGCCGAGGAACCGTACGCCGCGTGGGCGGAGCCAGCCCGGCAGGACCTGCGCGGATTGCTGCGCCGGGCCCGGCACGCCCTGGCCGGGGCCTCGCAGGCGACCGGTGACGCGGACCTGGCGTCGCGGGTAGCGGCCGACGCGATGGCCGATGACCCCTTCGACGAGGGCGCGCACCGCCTGTTCATGTCGGCCTGCGCGGCCGGGGGCGAACGCGCCAAAGCGCTGGAGGCGTACGCCCGGCTCAGCCGCCGGCTGGCTGAGGAGCTGGGCACCGACCCCGCCCCGGACACCCAGGATCTGTACCTGGCCATCTTGCGGCAGCAGCGTCCCGGCGATCCGGGCCGGCCCGGCAGCGCCCCGGCCCGGGCCCCTGACGTCACGGCGGCCTCGCGCGGCCTGCCCGGCCGGGACCGGGAACTGGCCGAGCTCACCGCGGCGTGGGCAAAGGCGGCCGGCGGCGAGCCCGGGGTGGTCCTGGTCATCGGCGAGGCCGGGATCGGCAAGACCAGGCTGGCCGAGACGCTCGCGGCGGAGGCCGCCTCAGGCGGCGCGATGGTCTTGGGGTCCCGTTGTTACGAGACCGAGCGGTCACTGTTCCTGCAGCCGGTCGTGGAGGCGCTGCTCCCGGCCGTCACCGGGCTGCCCGCGGCGGAGCTGCGGGAGCTGCTGGGTGACGATGCGCCGCCTTTCGCCACGCTGGTGCCGGAGGCAGCGGCGGTACTCGGCCCGATGCCTGCCGACCGGGTGGCCGTCGACATGCAG
>Ga0335079_10007357_pt1 | contig 12556 bp, 9 predicted proteins | sample Lox_Sample_33_FD_206719 | JGI IMG/M metagenome (GOLD analysis project Ga0335079, IMG submission 206719) | Soil microbial communities from Loxahatchee National Wildlife Refuge, Florida, United States - Lox_Sample_3.3 | ecosystem: Environmental > Terrestrial > Soil > Wetlands | place: USA: Florida... | reverse complement strand
GGTGATCACCGCGGTGTCACTGGCCATCTGCCCCACGGCCCGGCCGACTGCCACCACGTGCGCCACCTCGTGCACCGTTGCGCCGGTGTAAATGCCGAACTGGCGCTCGGTGAAGCCGGTGAGCGGATAGAGGGCGGGATAGAGGAACATGGCCACGGTGCCGAAAACCACCACCGTGGCCACCGCTACGCTGACCTTGTGGGACTCACTGTCGATCACGCGATCAGTAGCGAGGACCGCGGCCGCGCCGCAAATTCCGCTGCCGGCGCTCACCAGCAAGGCGGTATCGGAATCCATCTTTAACACGCGCGTCCCGAACCAGTAACCAACCAGCAGTACTCCGGTGATGATCGTGACATCCAGCGCAAGGGCGCGCGGCCCAAGCCGGAAAAGGTCCTGCAGGGTGAGCCGGATGCCGTACAGCACGATTCCCAGGCGAAGCAGTTTCTGCTGCGAGAACCGGATGCCGGGTTGCAGCGCGCCGAAAATCGAACTGCTCGCGATGTTCCCTATGATCATGCCCGCCAGGATCGCCAGCGTCAGGGGGCTTAACTGGAGCTTCTGGTCCCACGGCAGCTTCGCGGCGTACCAGACGGACACCGCCACCAGCAGGCACAATGTCAGGCCGGCGGCGAAGCCTCGCGATAGTTTCGGAATAGCCATCTGACGGTAGGGTAGCGTGGTGCCTTAAATAAGCAAAACGGATAATTCATATATCTTTATTCGGCTGTACCTATTAAGCGGCAGCGCGGATAAGTCACGCCCGGTTGCGGTTCCGCATCGAAACGTTCCACACTACCAGTGACATGCGATGGAGACTCCTGGCTCCCGGCGCCCTTCTGGCAGCGGTTTGCGCGGCGCTGCCTCAGATCTCCGACCGGGGTGCACGCGAATGGCCGGCCTACGGCGGCAATACGGAGGGCACGCGCTATTCGCCCTTGAAACAGATCGACCGCGCCAACGTGACCAGCCTGCGAGTAGCGTGGACTTATGACGCGACCAGCAGCGGCGGACGCGGCGGTTTGCAGACCCAGCCGATCGTCGTGCATGGGGTCGTCTATGGCAACACGCCGGCCGGCCTGGTGATCGCGCTCGATGGCGCCACCGGCAAACTCGTGTGGTCGTGGGACTCGAGGAACAGCGGCCAGAAGGTACGCGCCATGACCTATTGGTCCGCGGGGAATGACGAACGAATCTTTGCCGGTGTTGGCCGGTATGTCTACGCGCTGCAGGCCAGGACCGGCGAAGTCATTGCCGGCTTCGGCAAGGACGGGCGCATCGATCTGCACCAGGACCTCGGGCGCGACCCCGAGAAGGAATCGGTCAGCCTGACCAGCCCCGGCGTGATCTACAAAGACCTGCTCATCGTCGGCGGGCGGGAGAGTGAAAGCCTGCCCGCGTCGTACGGCGACATCCGGGCCTACGACACTCTCACCGGCAAGCTGCGCTGGAGCTTTCACACCATTCCCCGGCCCGGCGAGTACGGGTACGAGACCTGGCCGAAAGACGCGTGGACCTATACCGGCGCCGCCAACAACTGGGCCGGGATGACGGTAGACGTGAAGCGCGGCATCGTGTACGCACCTACTGGTTCGGCAGCGGCCGATTTCTACGGCGCCAACCGCGTGGGCGACAATCTGTTCGCCAACTGCCTGCTGGCACTCGATGCCGCGACCGGCAAGCGCATCTGGCATTTCCAAGCGGTGCGGCACGACGTTTGGGATCGCGATTTTCCTGCTCCGCCTGTGCTCGTAACAGTGCAGCGCGAGGGAAAAACCGTGGAGGCCGTGGCACAGACCAGCAAGCACGGATACGTCTTTCTGTTCGATCGTGCCGATGGGAAACCGCTGTTTCCCATCGAATACCGCAAGTATCCCTCCAGTACGGTGGAGGGCGAGGTAACCGCCGGGATGCAGCCGTTGCCGGCCAGGCCGGCGCCGTACGCCCGTCAGCTATTGACCGAGGAGATGCTGACGAACCGAACGCCCGAGGCGCATCGCTGGGCCGTCGAGCAGTTCCGGACATTTCGCAGTGAAGGCCAGTTCGTACCGTTGAGCGTGGGCAAGGAGACCGTGATCTTCCCGGGCTTCGATGGCGGCGCGGAATGGGGCGGCGCCGCATTCGATCCCGAGACCGCGCTGCTGTACGTCAACTCGAACGATCTTGCCTGGACTTCCAGCCTGGCATTGAACACGCCCGCGGCCACTGGCCGCGAAATCTATACGGCGCAGTGCGCAGCCTGCCACGGTGCGGACTTCTCCGGCAATGGCGATCAGGCGCCCGCGCTCGCCGGCATTCAGTCGCGGCGCACCGCGGAACAGGTGACGGAAGCGATTCGAAAAGGCGGCGGGCGCATGCCTGGTTTTCCCAATCTGCGCCCACAGGAACTCACGGCCCTGGTGCAGTACGTCATGAAAGGCGATTCGCGGGAGAGCGTGACGCTCGTCGGGCGCTCGCCTTTCGACCTGAAGTACCGCTTCACCGGCTACAAAAAGTTTCTCGACCCGGAAGGATATCCCGCCGTGGCGCCGCCCTGGGGCACGCTCAATGCCATCAATCTGAACACCGGAGACTACGCCTGGAAAATTCCGTTGGGCGAGTATCCTGAACTGGCCGCGAAAGGCATGAAGGACACGGGCACCGAGAATTACGGAGGACCTATTGTGACGGCCGGTGGGCTGGTGTTCATCGCGGCCACGAATTTCGACCGGAAGTTCCGCGCTTTCGATAAGGCCTCGGGCAAACTGCTATGGGAGACGGTGCTGCCTTCCTCCGGCAATTCGACTCCGGCGACCTATGAGATCAACGGGAAGCAGTACGTATTGATTGAGGCCGCCGGAGGAAAGGCGCGCTCAGGCGGCACAGACGCGGTGTACGTGGCGTTCGCCCTGCCGGATGAGTGATCTAGCCGCGGAAGCAGTAAAGGTCGCGGGTTCCGACGTTCACGCCGAGCAGCCTCAAGTACATAAATAGCTGGTGCTTGTGGTTGACCAGGTGTTCCAGGTTCCCCAGAAGAAGCGTCAGCACGTTCTCGCCCTGGTCTGTGAAGATCGTCGGGACAGACCGCTCGAGAGCCGCGTCCTGAAGCAGTTCGAACCCCTGACGGATGTGATCCCGGTATTGTCCGATGCGGACGCACACCTCTTCCGCGCGGCAGAAATGATTCACGGGAAGATGCCGCAGATCGCCGAAATGGCGTAAGCGGTCCGACTCCACAGCATAGAGTACCGCGCAGAACCCAGCCAGGCATTCCAGCAGATGCCCGAGCAGTGCGCCCGGCGTCCAGCCGCCGGGAACGGGAGGCTGCCACCCCAGCCGGTCTGCCGGAAGTAAGCCGACCAGATGGGTGGTCCGCTCAATCTGTTCGTCGATCTTGCGGAAGACGGCGTTGCAGAGGGGACCCATTTCGCCAGTTGCTGATTCGGACACTTCCGGGAGGAACGATGTGTCCGCAGAGCGTCAGGAAGCCGGCCCCGCCACGGGGAAGCCGATGGCCAAACAATACAGCACAGCTTCCTGGCGAGCATCGAATCCGAGAGAGGCGTTCGCCTCGTCATCCCGGAAGCCGCCGATACAGAGCGAGCCGAGACCGTACTCGACCGATGACAGACACACGTTCTGAGCGCAGTGGCCTGCCTCCAGCAGGACGTAGCGGTAACCGCGAGGACCGTATTTCTTCATGGTTCGTTCGAAGACGCCTGCGATCAGGAGGAGCACGTTCGCGTTACGGACGAATTCCGGGAAATACAGGCACCGCTCGAGGTCTTCGAATTGCCGCGATCTCAATCGCTCGAGCTGCTGCTCGATCGGATTGTAGTGATAGACGCCGTCGGGAAGAGTCTCCGTATGGCGGATGCCGGCATACAGTTCCAGCGGATACAGGCCTCCGGCGGACGGCGTCGCGCGCCCCCAGGTGGCCCACGATGAGCCTTCCTCCTGCCGCAGGCCGGTAATTCCATACGATGAATGAAGCACTTTCGCGAGGGTTTCGAACGGCATCGCCTGCGGCAGGAACTCGCGGCAGGACCGGCGGGCTTCTATGACCCGCATCAGCGGAGACGGGTTTTCGGGCGCCGGAAGCGGGATCACATGCGCGCCAGGGATTGTTTTGTGATTCAATTCGTAGGCGGCATCCAGGTACGCCTCGACATTGGACCAGACGCCGGAGTTGAGATGGTACCAAAGGGCGAGAGACGTGGCATCGTCTGCGGGCAGATGCATGTTTTCTCCTCTACGGCAACGGGTGCGGGCATCGATTGAGGCTCGCCTCGTCCGAGTCGGCGTGCGCGAGACCGAGAATTCCGGGAAGCTGAAACACCCGCGTCCCTCCTAAGCGCTCCTCGCCGTAGCCGAAATGAATCGGCTGGAGGCCCGTGGCGATGGTGCGGACCACGCGGATCGGATAACCATCCAGGTCGGGAGTCGTCAGGTCCGCGTAAATGACCCGGCATCCGGCGTTGCGCAGGGCAGCCACCGCATCATCGAGGTCCTTGCGGACGTCTCCGTGGCCGAAATCCGGCAAGTCGTCGAGATTCTTCCGGGATGAATGCTCCAGCAAAAACGCAAATTCCCCCACATGCTTGGGCGACGCGAAGAACGCGCTGTGATCCTCGAGCGTGCGCACGTCTTCGTAAGACTGAAAGCGGTCTACGTAATCCGGCGCGGCGCAACGCGCAGCCTCTCCAGGATGGACTTGGGCGGTTTCAAATAAGGCTTTTTGCACGGCCTTGCGCGGGTGCGAGTGGCAGCCGAGGCCGATGACGATGGCCGGACCCCGTTCGGCCCGGTTCACCAGCACGCCCATCATCACGTGTACCGGCATGTCGGTCGCGAGCCGGAACACGCGCGCATCGATCTGGAAGCGGCGATAGTGGCGCACGACGGAGAACTCGACTTCGGCTGTTGCCGGGATTTCGATTTCGGTTGCCGGCAGGCGGTTCATCCAGGTGATCAGGAAACCGTCGCGCTCCATCAGTTCGTGCAGGCCGGCGAGAATGGCGCCATCCAGCGACGGCCCCGCCGCGAGCCCGTTGGAGGTGGGCGGGCAGTAGTACGTATCCGCATCGTTGCCCGGATAATCCAGGTAGGTCAGCGAACTCGGGATCCAAACGCCGGTTCGCTGCGGCAGTTCCCGTGCGGGTATCCAGGGGATCTCGCGCGATTCGTCCCACGGCCGGTAGAGCAGACGTCCCGCGGCATACTGCTGCTGCGAATAGAGGACACACTCCGGCGGCGACACCGCCTCCCCAGGCCGGTCCTTCCAGGCAAACCTCCGCATCAGTCGCATGTCGGGCTGCGAGGCGCAATATCGCTCCAGGGCCTCACCGACCGCCGCATTCATCGCATCGATTTCGTTTACTGCTTTGCCGACCCCCACCCGGTCCTGGGGCTTCGCGGAGTGGAAATCGAAGTGCGACAGCGTTGCCTGGTAGAAAACGGGCGGGAAGGGTTCAGCGACGCCGCGGCTCATGCGCGTCACGCGCCGAATCACTCCGACGCGCGCGCTCACGAGTCCAGAGAAAGGTGAGGCCGCGATGCTCATGCCAGGCTCGCAGCAGCGTGTTCCGCGGCCGTGAGACTTTCGACGGCGCTCTCCGTCTCGCGCTTTGCCGGGACTGGGGCGCCGAAGCAAACCGGGCAGCCGGGATGCCGCAGCACTACATGTTTCTTGAAAGCCATTTCGGTGATGTCGGCCACCAAAATGGCGCCATTTGTGGCGCAGGGTGCAAACCCGGTTAGAAATTTCAATGCTTCCAGCCCCAGCAGGCTCGCCGCCAAGCCAACCGTAACCGAGAGATTCTCACGCTGGCCGCTGTCATCGTGCTTGCGGTGATCGAGGAAGCGATGCACTCCGAATGCATCTTCCGGATTCTCGGCGCAGGCGACGGAGCGCATCGTGTAGCACAGGTAACAGGGAGTCTTGTTCGGGCGCACGGTTGGTCCGACGACAACTTCGAAACCGGACGCCGTGCAGGACATCCAGGATATGGCGGCTCGAGAGCAAACGCGATTGAGTTTGTAGAGCAGCGCGGATTGGCCGCGATCCGCGCAGCAGACCACCAGGTCCGAGCCGGCCACGGACGCCGCCAGAGCCTCTTCGTTGTCGGTTGACGGGTCGTCAATCGATACGTTGACGAGAGGTGAGCGGCGTTGAATTGCGCGCTGGAGAACGCCCGTCCGGGTATCGCCGGCATCCGCATCATGATACACCGGATCGAAATAAGCGTCTGTCTCGAGAACCGCGGAATTGTCGATTAGCCGCAAATGGCCGACGCCAGCCGCTGCGAGGTTTCCAGCCACCAACGACCCGCCGCCGGACAGCCCGACAATGCTGACCGTGGCCCGGGCCAGGCGTTGCTGCACCTCCCCCGGCTTCTCGCTGACCTCATGAAAGAAGTTCAGTTGCGGCGCAAGGGCAGGGTTGGCGCGCGAAAGGTCATCGCCTTCCGCGAGCAGATGTTGCTGCGACAACAATTCGAGCGCGGCGGATACTTCGCGGCCGGGAAACAAATCCGTCGCCGCCTGCTCGATTTCCGCCACGGTGTGACGGCCGTCGAGCAACGGCACAACGTGCCGCAGGAACTCCCGGAACGAGGTGCCCTTGAGCTTGACTTTACGCCGCTCCGAGAGGAAGATCAGCGCTTCATCACCCTTCGAATCGGGCGGCTCATACAATAGGTAATAGTGACTGGGGAGACGCGGTTTGCTGTCGGGCGACATGGTCACTGAATGCTCCTGTTGGAAAGGTCGATCGGTTTCTTACCACGGCCAGGCTCAAGAAATGGTCTTCGATCGCAACTAACAGCTTTCGTGAAATGAAATCCTGCAGCATCGCCCGGATCGAACCCGCCGGAACGCCGTTCAAAGCACGCGAGAGAGCCTGAGTGCTCTGAACCGTATCGCAAGCCGCATACAGCGTGGCATGCGGCCCGGAGAATGAATGAGTGGAGCCGGTGGAACAGGCACGGCTGTCTGCAATGATCAGTTGATCTTCGGCCAGCCATTCCGCTTCCAGGCGCGGTTGCTGTTCGACCGGGCGGGATTTTGCTTCCCACCAGGGTCCGAGCGCAGCCGCAACAGGTCGCATATACTCGCCGGGCCGCCGCCCGTCGGCATAATCGAAATCGAAGAAATAGGCCAGCCGCTTCAGCTCACGACGGCCGAATGGAAAACAATAGTAGTATGCAGTGGTCGGACGAAGCCGCTCCATGCCGTAACTGTGCGGGCTCATGAAGAAGGGGCTGAACCGGTCCAGGCGGATGGGGCTGCAGGAGGAAGGCGGCATCAGGTGCGTGAGCAGCGGCACGAGTTCCGCCATGGCTGCGTATGACGCTTCGGACTCGCCGGGGAAGCCACCAAGAATGTTCCAGGCAACATCGATCCCCAGCTCCTGCGCCCAGCGGAGGAGTTGGATATTCTGCAGCGCCGTGCAGCCCTTCTTCATCCGGCGGAGTATATCGTTGTCGAGACTCTCGATTCCCGGCTGTATCGCCGAGACCCCGCCGGCTTTCAGCACGGCTAATTGATCGTACCGGATGTTCGACTTGATCTCGTAGAACATATCGAGATCGAGGCCGCTGTCACGCAGACGCGGGAACAGATGGGAGATGTATCGGACGTCCAGAATGTTATCGACGCTGCTGATGCGCTTGATGCCGTAAGTCCGCGCCATGAACTGCAGTTCGTCGAACACACGCTCGACAGACTTGCTGCGGTAAGTCATCGTGCGCCCATTCAATCCGCAAAAGGTACAGTGCTGTTTTGCACCCCACCAGCAGCCCCGGGAACTCTCCATCAGCAGAGTCGGCTTGAGTTTGCCGGCAAGGCTGGAGGATTGGATGCGAGCCAGGTAGTCACTATAATCGGGGATGGGCAGCGCGTCCAAATCGTAGATGACGGATGGGACAGTCAGTTCAGGGGCGTTTCCTTGTTGCAGGATGCCGGCCGGAAGAACGTTTCCGCGTCCATTCAGAAGGAAATCCAGAAACGCCGGGAACACGTGATCGCCCTCGCCCGTGCAGACGAAGTCGAGCCACGGAGCGCAGTGCAGCAACTGGTGCCCCATTTCGCCTTCGCAATTGGCTCCGCCCAGGATGATGACCGGAGGGTTAGGGCGGCTCTTGATCGCCCGGGCGACGGCCAGACAGGCATTGGTTTGATCGAAAGTCGAGGTCAAAGCGACGACACGTGGATGACGTGCCAGAATCGCATCGGCGGACTCCTGCACGAAGGCATCCCGATGGCGCCGGGCGGCTAAGATGTTCGTGATGACTTGCGGGGCGGCGCACTTGGCGAGCACCTTGTCGACATATCCATATTCGGGCGGCACGTCAGCGCCGAATACCTGGTCGGCGAAGAACCACTCGCCGACGATTGAATTCATCGAGAGGCCGCCTGAGATCTGTGCGTACGACTCAAATCCGATGCGCTCCGCAAAATCCAGATTGCAGTAGACGACGGACGAAGAGAAGCCAAACCTGGCGATTTGCGCCTTCAGAAGGCTGACGGCGATCGATGGACGTTCCGCATCAGCGAAAGGCATCACCCCAAAGACGACGTCCATACGACGATTTGCTCCCTTAAGAATCGGGTAGGATCGTGATCTTGCGCCGGCGCTGACACGCCACCCGAGGCGCATCACATGGCCGGCAAAGGCGAGCGACCCTCCGTCCTATGTGCCCAGTTTCTCGAAACCGGACCCACTCGTTGGCTGAGCCTGGGTCTGCTGAAAGACGCCTGTGTGGACGTGGACCGGAACACTCACCGGGACGGACACCACGCACGTGAAGCAGGTTGAACAAACGGTCGGGATGGTGGCGGACGCGGCGAGAGAAGATACCTTTTGGAAGGCCTGTATGTCCGCCTGACTGGCGCCCATCTTAGATAATCTGTCTTCGATGGCGGCAACCCGCATCTCCAGACTGGATCCGCCGGGATTCGTGGGATCTGAACTCATGAGTGCTCCTTCCTGAGTCTTACGATAAGCTTACAAACGGCTACTGCCCCAGAGATCCAAATCCTGTGGGGGAAACAGCGCCACTCGCACCCGCCTGGATACAGTCATTGATGATAATCGGTGTTGGAATGTGTACGGGAATACTGATTTGGATAGGCCGTATCGTTTGGATACAAGTCGCAGTCCCGATGATCGATTGAGAAGTCGCGGAGGAAGCGATGCAGGGAGCCCGTGATGACGCTGCCATCAGCGATGCCACCCGTTGATAGGCTTGCAAGTCTTGTTCACTGATGCTCATCTTGGACAGTTTATCCTCAATGGCGGCGACTCTCATTTCAAGGCTTCTGGGATCGTTTGTGTCAGCCATGGATCCTCCTCCGATACACACCTCACACACAGGTGCGATCACGTTCACAACACCCGTGTGACTGGTATGGCTCAATTAGCCGGGTTGTAGTTTTGGAAGGAGCTTCCCAGGACCCTCACATAGCTCCAACCGCAGATGGACTCGCTGGACTAGCTACGTGGGTAGTCTACAACGTCGTGATAGCCGTTGCAAGGGATTTTTTCGCTACGTTCTCGCTACAGCACGAGCCCTGTTTCGTATGGTTTGGCACGTTCCTGCATCTGTTACCAAGATTACATTCCAGATGGCTACCCGATTGGTGTCACGTCCGGCTTATGTCACCCATAATGTGACAGAGACTCACCGCCCGATCGCGCAGGAACTGGTTTCGGGAATGCCCACACAAAACCAGCGCATGGGATGAGGCGCGATCCGACCGATGATTTTCTGGATCGTCCGCTAACGCCCGGTGCCGAAGACGCGAGCCTCGCAGCAGGACGGCACTGTTGGTGTAGGGTACCCCACCCGTGGTGGCGTCACCTCATGAAAACCTACACCCGGCGAACACGGGGTCGAAAGCCTCCTGGCCGCCTCCGGTTAACAGGAGAATCCTAGACTAAGATCCGGCAGGCTTAATACTCATGGTTATCGGTTGTACTACGCCAAAGTGGATCGTTGATTTGGGCCACGCCGGCGGAGAAGATGCAATTGGGCCCGACCGCTGGCTCGTTACGGTATATACCAATGTCTCAGGTTCGACAATCGAACACCGCCTCAGTTCTTCTCCGGCACTTCAACTGGGCGGTCCTGGCTGCCACGCTTTTTCTATCAAACGTACGGACTGTTTCTGGACAAATCGGATTTACCACTGGGACTGTGTTGAACAACTCGATGGGTTTCCAGCGCGTTGCGCCGTCGCTCGGAGTGGATGTGGACACTCCGCACGTCAGCAATAACTTCTGGTGGTCGTCGGCCGAGAAGACATACGTGGGCAACGGATGGACGATGTGGGAACAGGGCGCCGCCTACTGGAACCACAGCGCGTTCGGCGTTGGTCCCGCGGCCCTGCTGCGTTACACGGCCAACAGCGAGTATACGAAGACGAGTTTCTATCCTTCGGCTGCGGTGCAATACTGCTCCGCGCAGTGGCACGTGGAAGCCTACGTGCACTTTCGCGATCAGTGGACGCAGAACCACGGGCGCGGCGCCAGCCTGATGGTTCGCCACGACCTGACTTCGCCGTTCAGCCGTTTAGGCGTATCGATACGCACCGGGATCACAGTCATGAGGTTTTCCGACGGCCTTAGCGATCCCTACGGTACCGTGCTGCAGGCCGGAATCATCCTCAGTCCGCGGCGCTTGCACTGATAGTCTCAGCGACGAACGGGATGTCTTCCGAGTCTTCGGATTCCTTCACCAGCAGGCGCAGGATCGGTACTCCGGAACGCAGCGCCAGTGAGCCGGCGACACAGAACACGCCATAACACAGCATCGCGCCGCGTGAGAAACTCCTCAGATTCAGCATCCAGATGCAGAGGAAGGAACAGGCAAATGCCAGCGCGACGCTCTGTGCCAGCGGCCATGCGTCGGCGATGCCGGGTTCACACCACGAAATAGCGTAGGTGCGGTGATAGGCGGAAAACCCAGCGTGCATCGCCATCACGATTGGAAGCGAAACCGCGAGATTGTGCAACTGCTCCGGCGGAATATTCGGACCGAAGCGCATCAGGAAAGCTACCAGCAAGGCCATTCCGGCAACCGCAACGTCGGTGACCAGCACCACCCCGGCACGCAACGAAGGAATGTAGCGCCGAAGTGGAGAGTTGCCCGCCGGCCATACGGGAGCCAGCGGGTAAGCCGGGAGGGTGGCGAGAAAAACTCCGAAAACCGCCATTGCCATGGCGATAATACCGCTCGCGGCGAAGAGGGCGATTGGCATCGAGCGCATCATCAACCCGGCCGCCGAACCCGCCGCGGCCAGCGCCCAGAGGATTGCGACCACGCGTGATTCGCCAACTCCCGCCGAGGCCAGCCGATGCGAACTGTGGTCGCGGCCGCCCACAGAGATCGGCCGCCCGGCGATTTTTCGCAAGATCGAGACCAGGACCGTGTCGAAGATCGGGTATGTGAAGGTAAGGGCGGGGTAAAACACGCCGGCCACGAACGATTTGGTGTGCGCCAGGGGGCTTGCAATGGTCAGGGCGGCAAGGCTGAAGCCGGCCAGCATGCTGCCGCAATCTCCCATGAAAATGCGGGCAGGATTGCGATTCAGAATCAGAAAGCCGGCATACGCCGCGGCAATCATCGCGCAGAGATGGGCATCCGTCCAACTGCCGGCCGCCGCCAGCAGCCAGAAGCGGAACAGCGCGATGATCACGGTAACCCCGGCACAAAGCCCGTCCATGTTGTCGATCAGGTTGAACGCATTGCTGATGCCGACCAGCCAGAAAAAGCTGAAGGCCACGTTGAACGCGTTGGAAGCGGTGGCGTGAAAGACGACTCCAGAGGCAACGACAAACGCGCTTGCCAGCGCCTGGCCTAACAGTTTCAACGCAGGCGGCAAGCCGAGCAGATCGTCCATTAACCCCAGCAGCCATAGCGCCACGACACCGAGCACGATCGGCGTATGCTGTCCGGGAAACCAGACCACGTAACCCAGCGCAATGGCTGCGAAGATCGCGATTCCGCCGCTGGAAGGGGTCGGACTCCGATGCCAGCGGTCAGCCCGCGGAGCGTCAGTGAGCCGTAGGACCCGGTTCAATCGGACCTGCAGCCACGTGAATCCCAGGGCGAGTCCGCCGACGGCCAGGGCCAGCGCGATCGTGAATGGGAGGTGATCTCTCACGAAATCAGTCTCCAAATGCGGCACCGCTGGCAGCACGAGCCGCCGGGCGCGAAGATGGTACCTGCCAGGAAGACTGTGAGCGTTGGTAGTCCACTACCGCCCGCACAATGGCTTCCGTGGACGTTTCGGGCCGGCACCCCGTCAATGACCGGAGTTTCTCCAGGCAGGGCACGCGCCGCTCCATGTCTTCGAAACCGTCTCCGTACGCGGCCTCATACGGAATGCGGACGATGGGAGATGAGGATCCACAGACGTGTTTTACCAGCCGCGCAAGGTCGTTCATGCTGATCTCGCGATCGTTGCCGATATTGATCACCTCCCCGGCCACGCCAGGGGTCTGGGCTAGCTTCACCAGCATTTCGGTCACGTCGGCCACATAACCGAAGCATCGCGTCTGTTTTCCCGAGCC
>Ga0335079_10007356_pt1 | contig 12556 bp, 12 predicted proteins | sample Lox_Sample_33_FD_206719 | JGI IMG/M metagenome (GOLD analysis project Ga0335079, IMG submission 206719) | Soil microbial communities from Loxahatchee National Wildlife Refuge, Florida, United States - Lox_Sample_3.3 | ecosystem: Environmental > Terrestrial > Soil > Wetlands | place: USA... | reverse complement strand
TTTCATGGCTTGAATGGCAGTGTCCACGGTGGCGTAGGCGGTAATGATGATGATCGAGGCATCCGGGCGAAGGCGCCGCATCTCCATCATCGTTTCGATGCCATCCATCCCGCCGGGCATTTTCAGATCCACGAAGTAGATGGCATAATCCTTGCCTGCGGCCTTATCGACAGCCTCGCGTCCGGAAGAGGCGGTATCCACCAGATACCCGTCTTCGCGCAGCCAGGCGGCCAGCGATTCGCACATCACTTCTTCGTCGTCCACTACCAGAATCTGCCAGTGGGTCTTCATGCCGGTTCTCCCCCGGCGGGTAACCGCGCGGCGCATGCCGCACAGAATGCCGCCTGCTTGATATCGATCTGCCGCACGTTGGTCGCCAGCGACATGGCGCACGTCCGGTCCGCGCAATGCACCAGCCCAAACATGTGGCCGGTCTCGTGCAGCGCCTCCTTCACGGCCCGCCCCATAAACACCTCGCGATGGGGGGCCAGCCCATAAAACTCCTGCCGCAGGCGCGCCAGCGAAACTACTCCCACCCGGCCGCCAAGCTGAGCCTGTCCGAAGACGAAGGTCAGGACCGGAATGAACAGGTCGCGCTCCGTCACCGCCAGCAACTTACGCGCATCCGCCGGCAACTGCCGCGCCAGCATCTCCAGCACCGGAATCGACCCGTACTGTTTGCGTGCCGCATCAAAAGCGAAATCGATTCCGGCCAATTCCAACTGCCGCACCGGCACGCCGAATCCCGCCAGGGCGCCGTCGCGGATCAGCGCCAGCGCATCCCGGTCCACTTCCGGGGTCGCGCCGACGTACAGGTATTTCATCCCGGCCCGGAAGTTGGCCCGGAGGGCGCCCCGGCCAGTTCCACGGCGGGAGCGGATACCGGCGGGACCGGCTGCTCCAGCGGCAGCGATACGGCGAAGGTTGAACCTTCTCCCACCTTGCTCCTCACCTCGATGTCGCCTCCGTGCGCCTGGATGATTCCGTAGGAAACCGCCAGCCCCAGCCCCACTCCCTTGCCGTCGCTCTTGGTGGTGAAAAACGGATCGAAGATGCGGGCCAGGTTGTCGGGGGGGATGCCTTCTCCGTTATCGGTCACGTTCAGATACACCATGCCGTCGGCCCCATCGGTAGTAATGCTGACCCTGCCCGGCCGCTTGTCCACGCTCTTGTTCTGCGTGGCTTCGGCGGCGTTCAGCACCAGGTTGAGCGTTACCTGCTGAATCTGCGAAGCGTCGCAGGGTACGGGCGGCAAATCCTCGCGCAGTGCCGTTTCTACTTCCACGTTGCTCAACTTCAGCTTGTGCTGAGCCAAAGAAAGGGTCATGCGTACGATGCGGTTCAAATCGGCCGGCGCCCTCTGGGGTTTGCCGCGGCGCGAAAACGCCAGCAGGTCGGACACGATGCGGCCGACGCGCGAGGTTTCGCTTACCACCTGCCCCAGGTATTTGCGGAATTCCGGCAGGCGGTCGGTCGGTACGCCATCCTCCTTGAGCATGCGCTGCATCAGCATGGCAAGATTGAGGACGCCGGAGATTGGGTTGTTGATTTCGTGCGCCACGCTGGCGGAAAGCTGCCCGAGCGAAACCAGGCGGTCGCTTTGCACCAGTTTTTTCTGTGCCGCCTTCAGTTGTTCGGTGCGCTGCTCAACCTTCGATTCGAGTTTTAGCGTGAACTGGTTGATTTCCGCCAGCGCGGTGCGCAGCCGCTCGCGCATCACGTCGAAGGAACGCGCCAGCTCATCCAGTTCCTCGCTGCTGCCGACGATGTTGAGCGGCTCGTCCAACTCCATCTGGCTGACGGCTTTGGTGCCTTCGATCAGCTTCTCGATGGGCCGGCTGAGGAAGCGCCGTGTAAAGAAGATGATGAACAGGCTGATGAGCGTGATCTCTACTGCCGTTACCACCAGCACGCGGCCTTTCATTGCTTCTACTTCGTGGTCGACGCTCTCCAGGTTGAGCGACAGGTCGAGTACGCCCAACACCTTGAAGCTGGCCGGATGGGCGTGGCACTCGGCTTCACTGCAGGAGCGCTCGTTGTAGATCGGCGTGAGCATTTCCAGGTGGCGGCGCCCATCGGCTCCATACGAGACGCTCACATGGTCGGTAAGATCGACCGGCGCGGTGCCTCCGCGCCCATCCTCGTTGCGCGTGGAATACATCACCTGGCCGGAGCGGTTGAACATGCGGATGCGGTCGATGCCCTGCTTTTCGGCGATGGTCTGCATCACCTGGTAGACGTTCTCACGATGGTCGTCGAGCATGGCGTGCCAAGTGGCGCTGGTGATGCTCTTGGAAAGCTGGCCGGCTCCCAGGACCATGGTATTGAGAAGTTGCTGCTCCTCGGTCTTCACGTTGACCAGGCCGGAAACCGCCGCCACGATGATCACGATGACGGTGATCGATGACATCAGCTTCCGGGCCAAACGCCTCGGCATAAAAGAATTTAGGACCTGTATATATTGTAACAATTTGGCGATCCGCAACAAGACTCGGGTTGCGCCTGTTGGGCCCGCCCAACCGCCTGGCGAAAAGGCTTACGTTCGCAGAATGGCCAAAGAGTCGGCTGGACCATCGACACGGCACCCGTGCGGGTGTGCGGAAGCAACGTTGACAGCCATCCCTTCGATTGCCTGTTTCCTGCCTTCCCTCCCCACCGCGTGTTACAACGGAACTTCCGTATGCCACCGGGCAATCCCCAACGCTATGTAAACCCTTGGGTTGTGGCTATCGCGGTGATGTTCGGCACGTTCATGGAAGTGCTCGACACCACTGTGGTGAATGTGTCGCTGCCGCACATCGCGGGCAACCTTTCGGCCAGCGTGGACGAAGCGGCCTGGGCGCTCACTTCCTACCTCGTGGCCAACGCCGTCATTCTGCCCATGACCGGGTGGCTCGCGAACTACTTCGGGCGCAAGCGCGTGCTGCTGGCGGCGCTGGCTGGATTCACAAGCGCCAGTCTGCTTTGTGGAATGGCGCCTTCGCTTTCCGTGCTGATCCTGTTCCGGGTGATCCAGGGCGCCACCGGCGGCGCACTCCAGCCGCTTTCGCAAGCGGTGATGCTGGAGGCGTTCCCACCCAGTGACCGCGGCAAGGCCATGGCATTCTGGGGCTTGGGCATCGTGGTGGCGCCCATGCTCGGACCGGTGATCGGCGGCTGGCTCACCGACAATTGGAGCTGGCGCTGGGTCTTCTATATCAACCTCCCGGTCGGCCTTACCTCCATCGTGATGACGCGCATCTTCCTCTTCGATCCGCCCTACATCCGGCGGCGCGCCGGCGGCATTGATTACTGGGGTATCGGCCTGCTGGCGTTGGGAGTGGGCGCCTTGCAGGTGCTGCTCGACCGCGGGCAGGAAGACGATTGGTTCGGCTCGCGACGCATTATCATGCTGGCCATTGTGGCTGGCGCTTGCCTGACGGCGTTTCTGCTGTGGGAGCTTTACACACGCAACCCGGTGGTACACCTGCGGGTCTTCAAGGAACGCACCTATGCGGCCGGCGTGTTCCTCATGACCGTGCTGGGTTTCGTGCTCTACGGCAGCCTCCTGCTGCTGCCGATTTTCCTGCAAACGCTGCTCGGCTATCCGGCCCTGAATGCCGGCATGGCGATGGCGCCGCGCGGTCTGGGGTCGTTTCTCATGATGCCGATTGTCGGCACCGTGCTGAGCCGTCTCGATCCCCGTAAGGTGCTGGCCGTGGGACTGAGCGGGGTGGCCTGGACGCTCTACGAACTCGGCCGGCTGAACCTGAACGCGGGCTATTGGGACATCTTCTGGCCGCAATTCGTGCAGGGCGCCTGCCTGGCGCTGATCTTCGTGCCCCTGACCACCGCCACTATGGACCGGATTTCCAAGGAGGAGATGGGCAACGCCACCAGTATGTTCAACCTGATGCGCAATATCGGGGGCAGCATGGGAATCGCCGGGGCAACCACGTACCTGTTCCGCCGCGAGCAGTTCCACATCAACCGGCTGGGAGCGCACGTGCAAGCGTCGAGCCCACAAACGCGCGGCATGGTGAGGGGTCTGCGGTCCGCTTTTATGGCCCGCGGCGCCGATCCGCACCTCGCTCTCGAGAGGGCCTTTGCGGCGCTCTGGGGAATGGTGCAGCGGCACGCCGCCATGGCCGCGTTCGTGGATACCTTTCTGGCGCTGGCCCTGGTCTTTCTCATGGTGCTGCCCTTGCTCTTTCTGATGAAGAAGCCGCGCCACCACACGCCCGGCACGGCCATGCACTGACCGTTGAAATCTGCCGGTTCGCCTCCGCTCCTGGCTCCCGGCTTCCCGCAGTACCCTGAAGTAATGAGACTGCTTCTCTGCGCGGCGTTGACCGCCGTGTGGTGCGCAGCGGCCGAGAATCCACCGCCGATTCTGGCGGTAGCCTCCAAGGGGCAGACCGCCGAGGTGAAGTCGCTGCTGGACGGTGGCGCCGACATCGAGACAGCCGACCGCGAGGGCCGCACACCGCTCATGCTGGCGGCGCAGCACGGGCGGCTGGAAACCGTGCGGCTGCTGCTCGCCCGCGGCGCCAGGGCCGGCGCCCGCGACACTTCAGGATTTACCGCCTGGGATCTTGCCACATTCGCTCCCGCGGGGCGCGGCGACCACGACGCCGTGCGCAAACTTCTGCCCCAGCCACCGCGGCCTAAAGTGGCGCTCGAAGCGGGCTGGACGCCCGCCAAGCTGGCCAGTTCGTGCTTCATGAACCGCGACCAGCTCGAGCATGAGCTCGGCCTGTACCGGCTCGATATCCAGACTCTGGACAATTTCGCCCGCTATGCCGCCTCGCCCGCGGCCCAGGCGTTGATCGAGATTGTATCCGCGGAAAAAGTGGGCAAGCACCTGCCGGCCGCCGCGGAAGTAGTTCTACCCTCGCCGGCGCCCGATGCTTTCGTAATTTTTGAAGTGGAGCCGGGCACGGCTTGCGCCGGCCAGAGCGACAGGCTGACGCTCGCCATCGACGTGCGCGTGTTCCGCGTGCGCGACCGCGAGTTGCTCTTCGAGCATTCCTTTGCGGGCGGCGTGAAGGGGCTGCGCGTGCAGCCGGTGGAGAATCCGCGCCAGTACGAGCCCGTCTGGCAGGCGTGGATCAAGCCGCAGGGCGAGCCCATTTACTGGGCGGTGGCGGCGGCACTGGCCAGGAGCGGCCTCTAGTCAAAACTTCGTCAGCTCTTCCACCAGCGCGTTCAGGCCCTTGGTGAGATAGAGGCTATCGAGGCGCTGTTCTTCGGCCGATGGCGGCAGCACCTTGACCAGCGCCGTACTCTCCAGATCCTGCCGGCTGGGTACCCAAAGCTTTCCATCGGCAAATTGCACCTTGCTGACGAAAGCCGAAGCGCCCTTGATATTCACCTGCTGGCCATTGCGCGTCAGCCGGAGGGCGGTTTCCTGCTCGACGCTCGCAGTCTTGCCGGCGGGAAGGTAGAGAGCGTCGGGCGCGGGAACCGACGCAGCCAGGTACTGCTGGCCGCTGGGATCGCGCACCAGCCATCCCAGTTCGACGAACCTTACCGCCTGCGCGGAGCGGTTGCGAACCTCGATGCGCGGCGCGCGCGCCTCGTTGCCCGCCACGCGCGCCCAGCCTCCCAGGGCTTCGATGGGAGAATCCGGAAATTCCAGCATGGCGAACTGCTCGGTGCGCTCGGCAGCCAGCGCGGCCGAGGTGACGGCCGGCCCACGCAGCACCGCAACGTCCAACAGCGGCCGCGCGCTTTCACGGGCCAGGCTGTCGATCATCACCCGCCGCAGGCCCTCCGGCCCGGCTTGCGCCAGCACTCTCTTCAAGTAGGCGCGGTCGCGCTGCGCCTGCATTTCCCAGGCGGTCAGCGTGCGCCGCGAATTCAGCCGGTCCGGTCCCCAGAACGACAGGTCCTGAAAGAGAACGCCATCCAGGTTTACATCCACCAGCGCGCCTCCCGCCATCTGGCTGGGGCGCATGAGCCGCATCTCGATCCGTACCGGGAAAGCCTCCCGCGGACCGATATTCAACCCGAACAGCGAAACCGAATTCTTGCCGCCCAGCGTTACTTCCTGCGAGACCACGCGCAGCGTGAGACCGTGGATACGGTTGCCGCTGGTGTTTTGCAGGGTAAGCGCGAGGTGCAGATCGAGTATGAGAGCGGCGCCGCGCGCGCTGACGCGCGAATCGCCAGTGGAGACGCCGCCCAGCAGCGCGATGGGCGAATCGGTGGGGAACTTGATACTGACCGCGCCCGGAGCGAGCGGCTGATCCTGCGCCAGCAAGGCAGCGCTTGCCAGCGCGCTCACCGCCCACAGTCTGTAACCGCCCTTAATCGACATCGATTGTGTTCACCGTGATGTAGCCGGTTTCGCGGTCTACATAACGGGCCTCCATGGAGCCCTGCGCGCCCGCCGTGAAGGTGACGCTGCGCGCATCCGGATGCATCAGCAGCAACGCCTGCCGGCCTTCGCGCATTTGAATGCCGGCCCCGCCCGGGGTGGCTTCCGCCACTATACCGGCGGCCTCGCTCGCAACCGGCGCAGGCCGCTCCAGCGTAATGCCCGCGGCCACCAGCGCCGCAATGCTGGCGAAGGCCACAGCGGCGCGGAAGCCGGTCACCGGGGAGCGGCGTTCCGCGGCCGTGCGCACGCATTCGCCCGCCGCCAGTCCCAGCCGGATATTGGCTGTCATCTCGGCTGCCAGCCGGTTCCAGGGAATTTCGGGGGTTTCGGCCAGATCGGGCAGGACGCTGCGCATCCGCTCGTAGGCGGCGATTTCCACGCGGCACTGCTCGCAGCGGGACAGGTGGCGCAGCGTGCGCCAGCGGGCCATCGCCCCCAAGTCCCCACCCGCGTGCAATGCCAGGGTCGCCTGATTCGGGTGTCTCATTTGCTTACCGCTTCCTTCTTTCCACGTACCGCCGGAACTTCACGCGCGCGTTGGCAATATGCGAGCGCACCGTGGCCTTCGAACAGTTCAACCGCTGGGCCACTTCTTCCGCCGGCAGCCCTTCCACATCGCGCAACAGCAAGGCTGCCCGTTCCCGCGGGCTGAGGAGGCGCAAACCATCTTCCAGGTAATTGCGCTGCTCGGACCTGAGAAGCAATTGCTCGGGACTGTCCGCGTGACTTACCGGAGCGTCCTCAATTTCACAAAAACTGGCCCGGCCGCTGCGCCGCAAAAAATCAATGGCCGTATTCGTCGCAATCCGCGACAGCCAGTGTGCCGCCTTTTGTTCGTCTTTGAGCTGTTCCTCGTGCTGGAGCGCCTTGATAAAGGCCTCCTGCGTCAGATCCTGCGCATCGGCCAGGTTGCCGACAATTCGATAGATCTGAATCGTGATCCGGCGTAAGTGCTCGGAAATAAAACGGTTCCGTCTCTCGTCGAGTTCCAGCCCCGGCTCGATCACTTCGCTCATGAGAATGCAAGCGACAGTCTTCACAAGTTCCTAATAGACATGACGCCGGAACATGGAAAACGTGGAAACGAAAAGCGTACGTGTCGCCTGGACCTATTTTAACAGGGGGATCTTAAGGTTCGCGCCCGCTCGCACCCACTCTCCCCGCCCGCGCCGCTCCCGATCCCGCCCGATCCCGAGATTCTGTTTCCTGACGAGATGCAAAACCCTACCATAACCCTATGCCCTTTGATCGCATATCGGTCAAGAAGATCAAAGTCGGCGACAAAGAGAGGTTTCTTTTAGCACTGCTCGATAGCCAAACGCGAAACCCGTTTATGAGCACCTCCGATTTGGCGAATCCTTTGTCGGGCGAAGAGGTCGCGACAAGCTTCGCGACATGGAAGTGCCAGAGACTGACATTCAATGTATAGTGGCTCTGGCCGAGAACGCCGCGGACTGAATACTATTCAGTCAAAAACTTCGCCGATTAGCACTCATCGGATTTACGCGCGACTCCGGTCAGGACCTCCTTGACGTGCCGAGCCACGTCCGGCCTTCCGCTTCGGTACTTACCTAGACCTCTTGGAGAAGGATGGGGGGCCCGGCCAATGTATTGCGCCAGCGCATCGCGAATCAACTCTGCCCGGCTTCGGCCTTCGATTGCCGCCATCTGCCTAAGCCCCAATGCAACGCCGGGATCTAGAGAGACAGTGATACGCACCATTGGGAATATGTTAGCAGGCTGTCTCACGCTAAGCTGAAGGTATGAGAGCAGTGGCAGTCATCGGCATCGGGAAGACTCCCTTTGGGGCGTTTGCCGACCGCGATCTGCGGTCGCTGGCGGTGGAGGCCGGGGAAAAATGCCTGCGTAACGGGCACGTCGAGCCGGCGCAGGTGGAATCCTTCTATCTCGGAAACTTCGCCGGGCCTTCGTTCGTGGGGCAGAACCACCTGGCGCCCTATGTTTCCACCGCGCTCGGCATTACGGGAGTGCCGTCCACCCGCATCGAGGCAGCCTGCGCCTCTAGCGGATCGGCGTTCTTCCATGCCTGGTCCGAGGTGGCGGCCGGCATCTACGACATCGTCATGGTCGTGGGGGTCGAGAAGATGACCTCGCAGCCCACCGCCCGCGTCAGCCAGATTCTGGCCGAGGCGGGGGACTGCTCGGGCGAGATGAAAGCCGGCTCCACTTTCGCCTCTCTATTCGCCATGATCGCGCGCCGCCACATGCACGATTTCGGCACGCAAAGAGAGCACCTCGCCGCGGTCGCGGTGAAGAACCACGCTGCCGGAGCGCTCAACCCCGACGCCCACATGCGCAAGACCATCACGCTGGAACAGGCGCTCAAGGCCAAACCCATCGCCGAGCCGCTCACGCTTTACGACTGTTCCCTTATCAGCGATGGCGCCGCGGCCGTGATCCTGGCGCCGCTCGACCGCGCGCGCGAGTTCACCGATAAGCCCGTGCGCGTGCTGGGCATCGCCCAGGCGTCCGACTACGTCGCGCTCGATCAGAAGGACGACATTACCACCTTTCCGGCGGTAAGGCGCGCCGGCGAGAAAGCGTACGCCATGGCCGGCTTGAAGCCCGGCGACATTCAGTTTGCCGAACTGCACGATTGTTTCACCATCGCGGAAATCATCGCTACCGAGGACCTGGGGTTCGTCAAACGCGGCCAGGGCGGCCCTTACGCCTTCGAGGGTTGCACATCGCTCCACGGCGCGCGCCCCATCAATACCAGCGGCGGATTGAAATCCAAAGGCCATCCGGTGGGCGCCACCGGCGTGGCCCAGGTCTGCGACCTGGTTTTGCAGATGCGCGGCCAGGCCGGTGAACGCCAATTGAAGCGCGCCGAGCTGGGGCTGGCCGAAAATCTGGGCGGCTCTGGCGCTACCTGTGTAGTGACCGTTTTGGGGGCCGCATGAGAAGCGGAACGGTATATACGGAAACGGTGATCTATTCAGCGCCCGAGGCCTTCCTCGCCGACGTTCCGTACCAGACCGCCATCGTGTCGCTCGATGGCGGCGGGCGCGTAACCGGGCGCATTGCGGGCGAGCGTGTCTCCATCGACGACCGCGTGGTGGAAGTCGAGGAGCGCGGCGGCGTGCCGTTTTTCCGCAAGGCGTGAGCTTATAATCGCTCAGATGGGCGATTTCATTTCCGTCGCGGCCCAGGACAAGGCGCGCTTCCGCGTGGACCCCGAACGCCCTTTTCTCGGCATTCACGCCGTCAACGTCTTCGTGCACGATCAGGAGAAGAGCCTCCGCTTTTACGTAGACCAGCTCGGATTCACCGTCGCTTTCGATGCCAGCCTCCCCCATGGCGGCCGCTGGCTGGCGGTTGCGCCTCCTCAGGGCGATGCCGTGCTGGCGCTGGTGGCGCCCGCCCCGAGTTCCTTCGATTACAAACTGATCGGCCGCTCCACGGGAATTGTTTTCGTCACCGAGGATGTGCTCGCCACCTATGAACAGTGGCGCAGGCGCGGCGTCCGCTTCCTGTCCACCCCCCGCCTGCGCCGCGTGCAATACGAGCGCTTGCGGCCCTCCCCGGAAAACGGCCCAGGGCAGGAGCGGCCGGTCTGGGGCGGAGTCTTCACGCGTTTCAAGGACCCGGACGGCAATTCCTTCGCGCTCCTCGGCTTTGACGCCGTGAACCGCGAGATTGAAGCGCAGCGCCGGCAAATCGCCATCAAGCTGGAGGCCGAACGGCGAGCGGTCCAGGAGCTCGAGATTGCCAAGCAGGTGCAGGCCCGGCTCTTCCCCCAAACCATGCCGCGCATCGAAACCCTGGAGTACGCCGGCGCCTGCATCCAGGCACGAGAGGTGGGCGGCGATTACCACGATTTCCTCGACCTCGGGCGCAGGCGCTTCGGCCTGGCCATCGCCGATATCGCCGGCAAGGGAATTGCCGCCGCTCTCCTCATGGCCAATTTGCAGGCCAACCTGCGCAGCCAATGCGCCATCGCCCTTGACGAGCCTGAGCGCCTGCTCCGCTCCGTCAACCAGCTCTTTTTTGAAAACACCAGCGAGAGTTCGTACGCCACGCTGTTCTTCGCCGAATATTGCGACGAAACGCGCCGCCTTCGCTATGCCAACTGCGGCCACCTGGCGCCGCTGGTCTTGCGCCGGGGAGGCGCGGTGGAACGGCTCGAATCCACCTCCACGGTGGTAGGCTTGTTCCGCCAGTGGGATTGCGCCACAGCCGAAGTCCGGCTGGCGCCGGGTGACACGCTGGCGCTCTATACCGACGGGGTCACCGAATCGTTCAACGATGCCGATGAGGAGTTCGGCGAACAGCGGTTGGTGGAGGCATTGCAAAGGCACAGCGAAGCGCCGCCCGACGCCATGATCGCTTCGGTGGTGGACGAGCTGCGGCAGTTCAGCCCGCACGAACAGCACGACGACATCACCTTGATTGTGGCAAAGTGCAGGTGAGATGCGGCCTCCCTCCCCAGCGTACAAATGGTGGGTGGTGGGGATGCTGTGGCTGGTCTGCTTTTTCAATTATGCGGACCGCCAGTCCATCTTTTCGGTTTTCCCGCTGCTTCAGTCCGAGCTCGGTTTGACGGACCTCGAGCTCGGCATCGCGGGTGCGTCGTTCATGTGGGTTTATGCGCTCTTCGGTCCCGTGGCCGGATGGATGGGCGACCGCTTTTCGCGCAAGGGCCTGATTTTCGGCGCGTTGGTTTTCTGGTCGCTGGTCACGGCCGCCACCGCGCTCTGCCACAACCTGGGGCAGCTCACGCTCTGCCGCGCCCTGGGCGGCCTGGGCGAGGCGTTTTACTTTCCAGCTTCCATGTCGCTGATCGGCGACTATCACGCCGGCGCCACTCGTTCGCGCGCCATGGCCCTGCACCAGTCCAGCGTATATGCCGGCACCATCGGCGGCGGCGCCTGCGCCGGCTGGCTGGCCGAGCATTTTGGATGGCGCCCCATGTTCGCCTGCTTCGGGCTTGTGGGAATTGCGCTGGCCGCGGTGCTTTGGGGCCTCCTGCGCGAACCCGCGCGCGGCTCGGCCGACGCCAAACCAGGCGCTGCAGTAGCGCCGGACGCCCGCCCGCTCCCGACGGTCATCGCCGGCCTGCTCGCCAGCCGCCCGGTGTTATGGCTGATCCTCGCTTTCATCGGCGCCAATTTCGTGGCCATGGTGTTCCTCACCTGGATGCCGTCCTACCTGCACCGCACCTTCGCCATGAATCTTTCCATGGCCGGATGGAACGCCACCGCGTGGCTGCAGAGCGCTTCGGTGGCCGGCGTTCTCACCGGTGGTGTTCTGGCCGACCGTCTGGCGCGGCGCCGTCCCGGAGCGCGCGCGCTCACCCAATCCATCGGGTTGGCCTGCGGCGTACCTTTTCTGTTTCTCACCGGGCGGACGCTGTCCGTCCCCGTGCTGGTGGCGGCCATGGCCTGTTTCGGCTACTTCAAGGGTCTTTACGACGCCAACATCTTCGCGTCCCTCTATGACGTGGTCACGGTGGAAGTGCGCGCCGCCGCGGCGGGCCTGCTGAATTCCCTCGGCTGGCTGGGAGCCGGATTCGCCCCCGTGCTGGTGGCCGCCGGTTCGCGCCGCTTCGGCATGAGCGCCTGTTTGAGCGCCACCTCGGCAATTTATCTCTGTTGCGCCATCCTGCTCGCCGCCGCCGCCCGCACGCAAGGCCGTCGGCCGGCTGCCGACGTACATTTACCAACCATCGCCCGCTGACGGATGGTACAAACGCTGGCCCGGTGATTGCAGACCTATTGGTGGGAGTCATAACTATGGCGAAAAGCTACGATCGATCTGTACCATCCGGCACTCCGTCTGGCCTGGATGTGGAGCGCGATTTGCGCAATGACTGGGAGGAGGAAAGCCGCCGCGATCATCGCCGCGTCATGAAGGCCAGCAAGCTGTCGGGCGATAACGTCCGCAATTCGGCCGGCGAGGATCTGGGCCACATCGAAGAAATCATGATTGACGTGCCCAGCGGCCGCGTTGCTTATGCCGTGCTTTCCTTCGGCGGATTCCTGGGAATGGGAAACAAACTGTTCGCGATTCCGTGGGAAGCGCTCACGCTCAACCAGGACGAAAAGGAATTCGTGCTTAATATCGACCGGCAACAGCTGGAACAAGCGCCTGGCTTCGACAAGGACAACTGGCCGGATATGACCGATCGTGCCTGGGGTTCGCAGGTATTCGCCTACTACGGCTACGACC
>Ga0335079_10007355_pt1 | contig 12556 bp, 14 predicted proteins | sample Lox_Sample_33_FD_206719 | JGI IMG/M metagenome (GOLD analysis project Ga0335079, IMG submission 206719) | Soil microbial communities from Loxahatchee National Wildlife Refuge, Florida, United States - Lox_Sample_3.3 | ecosystem: Environmental > Terrestrial > Soil > Wetlands | place: USA... | reverse complement strand
CTGCCTCTGTGCACGGCTTGACGGAACCGTTTGCACTCTCGCAGCAGATGATTTCAAAACATATTGCCTACCTGGTGCGGGCGCGGATTGTGATCAAGAGCAAGCGTGGACGAGAGAGTATCTGCACGCTCAGGCCGAAGGCGATAAAGACGGTCAGCGACTGGGCGATCAGCTATCGCCAATTCTGGGAAGAGAGTTTCGACAAGTTGGATGTGGTTGTGAATCAAATGAAAAAGGCGGAGGTCAGAGATGACAAAAAGCACGTTGAATGAGACGGAGCGGATGGTGGTCACCAGAGTTTTTGATGCCCCACGCGAATTGGTCTGGAAGGCGTGGACGGACCCGAAGTACATAATGCAGTGGTGGGGCCCGAAGGGCTTTACTTCGCCTTCCTGCAAAATGGATTTCCGCGTCGGGGGGAAATTTCTTTGCTGCATGAGATCTCCGGATGGGCAGGAATTCTGGAATGCGGTGGAATACCACGAGATCGTTCCGCTAGAGAAGATCGTTTCCCTGATGTACTTTTCGGACTCGAAGGGAAACAGGATTGATCCTGCGCAGCTGGGAATAGAACATGAGGCCATCGAGGGTGCGTACGACGTGACCATCTTTGAGGATCTCGGAAACGGCCGGACGAAACTCACCTTCATTGGAAATGAACCCATGGAGAGCGCGAAGAACAGCGGTCAACTCGAGGGCTGGAAAGAGATACTCGATAAACTTGCTGAAGTTGTTGCGGGGATGGCGCAGACGAAATAGCAAGCTGAGCCTTGATGATGGTCATGCGCGAGCAACTGAACGTAAAGTAAAGGCCGGCGCAACAGAACATGGAGAACTTGGCACTGTTCAGCCAACAAACCCAGCAAAACTAATGCCGAGTTGCGCCGGTTAAGAACGTCTGGCGCTCGGTGGATACGCTTAGTGCGCCAGGGAGCAGGTCTGGAACCGCTTATTCAGCGCGTTTCTCTGCCTCAGGCTCCATTCATGGTTCGACATCGAACGCTGCTTGTCCGAATCCTCCCGGAGCCATGCCGGAACTTGGCAAATGCGCGAACAGCGAACGCATCAAAAAACAAAAGTATCGAGATCAGAGAAGGAGTTTCGAAAATGCAAAATAGTATTCGGGTTTTGGTGTCCGGGGTTGCACTGACGGGGATGCTTACGCTCGGCAGCTTTGCGCAAACCAGCAGCAGTTCAGGAAAGTTGGATAAAACAGACCAGCACTTTGTGGACAAAGCTGCTGAAGGCGGCCTGGCCGAAGTGGAACTTGGCAACCTGGCTTTGCAGAAAGCCTCGAGCGATGACGTCAAGAAGTTCGCCCAGCGCATGGTGGACGACCATACTAAAGCCAACGACCAGCTCAAGAGCCTGGCCAGCAGCGAGGGATTCAGTGTTCCCGATCATCTCAGCGCCAAAGACACGATGACCAAAGAGAAGCTTGAGAAGCTCTCCGGTGATCAGTTCGACAAGGCGTACATGAAAGATATGGTCCAGGACCACACTCAGGACGTGGCCGAGTTCCGGCAGGAGAGCGAGAAAGCCGCCAATTCCGGCGTGAAGAACTTTGCTTCGCAGACTCTGCCGACGCTTGAAAGCCACCTGCATGAGGCCAAAACTATCGCCCCTAAAGTCGGGGCACAGGCCAGCGCCGCCAATACATCGACGATGGCGCAGCCGAAGTAATGATTTGACCAGCGGGGCCAGTTAACCAGCCCCGCTAGCTTCACCTTGCCGCTGCTCTCCCGCTGTAAACTCATCCTGTCGTGAAGCACATCTCAGGTGCTCAGGAGGCGAGCCGTGAAGCGACTGGTCAGCTTACTTATTTCCTTCTTTCTATTACTCGTGGTATGCGCGTCTGCCGAGGATGGTGCCAAACCTGCCATCCCGGTTTCCAAAGAGCTGGCTGATCTGCAAAAAGCGATCGAAGCGCACGATCAACAGCTCCAGTTGCAGCGGCAGCGCGGCCAATCCGAGGAGCACGAGATCGAAGTCCTCCGAGGCCAGCTGCAGAACCGCGACTCCATTATGCAGCAACTCCAACAGGAGCTTGCTCAGGAGCACTCATCATTGACGGAGCTGCAGTCATCCGGGAAGCAGTCCAGCCAGCAAACAGACCTGGCGATTGAAGGGCTCCGGCGTGATCTTGCCCAGCTGAATTCAGGTCTGACCGAAGCCAATGCGACTTTGAAGGATATGCAGCAGCGGATAATGGAGGTGGAAAAGAAGCTGTCGAAACGTAAGCGTTTCTTGCTGTTCTAAGTTCAAGGCTAGAGAGGTTTTCTGGCCCGTCGCAACTTTCGGGCCGTTTTCGCGTTAATAATACTGGGCGATTCGTTAGAAACGAAGCCCAGAGCGGTAAAGCAGGGTTGTGGGGGTGGTGAGATGCGTTATCTGCGATATTTGGCTTTGCTCAGTGTTCTGGCGTTGCCGGCGACTTATTCGGCAGCTCAAGTGCGGTTTGGAGTTGGCATCGGCGTGGGTCCCGGCTACGGCTACGGGGGGCCGGCCCCGGTTTGCCAGTGGGGCTATTACGGGTACTACCCCTATGCCTGCGCGCCCTATGGTTATTACGGTCCGCAGTGGTTCGCAAATGGGGTGTTCATTGGCGCCGGCCCGTGGTTCCGTGGCGGGTGGGGCCCAGGCTGGTACGGGCGCGGTTACTGGGGCGGTCGAGGCTGGGGCTGGGGTGGACGCGGATATTGGGGTGGACGCGGCTGGGGTGGTGGCTGGCACGGTCCCGGCGCCGTTGGCCGAGGTGGATTCGCTTACCGGGGAGGTTCAGGCTTTCATGGCGGCGGGTTCCACGGCGGCGGCGGCTTCCATGGCGGGGGAGGTTTCCATGGTGGCGGTGGCTTCCACGGTGGTGGTGGTCACGGCGGCCGTCGCTAGCCCAATCGGGCGGGAGTTGTAGCGCACTAGCGCTCCTCCCGCCTGATTTCTGTCCTGCGCAAGTTTAGATCGCGTTTTCTCGCGCCAATTCCCGAATTCCCGCAAACAACCGTGTCACGATCCCTGTCAAACCATACTTTCTCCTCACACATCCAAGCCAGAGCAAGAAAGCGATCTGACTTAGGAGAGCTCGGCCGTGGACAACGAGAAACGCTGGGTTGAACGAAAATGGGTCGGACGGAAATGCTCAGTTCCGACGGTGTTCGTGATTGCCTCTCTCATCATCCTGTTCTCGCTCGTCTACACCGGCACGAGACACGCCAGGAAAGTTCCTCCGGTAACCGCTCCACTGCATCAGCAAAAGTGAATTAGGCAGCTTTACGCCGCGTGCTCGCCGCCTTGCGAGCGCTCCGCTTCCTGCTGGCCGAGGTACGCCGGTTCGCAGCTTTACGCGCTTGCTGAGATAGAGCTTTATGCGAGGCGGTGCTTCGCGGTTCACGCTTGAGTGCTGCTTCCCTCGCTCGTGACCGCTTGGCCGATGTTTTCTTCTTCGTGTGCGCCTGCCCCTTGCGATAGTCGCGCTCGGCATTTTCTCGCGTCTCCGTTTTCGCCTCGCCTCGGGCTGGAGGAGGTAACGGAATGCCCGCACGCCGCGCCTTGCTGAGGCCGATTGCGATCGCCTGCTGCGGTGAACGTGCGCCATGTTTCCCCTCGCGCACATGCTCAATTTCTTCGTGGACAAATTCTCCCGCTGCGGTCGAGGGAGATTTTCCCTCCCGCAGATCTTCTTCGGCCCGCTTCAGAGTCTCTTGTTCTTCTTGTTCCGGCATCGTCTTACCCTCCATGTTGTTTTGTTAACGATGCTGGTTTTCGTGCTCGGGATGTGCGCTCAGAATGCGAGATGCGGCCGATTTGTCGACGAACACCCCGGAGTACAACGGGAACTAGCGCTGCGTATTCAGCAACACGGTTACGGAACTCGCGTTGTAGTTGGCAGTGGCAACGTCGAGGGAACCGTTGCGGTCAAAATCCGCCGCCACGATTGACAAAGGGCCCGAGCCGGTAGACAAGGGCTTTGGCGGTAGAAAAGTGCCGTCTCCCTTACCCGGCAGAATGTTTACCTGGTTGGGATTGTTGTTTGTAACCGCAATATCGAGCTTGCCGTCGTGGTTGAAATCCCCGGCCGTAACCCACCAGGGGTTTGTGCCTGCGGGAAATACCGTCTGCGGTTGAAACGTGCCGTCCCCGTTGCCGAGCAGTACGCTGACGGTATTGTCATACCAATTCGCGCTGACGATATCGAGCTTGCCATCGCCGTTGAAGTCTCCCACTGCCGCACACCGTGGATTGGTTCCCACCAGGTAGTCCACCGAAGACTGGAAGGTCCCATCTCCGTTGCCCAGGAGCACGCTTACGGTGAACTCACCCGGCCGCGCTTCCCAGTTCGCGAGAACCACGTCAAGCTTGTGGTCGCCATTGAAATCACCTGCCGCGATCGAAGTAGGATTGCCGCCGTACTTCGTGCCCTCCGGGAAGATGGCAGGTGCACCGAAAGTGCCATCGCCGTTCCCGAGCAAGAGAGCGACGGTGCCATTGCTGCAGAACTCCGGTTCGTCGCACAGATCGGCGACTGCCAGATCGAGCTTGCCATCATGATTGAAGTCCCCCACCGCGACCGCAGTGGGATTCAGCCCGGCTGAGTAGTCCTGGTGAGCCTGAAAGGTCACCCCGGCCTGGTTTAGAAATATGCTGACGCCGGCATTGCCAACGCCACCAAAATTGTCGGCGGTGACGACATCCGGGTAATGATCGCCGTTAAAGTCGCCCGTAGCGACGCCAAACGGGGAAGAGCTGCCGGTGGGAAAATCTACATGGGAATGGAAGATGCCGTGTCCGGCCCCAATAAGGACACTGATGGAGTCAATATAATTCGCCGTGACCATGTCCAAATTACCGTCGAGATTGAAATCCGCGGTAGCAATGCCATAAGGCTCGAGTCCGACGGCGTAATCATGACGCATCCCGAATGCTGGAACGCCGGTGCCGAGCGCCTGGGCTGCGCACAACGAAGGTGCCATCACAAGCAGAAATGCAAGAAATATAAAGTAAGGAAGCAATGGCTGGAAGCGGCCAATAGAGGTCGTCGCGGCGTTTAATTGCGTGCTCAAGCGTGGCATGTGCAGTCCCTTTCTTGCTCTTGACCAGGGTGCCGAGTAGGCAACGCTCGTGGGAGTATAACTCGAAAAACAGCAACCTAGGTTTCAATCTGATTTCCCGTCTTGCCAAGCGCGTAAACGACTTTGGGCCCCGCGGGATGCACGAAATGAGACACTCGTCCTCTGGCAAAGCCTGTTACAATTCCGCAACTCTGCCTGAAGGAGGCGCAGCGTGAAACGTCCGTCGCTGGGGGCAATGCTTTGCGGCCTGGTTCCCTTTGCCGCGTCTTGCTTTTCCGTTTCGCTGTGGGACCGCGTATATCCCATGGTCCTCGGCCTTCCTTTTAATTTCTTCTGGCTGACTTTGTGGCTGGCAATCACGCCTTTGTGCATGTGGGGAGCGTACCGGCTTGAGGAGCCGCGAAGCGGGAAGCGTCGCCGCGAGCAAGGCGGTTCACTTTGAGCTCTCAAGGCGTGGCGCTGACTATCATCACCGCGATTGTGGTGATCGGCTCGATTGTCGGTTTCCTGGCCCGTTATCACCACAAGATGGACCTCGAACAGTGGACGGTCGGGGGCCGCGGCTTTGGCCTGGTACTGGTATGGCTCTTAATGGCCGGCGAGATCTATACAACCTATACCTTTCTCGGAGCCAGCGGGTGGGCCTATTCCAGGGGCGGGCCGGTCTTGTACATCCTGGGATATGGCCCGTTGATGTACGTAGTTTCGTTCTATATTCTTCCGCCTCTCTGGGATGTGGGACGCAAGTACAAGCTCCAGACACAGGCTGATTTTTTCCAGGCACGATATGACAGCACGTGGTTAGGCGCATTTGTGGCGCTTATTGGAGTGGTGTGCCTTATCCCATATCTGGAAATACAGCTCACAGGTTTAGGGCTGATCGCGGAAGTTGCAAGCTTTGGAGCGATCCAGCGAACGCCTGCCATGATCATCGCCTTCGCACTGGTTGCGGCGTTCGTGTTTGTGAGCGGAGTGCGGGGCGTGGCGTGGGTCAGCGTAATCAAGGATCTCCTGCTGGTATTTGCCGCTATTTTTGTGGGAATAGCGATACCGCACATTTACTTTGGTGGGATTGGACCCATGTTCGCAGCTCTGGCACGAGAGAAACCCAATCATCTTACGATGCCGGGGGCGACGCAAAACCTGGGGCATGCCTGGTACGTGACCACCGTCCTGCTGGCTGGGGTTGGCTTTTACATGTGGCCGCATTTCTTCGCGGCCAGCTTTACCGCGCGCAGCGGCAAGGTCTTGCGGCGCAATGCAGTGATTATGCCGCTCTACGGTTTGACGGTGCCGCTGATGTTATTCGTCGGATTTACCGCCGTCCTGGTCTTGCCCAATTTGAGCAATGGCGACCTGTCGTTACTGACCATGGTGCGCAAGACGTTTCCGGCCTGGTTCCTGGGCATTATTGGTGGCGCGGGTGCTCTGACAGCGATGGTGACGGCGGCAATTCAACTTCTCAGCGGGGCAACGTTGTACGCCAAGAATCTTTTCCGGCCGGTGCTGTCTCCCGGCATGAGTGATGAGCAGGTTGCAAAGGTGGCCAAGATCATGGTGCTGGTGCTCAGTACGGGAGCGGTAATTCTTGCCATCTACAGCTCACTGAGTTTGGTATCCCTTTGGTTGTTGGGTTCCGCCGGAGTCGCGCAGTTTTTCCCCGGAGTTGTGCTTGGCCTGTTTTCAAGGCGCGTAACCACGGCTGGCGTTTTCGCCGGAATGGCCGCCGGTATTTCGGTTGTTCTGTTCCTCATGCTTACGCACCGTGACCCTTTTTATGGCTGGAATGCCGGGCTTATCGCACTATGTGTCAATTTCTTGACCACCGCAACCGTCAGCTTGCTTACGCTTAAGCAAGTTGACAGGCTTGAGGCAACAATTCGAGCGTTCGCTGCAGCCCCGGCAGGGGATGAAGCGGGACTTTCATAGCGTGTGGCAGTCATCGCAGTGCGGACATCCCCTCGCTGAAGCGGTCAAGCGCGGTTGCGCTTGTGATTACAGGTTCTCCTGGATGAAACGGGGGCTGAGATGAACGTCGAGTTGAATCAGCGGCGAGTCACCAGTTGCTTTGAAGCAGTGGATCTCGCCGGCCTTGATGACGAAGATGTCCCCAGCCCCGCCCTCGAAGGTCTTGCCATTCACGGTCCACACTCCGCGGCCTTCGCGGATGAACTGAATCTCGTCATAAGGATGGCGGTGCGGGCCCGGTCCCGAGCCAGGCTTGCCGTGGTAAAGGAACACCGAAACGCCGGTGTCGCCCTGCTCAGCTCCAATAAATTCGTGTGAACTGCCAACGAAAGGCAGGTTCTCCTGGCGCACGTGGTGCATGATAATCGCCTCCTGCGGGAGATTGGATGAATTGCTCAACTACATGTCGACGTGCGATTTGGGAATCCACCCCGCTTCGCCTTTGTTATTTCTGACTCTGACCCAGCCGTGACGCACCTCTTCCACTTCTACTTCATCTCCTGGCTGCACGGCCAGTTCCTTCGCCGAGTAATCCTGCAACACCGTCGCAAAGTCTCCTATGGCAAGCAATTCGGAAGGCATCCAGCCTTCGCGGCCGTCTGCAGCTCGGCACCAGAGCCAACCGGGGTTATCGTCGTCGTCGCGTCCCACTTCGAGGCGCTCACCTGCTTTCACCTGAATCGGGTTGGGATACTGAACTTCATATTTCAGCCGGATGTGTCTTCTTGCGGGAAGATTTTTCATGTTGCAGGTCGACTCCTTATTTCTGATATTAGCTCTCTGAAAGGTGTTGTCCGAGGGCGGTGCCTCGCGCAACCCCCTCACATGCGTTCCAACTCTCTTCTGATATCCTTCCCGTGATCGGCCAACGCCCGCTGCAACAGGAGATTAGTATGAATCACAGCTTTCTTCGTAAATTGTGCCTTCTGAGCCTCGTACTTTCCGCGACCGCGCTGCTGGCGCAGCAGGATTTTTCCGCGGATCTGGTCACCATGAAAGGTAAGGACACGAAGCTGGAAGCGAAAATCTTTGCTACTAAAGACAAGATGCGAATTGAGCCGCAGGAGCGACAGGCGGGACAAGGCGGGGTGGTCATCCTCGACCTCGCGAGCCAGACCACCGAGGTTCTCATGCCCGCTCAGAAGATGTACATGGAGTTCGCCTGGAACCAGGGGCCTGGCATGCGCCGTTGGGGCACTTTCTTCCGCCCTGCCGATATAGAAGATGCGTGCACTGAGTGGCAGAAGCTGGACATCGATAAGGGAGGCAGCTGCAAGAAAATCGGTAGCGAAACCGTGAACGGGCGCAAAACCGTAAAATACCAGGGAACCTCCGCCGAAGGAAAAACAGGCTATATCTGGCTGGATAGCAGCATCGTTTTTCCCATCAAGTGGCAAGGAAGCGATGACGATAGCGGCGAGCTGCGCAACATCAGCGAAGGATCGCAAGCGGCAAACTTGTTCACCGTGCCCTCGGATTACAGGAAGTTTCAGATGCCGGCCGGAATGCAGGGAATGCGGCAGCACCAGTAAGGGCCAACCGGAGCGGCGTTGACCGCCTCGAATTTGGGTCACTATAATTTGCTGAGGAGTTTCATGTCTCTTTCCGCAGTTATCGTCGATGATGAGCAGCTTGCGCGCGACGAACTGGCATTCCTCTTGAAAAATGTCGGCGACGTGGATGTGGTGGCGCAGGGCAAGAATGGCGTGGAAGCCGTGAATCTCATCCGCGAGTTCAATCCCGACCTGCTCTTTCTCGATGTGCAAATGCCCGGTCTTGACGGCTTCGGCGTCATCAAGAAGCTGCTCGACCGGCGTGTGCCCTTGCCGAAGATCGTTTTTGCCACAGCTTTCGACCAGTACGCGGTCAAGGCGTTTGAAGTAAACGCAGTGGATTATCTGCTCAAGCCGTTCGACAAGAAGCGTGTTGCGCAGTCGGTGGAGCGGGCAAAGATCAAAATCGGTACCAGCGACGGGTCATCGGAAAAGTTCGAAACGCTGGTGCGCATGCTGGAATCGCAGAAGCCGCAAACTTCCAAACTGCTGCTCAAGGCCGCCGGCCGGCTGATTCTGGTGAATCAAAAAGATGTCTGTTTTGCCTCCATCGAAGACGGCGTGATTACCGTTGTGACCTCCGGCCCAGCAGGAATGGAGGGCCAATCAAATTGCCGCACGTTGGAAGAACTGCTGGAGAGCCTCGACCCCAATCTTTTCTGGCGGGCGCACCGCTCTTATGTGGTGAACAAGAACCGCATTAAAGAAGTGGTTCCGTGGTTCAAGAGTTCTTACCAGCTGCGCATGGATGACAAGAGCCAAACGGAAATCCCGGTGAGCCGCGCTCAAACTAAAACCTTGCGCGAGCTGTTCGGGCTGTAAACCGAGTAACCATCTCGCCGCGGTACCGCCGATGATCCTGGTTATCACTTCCGAGTGGCGCACCAGCCTGCATTTGACGGAGACAATCGCTTCTTCGCCTCTACGATCAGATACGCCGAGCGCAATTGGCGCCGCTGTCCGTTTGCTCCTTTGGCGCAGATGCCGCCGCTGCCCTCAAGGCTATCAGCAGAACCATTAAGACCCGTCATCTGTCAGAACTCGGGCCTGCTCGCCCTCTGGCTTAACTTCAGCGCCACGCTCCAAGGGCTTTCGAGGCGAGGTAACATATCAAGAAGATTGTGGGAGCCGTAGCAGATGGAACGATGTCAGCAGTGTGGCTCGGAGTTAGAGCGGGCAGCGCCGTTTTGCTCGCAGTGCGGAAGTCCGTTGCGAAAGGGTTCCGCAGGGTCGTCCGGTACTGATGCTGCGACCACGGCCGCACTCGCCTCAGCGGACGCACCCACATATTCGTCGCTAAGCAAACCTTCTTCCTCGCAGCTGGTATCGCATCCGTCCCGCGACGAAGGTCGCTTTGCGCCGGGCATGCTGATTGCGGAGCGCTACCGCATCATTTCACTGCTCGGAAGCGGCGGCATGGGCGAGGTGTTTCGCGCCGACGATCGCACGCTGGGTCAACCAGTGGCGCTCAAGTTCCTGCCCGAGTCGATGATCGATAAGTCTATGCTGGAACGCTTCCGCAACGAGGTCCGCATCGCACGCCGCATTTCGCATCCTAACGTTTGCCGCGTTTATGACATCGGCGAGATCGACAACCAGACTTTCCTGTCGATGGAGTACGTGGACGGCGAAGACCTCTCATCGCTGCTGCGGCGTATTGGCCGGCTCCCCCGCGATAAAGCTCTAGAGATCGCACGCAAGATCTGTGCTGGGCTGGCGGCGGCGCACGACAAGGGCGTCTTGCACCGGGATCTGAAGCCCTCGAACATCATGCTCGATGGGCGAGGTGAAGTGCTCATCATGGACTTCGGCCTGGCCGGCCTAGCCCATGAGATTGAGGACGTGCGCAGCGGGACGCCGGCCTACATGGCACCGGAGCAGCTTGCGGGCAAGGAGGTCACGGCTCGCAGCGATATTTATGCACTCGGACTGGTGCTCTACGAGCTGTTTACCGGCAGGCCAGCATTTGAGGGAAAGACGCACGACGAGATTATGCGTGTTCGCTACGAGAGCGCGCCGCGTCGCCCTTCCACGCTGGTTCATGATCTCGATCCGGCCGTGGAAATGGTCATCATGCGCTGCCTGGAGGAGAAACCTGAAGATCGTCCGTCATCGGCGTTGATTATTTCTGCCGCGCTGCCCGGAGGTGAGTACTTGATTGCTCTCTACCGGCCCGACAACTACGACCCGTCCGTCGAAACCGAAGCGATGGATCGCGAGATCGACGTGCTCAACGACGAGATGGTGACTGCCGGGGTCAGGATATTTGTCGGCGGCCTTTCCTCGCCCAGTAATGCGAAGTCGCTGCGCGCTCAGTCCAATGGAAAACTGCTCGTCACTAACGGGCCGTACACGGAGAGCCAGGAACACGTACTCGGTTTTTGGGTGCTGAAAGCCGCTGATATGAACGAGGCACTTGCCTGGGCGCGCAAGGCTGCCATCGCTTGCAGGGCGTCCGTCGAGGTGCGACCGTTTGCCTATTCGAAGTAAGCGACAGAACGGTCTGGCCGCTAACGGGGACGGAAACATGCGCAACAGGAGAAACGCGGCCCAATGGAGAGAATAGAGAATAAGGAAAACCTTAGCAACGGCAAGAGTGTCGCTCGATGGCGTCATGGCAGGGCCCGGCGGACACAAGTGATGGGTTCGATCTCGGCGGATGGATCACGGAAGTCCACCGGATGCGAGCGGCAGACTGACTTTAAGTCGCCGGCGAGTGACGTGCAAGCCAGAATTACATCCGGTCGCAGCGGAGTTGTTTGACAGGTTCCAATCTGTTCCCTCCTTTTCCTGCGCGATTGGACAGCTGAGCACCACTGGCCTTCGTCACCTTAGTCACTTGTCAAGAGCCTGGCGCCAAGGCAATCTTAAGCACATGACTCGCACACGCCTTTTTGGCGCCCTCGTCTTTATACCCTTACTTCTAACGCCTAGCTTTGCGCATCACCTCGCCGTGGTGGTGAACAAAAATAATCCTATGGGGGAGGTTTCCTCGGCGCACCTCGCGAAGATTTTCCAGTCGGAAATCAAGAAGTGGCCGGACGGCAAAGACGTCGTGGTGGTGCTTCACCGCTCGTCGAACGGGGAGAAGGTCACCCTGGAGCGGCTGAACAGAATGTCAGCCACGCAGATCGAGACGCTGATCACCACGCATGTAGGCTCGATTGTTCTGGTGGATTCCGACTCCGACGTGTTGAACACAGTCGAGACAAATCCCGGCGCCATTGGGCTGGTCGAAGTTCATTCCATTGACGATCACGTGAAGGTGATCAAAGTAGATGGCAAGCTGCCGCTGGAAGACGGTTATCTGCCGCACTGATCCGGATTACCTGATCTGCAGCTTCGAAAGGTGAAAGTACCGCTGCGCCTTCTTTACGTCCCTGCCAATCTGCTCGCGGAGCGCTTCGACTGAGGGGAATTTGATTTCGCACCTCAGCCTCTGCAAAAAGTGAATTTCGACTTCGGTTTCTGGAGCCAGCAGGATGGGGTGGAAATTCAAAAGATGCGTCTCGATGGCGAAAGAATCGACTCCGAAAGTGGGACGACTGCCAACGTTGGTGACAGAATCGAAGCACTCCTGGCCGACGCGCGTGCGCGTGATGTAAACCCCATCTTTGGGAACCATTTCATCGTAGCGGCTGAGATTGATTGTGGGCACGGTGTATTTCGAGCCATAGCCGCGCCCGCGGCCGGGAGCGGAAAGAATACTGAAGGCCCGCGCCAAAAGATGACGTGCCCGGCTGACCAGGCCTTCCGCGACCAACCTGCGAATCTGGCTGCTCGAGACTGATTCGCCACGCAGGCGCAGTTCAGGATAAATCCGCACCTCGAATCCCATTTCGCGCCCGAATTCCTTGAGCATGTCCACATTGCCGGACGCTTTGTGCCCAAAGTGAAAGTTGAATCCTTCGTGCACCTCGCGCACGCGCAGGCGTTTTTTCAGGATACTTTCAACGAACTGGCGCGGCA
>Ga0335079_10007354_pt1 | contig 12557 bp, 11 predicted proteins | sample Lox_Sample_33_FD_206719 | JGI IMG/M metagenome (GOLD analysis project Ga0335079, IMG submission 206719) | Soil microbial communities from Loxahatchee National Wildlife Refuge, Florida, United States - Lox_Sample_3.3 | ecosystem: Environmental > Terrestrial > Soil > Wetlands | place: USA... | reverse complement strand
TCTGAGGAACCTGAACTCCCCGGCCAGCGCCACCAGGGGAATCATGATCTTGATCCCCGCCCTCTCCTTCCTCTCCCGATCCAGCTCGATCGCTGCCTGGAGGATTGCCTTGGTCTGCATTTCATATATCTCTGGGTAGGTAACTGCGAGTCTGCACCCTCTGTGCCCTATCATTGGGTTGTGCTCGACCAGCTGCCTGACCCTGGCGAGCATCGTCTCGAGCCCCTGCAGCTCGTCTGCGGAGGCGCCGTTCCTGCGTTCAGTCTCGACTTCGAGGATGAGGTCCTCGAGGGGCGGGAGAAACTCGTGCAGAGGGAGGTCGAGGAGCCTGACGACCGCGGGCTTCCCTCCCATGGCGGCGAATATCCCCTTGAAGTCGGAGAGCTGGAATGGGAAGAGCCTGTAGAGGTGCCTGATCCGAGATTCGGCGTCCCTGCTCATTATCATGTCCCTGACTATCGGAAGCCTGTTGGGGGCGTTGAACATCCTCTCGGTCCGACAGAGCCCGATTCCCTCAGCGCCGAACTCCCTCGCCTTCAGCGCGGCCTCGGGGGTGTCTGCGTTGGCCCAAACACCGAGCCTTCTCATCCCGTCCGCGGTCTTCAGGATTCGAATCAGATCCGCCGACGGCTCGGGGTCCACCATCCGCACCTCGCCTTTGTAGACGTTCCCTGTGGTGCCGTCGATGGTGATCGTGTCTCCCTTCCCGACCTTCTCCCCAGACCTTGTCACGAAGTAGCTCCCGTCCTCGGCGAACTCAATCTCGCCGCACCCGACGACCGCGGGCTTCCCCATTCCGCGGGCCACGACGGCCGCGTGCGAGGTCATCCCACCCCTCAGCGTCAGCACCCCCTGCGACGGAATCATTCCCTTGATGTCTTCGGGGGTCGTCTCCACCCTCACCAGGATCACCTTCTTGCCCACGCCGACCTTCGCCGCCTCCTCGGTGTCGAAGACTACCTCCCCTGACGCTGCCCCGGGAGAGGCGTCAAGGCCCTTTGCGATGGGCTTGTCAGCCGAGGTGGGGTCGAGCCTCCTGTGCAGCAGCGACTCGAGCATGTCCGGCTCGATTCTCGTTACAGACTCTTCGGGGGTGATGAGCCCCTCTGCCGCCATATCGACTGCAATCTTCACGGCCGCCTGAGCCGTCCGTTTCCCGTTTCTTGTCTGCAGAGTGTAGAGCTTCCCGTCCTCAACTGTGAACTCGAAGTCCTGCATGTCCTTGAAGTGGCCCTCCAGCTTCTTGGCCACTCGCCCGAGTTGAGCGAGAACCATAGGGTCCATCTTGTCCAGCCCCATGGGGGTGCGTACCCCCGCCACCACGTCTTCGCCCTGGGCGTTCGGGAGATACTCCCCGAACAGCTTGTTCTCTCCTGTTGAAGGGTTGCGGGTGAACCCCACCCCAGACCCGGAACTCCCTCCTGAGTTTCCGAAGACCATGGCCTGGACGTTGACCGCCGTCCCCAACTCCTCGCTGATGTGGTAGAACTTCCTGTATTCCTTTGCCCTGGCGTTGTTCCATGACCGCAGCACCGCCTCGATGGCCATCTGCAGCTGGACGTGGGGGTCCTGAGGGAACTCCCTCGCCGTCTCCTTGGCTACAACTCGCTTGAACTCCTCGGCCACCCCCTTGAGCTCCTCTGGAGAGAGGTCGATCTCCATCTTCGCCCCTGCCTTCTTCCGTTTCGCTTCCAGGATCTTCTCGAAGGCTTCCGCATTCGCCCCCATGGCCACCTTGCCGAACATCTGAATGAGCCTCCTGTAGGAATCGTAGGCGAACTTCTCGTTCCCCGTGATCGCCGCCATCCTCTTGGTCGTTCGGTCGTTCAGGCCGAGGTTCAGGATCGTGTCCATCATTCCTGGCATCGAGAAAGGCGCCCCGGACCTGACTGAGAACAGGAGTGGCCTCTCCTCCCCGCCGAACTTCTTTCCTGTCTCCTTCTCGACCTCGGCTAACTTCCGCCTGACCTGGTCGAAGAGCCCGTCGGGGACCTTTCCCCCATTCCCGTAGTATTCCTTACACACCTCGGTTGTTATCACGAAGCCTGGAGGCACGGGGAGCCCTAGCGAGGTCATCTCTACGAGACCATACCCTTTTCCCCCGAGGAGGTACTTGTCCCCGCCCTGGGCTTCCCGGAAAAGCATCACTCTTTCCAACGCGGACCCTTTCATTTCAAGCCGGAATTGGGATGGATATATTTGTGAGGGCTGACGAACCTCAATGCGCCGCCCCTGCCCATTGGCAATCGGCAACGTCATTTATCCTCGCGGTTCGCAATGAAGTTGCCACCTTCGTGAACACCCCTACTTTCTAGACTTTCCTGGGAACCTTATCCAGAGCCTGCTCGTCTAACCTGTAAACGTACCAGTCAGACATGCGCCTCGCGCCGAGCTTTTCGTAGAAATTCAACGCCTTCTCGTTCCACGTCAAAACCGCCCATTCCATGCGCCCGCACCCCTCCGAAATGGCTATGTCAACACACTTCCTGAAGAGGGCGTACCCGATGCCCCGCTTCCTATACTCATCCAGGACGAAAAGGTCTTCGAGGTAAAGAGTAGGCTTGGCGACGAAGGACGAATAGTTGTAGAAGTAGAGCGCATACCCAACGAGCCTGCTGCGATCTGAAGCAACGATCAGGTTGACCCGTTTCTTCCTGAAAATGTCGCCGACCAGTCTCCTCGTCCCCTCGGCTGACGGAGGATCCAGCTGCTCGAACCTAGCCAGTGCGCGAACCAGGCTGATGAACTGTTTCGCATCTCTTCTCCGTCCTCCCCTGATCTGGATGCCCACGGGGCACCTTCAGGGAGGTGCGGGGGATAAACCGATGGGTGGTTGGATAGAGGGGAAGAGCCCGGAGCTCAGTGCTGCTCCAGGTCTCTCTTCATCTGGTCGTACTGCTCCTTCGTGATTTCGCCGCGAGCATACCTCTGACGCACTACCTCGTTCGCATCCCCGTAGCCGTACCAGTATCTCCTCCTCCCCCATCTCATTGGCCAGAAGACTAGCCGGCTGACCAAGAAGAGGACGATGAGCAGGAATACCAGACCGAAGGGGAAGAAGAAAAACCAGCCTAGGAACGGGTAGCCGTAGTAGTTTCCTGGCGGAAGGCTGGGATAGCCGTGGATTGCAATCATTGCAAAGAAAGCGATGACCGCCACGAGAACCACCGCGAGGATGGCCCAGGCGAACGGGTTGCCTCTGTGAGGGCGCTGCTCGCTGTATGTTGTCTGCGTTGTTTTCGCCTCAATGGGAGGAGGCCTGCCGGGTGGATTTAAGAGTATCGGAAAACCGATACGACCTCAGCTACGGCCTCAAGCGTAAATATCGATAATCCGAGTCGTATGCCCGTGTGGCCATTCAGGTTCACGATGCATCGGAAGCGTGGTCTGCGCATGATGGTCGTCTCTTTGCTTTCGTCTTCACCGAAGAACGGGGTAGAAATCATGGATGGGATCGAGGCGATGACGAGGGGATGGTGGCGGCCTTCCCCTGGTTCGGTCTATCCTCTGCTCGAGATGATGGAGGGAGAAGGTACTGTTCACAGGCGAAATGACGGACGTTATGAGTTGACCCCCAAGGCGAATGCGGAGCTGGAAGTCTCTTTCGGAACCATCACCCGCACCCCAAGGACAGGGGCAGACGCGATCGAGGAGATCCAGAGCTTGGTTTCTTTCGTCGAGGACCTCGCGAAAACCAAGCAGAACGAGATGCAGGGGCAGAAAGAGAAGTTGCGGGATCTTGCAAAGCGCTTGGGGGAGTTGGCGGGCGAGGCTGGACGGTAAGTGAGATTGGTCGAACGCCAGCCGAGGCAGTGACCGGGGGTGGCCCCTGGAGCTTTCCTCCAGGAGTGCCAGGGGATGAAAGGACAGGGTAATCCCCTGGCTCCTGTCACTTAGGGGAAAGGGGTATAGCCCGTATCTCTGAGTTGCTGCACAGATGGGCATCAGGGAGTGGATAATCCCCCAGGACAAGGCGTTCTACGACCTTCTCGACAAGGAGTCGTTTTGTATTCTCGAAGGCGCGGTCGAGCTCCAGGATGCGGTCAAGAACTTTGATCGGATGGAAGAAAGGAGGAAGACCTTCAAGGACCTCGAGCACCAATGCGATGAGGTCGTCCACGACATCTATGACAAGGTGAACAGGAGCTTCATCACCCCCATCGATCAGGAAGACCTAACGAAGCTCGCATCAGGGTACGACGACGTCCTCGACCTCATGAATGCAGCCGTGAACAGGCTGGTCCTCTTCGAGATTAAGGGGCCAACGCCAACAATGCTCCAGTTCACTGGCATCATAAAGGCGTCCGTTGTGCAGCTGCATGCCGCTCTCACCTCCCTTAGGAAGCTGGACAGGAAGACGATTGACGACTCATGTATCGAGGTGGACCGCCTGGAGAACGAAGCGGACGTCCTCTTTAGCGAGTCCATTGCGGCACTGTTCAAGAGCGGGGACGTTGCCGAGATTCTGAGGTTGAAGGAGATCTACGAGGACCTTGAAACCACCACGGACAGGTGCGAGGCTGTCTCGTTCATCATCAGAGACATTCTGATCAAGCACTCCTAGGGTGGTCCCCGTGGACCTCTTCACGGTCTACATCATTGCGATAATCGCCGTAGCCTACAGCTTCGATTTCATCAACGGATTCCACGACGCCGCAAACTCGGTTGCGACCGTGATTTCGACGAAGGTGCTCCCGCCGGTGGCGGCCGTCGGAATGGCGGCGTTCTTCAATTTCGTCGCCTTCGCCATTTTCGGCGTCGCCGTGGCTACCACGGTAGGAAAGGGGATAATCAGCTCCTCGGTAGTGACTCCGGAGCTCGTCCTCGCGGCCCTCCTGGGAGCCATCACCTGGGACCTGGTGACTTGGTACCTCGGCCTTCCCTCGAGCTCTTCTCACGCTCTCATAGGCGGGCTGGTGGGTGCGGCAGTGACGAAGGCCGGCCTAGGCTCCCTCGTCTGGTCGGGGCTCGACAAGACGCTTCTGTTCATGGTCCTGTCTCCGTTAATCGGATTTGCGCTGGCCTTCATCCTGATGACGTTGCTGATACGAGTCTTCTTTTCCGTCTCCATCCACATCGTTAACAGATACTTCCGCAGGCTACAGCTCGTCTCGTCAGCCCTCGTTAGCCTCAGCCATGGAACCAATGACGCCCAGAAGACGATGGGCGTGGTCACCGCGCTCCTGTTCTCCGTAGGCTGGATCCCATCGTTTAGTGTCCCGTTCGTCGTTGCCGTTTTGGCCGCGACATCCATCGCCCTGGGGACCTTCTTCGGGGGGTGGAGAATCGTAAAGACCCTGGGGTTCAGGATGACCAAGCTGGACCCTGTTCACGGCGTCTCCATTGAGACGGCTTCAGCAATCACCATCATCATCTCCTCGCTCATGGGCATCCCAGTGAGCACCACGCACGTTGTGAGCGGCTCGGTGATGGGGTCGGGGGCGACAATGGGCTCTGGTTCAGTAAGGTGGGGAGTCGCTAGGAGGATAATCTGGGCGTGGCTGATAACGATCCCGGCCACCGCGTTCGTCGCCGCCGCAGCCTACGCGTTCATGGCATCTGTCTGAGGCCTTCCTGTTATCGGTTCCTGGGAAGAGCGGGTGCGTCCTGCTTCCCTTTCCCCTCTAGTTCCTTCTCTACCTCTTCGAGTTTCTCCTCGCCAGCCTTCAGCACCCTGCCGAGGAACGGTCCGAAAAGGAAGAGGAGGGCGGTGATCACGGTCCCCACCGAGACGAACGCGAGCAGGGACGAGAAGACCTTCCCCAGGGGGCTCGCGGGCTGGAGGTTGCTCGGAGGCCCCTGCCCTGTCGCAATGAAGCTCGTGAAGTAGAAGGAGTCGAGATAGCTCCAACCCTCGATGAAGTGCATTGCCAGAGTTCCGATCAGCACGACGGCCGCAATCAGGACGAAGGAGTAGCCCGCTCGGACCCAGAAGGACTTGGGGACGATCGAACCCCTCCTCTTCTGTCCTTCAGTGTTCGCCTCAGCCGTGTTCTTCCCCGTGGTTCCTCTCCCTTCCGGGGAACGTTTTAAACAACACAGCGGCGTCCTCCGCATCCGGGCCCGGAGTTCGGGAAGCAAATGGACAGCGACCTACAGAACGGCTTGAAGCAGGCAATGAGGGCGTATCCTCAGGGAGTCACCGTGGTGACCGCCAACGGGCCGTCAGGGCCCACTGGTCTGACCGTCAGCTCCTTCACGAGCGTGTCTGTCGACCCCCCACTCGTACTGATATCAATAGCTAGGGGCTCCGCGATTCACGACCTCTTCCTCGAGGCGAAGGCCTACGCCATCAATTTCCTGGCGGATGACCAGAAGTCTGTCTCAGACAGGTTCGCGGGAAGGATCAACGTCAAGGACAGGTTTGAAGGGATCAGATACGACATGGGCGTCACAGGCTCTCCGATCATCGAAGGGGTCCGTGCGGCCATCGAGTGCAATGCGTGGCAGGTCTACGAGGGAGGTGATCATTCCATCCTTGTAGGGAAGGTCGTGTCAGCAAACACTTTCAACTCGAAGCGGCCTCTCCTGTATTATCTGCAGCAGTATACGACGACGGAACTGACTGAGTATCCTGCGCCACCTTCGGACATAGTCAGGTAGCCCTCAGTGGGGAATCGGTCATGGCGTATGATGGAATTCGACAACGCGTAGCAAGGCAGCAAACCACGTGCTTGGCTACTTCGATGCGGTGCGCCTGATTTTGACTCCTCGGCGGCTGAGCTCGGAGAGCAACTTCTCGACCTTCCTGCCCCGGATTGCGACTTCGGGGGGAACCGTTCCCTTTCCCGTAACTTCCCCCGATCCGAGCATCTGAGTGACTATGGACGCGGTGTAGGCTGTTGTCTTCCCCATGGAGCTGATGCCGTTCTTCTCGTCGTATCTGTCTATCATGTCATAGACTACGTTCCCCTTCAAACCCTTCGCGATGACCCTCATCACCGTGATGTCCCTGGGGTCCCCTTCCGCGAGCTTCTTTTCCAGAACCGTCCACGATACCGCTAGGGGCGCCACATCGACTCCCCCTGCCCTGACCTTCTCCCTGGAGAAGAACCCCGAGTCCTGCAGCACTCTCATCTTCTCGGCATGTCCCGGCCACCTAAGGGTGATTTCGTCGAGCGTCTTCATCCCCTTCATGGTGTACACGAGGCTGGCAAGGCCGTCGGTACAGAACCCTTCAAGCCTCCCGATGGGTGCGGGGAATTCGTAGGTCTCTACAGTCGAGAACGGGCGCACCTTCAGCAGCTTTCCGTTCCTGAACACCCGGGCGTCGTCGATGTACTCCCTGAGCAGCCCTACTATGGAGAAGACGAGGCGGTAGTCGAACGGAGGGAGCGGCTTCTGCGGCAGGCCGCCTACCAGGATGTGGCCTTCGTCCCCTCGACCGACCTGCTGCAGCCCGTGTGCGAGTAGCACGCCCCCGAGGCCTGGTGCCACCCCACAGCCGGGGATGAGCACTGCCCCCGTCTTTCTGGCCTGCCCGTCAAGGGCCATCTGCTCGTCCTCGAACGCTATGTTCACCATCTTTGCCCCGGCCTCCGTCGCGGCGACGTCTGAGGGATGGACTACCCCGTGAGGGAGTGCCGACGCTGCGACGTCGAACCTCTTCAGGAATGGCACGACCTTCTTCGTGTTCTTGATGTCGAGCAGCTCTGTCGAGAGTCTTCTGCCTTGGGCGAGCCTCTTCACCCTCTTCAGCCTCTCGGCATCTATGTCCGCGACGACCACCGAGTCGACGCCCTCAGACCTGGCGAGGTCCCAGGCGATGACCGACCCCATTAGACCGGAACCGAGGACAGCAGCTCTCATGGGGCCAGGCCCCCAACAGCCGGCTTAAGAGCTGGACGTCTACACATCTTAAGTAGGGAAGCGGGCCGGCATCGACTGTGAGCTTACGGGAGTCACTGAACCACCCGATCTCAGAATACACGTCCACCTCCTTCGCCCGGGTGGCGGCCACGGACTCGGTGGCCGAGGCCGCAAGGACGATGCAGAAGGCTGGCACCACCGAGGCCGTAGTCGTCAGCGGATCCGTTCCCCAGGGCATAGTCACGGAGCGAGACATCCTCTACAAAGTCGTGGCCGCTGGCTCGAGCCCATCGATCGTCAGGGTTAGGGACATTATGAGCTCCCCCGTGCAGACCATCGACGAGGCTTCGAGTGTCGGCGACGCAATCACCAAGATGTCAAAGCTTGGAATCCGAAGGCTGGCGGTCACCAGGGACGGCAAGCTGGTCGGCATCATCACCCAGAGGGCTATGATGACGGGGAGGGTAGAACAGAACGTCCCGCTCCCCGAGCTGGTCCAACCGAAGGGATTCGCCTGCCCTTATTGCAACACGGTCCTGGAGTCTAGGGAAGGGCTCTCGAGGCACATCGACAGGGTCCACATGGGTGGGTTGGGCCTGCTCCAGGGTGACGTCTCGAAGTGGTAGACTAGGAAACGCAGTAGAGCTCCATAGCCTCAGCGATCCAGAGCATTCCCCTGCGCATGTTCTCCAACTTCAGGTTCTCATTCGGAGCGTGGATCGCCCCGTCCATGGCGGAGACCCCGATGTCGACCGACGGCATGCCGTACTTCCTCGTGAAGAGGTACAGAGGACCGGTCCCGGGAGATCCAAGCTCCACTATGGGCTTTCTTCCATAGACCTTCTCAGCTGCCTTGATGGCCGCCTGGGCGAAGGGATGCCTGTACGGCGTCCTCGCGGCCGGTTCCATGCTCTCCAGCTGTATTTCCACGTCCCCGAAGCCCTTGGCGTCGAGGAACCTCCTTAGCTTGCTCAGTAGGTCCTGGGGATCCTGTTCGGGAACCAGCCGGAAGTCTAGTTTCGCGTGGATCTCCTTTGGGAGTACAGTCTTGGATCCCGGCCCCGAGTAACCGGACCAGATTCCGGCGATGTTGCCCGTGGGGCGCTGCAGAAGCGCTTTCTTTGCCTGCTCGTCCCCCATTCCTCCAAGGAGGTTGTCGGCGCCGTAGTTCTTCCTGAAGGAGGCGCCGTCAAAGGGCTGCCGCTGCAGAACGCTGAGTTCGTCCTCGGTCAGACTGGTCACCCCGTCGTACCATCCTGGCACCCTGATCATCTCGTTTTCATCCTTCAGCATATTGAGTAGCCTCACCATCCTCCACGGCGCACTCGGGAGGATTGCGGCGTAGCTGCTGTGCGCGTCCTGGGAAAGCGACTTCAGCACGAGTTCCACGTAGATCATTCCCTTCACCCCAAGAGACACCATTGGGGTCCCACTGGCGTCCACCGTGCCGTACTCCCAGAACACTGCATCTGAATTGAAGAGGTCGCTATACCTCGACACGTATTCCCCGAGGTGGACGCTCCCTGTTTCCTCTTCGCCTTCGAAGCAGAACTTCACGTTGCACGGCGGTTCTCCTGCAGTCCTGATGTACGACTCTACTATCTTCAACCTCGAGACGAGCTCCCCTTTGTCGTCCGAGACTCCCCTCCCGTAAAGGACGCCGTCGCGGATTTCAGGCTCGAACGGTGGCGACTTCCACAACTCCAGCGGCTCCTCTGGCTGGACGTCGTAGTGGTTGTAGAACATTACAGTCTTCGAGGATTTGCCTGAACTGATTTCCCCGTAGACAAGCGGGGCGACCCCCTCTATCCGCAGGACCTTGGTGGTGACTCCTGTCTCCTTCAGCATCTCCTCCACCAGGGAGGCGCACTCCTCGATTCCTTCCTTACGGGCAGACACGCTCGGCTGGGACGCGAGCCTGATCACGTCCCTGGCGAAGTCGTCGACGTGCTCCCCTACGTACTTCTCGAACTTCGGGTCGACCATGGGGAATGCCGCAGGGGCGGGTGTTACGAGAAATAAAAGTTAGAGGACGCCCACTGGCTAGCGCGGCCTGTACCGCATCAGGAGAAGGGAGTTGCTCACAACGGAAACGGAACTCAGCGCCATGGCCGCCCCCGAGAAGAATGGCAGGAACGAGTAGATTCCGACCCCGTAGACGGGGATAAGGGCCCCGGCGGCGATAGGGACTAGTATGACGTTATACCCGAATGCCCAGGCGAGGTTCTGCCTGATCTTCCTCATCGTGGCTCTCCCAATCCTTATGGCGTCGACGGCGTCGGTCAGCCTATCCCTCACAAGGATCATCCCTCCCGTCTCCTTAGCCACGTCGGTCCCGCTCCCGATGGCCAACCCGAGGTCCGCCTTTGCCAAGGCGGGGGCGTCGTTTACCCCATCCCCGACCATCGCCACCACCCTCCCCTCGCCCTTCAGCCTCTCGAGTTCCTTCTCCTTGTCCTCGGGCATGAGTCCAGCCCTGAACTCCAACCCGACCTTTTCGGCCACTGCCTTCGCAGTTGATTCGTTGTCTCCCGTGAGCATCACTACCGCTAGTCCCATGGATTTCATCTCTCTCACCGCTTCCGCCGCTTCGGGCTTGACCGCGTCTCCGACAGCGATGGCGCCATAATCGCCTCCAGAGGTGACGAACACCACGCCGTTTCCATCAGCCTGGAGTCTCTTCACCTCGGGCTCGAGTCCCCACGTCTCGGGGACGCCTGCGAACTCCCTCCTCCCTACCCTGACGATCTTCCCGCCGACGGTGCCTTGCACCCCCACTCCTGGAATGGCGAGGAAGTCGGTGACTTCCGTGAGCTTCAGACCCCTTGCCAGGGCTGTGTTCACAACCGCCCGGCCCAGGGGGTGCTCTGACGCCCGCTCCACCGACCCAGCCATCAGGAGAGTCTGGTCCTTGTTTTCTCCGATTATCTCGGTGACAGACTGCTTCCCTTCCGTTATGGTCCCGGTCTTGTCGAGGACTACCGTATCCACGTGGGCAGCGGCCTCAACCGCCTCGCCTCCCTTCACCAGGATGCCCCTCTTCGCAGCATTCCCGGTCCCGACCAGAAGGGCCGCGGGGGTGGCGATGCCGAGTGAGCATGGACAGGCAATAATGACCACCGATACGAAAATCAACACGGACGTGGATACCGAGACGCCTCCCAGGAGCCTCCAACCGAGCGCTGCGCCGATGGCTATGATGATAATGGTCGGGACGAAGAACTCTGCGACTCTGTCTGCAAGCCTCTGAATCGGCGCCTTGCCAGCCCTGGCCTCCTCGACCAGCATCACGATCTGCCCCAGGACTGTGTCCTGGCCCACAGCGGTGCACTTCACTACCAGCCTCCCCCCCGCGTTGAAGGAGCCTCCGATTACTTGGCTTCCGATTTCCTTCCTGACCGGGAGGCTCTCTCCCGTCAGAAGAGACTCGTCGGCCTCTGACGCCCCGCTTTCAACGGTGCCATCCGCGGGTATCCGCTCGCCTGGCTTGACCTCCAGTACGTCCCCAATGCCCAGCTCTTCCACGGGGACGTCGATCACCTGGCCGCCTTGTACCAAGTGGGCGACTCTCGGTCTTAGCTCCAGTAGCTTTCTCACAGAGTCGGACGCTCTTTCCTTCGTTAGGTGCTCAAGCAACCGTCCCGACAGGACAAGGGTGATGATTACAGCGGCAGCGTCGTAGTACACCCCCTGCACTCCAAAGAAGGAGGGCGCCAGGGTGGATATCACGCTGTATCCGAAGGCCGCGGTGGTCCCCACAGCGACAAGAACATCCATGTTCGTCGCGCGCGCTCTGAGCGAGTGGTAGGCTCCGCGGTAGAACCTCGACCCGACGTAGAACTGGACCGGGACCGCAAGCAGAAGCAGAACGTAGTTGTTTGTCTGAGAAGAAAGAAGCGGAACGTAGGTCAGCACCAGGATGGGCGCCGTCAGTATCGCTCCGATAGTGACCGCTCCCTTCAGCCGGGAGAGCTCTCTCTGGGGCATGGTGAACTCCATCCTACAGGCATCGCAGCAGAAGTAGAACGTGGTGCCTCTAACAGTCGCCTTGATTGCCTCCGGTCCTTCGGCTACACTCATTCCGCAGACCGGGTCCTTGGCCAATTGCTGGTCATGGACGATGCCAGTCGGCGCGATGTTAAACAGTTCCCTTTACGAACGTAAAGTCTTGCGGTTTTCCTTGCTGCGACCGGCTTCGATTTCGCTCCTGTGCTCTGCGAGGTACGATCTCCGACACGTATTGCAGCAGAAGTAGTGGCGAGTCAGACCTACCCTGATGTTGAATGGTCTCTCCGACTTGACCTCCTGACCGCAGTAGTCGCACTTGAGAGGCAAGAGGAGGGAATCGGGTATCGTCACGGTCCTCTCGTCTTTCACTGCCCTCTCAACCACCTCTGTCGTCACGACCTCCCACCCTCTCCCCACGAGCCTCCTGCCGACGAATTCCTCAACCCCTTCGAGATCCATGGTATTCAACCTCACGAGTAGGTTCCCTCCTCCCACGGTCAGGAAGACTCCGTCGACTTCAGGGCGCCGCGCCAGAGTCTTGGCCGCTGTCTCGACCTCTCTCGCCGGAACCTTCAGGGTAATGAGTGACTGGACGCCCTTGGCCACTCCTGGGTCCAGCACCGGGATGAATCCCCTTATCAGGCCACCCTTCTCCATACGCGCAAGGCGAGCCGAGACCGTGGGGGTCGTAACGGAAGTTCGCGCCGCAACTTCGCGCAGGGATGCCCTCCCATCCTTGA
>Ga0335079_10007351_pt1 | contig 12559 bp, 19 predicted proteins | sample Lox_Sample_33_FD_206719 | JGI IMG/M metagenome (GOLD analysis project Ga0335079, IMG submission 206719) | Soil microbial communities from Loxahatchee National Wildlife Refuge, Florida, United States - Lox_Sample_3.3 | ecosystem: Environmental > Terrestrial > Soil > Wetlands | place: USA... | reverse complement strand
CTGGCAAGTCCAGTCGGCACCCTCACCACGAAGCCCAAGTCAACAACAGCACCTTCTTCCCACGAAAATCCGAGAGTGCGTGCATCTTCCCGCCGACATCCGGCAGGCTGAAATCCGGCGCCTTTAACGACGCCAGGCTCTGGCTCTGATCCGCGCGCAATCCGAAATCCCAGGTCGCCAACGCCTCATCGTGCGCAACCGGCTGATGCACCAGCTTCGCGAACGCCACCAAATTAAACCAGGTTTTTCCTGGACGCTTCTGAACGAACTCTTCTCTCCTCGCTTTCGGCAATGGAAAGCACAGGTCTCCCCTGCACGCTCCCTGCGGCTTCAGTTCAAAGCCGGTGGCCCGCTTTAGGTCTTCCGTCGTAATCCAAAGCTGCCCTGCCTCTTCCTTCTCGGCGCTAATCTCGCTCGCTCGGTCGTCGTAAATAATCGTGACCCGCTTTTCCGCGCCCCACGCCGAAACACACCCCAACACAAGAAACCCGAACAAGGCACCTGCCGAAGCTTTCCACTTCACATCCACCTCCTCTACTTCTCACCACTCCCTGAGACACCAAGTCGTCCCAAATTATTCCCGATTCAGCCAGCTCGCAATTACTTTCCTCGAGGGCCAATCGCCTGACCACAGAGCGCCCCGGGCGTTGGCCCGCATGGTGCTGGTGCTCCGCGGCCCAGCTCTGTCATTCCGCGGTCGAAAAACATAGACTCTCAACTAGTGATGAAAGCCCGAGTTTTTGCAGCTGGGATCATATTCAGTTTTCCATTCTGGTCGGCTGCTGGTGCGAGCAATTTCACCGCGCACCAAGAACTCATAACGAAAATCGGCGCGACCAATGAGAAGGTCGAGCTCTATTGGACCGCCCCCTCAAATGTACAGGCGAACAAAAGGTATCCGGCAATCATCTACGTTCATGGCGTTCAGGGTGATAGCCGTCCAGGTGCAATCAACATGGTCGATGGTGGTCTCTTAGAAATGACCGCGGACTTGGGTTTCTTTGCTGTCGCCACCTCCATGCCCGGGTACGGACACTCTTCGGGAAAAGCAGATTTTTGCGGACGGGATTCGCAAGTCGCGTTGCAATCGGTTGTACGCTACCTGCGGAAAAAGCCCGACGTCGACCCCAGGAATATTGCTGTCTCCGGGATCAGTTGCGGCGCTATCACGGCCGCGATGATTGCTGACAAGGAATCCTTGGCCGCGATGATTTTAATTTCTGGTGTCTACGAATTTAAAGATATGTACCTGAAATGGCACACCCCGGAATGGAAATTAGAGCCCAGCGTGATCAAGTATATTGACGAGAGTGTTGCGCAGGATGGGGGTATCGATACGGCCTCGAAATATCGTTCAGCGCTGAAGAATGCCAAAGGACTTAAATCGCCACTGTTGGTTATTGCGGGCGCAAAAGACCCGATCGTCGATCACCACCAGAGCGTAGCTTTCGCTAAGGCCATCGAAAAAGACGGCTACTCAAATGAATTTGTGTTGAATGCCAGTGGCGGACACATGATTTCCTACGAGGACTGGTCGAAATACGCGACTGATTTTTTGAAGAAGCACTTGCAATAAAAAATCCTACGAGCCTTACCAGAACCTGCTCAGGATACTGACTCACTTCTTCAGATCCTATTTGCGTTTCTCAAGAGGCAGTCACACGACCACTAACGTCCGCCCGCTGGCAGAACCGCCCGAAAGCAATAGGCGTCGCCAGCCGCCGAGAAGGATCTGCTCGGAAAGCCGGTTAATCGGGACATTCCTAACCGTTGCCAGAAATCTCTGACTGTTATGCGGACAGGCTCTAAGCGCTTTGTAGCTCGACCATTCGTTTGTCGCCCGGAAAATACTCATATCCTTCCTTACATCTCCAACAGGCGATCCGGATAGATTGATCTCTGCTCGACGGATTACTCATGTCCGTTGCTGCGCCGACGGCGCTGTCGTTGAGTTTAAGCCAGGCGTTGCAACCTGGTGTCTTGCACTTGAACGCGATCACTGTAGCCACTGTCCGACTCCATTCCTCGACTTAGAGTCACTTCGGGCTGAGTAATGAGATTTGATGCTAAAAATCACTGCGCGGGTTCGCGGAGTTCTTTCTGGCCATCCAACGCCTGTCCACGCTCAATTGACAACCGCGCACGATAGTCCAGACGAAGGACCTTGTACCTCGAAGGACCTTTCCGGTAAGCCGTTAATCGGGACTGACAAGTTAGGGCAGTATGGGTAGGTCGTGTGGCACCTAAAGTGGGGCCTCGTGAAGATTTGTTTTGGCAGATATTCTTTGATACTTATCCGCCCTATGACGGCGTGGGGCGCGCCATCATTCAAGCGGCTCCAGCATGCGTGCTGGACCGATTGGCGAACGCTTTTCTGATCATTCTCCAAGTAAGACGTTCGATGGCGATCACCAGGGCCAGAAGGAGCACCCCCGCGAATACGAACCACCACTTCAGGTGGGCAAACACTCCGAGGTAGGCTCCGGTTTCACCCCAGCTGGACCACTCCTCCAAGATTCGCCCGTCCACGATCCGCCAAATGGTCATGCCGCGAACCTCCACCGGTGTTCCGGTGGGAGGAAGACTTTCATAACCCCAGCCGGTATGGGTTCCTTGAAATGTCCACAGCACAGCCACCTTGTCCCCTTCCGCGATCATCTGCTGGACGCTCATTCGTAGGTCTGGAAATGCCTTCTTTTCAGCATGGACCGCGTCTTGGTCTATCTTCAGGTCCACCGTTCTGTGCAGTCCGTGGTTCCGGAAATCCGGCGCGTAGATTTCGTACGCCACTTGGAATTGTCCTCGGTTGAGAATTTCATCAAATACGCGCATCGCCACGGCTTTGTTCTTCTCCTGGATCGAGTCACCGGGAGTTGGCTGCCCTTGAGCGATCAACGAAGGGCCGGCCAGGAAACACAGAGCGGAAAAAAACAGCATGCGCATGGATACCTCCGGCTGATGACCTACATTCACAGAGACGGCCAACGGTCTATCCAAATAACAACGAACTTGTCCGGTAAGCCGGTTTACCAGGAGTTTGCCCACTACTTCCGAGTTGCCGACAAACCGGGAGTTGACCACACCTAGAGGGGTAACCGAGGTGGTGCTGAAGGCTGCAGGCTTTTTTCTTTGAGCGATTCAGCACTAGCTGTCAAATAGTCTAGGCCGGAGACAATACCCATGATGAGTAGAGCTGTACAAACAAAGATGGCCAGCGTCGCTGCAAGGCTCTTCTTCCAGTTCGCCCGATAAATTGTCCTAAAAGCGTTGAAGAGTGTCACGCCTGAAAGGAAAAGAGCGAGTAAATACGCAAGAGTAGGAACGGCTTCGGCAAACCTCCCTCCACGAGTTGCGAATGCTTCAGGCAAGCGTTGTATGTACTCCTTGTCAACAGGAGCTACGGATATCGCGAAGTCCGGAACCGCAAGGCAGATAACCAGTACGATAGGCATAGTCGCCAGAGCGACACTAATCGGGTAGCTAAGCGCCAGCATCTCCTCGGTGGGGGTGTGTTTAAGGGATTGGAGGCCAAAACAACGAACCGCAGCCAGTGCCATCGATAGGACGAGCGAGATGCTGATTAGTACCGCGAGCCAGAACTCTAATTCTTGAGTTGTTGGAAAGGCCAACGGTAGGTTGGCCGAATATCGTATTCTGTCGAGCACGCCGGCGGCCAAATACGCTATCGAAAAGCTGATGACAAGGGTGACGCTGACTGGGCAGGTGAGAAACGCTTTCTTTGGACCATACACCCTCTGCGGGAAAAACACCGTATTGAAGAGTGTAGCGGGATAGGCCAGTGTTAAGAACAGAATCGAATCAAAAAGCTCGGATAACTTCTCCATCTTCGAACTCCAACTCAATGCTGTTCTCCCTAAATTGCGAAGTCAATCTTGCAGCGAAGCCTTAGCAAAGGTTCCCCAAGAGAGAACGGAAGTACAACTTTTGAAACGATGTGATTCTGGGCGGTTGACGGGCAACTCGGAAGTAATCCCAAATGCCTGGTTAGGCGGATAACCAGACAAGTTGGTCTAGCACCTCCTCAAGCCACCCTTTCCACCTGCACCGCCGTCCCATAAAGCGGACGGCGTTTGTGCCGCGCGCCCCCGGCTGCCGAATCTGAAGCGGGCGCGAGAGCGGCCTTACTCAAATCCCGCAACCTCCCATTTGTGCAGGGTGTCCAGCACTAACCCCCGGATTTTCCCGGTCACTTTTTTGAAATACTCGTCTGCCTTGGCCTGGGTCCGATCTTTCGGCAAACCCTGGTCCTTCGTGTACTGCAGCATCGTGGAAGGGAACGGTGTCGCCGACCAGCCTCCCGGCGGCGACGGCAACGCTGTCGCCATATCCTTGCCCGTGAACAACTCCCAGTGCACCAGTTTCGGGTTCGCGGCCTGCACCATCGCGGTCTCATCGTTGGTGGCGTGTCCTCCATCTTCGCCAAAAACTTCGTGAGTAATGTCGTTGCACAGAATCCACCAGTTGATCTCCAGCGTGTTCACTTTGTACTGCAGCGAAATCTCATTCGCCAGCTGCTGCAGGATGTCCACCTGCGGTCCATGGCCGTTCAGAATCACGATGTTTTTGAAACCGTCGTTCACCAGCCCCACCAGCACGGCCCGCACATAAATGCGGAATGCATCTTCGGGAATGTGCAGGCTGCCCGGATACGGCGCGAGAATATCCGTCACGCCATACGGAATATGCGGAGCGATCAGCGCATTCACGTCGCTCGCGATGGCATTCGCGATGGACACAGGCACGGTGTTGTCCGCGCCATTGTTGATAAACCCGTGCGCTTCCAAAGTACCCACAGTAAGTATCACCGTCTTGATTTTGGCGGGCACCAGTTGCTGAAACTCTTTCCAGTTCAGGTCATCCATCTGCCGCGAAGACGGCTGTTGCGTCCATGCTGCCGCAGGAAACAGCAAAACGGCACCGAGCACTGCCCACCGCACGTTTAAACGCATAGTTCCTCCCTGGAACTTGCCAAATCGTGTGTCCTATCGGCTCTTTCACGCCTCTCCGTCACGAGCCACACCGCTCGCGCATCCAACGAGACGACAACATACCGATTCGTTGGAGGTTTTTCCATGGACGCTGCGCAAAAATTGCGAACCATTGTTCGCAAGCCGCTGCTTACCGCCACTCTGGATTCCCTCAAAACCACGCAGCGCGTCGAAATCAAGCAGATTGACTTTGTGCCCGGTCAAGCCACGGGCGCTCACAGTCATCCCTGCCCGGTCGTCGGCTACATCGTCAGGGGCTCCGTGCGTTTTCAGGTCGAAGGCGAGCCTCCGAAGCTGCTGCACGCCGGCGATGCCTTCTTCGAACCGCCGCACAAAACCATGCTGCACTTCGACAACGCCTCCGACACCGATCCGATGACCTTCATCGCCTTCTACCTTCTCGATGCCACCGACCACGAACTCATCCACATGCTCGAGTAAGTTCGTTTCCTCAGCCGAGTGTCTGCTCTCCGCCTGAGTTGGCACACTAATCCGGATTCCTCAAATCTCCTGCGCCAAAAGATAGCTGGGATTGTTCGCCAGGCTTCCACTCAGAACCATGGCGTCCAAATCTGCCATGTCCCACCAGGTCCACTCCTGCGGCCGCAACTGCAGCGAAATATCGTCAAATTGCGCAAAGACCTGCCCGACTCGCGGATCGCCAATTGCCTCCTCGCTCAGATAACGCCGGTGAACCCTTTCGTTGATACTCTTCGCCGCCGCGCCCGAAATCACTTCAATGCTTCCCGTAGCGGTCACGCCGCGTTCGCCACCCGCTTTTCGCGATTCCACCATCAACGTCGCCTTCGGGCGCGCCGCGAGGTTGCGCGCTTTCGCCGTTCGCGAGGACGTCGCCACGAAAAAGCAGCTGTCTTCGTACAGATACCAAACCGCTGTAAGGTGCGGCGACCCGTTTTCGTTAAGCGTACCGAGTGAAGCGATTCGTCGCCCCGCGAGCAGCGGCAGAAATTTGGGATCGAGTGTAGTTTTGGCCATATATTTCCTCGTCACGCTACGGTCGCCGCCTACTATACCGGCGCCCGCCAAACGACAATCAACATTAACGCGAGTCCCCACGCAAGACCGCCAGCAAGTCCTTGGGATCCGCGTTGTCGCCGAACGTGCGACTCAGATGCACAAACAAGTCGCGATTCCCCGGACCAAAAACAAAGCTGGCGCCCAGCTGGAAAGGATCTTTACCAAGCCGATGCTGTCGAAACCCGCCGGCCTTCGCGCGTGCGCGGGCTTTGCTGTTCTCGCGGAACAAAAGGTGGAACAAGTTTCCCGATTTCAATTCCGCGGCCCGATACGCGACCCGCTCCGCATCCACGAGGAGAGGGAAGGCGATACCCGTTTCTTCGCGAAACAACTGAGCGTAGCGCAGATCGCCGAGACCAATGGCCGCCAGCGTGGCTCCGGCTTGCTTGAACTCGCTTTCGTGCTCGCGCAACTGCGCGACGTGCTCGCGGCAGAAAATTCATCCGTAGTGTCGAAGAAAAACAATCACCGCCGGACTCTGCTCCCACAACGAGCCGAGGCGCACTTCGCCGCCTGCCGCTTCCGGCAGCACGACATTCGCCAGCCGCGAGCTGATCGTCTCGGTCATTTCCGCAAGTCGCCCTCTACTTCTTTCGTCCGCTTCCGGCCGTCTTTTTCCGCCCAGCAGGCTTCTGCGTTTGCGCCCGCGCAGCCTCACAAAATTCAATATACATGCCCGCAGGAACGCGCCGGACCGCCTCGGCGATCACCTCCAGCGGAAGGTCTTCCACCTTTTTGAATCGGATGCACGCCTTGCCCATGTCCAGTTTCTTTCCGGTCTTCGCCCACGCTTCGCGAAACCAGCGCGCATGCTCGCCTCCCGCGCTGCCGTCTACGCAGCCGCAATACACGGACATCAGATAGAGCGACATGTAATTTTTCTGGGAAGCCAGCGCCGCAAAGGGAAGCGGCTGCTTGGGGTCGCTGTGATAGCCAGCCGGATAGACGCGATGCGGCACGTAGTAGCCGATCACTCCATACTGCATGCCCTCTTCATACTTGGCATCGAGATTCTCGAGAATCACTTTGCGAACCGTGTCAATCGCCGCGCGTCGTTCCGCAGGTAACGAGCTCAGGTAGGCCTCCACGGTTGGAGCTTTGCTTTGCATCCGGCGATTCTACCAGCTTACGGCCTCGCCAATCGCGCAAGCCATGTTCTGCCAGATATCGATCAAAAATCCTTTCGGCCCGCACCTCCATTACACTGGTTCGACTTCACCACAGGAGCGTGCATCCCATGACTGCGGATCGTTTTGTCGGCGCCTGGCGTTTGCTCTCCCTCGAAGCCAGAACTTCCACGGGGGACGTGAGCTATCCCTTTGGCAAGGATCCTTCCGGCTATTTGCTCTACAGCCGTGACGGCTACATGTCCGTTTGCATCATGCAAGGGCGCCGCACGAATTTCGCGTCACTGGACGCACAGAAGGCGTCCTCGCAAGAAAAGTCGACCGCCTTCGATACCTACAGCGGCTACGCCGGCAAATACGAAGTTCGCGGCGAAAGAGTCATTCACCACGTCGAAATCAGCCTGTTCCCGAACTGGCGCGGAACTGATCAGGAACGCTTCTTCGAATTCTGCGCGGATCGCCTCACGCTCACCGCCCCGCCCATGCTGATCGGCGGCGTCGAACAAAAATTGCTGGCCATCTGGCAGCGCGTCGGTTCACAGACTGTCTGACGAGACCGACCCGTCTCTCACTGTGCTCCCTCTCGATTTCTCATCAACCCGCCTTTTCCACCTGCACCGCCGTCCCATACGCCAGCACTTCCGTCACTCCTTGCATCACTTCCGTCGCGTCATAGCGCATTGCGATGATCGCGTTTGCGCCATGCTCGGCGGCATGCTGCAACAACAATTCATAAGCATCCTCCCGCGCTTTCTCGCAGAGGTTCGTCAAAATCGTAATGTTCCCGCCCACAATCGTCTGCAGTGCCGCTCCCAGATTCCCGATCACGCTTCGCGATCGCACGATAATTCCGCGCACAATCCCGAAGTTCCGCACAATCCGGTAACCCGCAAGCTCCGTTCCCGTCGTCACCATGATCGATTCCACTCGGCCAGGCATCGCTTTTCTCCTCCCCGTAATGTGGTGAATCCGTCAGATTCTACTTGGACACACGCCCCCACGCCACGTTTGCCCGGTGCTATTCTCGGCTTTCATGGACTATCTGTTTTACATTCTGGCCATTCCACAGATTGCCGTGGGCCTGTACCTCGTTTGGCAGGGCATCGAGTGGCTCGCCTACGTCCGTCGCCGCATGATGACCGATCCCGGCTTTTACGCTCCGCGCGTCGCTGTACTCTGCCCCTGCCGCGGCCTCGAGCCAGCTCTCGAACGCAATCTCGTCGCGCTTACCGAATTCGACTACCAGAACTTCGAAATCTTTTTCCTCATCGCCTCCACCAACGACTCCGCCTATAACGTCGTCAAGCGTGTTGCCGCACAATCCCGCGTGAAAGCCCACGTCATCGTCACCGAAAAACCTCTCGAATGCGGCGAAAAAGTGAACAATCTCCGCGTCGGCGTGGAACAACTCCCGCCCGAATTCGAAGTCTTAGTCTTTGTGGATTCCGATGGGCGCCCCGCCAAGAACTGGCTCCATCACATGGTGGCCCCGCTCACCGACTCTCGCATCGGTGCCACCACGACCATGCGCTGGCTCATTCCCAATCGCAGCAATCTCGCCACCGCGCTTCTCTCTGCTTGGAACGCGCCCGTCGTCACCATGCTCACTGAGAAGGGAAAGAATTTCTGCTGGGGCGGCGGCACGGCCATTCGCCGCAGCATGTTCGAACACGCGCACGTCGCCGAAGAATGGCGCCACTCGGTCAGCGATGACTACTCCATGACAATCGCTATGGAACGCGCGCAACTTTCCATCGTTTTTTTACCCGAGTGCCTCGTCCCCTCGTTCGTCGAAACGGACTTTCACGGCCTGTTCGAATTCACCAATCGCCAGGTGTTAATCACGCGTGTCTATGCGCAAAAAATCTGGGGCCTCGCCGCCGGCACTCATTCGCTCTATTGTCTGACGATTGTTCTCGGCAGCCTTCTCACGCTCGACGATTTCTTCGCCAGCCGGCCCGCATTCCATTTGGCCGCGCTCACGTTTCTGCCGCTTCTGCTCTCGATGATCCGGGGAGCCCTGCGCGCCGCCGCCATTTCCGAAGCGCTGCCCGCGTATCGCTCACAAATCGCCAGCCAGGGCTGGATTTACGTCTTCCTGACCGTCCTCGTCCCTTTTCTATATCTCGTGAACTTTGTTACCTCTTTGGTCACTCGCAAAATGCGCTGGCGCGGCGTTACGTACGAACTGATTTCCCCGCATCAGACACGGGTGCTCGTTTACTAGGCTTGCTAGCCAGGCCTAGAGCCAAACACTTCCACTTATTTCCACAGGCGCAGGGTCCCCAAAAGACCCAAGCGCGCTCTTCCTGCCGTCTAAAAAATCTCGCCATTGTGAATCCTCTTGCGGTGTACCACGCAATACGGAAAATCTTGTACGTGCAATACAGCGCTCGTTGTAAGTCCCTGTACGTATTCTTCGCGCAATTTTTTCGCGCACTGTGCAATTCCTACTCGTAAATTACCGCATTTCCCCGAGTGACCTGCTCTAAGTCCGCTGCTCTGAACAAGTTGCTCTCTGAAACATTCGGCATCCAAAATGCCACACCACGGGGGTTCGGTGTCTTGACGCAGGCGAACTCGCAGGGCTCTCCTTCTCGCGGCGGCTCGGTGCAGACACCTGTGACGTCCAGGCGCCGGGTCGTAAGCCCTCTGGTGGTCGCTCCTTACTTGGCCCGGGCCGCTTGCCTACGCTGAGCAAATGCCTCCTCATAGGGGGTTTAATCCTGCACAAAACGCTTCGGTGGTCTCACGAGGCTGCACAAGAGGGGTGCGCGTGAAGCTTATCCGCAGAAGTGAAACGCAAGATCTAGGCAGTCCCCGCCCAGTCATAGCTCGCAACTTGTACTACTTCTATGAGAAGAACACCGGTGTTACTCATTTTCATGTCGAAGCTGGCCCCGACGGCAATTTTCCAGTCGACCAGGCTGCCGGCCTGCTCGCCATGCACTGCATGGTACGCGGCCAGTCCCCCGCAGACTACTTCGTCATGGTCAAAGCCGAATCGGAAGTCCTCGAAGGCCTCAACGAAAAAGCCGAGAAGCTTCTTCAAGCCGGCCATTCCGTCAGCAGCCCGGTTAAGCTGACTCGCCGCGAAGAAGAAGTCCTGGATGGCGTCATGCGCAGTCTCGCCAACAAGGAGATCGCCGCAAGCCTGAATCTTTCCGAACGCACCGTCAAATTCCACGTCTCGTCTCTGCTCTCGAAGTTCCGCGTGCGTGGCCGCATGGAATTGGTCCGCGAGGCCTCTCGCAACAGTCTCGGGCCCATGCCTATGCAATTGGCTGCATCTCCCGCAACTCGCGAAGCCCACGCCTACAGCGCCATCGGCCAAAGCTTTGGTGCAGGTCGTGGCTCTGTCGTTCCGTTGGCCCCCAAGCGTTCTGTAATGTAACCAAGACTTTTCTTCAGCAACTGGCACAGAAAAAGAGAAGGCCCGATCCACCCGCATGGATCGGGCTTTTTCTTAGTTGGTAGCACAGGCCCTCCTGCCTGTGCTCTTTTCGCCAGCCATACGATCTGTCTATAGGAGGTTCCCCGAGATACGGCCTGGTATGAGGTTTCCGGTTTGCCCCGTCTCGATCCGGCTCGGCCAGAGTTCTACGTCCGCAAGCGATTGCGGCAGATCAATGACGAGATTGCTGGAACGCAATGAGGATGTAGTATCTCTGCCGGTTAGCCGCAAAGCCGCTCTGCGCCTACCCACAGTTGTGCCAGATCTCTGAGATTGTTCTTGTATGTACGCGTTACCAAGTATTGTTGCCCGCCCTTAACACGCAACCTGTACTCTCCCGTCGGCAATGGTTGGATCTCCTCCACCGCCGAAATATTTACGACGACCGAGCGGTGGATGCGAATAAAACCGTAAGGCTTGAGTTTCTCCGCCATGGACGTAAGGGACTCGCGCAGCAAATAGGAACTGGGTTGGTGTCGCAGCGAAACATAGTTGCCTTCCGCTTGCACTGCCACGATCTCGGCCAACCGCAAGAAAAGAATTCTACCCTTTTCCCTGAACGCGATTCGCGGCGCCTGCATTTTGCCATGATCTCCGACAGTCGCAAGACTCGGACTAGGTTGTAGCGTCAACTCGGGTTACCGGAAGCCAGGACGTATCGGCATTCATCGTGCGCCTCTCCGAGATTGCCGAGGAGCCCGCAGCGTGTTAAGCCACCTCGCAACGTTTCCGATTCCCCTTTTCCATACCTTCGCGTCTTGAGCATTCTTCGCTAACGTGCCGTAGCCCTCGACCATAGCGATCAGAAATCTGGCAGTTTCGTCGGGATTCAGGCCCCGGCGAACTGTGCCTTGGGACTGCCCTTTCCGCAAAAGCGTGGCTATTCCTTTCTGCCAGTCACGGAAGATTCTTTCCAGTCGCTCGCGGAATTGCTCGTCCAGCGAAGACATCTCGGTTGACAAAAGCAGCAGCGGACAACCCGCTCGCACGTCTTTTGGGCGAGCGGGTATTTGCCGGACAACGCCGATCAAAATATCGATAGCTTCCCCCTCCCTCAACATAGGGAGCAACCACCCGTCCCTCGTAAGTTTGGCGATTTTCTCTTCGACGATCGCATATCCCAGCGCTTCCTTGCTTCCGAAGTGGTAATAGAGCGCTCCCTTGGTCACGTTAGTCGTGGCGAGAATTCTATCGATGCCGGCGCTCTGGAAGCCTGACCTGTGAACTTCCCGAAAGGCCGCTTCCAGCAAGCGCTCCCGTGTGCGCTCTGGATCGCGGAATCTCGGCTTCTTTTCGTGCGCAGCTAACATACCAACCAGTATGGATGTCACACCGTTCGAAAATCAATCTAAATTTCTAACTTCCCCCGCGGATTCCTCTTCTCGAATTTCGTAACCCTTCACCGGTCCGTGTATGAAAACGTGGAGATATTCTCGCCTTCGTCGTTTTACTGCCGTCCCGTCGAATTGTTAATTCGCCACTCGCCCTTGCACTCTCAAACGCCTCGCCCGTTGTGTCGCGCCATTGTTCCCGACCCTGGAATACCACCTGCTCCCTGACTTCCCACTTAGCAGGAATCCTTGTCGAGTGGTGCGCCAACCTGCCGGGTGATTCGCGACGTAAAACCGACGAGTCGTCTCGCCACGACGACTTTCCTCGAAGGAGAAAAATAGAAATGGATACGCTACGACGGTTACGGAATTTCTGGATACCGGGAGTTGCTACGCTTGTTCTGGGTTGCTTCAGCAGCGTGGTCGCTCAAACCCACTACAGAATCACCGATTTGGGCGTCAACAACAGCAAAGACAACTTCAGCATGGCCATGGGCCTCAACAATCAGGGCTGGGCGGAGAACATGGACGGCACTGTGAACCCTCCCGAGAATAATATGGGTACGTCCGTTGCCAGGGGCCGCGCGGTCATCAGCATCT
>Ga0335079_10007350_pt1 | contig 12560 bp, 11 predicted proteins | sample Lox_Sample_33_FD_206719 | JGI IMG/M metagenome (GOLD analysis project Ga0335079, IMG submission 206719) | Soil microbial communities from Loxahatchee National Wildlife Refuge, Florida, United States - Lox_Sample_3.3 | ecosystem: Environmental > Terrestrial > Soil > Wetlands | place: USA... | reverse complement strand
TGACGGCCCCTTCACCGAAAGCAAGGAGGTGATCGGCGGCTACTGGATGATCGATGTGGCCTCGCGCGAGGAGGCGATCGGCTGGGCCATGAAATGCCCGGCCTCCAGCAACGAGGTCATCGAGATCAGACAGGTGCAGGAGATGGCGGATTTTCCGCCCGACATCCAGGACGCGGCCTCCGGCTTCGCCGAGCTGCAGACGGGCAAGACCTCTCGCTAGCGCATGATCCGGAAAAAGTGCGCAGCGGTTTTCCGAAAAGATCATGCGCAAACAATAAGCCAAAGCGCGATAGCGGTTCGGCCTGAAGCCATCGCGCTTTGGCGACAACCGATTTCTTTTCAACCAGCGAAGCCAAAGGAGAGCACACCTCATGAGCACCGACACGTTTCTCGCCGTCTTCCTCGGCAGCAAGACCAGTCCGAAAATGGCCGCCTGGAATGCCCTTCCCGAGGGTGAACGGCGCGCCAGGGAGCAGAAGGGGATCGCCGCGTGGAAGGCGTGGGTCGAGAAGCACCAGGGGGCGATTGCCGAGATGGGAGGACCGCTCGGCAAGACCAAGAAGGTCGATCAGGGCGGCATTTCCGACATCAGCAATCCGATCGGCGCCTTCACGGTGGTTCGCGCCGCTTCGCACGAGGCGGCGGCGAAGATGTTCGAAGGCCATCCGCATTTTTCGATCTTCCCGGGCGAAGCCGTGGAGATCATGCCGGTGCTGCCGATTCCGGCTGGTTAACGCTCAATTTACCCTCTCATCCTCGAGACGCGGGCGTCGCTCGCGTCTCAAGGCATGAGGGTTGATGAACGGGAGTATGCTAGTGACCTTTGCGCCCGGCTCATGTAAAAGCCTTTCACATGAACTGGCGCAAGGATCAGGGCCGCAACGAGCGCGGCTATCACCATGGCAATCTGAAAGAGGCGCTGGTGCAGGCCGCCCTCGACCTGATTGGGCAAAAGGGCGCGGCCGGCTTCACCTTTGCCGACGCTGCGCGCATGGCTGGCGTCAGTCCCGCCGCACCGTATCGGCATTTCCGCGACCGTGACGAATTGCTGTCCTCGATTGCCCAGCGCGGCTTCGAGCAGTTCGAGCAAGCGCTGACGCAAGCCTGGGACGATGGCCGCCCCGACACCGTCACTGCCTTCGAGCGCGTCGGGAGAGCTTACCTCGCCTTCGCCCGCGAAGCGCCTGCGTACTATTCGGCGATGTTCGAATCCGGCGTACCGGTCGATGCGAATCCCGCGCTGATGGCGGCGAGCGAGCGTGCATTTGCGATTATCCGCGCCGCCGCCGAACGACTCGCAGCGCTCGCGCCGCCCGGCGTGCCGCGGCCGCCGGCGCTGATGATGGCGCTGCATATCTGGTCGATGTCGCATGGTGTGGCCTCGCTGTTTGCCCGCGCCGATGCGGCGCGCCGCAGACTGCCGATGTCGCCGGATGAGTTGCTGGAAGCCGAAGTGCTGATCTATCTGCGCGGCCTTGGTTTTCAGACCGACCGCAGGCCCGCGCCGCCGCCACTGCCTGACGAGAAGCCGTCCGACACGTCCGCAGGTCGTTCCGGGGGCCCTTGGGGCAAGCCGAAATAAAGTTGCCCAAATAAATCGATCGCGGCTCCCTGCGCCCGGCTTGACTTCCGCGAGGGATAGTTTACGTATGTAAATGTTATTTACATTCACACGGCTGTGATGCCGTTATGGAGAGCGGAAATGGCCTACACCGCAGATGTCAATCGATGGCGCGGCCCCGTGGAACAACCCTATCGCCCGCAAATGTTCGAAAGCCCCTGGCACCCCGGCTGGATCGCGGTGACCATCCTCGGCTTTTTGATCTGGTGGCCGATCGGACTTGCCCTTCTCTTTTACACAATCGGGAGCAGAAAAATGGGTTGCTGGTCTCACCACCCGGATCGCTGGCAGAACAAGATGGAGCGGATGCAGTGGAAGATGGAGCGGATGCGCGACCGCATGGAGCGCACGGGCTTTCCCTTCGGTCCGTCGTCGAGCGGCAACCGCGCGTTCGATGAGTATCGCTCGGAGACGCTGCGTCGCCTCGAGGAGGAGCAGAAGGAGTTCAAGGAATTCCTGATCCGCCTGCGCCACGCCAAGGACAAGGAAGAGTTCGACGCCTTCATGGCGCAGCACCGCAACCGCCCGACTCCGCCGAACGACCAGCCGCCGCAGAGCTGAACGCGCGGCAAGAGCGATAGCCCTCAGGCTAACGCCCCCAAAGCACCTGATGGCGAAAGCCGCCCGCTTGCGATGAGCAAGCGGGCGGTTTGCCTTTTGGGCGCGCGCGGCGCTCAAATCGGTGAACGCGGACGCCGATGTTGGCGCGGCGGCGCGCCCGGCCATGAGAGTCTCTGGCGCAAGCTGCTGCTGAATCCAGATTGAACCGGCGGCACGAACGAGTGCACCAAACGAGAGTTCGCGTGCGTCCCGTGCGTGAGGTTGCGATGGACTTCCACACCAGGCTTCTTCTCGGCCTCGCCGCGGTTGCGGTGATCGGATATGTCGCCCTGATCTACGGCGGTTGTGCGCTCGATCCGCAATGTCACGTCCACTACTGCGGAAACGGAAGCTACGGACACGGACTGAGGATATGCGGTTTGGTTTGTGAGGGTGAGACTGTGCCGCGGATGCCGTGATCGCGCCCTGCTGCAAGGTCTTGCGGCGTGGTGTTGGGCCTCGAACCGTCGCGGCCGCAGGGTGCACTCGCCGCGCGATTTGAAACAGTCCCACGAACAAGGCTATGCTGATCGGCGTAGATCAAGTTCAGGAATGATCCATGGCATCCGTGCGTGTGAAGAAGAAACTATACGCCCAGCTCGTGCTTTCGTTGACATTGGCGTGTTCGATTTCGGGTTCTGCCGCCTTCGGCGAGACGCCCGAGGAATGGGTGAAGCTGTTGACCCGCGTGCATGGCGGCTTCGGCTCCTTCCTGCCTGTCGGCACCCGGATCGGCGAAGACGCGATGAAGCGGCTGGACGCAAAGCCGCGCGAGTTGTCCGTGCTGTTCTATCAGGGCGAAGGCACGCCCTGTCCCTGCGCGGCGGACGGCGTCATGCTGGCGGTCGGCGCGAGCCCGGGGCAGGGCACGTTGCAGATTGCTCCGGAGAAGGCGCCGTCCGGCGCTTTCGCGGTCGTGGTGATTCGCCCACGGAAGGGCGGGGACGGCATCAGATATACGGTGCCGATGTCGCTGATGCCCAAGCTCGCCGAGATCAACAAGACCATACAGGACCCGCTCGGCCGCTACGCCGCCGTGGTCGCCCTGCCTGACCTCTTTTCCATTGAAACGGTGAAGTAGCGAGAGCCGGCCTCGCGTCACGCCCTGTGCGAGAGTTCAGTCCGCGGGGGGAGATGCGCTCAGCCGTCGCCATGCCAGCGTCACGCCCGTGAGGCTGAAGGCAAGGCCGCACAGGCAGAGCCCCACGATCACGATCGAACGCAGCAGCGGGTGCGATGTCAGCGGCGGGACGTCGAACGTGTGCAGCGCCCGAAACAGGCCCTCGGGATTTGCCGCGAGATTGGACGGCAAGCCGTCGTCCATCGACAGAAAGCCGGAGAAAATCCAGCACAGGATGAACGGCGAAAGGATCAGGCCGAACACGTGATGGGCGCGGTGCAGGCCCCGATAGCGCGTGCCCTTGCCCAAATGGACCGTGCCGACAATTGCGCCGATAACGGCGCCGATGGTTGCGAGCAACGACAGCCACCACATCAACGCGCGCCACGCCTTGGCGTGATGGCGCAATGCGGCTGGATAAATCCAGTGCGCGATGCTGCCGAAGTAATTTGCCAGCCGCATGGTTCGTGTGGTGATCAGGACAACGTCGCCGCCGGCCGCCGAGACGTAGATGTCGGTGCCGGTGTCATCATTGAGAGCGATGCGATAGATGGGACGATCGGAATCGAAATCCCCTGCAACCGTCCACTGATCGTAGGCGATCAACGCAATGGTGGCGCGCGATGTGTCGAGCCCATGCGAACTCGCGTGGGCGCCTGCGATACGGAGAGCCTCTTGGTCCGAACGAATTGCCCGGTTGTCAACAGCGGCCGAGCCACCGATGCGCCCGGCCCCGTTTCGTGCAGGGAAGGGCACGAAGTGCATCACGATGGCAGATGCAAACCACATCGCAAACAGCAGGCAGAAGGCGACGCCCCACCAGCGATGCAATGCGGCGAGCACGCGCATCTGCCGCCTCACCATCGCGCCGAGCTGGAGATCTCGAACGTTCTGGGCGCGCCGAGATAGACCTGGTCGGGAAGGCCCGGATCGGACCAGGCCGCGTAGACGGCGTTGGTCACGTTGCGCACGCGAAAGGTGATACGCATCTTCTCCAACCCTTGCCATGGCAAGTCTCGGCCCGGAATGTCGACAAAGGCGAACAAATCCGCCGTGGTGTAGGGCAGCATGGTCGTGAGATCGTCTTCGAACAGGAAACGCGGCCCGACATGGCGGATCGCGCCGCCGACCTCGACGGGCCACCGCCACCGGTCGAAACGCCATGACGCGCCCGCATTGATGATGACCGGTGCGACATTCGACGGGGTGTTGCCGGTGTACACGTCGAAATTGCCGTACTCTGCCTGCGTGAATGCGATATTGCCCCAGAGCTTCAGGTTCTCGACCGGGCGCGCCGCGCCCGCAATCTCGATGCCCCTGGTATGGACCTCGCCGGCCAGCGTTGCCACCGCATTGGTGAGGAACACATAGACGTTGCGCCGCTCGATATCATAGGCTGCGAACGTGAGCTCCGCTCGCTTGTCGTCGGATATGGCTTTTACGCCGGTCTCGTAGATGCGCGCGCTGGTCAACTGCAGCGAGTTCGCCGGGCTCACCGAGAAGATGCCGGCTGCGGCGGGATCGTACGCAGTGGCATACATGCCGTAGAACATCAGTCCTTTCACCGGCTCGAGGGTCGCTGCTGCACGATACGACACCGGGGTCCACGTCGTGGTGAAGGGCTGACCGGTGGGGATGGTGCCGTTGAAATTGACTCCGTCGCGCGTCAGCGTCAGGTCCTCGGCGCGGATGCCGCCAATCAGCGACAGCATCGGCGTGATCTTGAGCCGGTCCTCGATCGAGACCGCGAAATCATCGAGCTTGCTGTTGCGGTAATTCGGCTGCGGCACACCGTAAAGGCCGGGAACAGGATTGATCACATCGACCGAATCGGCTGGAAAGGCGTCGGGATTGCCTTCCTGGCCGAACTGGATCTCGTTGCGGCTTGCCGATAATTGGCCCGCGAAGCGGTTCTCCATGCCGAAGAAGGCGCTGTTCCAGATCAGGTCGGTGTTGTCGCCGATGACCTGCTGCTTGTGCGTCACGAAGAACCGGTCGCGGTCGATCATCGAGCTTCCGGTATTGAAGGCGTAGGTCTCGCTGTCGAACCAGTGGCGCTTGGCGCCAAATTCATATGCCTGGTTCTTGACGGTGATATCGTTGTTGAGCGCCAACTCGAAGCCGCCGCGCAGCCAGAGCCCATGTGAGCCGATGGAATTGTCGGCGACATTGTAGTTCGTCGTCAGCGTTCGCGAGTCCACCGTCACGGGCGCAATTACCGAGCCGTCGAAGGTGTTGATGGCCGATCCCGCGACGACACTGCGCGTGGAGAACGGTCCGGAGAACGTCGACGTCGTCAGCGGCGTGCCCCAATAGGCGTGGCCGTCGTCCCGGTTGTAGTCGAAGGCAGCGAACACCCTGAACGCATCGCTCACGCGATAATTGATCTGGCCCGAGACGTTGTCGAGATTCTGGTAGGCGCCGTCGATGAAGCTGTTGATCTTCGACGAGCTCACATCGAAGCGATAGTCGAGCCCCGGCACCGCCGTGCTGCCGCCGGAGCCGTAATGCGTTCGATAGGTCCCGAGCGTGTCGATGGACGTGTCGAGCTCGCTCCTGATCGGGCCGGTCGTTGGCTGCCGGCTCACAAAGTTGACGGAGCCGCCGATCGCGGCGAGGCCGGACATCAGCGACAGCGGGCCTTTCACGAACTCGACTTGCTCGAGATTGGCGGTGTCCATCACGCGCGAGGTGATGCTTTGCGGACCGATCCAGATGCCGTTGTAAAGCGTGGTCACTTCGCCGAACGAGAAACCCCGCATCGAGAAGCCGGCCGGTGCGCCGGCCACATCGACCGCCAGCACGCCGACGGCGCCCGCCGCCGTTTCCGGCGTGGTGCGGTAGCCCTGCTCGCGCATGGTTTGCTGGCTGACGACCTGCACCGACGCCGGCGTTTGAAAGACGGTGAGGCCGAGCAGGCTCGCGCTGCCGGCGACGGCGCTGCTGTTGAGCGGCGTCGGCGAACCGCCGGGGTTCGGCCCGGGAGGGGATGCGCTCGGAGCCGGCTGCACTACCGCCGCCGCTACCGCCGGCTTGCCCCTTTGCTTCGGCTTTGCGTTCCGATCCGGCACGACGACCGTGCGAGGAAGCTCCGTGGACTTCTGATCGACGCCCGGTGCCGTTTGGCTGCTGGCCGGAGAGGCACAACAAAGCAAGGCAAGCGCGGCAAGAAGGCTGACAGGCTCGCTCCATGATGCCGCAATAGATCCATGCAAAACTCCGCGCGCGAAACCGCGCGCAAGTCGGCTGACAGTGCTGAAGAACATTTTTCGCTCGACGGCGAACGCGCCCAACCGTCACCGCGGGATGTCGCCGCGAAAGCCCTTCGCCAAAAGGACAGACGCAAACCGACCAGTTCAACGCCTTGGAGCACCCCGCCCAACGCGTTCGCGCGTGACACATGACCGGCAGCAGGTTTCCTGGCTCGCGGGTCGCAGCCTTTGGACCACCTTCCCAGGGACGGCGTCCCCAGTGGCATTCATGGTCCTTGGCTCGCCGCTTACAGTTGCGGGGGCAGCTGCGGAATCGCCTGCGAGAGGCAGGCTCACCGCATTCCCTTGATTAGCCCTTGCGGGCACTACCGGGTGCAGGCTCGCATCCACCCGCTCCAGGGTCAAGGCGCGCCGCGCGCGGACGCAGGATTGATCACCGGTTACTTTGTCGCAGGCTTGCGTGCACGGGATATCGTCGCAAGCGGTCGACCAGATGCACATGCTTGCGCGCGTACCGGTCGCCTGCAAGCGTCCAGGCGGTCAGCTCGTACTCCGCGTTGCCGCGCTGGCTTCCCGCGCATCGAGGCCTGATTTCGATGCTTCGGTCTTGAACCGCGATTGGGCTGCCGCGCCTCCCTTAAGTCGCAGCGCGACTTCGGTATCGACGTCGAAACTCGAGGTCACGCCAACCTTTGCGAGGTTGAGGCGGACCCATTCGTCGGTCGTTTTTCGGCCGAGCTTGAACAGCTCATCCACAAAGTCTGCTGACGGATTCTGCTTGGATGCAACGCCGATCGCTTCCATGAAGGCGTCGTCGCGGATGATGTGAAACCGCTTCGGCCTGTAACCGCCGCCCTGCAGCAGCTTCCTTTCGAGAAGCTTGTTGATCAGCAGGATCTGCCGCATCTCCATCACCCACGCGGCATTGAAACCGATTTCATTGATGCGGTTGAGGATTTCCCGCGACGTTCTGGGCGGGCCGCCGGTGCGGTCGATTGGATTGACGCTGACGGTCAAAAGGTCGTCAGTGCAGTCGACCAGCGGATTCAGGGCCGGATTGCCGAGATAGCCGCCGTCCCAGTAGTAAACCCGATCGATCTCGATTGCCTGAAAGAGAGTCGGATAGCAGGCCGCTGCGAGCAGAGCTTCGGGACTGATCTCCTGCTGATCGAAAATGCGCCGCGCGGTGCTGTTGACGTCAACGGCGCATACGAACAGCCGCGGAGCCCCGTTGCCGCCGCGCCGCAAGGCAGCGAAATCGGGAATGATCTTGCGAATAATCGCGTCGAGCGGATTTTTGAAAAGCGGATCGTCGTAAGGCGAAAAGACCTGTTCGGCGATGCCCAGGCCAATTGCGGTCGGTGTCCAATCCACGTTCCACCGCGCCGGCGACGTTTCGGGTAGCAGCAGACGAAATGGGTCCGGCGGCCAAAGCGACTGAGAGGAGACCAGTTGCCAGAACTCCCGAAGCAAGCGCCTCGCTCGCTCGGGTCCGTCAATCAGGCCGTAGGCGCATACCGCGGCGTTAAACGCACCACCGCTCGTCCCACTGATGGCATCGATGCGAAGATTGCCGGCCGCCACCTCGTCCAGCAGCCGGTCGAGCACGCCCCAGCAAAACGCGGTGTGAGCACCGCCGCCTTGCAGGCCGAGCCCTACACTCTTGATTTCGACGCCCTTTTTCATGGCGGTAGATCCTTTTTCAATAGCGGCGACTCCCCACCTCGTTGGCACTTTAAAGCAGCTCGATTTTTGCAAATGTCACTTGGCTCACAAATTGCTGCCGAAACAGAACGTCGAGTTGGGTCCTGAGTTGGATGCCGCAAATGAAGCGCTGCTGTCGATGACGGTTCGTGCCGAGGCGGGCTTCCTCGCCGAAACTGATTTGCCCGACAAGTGACGTCGCGCAAACCCTGTTAATCCCCGAGACGAAAATATTTCTGTTTTACAGAAGATGGAATCGGTCGTATGGTGTGCGCATCCCACCCGGCAAGAGGGGCGGATCGCGAGTCGTCACGAACGCGGGTGGGATGCGATGGACGCGGACAGCATCAGGCGCAAGTCGTTGCGCTCAGCGAACGATGCCAACGCGGACGGCGAAGGCGTGTGGTCCTGACGCCCCTGGGCTGGCGTCAAGTTTGCGGGCGACGAACCCGCTCACGACGGTGACTAAGAGGTCATGGACACCGGGGAGAGCGAGCACAACGCCGTTAAAACCATTGCGCAGGGAAGGCCGGGACTCCGGTTGAACCTGTGGTGAATATGCTCGTGTGCTTTTTTCACTGCACGCGAGGCTGCGGGTGCGGCTGGCACCCGGCTTTCCCTGCGCCCTCGACTTGAAAAAGCCGGGGACCTCGAAACCAGGACCCGGACGCGTCGCGCCGCGGGAACGCGGGCCCATGCCCCCAAAGAGGCCGTTCCGGCGCTAACCAAGAAGTTGATCGGGCTGTGGTTTTGGCGGCCAAATTCTTCTTTGGTAACCAGGTTTTAACCCTGATAGGCGTTTGGTTGGATGCGCAAAGTCGCGGAAATAGCCCTCGTTTTGACATGTTGACAGGGGAATAGGCCGCCTAAGGCTTCGGCGGGCCTCCCATGCGACCTAACCAGGCTGTTTTGTGCAGGCTTACCGCCGCGCTGAATGCGCGGCCGTGCAACCGGCAGCCCTTTGCTGCGGAGGAATTGGGACGGTTACGTTGAGAGGATTCCGCCTATGAACCCGGCCGACGTCGCACAGTCAGCCTTGCCAGTGGCCTCCGCCGACGTATCGCTGATCGCGCTGTTCCTGCAGGCGCACTGGATCGTGAAGGCCGTCATGCTGGGGCTATTGTCCTGCTCCGTCTGGGTCTGGGCGATCGCCATCGACAAGATGATCCTGTATTCGCGCACCCGCCGCGCGATGGACCGCTTCGAGCAGGCCTTCTGGTCCGGCGAATCGATCGAGGAGCTTTATCGGTCGCTCGCGGCGAAACCGACGCAATCGATGGCGGCCTGCTTTGTCGCGGCCATGCGCGAGTGGAAGCGCTCCTTTGAGAGCCACGCGCGCTCGTTCGCAGGCCTGCAGATGCGCATCGAAAAGGTCATGAATGTCTCGATCGCCCGCGAAGTCGAGCGGCTGGAACGGCGGCTCCTGGTACTGGCGACCGTCGGCTCGGCGGGACCCTTCGTGGGCCTGTTCGGAACGGTCTGGGGCATCATGTCGAGCTTCCAGTCGATTGCGGCCTCGAAAAACACCTCGCTGGCGGTGGTCGCGCCCGGCATCGCGGAGGCCCTGTTTGCCACCGCAATCGGCCTGATTGCCGCAATTCCGGCGACCATTTTCTATAATAAATTCACGTCCGAGGTGAACCGGCAGGCCCAGCGGCTCGAGGGGTTCGCAGATGAATTTTCGGCCATCTTGTCGCGTCAGATCGACGAGCGGGGATGACGAACGGTATAGGGTATAGTGTTTAAGGGATCGGTGAGCACCAGATCATGGCGATGAATGTTGCAGGTTCGTCCGCCGGCGGAGGCCGCCGCGGCAACAGGCGCAAGCCGGTGATGGCGGAGATCAACGTCACGCCCATGGTGGACGTGATGCTCGTGCTGTTGATCATCTTCATGGTGTCGGCGCCGCTGCTCACGGTCGGCGTGCCGCTCGACCTGCCGCAGACCCAGGCCAAGAGCCTCGACCAGGACAAGAACCCGCTGACCGTGTCGGTCAATTTCAAGGGGCAAGTGTTCCTGAACGACACCGAACTCAAACTGGACGAACTGGTGCCGAAGTTGAAGGCCGTCACCGATGCCCGTGGCGGGCTCGACGAACGTATTTTCGTCCGCGGCGACAAGAAGGTCGACTACGGCACGGTGATGAAAGTGATGGGACGGCTTTCGGCCGCCGGCTTCCGCCGCGTGGCGTTGGTGACGGAAGTGGATCAGGGGTAGCTCTTAGGTGAAAGTCGACAAGAGCCTCGTTGCGGCGATTATCCTCCACGTCCTTGTGATCGGATGGGGGTTGATCTCCTTTTCCGCGCGCTCGCTCGAGGTGACGCCGGAATCCTTGCCTGTCGACATCGTCTCCTCCGAACAACTCGCCAAGATGACCGCCGGGATCAAGAACGGCGAGAAGGACAAGCCGAAGCCTCTGGTGGAGAAGGTCGCCGAAGCAAAACCCGTCGACGATGCCGTCGGCAAGATCGACAAGCGGGAGATCGTGACCTCGAGCGCGCCGCAGCCGCCGCCACCGGTGGAGAAGCCGGTCGAGAAGAAGCCCGATCCGCCCAAGCCGGTGGCCGAGAAGCCAAAGGACGAGCCGAAGCAGGCCGAGAAGAAACCGGATCCCGCAAAGGAAGACCCGATCGCCGAAGCGCTGAAGTCGGATGAGGCCAAAAAACCGAAGCCCAAGCAGGAAGCCAAGGCCGCCCCGCCGCCGCAGCCGCCGAAGCCGAAACAGGAGCGCACCTTCGATCAGTCGAAGATCGCGGCACTGCTCGACAAGCGCGATCCGACCCGGCAATCGATCACCGGAGCCGCGCTGAATTCGTCCGCATCGATGGGCACGCACACCGGAAATTCGGACACGATGGTCGCGACCTGGAAGGGCGCGTTCGTTGCGGCAGTCAGACGCTGCTTCAACTTCCCCTATAACGGCCAGGATGCGGATCAATTCGAGGCCGACATCGACATCCAGATGCGGCCCGATGGAACGGTCGCAGCAGACCCGGTGATCGTCGCCATTCGCGGGCCGTCGCGATCGGTCGGCACGGCGATGGCGGAGAGCGCCAAGCGCGCGATCGTGCAATGCCAGGCTTACGCGTTCCTGCCGAAGCAGCAGTATGACACCTGGAAATACATTCCCATGACGTTCGGCCTGAAAGACATGCTGTGAGCACGAAGTGGAAACGACGACTGCGATGAGCAAGGACCAGTTGGTAACCCGACGCCAATTCGTGATGGGCAGCGGAGCGGCAGTCGCCGTCCTCGGTTTTCAATCCGCATTCGCGCAGCGCGTGCGCGTCGACCCGAACGAGTTTCAGCCGATCCCGATCGCGATTCCCAATTTCGTGCCCGGCGGTCCGTCCGATGGCGACGTCGGCGCCGGTGTGTCGCAGGTCATCACGAACAATCTGAAACGTTCCGGCTTCTTCGCCCCGATCGATCCGGCCGCCTTCGTCGAGCGCATCACCGACAGCGACAAACCGCCGCAGTTCCAGAACTGGAAGACCCTCAACGCGCAGGCGCTGGTGGTCGGACGGACGACGCGCCAGAACGACGGCCGCCTGAAGGCGGAATTCCGCCTGTGGGACGTAACCTCCGGCCAGCAGCTCGCCGGGCAGTCCTATGTGACGGCGCCGGAATTCTGGCGGCGGATCGCGCATATCATTTCCGACCAGATCTACGAGCGGATGACCGGCGAGAAAGGCTATTTCGACAGTCGCGTGGTGTTCGTCGACGAGACCGGCCCGTCGGAACGGCGGGTCAAGCGGCTGGCGCTGATGGATCAGGACGGCGCCAATGTTCGCTATCTCACGCGAGGTTCCGATCTCGTGCTGACGCCGCGCTTCTCGCCGACCACCCAGGAAATCACCTATATGGAATTCGGGCAGGGCGATCCGAAGGTCTATCTGTTCAACATCGAGACCGGCCAGCGCGAGACCGTCGGCAATTTTCCGGGCATGTCGTTCTCGCCGCGGTTTTCGCCCGACGGCCAGCACATCATCATGAGCCTGCAGCAGGGCGGCAATTCCAACCTGTTCGTGATGGATTTGCGCTCGAAATCGATGACGCGCCTCACCGATACGCCGGCGATCGACACCTCTCCCTCCTATGCGCCCGACGGCAGCAGGCTCTGCTTCGAATCCGATCGCGGCGGCAAGCCGCAGATCTATGTGATGGCGGCGCAGGGCGGCCCGGCGCAGCGCATCTCCTTTGGCGAGGGCAGCTATTCGACGCCGGTGTGGTCGCCGCGCGGCGACTATATCGCCTTCACCAAGCAGGGCGGCGGCCAGTTCGCGATCGGCATCATGAAGAG
>Ga0335079_10007347_pt1 | contig 12562 bp, 7 predicted proteins | sample Lox_Sample_33_FD_206719 | JGI IMG/M metagenome (GOLD analysis project Ga0335079, IMG submission 206719) | Soil microbial communities from Loxahatchee National Wildlife Refuge, Florida, United States - Lox_Sample_3.3 | ecosystem: Environmental > Terrestrial > Soil > Wetlands | place: USA: Florida... | reverse complement strand
TACGAGGCGCTGGCACTGAAGCTCACCCGCGAGCCGGGGCTGCTCGCCGCCTATCGGACGCGCCTTACTGCCAACCGCCAAAGCTCCCCGCTCTTCGACATGACCCGCTACGCGCGCGACTTCGAAGACACGATGGAGCGCGCCTGGCGCGATCACGCCGCCAACGCGTCTTCCTGAAGCAGGCTCGCAAGCGCTGCGACCGCGTCGGGCCTGTCGAAGAGCTGCGCCTGCGCGCTGCGGATGCGCGCCGACAGCTCCTGGCGCCAGCCGGAATCGCCGACGAGCCTCGCCGCGATCGCGAGATAGTCCGCGCGATCGCGCGCAATGAGCTCGGGCACACCCACGAGCCCCAGCATGCCCGCGCTTTGGCGCCCGCGCATGAAAGTGCCCGGCAGCGTCACTACCGGCAGCCCACAGGCGAGCGCATCGAGGCTCGTGTTTCCGCCGGACCAGTGCAGCGTGTCGAGCATCGCATCGCAGGCCAGGTTGATGCGCAGATAGTCGTCGTGTCCGACCTGCGGCAGCATCAGCACGCGCTCGCTGATGGCGATCCCATGATCGGCGAGCACCCGCTCGAGCCTGCGCATGAACAGGTCGGTGATCGTCGGGTGCCTTCCCGCGAAGAGCACGAGCTGTGCGTTGCGATTGGCCGCGAGCAGCTCGGCGAACAGCGCATCGTTGTCCGGATGGATCTTCCACAGCGACTGCGGACACAGCAGCAGCACGCGATCCTCCGGCAATCCGAAGGACTGACGGCTCGCACCGGTCGGAACATCGAGGCGGCGATAGCTGGTGCCGATGCCGGGAAGGCGCACGAGGCGTTCCGTATAGTGCGCCTGCGCACCCGGCGGCTCCATCGTATCGCTGCTCAAGAAGACGTCGATCGTCGGATGCCCCGAGGTCACCGGATGTCCCCAGCCCGCGTACTGCCTCGGCGCGAGGCGCAATGCCGCGAGGCCGAACGTGCAGGCATCCATGCCGAGCTCGGGGTAGACGATTGCGTCGAGCGCATCGGCCCGGATCTCGCGCGCCACGACCGATGGCCGGGCTCGGCTGCCGCCGAAGCTCTTGAAGCTGTCGGCGCGACTCGCGACGGCGCTCGCCACCTCGTCCATCCCGGGAAAGAGATGATAGACGAAGACTTCGAAGCGCTCGCGATCCAGATCGGTGATCCAGCTGCGAAAGTAGCGCCCGCAGGTTCCGGTGTGGAAGAAGGCGGAAGCAAAGCCGACCCGCACGCGGCGACCTGCTGTGGGCCGGCGAGCGACCGGCTCGCGCCACAGCGGCGCGCCGGCTTCGACTGCTCGGGCGACGAGCCGTCCGTACGCCGCCTGCAACGGGCGATCGTCGAGCCCCTGGTAAGCGAGGAAGAAATTGCTCCAGCGCAAGCCGTCGAGCACGCGTGCCTCCGGCAGGCCCCATACCGCCCCCGGCAGCTCGGCCTCGAGCGCGGCAAGCCCCGATGTGTATTCGTCCCGTGCCGCACGCAGCGCTTCGGCGCTCCGATAGACGATCGGCAGCGCGAGATGCTTCCCGATGAGACCGCGCAGGTCGCCGGTGTCGACGGCGTGCGCGCGCCCGTAGGCTTGCCTGGCCGCAGCAAGCTCGTTGCGCTGCGCTTTCACCCAGCCGAGGTTGAACCACTGCCCGGCGGATTCCCGCGGTGCGAGCTCGATCGCCTGCTCGTAAAGCCTTTCGGCCTCCTCGAGCGCACCGCGTTCACGACACAGGCCTGCGAGCAGCACGATGAGCGGCCGGAACGGCGGCTTGCCTGCCTGCTGCGCTAGCGCCGTCTGCAGCGTGGCGGCGAGCTTCTCGGTCTCGCCCTGATCACGCTGCACTTCGGCAAGATTCGCCGTCGCCAGCGCATAGTCGGGCTGCAGGGCAACGGCGCGCGCAAATGAGCGCTCGGCGTCCGCCAACCTTCCGAGCGTGCGCTGCGCATTGCCGAGATTGTTCCACGCTCGCGCGTGATTCGGGTCGATGGCGAGCGCCTGCTCGAACGCAGCCTCCGCGCCCTGCGCGTCTCCGCTCTCGCCCAGCAAGATGCCGAGGTAACGCAGCGCCTGCGCGAAGCGGGGGTTGAGTGCGATGGCACCGCGCAGGCTGTCGATTGCACCGCCTGCGTCGCCGGCCGCCTCCTGCAGCTCGGCGCAGGCGTACCTCGCCAGCGCGTCGTCCGGTGCGCAATCGACCGCCGCGCGCGCGTGCGCAAGCGCAGCCGCCGGGTCGCCCGCCTTCTCGCTGCAGCCGGCGAGCACGAGGTGCGCCGAGCTCCGCTGCGCGCCCGTGCCCGCCCCGGCGAGGACGGCTTCGGCTTCGCGCCGCGCAGCCGCGAGATCGCCAGCGGCGAGGCTTCGCCGCGCCGCCTCGACACTCTGTGGTGCGTCAGTCATCACGGTTCGAGTGCCGCCGGGTAAGCGAGCTCGAGCGCCCGCAGATACGCCTGCTCGAGGTGGCGCGTGTGCGCATCCATGTCGGTAAGCGCCGAATGCTCGAGTCCGGCAGCGATCGCCGCGCGCACCTCGGCCATGAACGCCGGTTCGGTGGCGAGCCGCACGGCGATGGCGATGTAATCGCTACCGCTCTCGGCGACCGTCTGCATCACGCCGAGATTGGCGAGAATGCTGTAGCTGCTGCGCTCCCCGTGCCTGCGGCCGACGAGGGTCACGACTGGGACGCCCATGTCGAGTGCCTCGAGCGTGCCGTTGACGCCCCCGTAGGGCATGGGGTCGAGGCTGAAGTCGACGATCGTGTACCTCGACTGGTTCTCGGCGTCGTTCCTTCCCTGCGGCAGCATGCACACGCGTGCGGGGGCAATCCCTCCGGCCGCGAGCAGCCGGGAGACGACCGCGCGCTGCTCGGGCGAGCTCGGAGAAACGGCCAGGAGCGCGTTCGGAATGCGCTCGAGGACCTCGCGCCACAGCGCGAGGCAGCGCCGCGAAAGCTTGAGCGGGTTGACGAATGCGCCGATGACGACGGCGGAGGCGGGAATGCCGAGGCTGTCGCGGTGGAACGGATGCTCCGTTGCGGGAGCGATGTGTCGATACGGGTAGACGCAGCCCTCCATAGGCAGCAGAGTCTCGAGCTGCGTCTTCTGGCTCTCCGGCAAATCCGCATACGCATCCGTGAGCTTGAAGGCGATCGTTCCGAGGCCGATCACTCCGGCGCTCGCCACGTGAGTGATCTGCACGCGCGCCGGCTTGCGCGCAAGGATGCCGGGCTTGGCCCCCTGCGTATTGGTCGATAGGTCGACGAGGATGTCGAGCTGGTCGGCGTTGATGCGCTTGACGGCATCGATCTCGGTCAGGTCGGCGATTGTCGTAAAGTGCGATCCGAGCCCGCGATAGCGCGCGGTCCATTCGTCGTCCTCGGCGGACAGCGAATAGAAGAAGATCTCGAAGCGCTGCCGATCGTGCCGCTCGATCGCCGGCCACATCATCTTGCCCATGACGTGATTGCGCAGGTCGCCCGAGAGATAGCCGACGCGGATCGGGCCGGGCTTGCGCTTCGCCGGCTGCGGACGCGGATGCCCATAGACGTTGGGCGCGACCGCATCGTAGGCCTTGTAGAGCCCGAGCTGCGCCTCGGGGTCGAAGTCGAAATACAGAAGTAGGAACAACAGCTCTTCCAGGCAGTCAGCGAGCTCGGCCTCGCTGCCCGGCTTGAATTCGTCGTTGGCTATGCGATCGAGGTATCGATCCAGCCGCGCGAAGTCGGCGCGGTACTGGCATACCTGCAGGGCGAGCACTGCCAGCGGCAGCGCGTTGGGACAGGCCGCCTCGAAGCGATCGAAGGCCTTGAACCACTCGTCGATGCGTCGCATGCCGAACAGCGTCTCCGCCAGAGCCTTGTGCGCGGGGACGTTGCGCGGATCGCGTGCGAGCACCTCCTCGAAGGCCTTCACTGCTTCCTCGGGGCGACCACGCTCGCGCAAGATGACGCCGATGTTGAAATCCGCGGCGATCAGCGTGGGGTCGAGGGCGAGCGCGCGCTGATAGGCGCGAAGTGCGCCGCCCCGGCGATGCAGCATCTGCAGTGCAACACCCTCGTTGTAATGTGTCTCCGCGTCGTTGGGCGCCAGAGTCAACGCCCGTTCGAAGGCGCGCCGCGCCCGCCCGGCGAGGCGCCTTGCCAGCCGGGCGAGCCCGAACTCGCGCCACAGCGAGACGGCGTCGGGTGCGTGTCGGAGTCCCTTCCTGCACAGCCTCGCCGCCTTCTCGGCGTGGCCCTGCAGGCGGTAAACGCCGGCGAGTGCAGCGCATGCTTCCGCGTATCGCGGCGCAGCCTCCAGCGCAGCCTCGAGCGCTTGCTGCGCCCCGGAGAGATCGCCGAGCTCGCGCAGCGCGATGCCGAGCAGATACTGACCCGGTGCGTACGCAGGCTGCTCGCCCAGGACGTCGCGATAGCGCGCGACCGCCTCACCGCGGTCGCCACGCTGATGCACTGCGACCGCGTTGCGCCACTCGCGATCGAGCTCGGCGGCTGAGCGCGCAGCGGTGGTCGCGAACCACGGCGCGTTGGAGCACTTCGCGTACAGCGCCGCCTCGATCTCGAGCCGGTGGCTCGCGAGCGCCTGCTCGGTGGCCGCGGCAGGAGCCGCTAACGCTTCCGTGACGAGGGGCGCGGTGTTGGCGCCGACCAAGCCTTCGTAGGTCCAGTGGGTGCGGGCCGGCCCCTGCGCAAGCAGCGGTCCGACGGGCGCCTTGAGGCCGACGAGATCGATCAGTGCATCGGCGTCGGCCTGGGCGATGGTGCGAGCCATCGTCGCCTCCGGCAACGCCCCGAGCACGGTCACCGGCACACCGGCCTGCATCAGTACCTCGCCGCCGCGCGGCGCCTCGTTGCTCACGAGGTAGACGGACGCCGCAATTCGATCGCGCGGGTGCGCGGCCGTGATGGCGCGCAGATAGGCTCCGGGAGCGATGCGAGTTGCGCCGATCTCGATGGCAACGCCCGGCGTGACCAGGTACGCAACGCGCAGGGCGGCGCCCGCAGTACGGCGTGGCCAGAGCAGGGCAGCGCCACTGCCGAAGCGCGCGGCGCAAAGCTCGGCGTAGCGCCCGGGCCAGGGCGCCACGCTGCCGGTCAGCGTCGAAGCGAGCGCGAGGAGCCGCAGGGCCTCCGGGTCGTCGATGCGCGCGGCGATCGCCTCGGCACGCACGAGCAGCCTCTCCGCCGCCGCGCGCTCCCCTGCGGCGACCATCTCGTTGGCGGCCAGCGCCAGCAGCGACGGCGGCATGTCATCAAGCCGCGCCGCGACCAAATCGAGAAGCAAAGCCGTTCTCGCAGGCGAAGACTTCGCCCGAAAGAGCATCCGCGCCAGCTCCTCCCAGCGCCCGAAGTCTCCGTCGGTGAGGAGCGTGCGCAGCTCGACGAAGCCCGTTTCGTCGCCCGCATCGATGCGCGCAAGCGCGAGCATCCCCCGTGCCGGGCCGTTGCCTGGCTCCGATGCGAGTGCGCGCTGAAGCGCTTCGATCGCCTCCCCATGCTTGCCCGCGCGACGCGCGGCGCTCGCCGCCCGCAACAGGAGCCCCGCGTGTGCCGGAGCGAGGGCGAGCCCGGCGCTCCACGCCGCGGCCGCCTCGCCGTCACGCCCGAGCTCGTGCAAGACCTCACCCAGCTGGAAATGGACCTGGGCGGAACGAGCATCGGACTTGAGCGCACGCCGATAGCACACCATGGCATCGATCGGCCGGCCCGCCTGCTGATGCGCCAAACCGCGCGTCAGCCACTGCTCGTAGTCTTCGCGAATCGCCACGATGGTCGGTCAGAGTCTCTGCCGCAGCGCGTCGAGCAGAGGCCTGGGCGTCAGGCGGTACAGGATGCGGCCGGGCAGCGTGTGCCGGATCGACAACGCCGTGCGCGCTAGGAGCGCGAGCGCGCCGTTCGGCGCGCGCGCTCCATCGACCGGGGGCGTCACCACGGGCGTCCTCAGCGGCGGACACCACGGCGTGTAGCCGAGCGCCGCAAGGCAGCGCGCCGCCGCGATGGGAGCCTCGCCAAGCTTTGCCGGCTGACGCGCAAGCGCATCGCGATAGATGGCGCTCGTCGCGGCCGCCATCGCCGCCAGCGTGGGTTGCGGCGCTCGCCGCGCACGCGCTGCAGCGGCGTTCATTGCTGCCGGCTGTGCCGGATCGAGCAGCGCCGCGATTCGCTCGAGCATGCGCCCCTCGTCATGCCATTCGGCTTCGGTGAGCACCCAGCCGCCGCCGGTCGCTGCCACGCGCTCGGCCAGTGCGCCGATCGGCGGCACGATCGCCGGGCAGCCGGCCGCCCAGGCCTCGGACAAGGTGAAGCTGAAGGTCTCCGGTCCTGCGGAAGGGTACGCGACCAGGCGCACTCGGTAATGCTCGAGCAGCGCCGTGACCTCGCGCGAGTCGAACGGGCCGTGCTGCGTGAAGACCGCGTCCTCACTCTGCCATTGCTCGCGGCCGCGATCGAGGTAACCCACGACGACCCAGCGCAGGCGTGCGCCGCGCTCGCGCGTGAGCTCCACCAGCCGCTCGAGACGGCGCGCCCCCTTGTCCGGGCCGATGGCTCCGATCACCGCCACGGTCGGGATGCCATCGTCGGGCAGCTCTACCCGCGTGCGAACGGCATCCTCGCGGGTCATGCCTTGCGCGCTCCCGTGAGGAATGATCGCCACGGCCGGGTCGGCGAAATAGCGGCGCAGCGTGCTCGCCGCCCACTGCGACGGCGCGATCACGAACGCCGCACGTGCGAGCAGCGCGCCGTGCCGCTCGCGCCACGACGCGATATCGATCCCGGCGACCGGCGGCTGGGCAGCGAGACAGGCGCTGCAGCTCGCGGCATCGGTGATGGCGCCGCAAAAACGCTCGCGCGGATCGAGAAAGGTGATCGTCGGGCAGGCGAAATTCAGATCGTGCACCGTGTAGCCGTAAGGGATGGAGAGGCTCTCGAGCGCGGCGAGGAGTCCGTCGCGGCATCCGGAAATGTTGTGCAGGTGAACCATGTCGATGCCGAACCGGGCCGCTATCCCGCCCAAGAGCGCCGGCCAGGGCTCGCTGGCTTCGCGACGGAAGTCGAAGCCGAGTACGCCGCAGGGCGCGTGCTCCTCGAGCTGCCACTCGTCGCCCACGGCGATCAGCAGATAGTGACGCACGTCCTCCGAGAGCGCCGCGATCAGCGCCCGTACGTGGTACTCGGTGCCACCACCGTGACCGTGCACGACGTGCAGCACCCCGTGCCGCGGACCGTTCGCGCGGCGATGCTCGACGAGCGCGAGCTCGCGCAGCGGACGCAAAGGATCGGCGGCGATGTAGCTGCGGACCAGATCTTCGTATTCGGGGTGCTTCGCGTGCAGCAACGCCGTGTTGCGCGCGGACAGATCGGCACGCATCCCGCCGAACGAGCTGCCTCCCAGGTGCAGCACGAAGGCATCCTCGCAGAGCACGTTGCGAAACCCTGCCGCCGCTGCGCGCATGCAGTAGTCGTTTTCCTCGCCGTAGCCGAGCCCGAAGGCGGGATCGAAGAGACCGATCGCGTCGATGAGCGCGCGGCGCAGGTAGAGGCAGAAGCCCACGCCGGTCGGAAGGTCCGGGTAGGTCGGCGCAGCGGCGCGCGCAAGCGCGGCAGCCAGGGGCTGCGGGTTCTGTCCCTCAGGCCATGGGTTGTCGGCGCAGAACCGCGGCAGCGAGCAGATCTCAGCGTTGTTCGAGAACGGCGTGATCGTCCCGATGCGCGGATCGGAAGCCGCGCATCGGGACAGCGCGGACAGCCAGCCGCCGGTAACGACGGTGTCCGAGTTGAGCAGCACGACGTCGGAGGCCGGGCGCGACTCGCGGATACCCCGGTTCGCCGTGAGTGTAAAACCGCGGTTGCGCTCGTTGGCGAGCAGCGCGACTCGCGGCAGGCGGCGCGCCTCGAGCGCGGCGAAGCAAGCGCGGACCGCAGGGTCGGACGAGGCATCATCGATCAGCACCAGCCGCCAGTCGCCGCTCGCGTGCTCGAGCACGCTGTCGACGCAGCGGGCGAGCTCCGCCGGGGCGTTGTGAACCGGAACGACGACGTCGATCGGCGGCGCGGGCATGGCGCGTCAGCGCAGCTCGTTCACCCACTGGCGCAGCCGGCGCAGGGGCCAGGCGCACCAGCCGCGAAAGCTTTGCAGGTACGAGATCGCGCGCTCCTGCGCCGCGAGCGCCGCTTCGTGGCGCACGCGCTCGGCGTCCAAGGCAGCGAGCTTCTTGCCCTGAATGAGGATTGCATCGGCGCGCAGCGCCAGCTCCGCGTCGCGCTCGACGAGCAGGCGATCGCGCCTGGAAACCTCCTCGGCGAGGTCCCGCTCGCGCGCTGCGAGGGCGATCTCGCGCTGCTGGCGCGCCTTGTTGACTTGCGCCAGCTGCATATCGCGATCGTCGACGAGCTGCTGTCGTTCGGCGACGACCAGCTGCAGGTGCCGGATCAGCTCGGCCCGCTCCGCGAGGACGGCGTTGCCCTCCCTGAGCGACGCGTCCAGGCGCAGCACTTCGCGCTCGCTGGCTTCGGCGTGCCTCAGCACGCTCTCCTCGGCGTCGGTGAACAGCGACGCGCGCATGTCGATCGCGGGCAGCGTATCGGCACCTCGCGCCGCCACCACGATGAAGTACATCGCTTCGGGCGTCGGGTAAGGCGCGATCTGGGCGTCGCCGCCAAGCCACGCCTCGGCGCGGGTCGACTCCTCGTTCTCGCTCCAGATGCCCGACCAGTAGGTGAGCCGCTGATGCAGCCAGTGCTGAGCAGGGAAGTTCGAGCTCAGCAGCTTTTCGAGCTCCTCGCGATAGAGCTCGTGGACGTGAAACTCGTTGACATAGTTCCGCGCCTCGCTGTACAGGCGCTTGTTCGGCGAGGAAATGACGAGCAGGCCCTCGCGCGCGAGCACGCGCGAGAACTCGGAGAGCATCTGCCGCTGCTCGAGCTGCGAGACGTGCTCGATCGTCTCGAACGACACGATGACATCGACCGACGCGCTCGGCAGCGGCAGGCCCGCGCAGGAGGCCGCGATGAAGCGCATGCGGGCCGTCTCCCCATAGGTAGCACGCGCGTGCTCGATGGTCTTGACGTCGACGTCGATGCCCACCACGTTCTTCGCGACCGAAGCGAGCAGCGCCGTGCCGTAGCCTTCGCCGCAGGCGGCATCGAGCACGCGGCGGTCGCGCACGAAGCGTCGCGCGAAGGCGTAGCGATGCCAGTGCTCGTAGGCAATCTCGCCCGCGCAGCCCGGCAGGAAGCGTTCGCCGGTGAAGGTGAGGGAGTCGTTGGAGGACAAGCCGCAGGTAGCCGCGTTGAAGACGGCGCCGCGCGCCGGTCAAACGAGCAATTTTACCCTATGGGCGAGGGTGCGATCGGCCCGGTGCCGCCCCATTCCAGCGATGCTCGATCCTCACCAGCCCGAGCTCGCGAGTCTCCCCTTCGACGACGAAACTCTGCTCGACGTGGTCGAACAGGCGCACGCCTTCCGGATCGAGAGCGTGCGCGCGCACGAGATACTTGCCCGGCAGCAGGGGCAGGGAGGCAAAGTCGAGCGAGAAGGCGAAGCGCCCGGACGCGATGCGCTGCGGCGCGGCGCCGTCCATGTCGGTGGCAACCCCGTAAACGGGTGTCCCGTCGGCACGCACGACGCCCACCAGCACGACAGGCACGCGATCGTCGGGAGAGAAGACCTCGCCGCGTACCGTCAGGGACGCGCCTGGCGCCAGCGGTCCAGCCGGCTCGAGGGCGAGCGCCTGAATGGCATAGATGCCCGCGGCTGCCGCCGCCGGCGCGGCCACCGGCGTGCGGGAGCCGGCGGCCTTCTCTTCGTGATAGGCAAGATAGGCCTGAGTCACCTCGGCCACGGGCCCGTAGCGCTCGACGTGTCCGTCCCTGAGCCAGAGTGCGGCGCGGCAGAGCTTCTGCACGTGATACATGCTGTGCGAGCACAGCAGCAGGGTGCCGCCTCCGGCCAGAAAATTCTCCATCCACGCGATGCATTTCTTCTGGAAGGACTCGTCGCCGACCGCGAGCACTTCGTCGGTGATGAGGATGTCCGGCCGCAATGCCGTGGCGACCGCGAAGCCGAGCCGCACCACCATGCCGGAAGAATAGTGCTTGATCGGATCGTGGATGTGCTCTCCGATGTCGGCGAAGGCGACGATCTCCTCGCGCTTGGCGGCGATCTCGGCGGGTGCGAGCCCGAGAAGCGCAGCCGCGAGCTCGATGTTGGCAAGCCCCGAGTACTCCGGATGAAAGCCGGACCCCAGCTCGAGCAGCGCACCCACGCGCCCGTGCACCTCGACGCTGCCGCGGGTCGGCGTGATCACGCCGGCAACGATCTTGAGCAGCGTGGACTTGCCCGCCCCGTTCTCCCCGATCACGCCGAGCGACTCGCCGGCAGCGAGATCGAAGCTCACCTCGTCGAGCGCGCGGAAGACATGCGCCGCGCCCCGACCGCGCAGGAGGTCGAAGACGAGCCGCACCCGTCCCGCATGGGTATCGATGCGGGCGTAGTCCTTGCCGGCACCCGCGAGACGCAGCAGCGGTCGCGTCACACGAAATCCTCGAAATGGGGCGACAGGCGCAGGAACATCCAGCGCCCCCCGGCGAAGACGGCGAGCGCCACGAGCACCGCAACCGCGTCGCCCCACTCGAGCGCAAGCCTGCCCTCGAGCAGCGCATCGCGCAGCCGCTCGACGAGATAGCCGAACGGGTTGGCTGCCACCCAGGGCTTCATCCCCGCCGGCACCTGTGAAAGCGGGTAGAGGATCGGCGTGAGGTACATGAGGATCATGAGCACCGGCATGAGCACGTGCTCGACGTCGCGGATGAACACCTGCAGCGCCGCGAGCGCGAGCGCCAGCCCCGTTACGGCCACACCGAGCACGATCCACAGCGGCACCGCGAGGAGCAGCCCCTCGAAATGCACCGACTCGCCGAAGAGCGCGAGCGCGGCCAGCACCACCACGTAACCGACGAACTGCAGCACGAAGCTCGCCGCCACCGAGGCGTACACGATCAGCTCGTGCGGAAACGCAACCTTGCGGATGAGCCCCGAGTAGCCCGCAATGCTGACCGTCCCCCGCTGCAGAGCCTCCTGCGCCGCAAGCCACGGCCACAGCGCGACAGCCACGAAGACGAGAAAGCTTCGCCCGTCCATCCTGCCGGCGCGGAACACCGTCGTGAAGACGAAGTGATACACGCCGAGAAGGGCGAGCGGGTGCAGGAGCGCCCAGGCAAGGCCGGTGACACTGCCGAGGTAGCGCGAGAACAGCTCGCGGCGGAAGAAATTGGACAGCAGCGCGCGGCGGCGCGCGCGCGCGATTGCCGGCCCGGTCCCGCCAAGCGGCCGGTTCACCGTGGACATGCGGGCAACGCTTGTCGTCCCGGACGCGAGAGGCGAGTCGGGGCAGCGGGGTTCGTCGGCATCTGGCGCATTCTATGGGCTCGCCGCGCACGGGCCAAGCGTCCGCGGCAACCTGCCTCCTGGCGCAGCGCGCCGCGCATTGACGGCGCAGGTCGCCGCCAAGAAAATCGCCTTGTGCAGAGCAGCGCGACAAGCGAGTCGGATTCCTCATCGCCGGAACGATGCGTGGAGGAACGACCATGCTCTTCCATTACCTCCGGCAGCACCCCGAGATCTTCATCCCGCAGCGCAAGGAAGTGCACTTCTTCGACGATGACAAGCTCTGGCGCGACGGACAGGCCGACTACGCGCGCTACCACGCGGCGTTCGCGAGAGCGGCTGCCGGGCGCCTGCTCGGAGAGGCGACCCCGATCTACATGTACTGGGAGCCCGCGCTGGCGCGCATCAGGGATTACAACCCGGCGATGAAACTCATCATGCTGCTGCGCAATCCGGTCACGCGGGCCCACTCCGACTGGAACTTCGTGCGCACGGAGAGCGGCGAGCCGCTGTCGTTTCACGAGGCCCTGGCCGCGGAGCCGGAGCGCACCCGCCAGGCGGCGCCCGGGCAGTTGCGCTTCAAGGCTTACGTCGGCCGCGGCATGTATACGCAACAGCTCGCGCGCATCTGGAGCTTCTTCCCGCGTGAGCAGACGCTGGTTCTCCCGACGGATGATCTTTCGCGGGCGCTCGCCCCCATGTTCGCGCGCATCGCGAGCTTTCTTGGCGTCGCCCACTTCAGCCCGGCGCGCGACTTCGTCGCGCACGCGCGCCCCTACGAAGGCGAGATGAGCGAAGAGGACCGACGCTATCTCACTGGCGTCTTCGAGCCGGAGATCCGCGCGCTCGAGCGGCTGCTCGGCTGGGACTGCAGCGACTGGCTCGCCGAAGGCGCGTAGCGCTCCAGGGTTGACCCGCGCCGCAGCCGCCGTGAGAATCGCGCGGTGGCGCGGGGCGACGACTACAGAGTGAGCTTCCTCATCGCGGGAACGCAGCGCGGCGGCACGACCACGCTGGTCGAGTACCTGTTGCAGCATCCCGACGTCTTCATCCCAAAAAAGAAGGAGCTCCACTTCTTCGACACGGAGAAGCTCTGGCAAGCGGGCACGCCCGACTATGCGCGCTACCGTCGCGACTTCGCCGACGCGCCGGCGGGGCGGTTGCTCGGCGATGCCACGCCGA
>Ga0335079_10007345_pt1 | contig 12563 bp, 9 predicted proteins | sample Lox_Sample_33_FD_206719 | JGI IMG/M metagenome (GOLD analysis project Ga0335079, IMG submission 206719) | Soil microbial communities from Loxahatchee National Wildlife Refuge, Florida, United States - Lox_Sample_3.3 | ecosystem: Environmental > Terrestrial > Soil > Wetlands | place: USA: Florida... | reverse complement strand
GGATCTGCCGGGGCGCTCTAGCGGAGAAGATGCGGCCGAAGCTGCCAGTCTGATCGACGATGGCTTGCGGGAGGTCGAAGTTTACGTGGTTGAGAGCATTAAACGCCTGCGCCTCGAAGGAAAGGGTTGTGGACTCGTAAATGCGGAACCGCCGCACCAGAGAAAGGTCGAACGACGTCAGGCCCGGGCCGCGAAGAATGTTGCGTCCGGCCGAACCGAAAGTGTATGGCGGCGCCACTTGAAAGGCGGACGTGTTGAACCATTCCTGCGGTGTGGGGTTGGAAAGATGCGGATCGCCCACAACGTTCGGCCGGTCAAAACCGAACTGGCCGTTGCCGGTATTGCTGTTGTCGTAGCTCACGGTGGGCGTGAACGGCTGGCCATCCTGCACGGTGATGATGGAGCGGACCTCCGAGTTTCGGATGAGCCAGTTGTTTCCCGGAGCCTGGTATACCCACGCCGCCGTGAACCGTTGCGGCATATCGAAGCTCGAAAGCGCGTGCTCGAGGTGGTAGTTGCGGCTGTCTTGCGGGAAATTCTTGTCCGCCTGCGTGCCGAGGAATGCAGAAGTGTCGTCCATCGACTTGGAGAACATATAGACGGCTGTCAATGAAAGCCCGTGTCCCATCGGACGGCGAAAGCTCGCCTGTAGCGATTGAAATTCCGAGTTGCCTGCGCTCTCCTCGAAGAAGATGTTGCCGAAGTTGGGATAGGGCGCACGCGAAGACACGGGGCCCGGGCCCGGCGGCGGCTGGTTCAGGTCGCGCGAGCGGAGGAGGTGCGTGCCCTTCGACGCAGCGTACGCGACGCTCAGCGTGCCCACCGAGTGAGATTCATGCTGAAGATTGAGATTCCAGTCCTGCAGATAGGGCGTGGTGAAATCCGGACTGACGGTGCTGAGCGTGGCGGGTGGAACGAAGCCGCTGTTCAGCGGGAAGGGATTCTCGAGCGTCAGCAGTGAAGTCTGGCTGGGGAAAAAGACCCGGGTATTGAAGAACGGCGGGTTGAAATTCAGAGCGGTGGTCGAGTTGAAGATCCCGGCGTCGTAGAAGATTCCGTAGCCGCCGCGGATCACCAGGTTCGAGGCTGGCGACCACGCAAAACCGATGCGGGGCGCGAAATTGTTCGCGTCCGGCCGGATTCCCGAACGCGATAAGCCATGTGTGCCCACTGGATAGACATTCTGCGTGGCGAGCGAGAAAATTGACATGCGGTTGAAAGGATCGGTAGGCGGTGTGTTGTATTCGTACCGCAAGCCCAGGTTGAGCGTGAGGTTGGGGCGCAGTTTCCAGTCGTCTTGCACGAAGAAGTTGCTCGCCAAGCTGCGCAGGGTCTGCTGATTGTTGAACTGCGATTGAATCGCGAAAGTGGGCAGGCCCAGCAGCAGGTCGCCCATGCCAGACCCGGACAAGGCGCCGGTGAAGTTGATCTGGCCACGCGCGTAAATATCCTCGATTCCGTTGTGCTCCAATTTCCGGAACTCAACCCCAATTTTGATTCCGTGGCTGCCGCGCGCCAGGGAGAGGACATCGGTGAGCTGGTAGGTGTTTTCGGCGCGGTCGATGGGCAGGGACGTCAGATCGCCCACCTGCGCGAAGCCCTGGACGTTTACGGCTGGAAAACCGAAGTCCACGGGGCGCACCGGCAGATAGTCGACACCCCAGAGTTTGTTGGCGTCGGTCGCATGATTCTGCTGCAGGACCTGGCGCAGCGCGCGGTTAAAGCCGAGAATCAGCGAGTTCACCGTCCGCGGCCCGAAGGTGTGCAGCTCATGGATCATGGCGTTGTGTCCGGACTCGTTGACGTAGTCGCCGAAGCCGGGAATTTGCGTGAACACTTCCGCGTAAGGCTCCAGCAGGTTGCCGTTACCGTAGCTGTAGCGCAGTGCGAACTGGTCGGCGTCTGACCAGTGGTAGTCGACGCGCGCGTTGGCTTGAGCCTCGCGATCGGTGCCCAGCGGCTGACCGAGATAGTTGCCGGCGCTCCCGCTAAGGTTGGGCAGGGGAAACAGCGTCAGGAGTTTGGCGGACAGGGGATCGATACGGCTGGATGGAATCCGGTTGCCTGGAAACGGTTGGCCGGTGAACGGGTCCACGACACTGGCGCCGGTGCCGGACAGATCGCCGCTGCGCTCCGCGGCCGTAGGCACGGTCCCGAGCTGGCTGAAACCCTGGTGCTCGGTCAAGCCGTCGGCGCTCACGAAAAAGAACAGGCGGTTCCGTAGGATTGGACCGCCCGCGCCGCCGCCGAACTGGTTTCGGTTGTACTCAGGCTTCCGGCTGGGATCGAAAAAATTACGGGCGTCCAGGTCGCGGTTGCGCAAATATTCGTAGGCGAAGCCATGCAGCTCGTTGCCGCCGCTGCGCGTGACCACGTTTACCTGCCCGCCCGCGCTGCGGCCATACTCGGCGCTGTAGCAATTGGTCGTGATCTTGAACTCTTGGATCGCGTCGAGAGGCGGCTCGAGAGTATACCGGTTGAGATCGGGATCGTTGTTGTCGACGCCGTCCAGCAAGAAGTTGTTGAACTCCTCGCGCGCGCCGTTGGCATGCATGGCGAAATTGCCGCGCGTGGAAAGCTGGGAATTCTGCACCGGGGGCAGCACGCCCGGCGTGAGCAGAGCGAGCTGCAGAAAGTCCCGCTTTTCGAGGGGCAGGCTATCGATCTGGCTGCGTTCCATCACTTCGCCCAGCTCGGAGGACTCGGTGGCCAGCCGGCGCACCTCTGCGGTGACGGCAATGGATTCGGCTTTGCCGGCAATGGAGGGATGTAAGTCGACCCGTGCGTGCGAATCGACTTCAACATGGATGTCTTTGGCGTCCGCCCGCTCGAAACCGGAGGCCGCGGCGGAAAGGCTGTAGGTTCCGGGCGGCAGATCCAGAAACCGGTAGAAACCGGCCGCGTCGGTGAGGGCAGGCCGAGAAATGGCATGCCCGGAGTCCGATGCGGTCATTGCGGCGCCGCTGATGGGCCGGTTGGAGGGGTCCGTCACGTATCCAGAAATGGAGCCGCTCGTGACTTGTCCGAAGGCGCATACAGAGGCGACGAAGAAAAATAGGAATCGCAACAAGAACCCCGGGAAAACCTACCGGCCGAAGATGAAGCGGCTGCGGCGGGGGTCGGCGCCGCCATCGAGGACGCCATCCGAAATCTTGATCACAGTCGGGGCCGAGGAATTGCTCCAGTCTCCGGCGACGCTGACGTGATGGCCGAGCGCTGCGAGCTTATCGGCGATGTCCTTGGAGATTCTGCCCTCGAGGTTTAACCTTCCGGACGTAAACTCGTGATTGCCGAACGAGCTGAAAAAGTGCTCGCTTTGGAAGCGCGGGGCCTCCACGGCTTCCTGCGGCGACATGCCGAACTCGATGATGTTCAACAGCACCTGTAACAGGGCTTGATCCTGATTATCGCCACCGGGAGTGGAGAGCGCCAGGAAGGGCTTGCCGTCGCGCAGGACGATGGTGGGGCTGAGCGTCACGCGCGGCCGCTTGCCCGGCGCGACCTGGTTGGGATGGCCCGGTGTCAGTACGAAAGACTGCATGCGGGAACTGAAAGGAATGCCGGTGTCGCCCGCGATGACCGACGGCAGCCAGGCTCCGCTGGGCGTCGCGGAAAAGACGTTGCCTTTTCGATCCACTACGTTCACGCACGTGGTGTCATGCGCGGCGATCGGCGACGGCGTCGAGGCTTTCTCTATTTCCAGCGGCTTTCCGAAGCTGCCGGGACGGTGCTCCATGGAAGCGTGCGAGGGATCGATCAGCTTGCGGCGCTCAGCGGCGTATTCCTTCGACAGCAGGACGTCTTCGGGGATGTGAGAAAATTTCGGGTCTCCGTAATAGCGATCGCGATCGGCGAAGGCCAGCTTCGCGGTCTCCACCACGGTATGCAGATACTCCGGCGAGTTGTGACCCATGGCTTTCAGATTGAAGCCTTCGAGAATATTGAGGGCTTCGATCATCACCGGGCCCTGCGTCCAGAATCCGGGTTTCAGGACTTCGTAGCCACGGTAGGTGGTGCTGCGCGGGCGATCGGTTTCCGCATGGAATCCGGCGAGATCGCGATAGGCGATCAGGCCGCCGTTCTGTTCAGAGAATTTCGCGACACGCCGGGCGAGCGTGCCCTTGTAGAAATAGTCGCGCACGGCCTGGAGCTTGGCCGCACGGTTGCCGGACGCCTTGGTCTCCGCTGCTACCAGTGCACGCAGGGTACGACCCAGCGTGGGCTCGCGAAACACCTGTCCGCGCTCGGGAGCCGTTCCGCCGGGTAAGAAGAAACCCTTTGAGGCCGGCCACAATTCGAGGAAGCGTTCATTCCCGTGAATGAAGGCCGCGAACTCCTCGGCGATGGGAAAGCCGCTTGTGTATTCGATGGCCGGCGCCGCCACCTGCGCGAACGACATGGTTCCGTACTTTGACAGCGCGAGTATGAGGCCATCAAAAACACCCGGCACCGGAGCTGCAAGCATGCCGAGCGCGGGGATTGGCGACGTGTGACCCTCGTCTTCCCAAGGTTCGGCTTTCCTGTTCTGGTAGAACTCGACCGTGGCCTTGGCGGGTGCTGTACCGATGCCGCTAATGGCCACTACCGGCTTGCCGACAGGTTTCAGCAGAATGGGAATTTCCCCGCCTAATCCGAATCGCGATTGTTCGGTCACTGCGGCGGCCAGCACTGTGGCCACGCCGGCGTCGATGGCATTGCCGCCTTGCGTCAAAATACGGAATCCGGCTTCGACCTCAAGGTTGTTCGCCGCGCCCACCATCTCGTGCGTGCCGCGCACAGGCGGGAACATGGTGTGACGAATCTGGGGAGAGAGCGGCAGTGCGGCGAGCGAAAACAGAGCCGCGACCGCGAGGCAGCGGTCAGCTTTCATATCGATAGAGCGCTTGCGCGATGGGGACGCCGCGGACTTCGATGCGGTTGAGGTCGGTGGTGCCGATGCCGTGGCTTTCGGCAAGCAGCATGGTGTTATCGCAGGTGGTGAACGGCGCGGTGCCGCGATCGGCGCGCGGATTGTAACCCATGACCGCAGTCGCAACCGCGTCGGTAGTGACAGGATTGGTTCCGGCAATCAGGACGCCAGGTTGCACCAAGCGCAATCTGCCACGAATCCACGGGCCCTCGCCGCCAGCCATGGATTCAATGCCATCGATGATGGCCAGGTCAACGGGGCGCGCGGCGACCATATCGGCCACAATGTGCGGCACGCGATAGCCGGGATCGTGGTTCGAACCGAAATTGATCTCCTGGGGCGCCGAACCTGACGGCTGGCGCTTGCCGCTATGACACACGGCTTCGCGGCCACTGTTGGGTTTTTCGTTGGGCTCGCCTTTACCTGAATCGTCTCCGTAGATGGAGGCCGGCGTATTGCCGAAGCAATTCTTGAGAGAGAGGGTCACGCCGCAAGTCGCATGGTTCTTGAGCTTGGCCATACTCACGAAAACGTCGGTTTCCTCGAACGCGTGATTCAGGTCGAACGCCGGATAAATATAGGGAGTGCCGGGAACCTTGAGCCGCGCGTACTGCTTGCCCTTGCCGAGATTGTTGGTGTTCTCGAACTCCACGTTGGGCGCGGCAGCGGCGAGCGCGCGCACGTTCCAACCGGAATCGAGCATGTACTCTTCGAGCGGTCCGCTCAACGCCCAGCCGCTCTCCACAAATCGGATGCGTTTTGCTCCGGCCCGGCCCATCAGGTAAGCCGTGGCGCCAACCAGCTTGGGGTGCGTATAGTGTGTGACGCCGAGTGGGCGCCCCTTGAAACGCAGTCCCGGACTGCCCGTGAGATTCAGCTTGATGGTGACGGTCTTGCCCTTGACGATGCGATCGAGCCCGCCGATCTGGTCGAACATGGTGGCCAGAGTCGCAGTCACGTCGGCGTCATAGGAAGGGCATTTCGCAACCGAGACGGGAGCGGTGGGTGCATTGGGCGCTGCCTTCACCAGCGGAGCCGTGCCCATCAGTGCCAGGAGTTCGCGTCGGGTCATAAATTCAGTCTACTCCAGCCGTACCGTGGCGCTGACATTGACCCGGTCGATGTCGACCCCCGTGCCTTCGTCCACCTTGTAGACTTCCAGCTTCTTTTCGGGACCTTCGGGCGTGTAGAGGTAGGCGTGATGCCACTCGCCGAGCGCATGCACGGTGACCGACTCGACCGGATAACTCGAATAATTGACCAGGTGAACGAGTTCCTGTTTGCCATCGCTCGATACCAGCAGATTTGTGAGCATGGATGAAACGTTGAACAGGCGGACGCCGAGATTGCCGCGGCCGATCATGGCATTGATGTCGTGCCAGATATCGTCCAGGCGCTTGGTTTGCTTGTCGTCGAGCGTGATCTGATCGGGTTTGGTGGCGGCGCTTTCCTTCCAGTCCGCGGGGCCGGTGAGCAGAGTGCCGCCGGCGCGCGTGAAGGCTTTCAGGACATCGCGCTGCTCCGGAGTAAGCGAAGCGGCATCGACGTCGACGGCCATGGTGGCTCCGGAGAGCATTTCGGGGCGCAGGCGTTCGGGCGGCACCAGAAGTACGGGAGTGTGGCGGGCGCCGATCATGTCCAGAATGCCTCCGGAGAGCAGCGCGCCATCGCTCGGTCCCTGGACGACCGCCAGTTTGCCGTAGGGCCGGAACGCGTGCCAGTCACGGTGGGACTCGTAGAAATCGAGCTGGTGTGTGATGCGCGCCCACTGCCCGAGCGCGGCCTTGTCTGCGTCGTGCAGACGGCGAGCGAGGTCGTCGTCGATGGCGATGACCCAGCGCGCTCCCACCATCTCGGCATCGCCGATCACCTGGTCGTAATTGTCGCTGGTGATTACGGTCTTGGGTGGCGGAAGATTGGCGATCCATATGACACTCGGGCCAAATGCACGCGCAGCCCGCAGAAAGCCTGCGTTGGTATTGATCCAAGGCGAACCGGATGGGCCGGCTTTGGCGGCGCCGTCCTCCATGACTGGGATCCCGGGCCAGACACCCTGGTAAGTTCCCATCACCGGCACATCACTGCCGAGAGGCATGCGGCTGCGCATGGTGAGTTCGATCAACGGGGCGGGGGCGACCACAGCTTTCGCACGCTGGGCAACTTCCGGCGGGAAATCTCCTTCGAGCACAACGCCGGTCAGCTTCGCACGAATGGCGTCGCGAGCGGGTTCCGAGGGATCGCCTCCGGGACGGATGACGGCCAGAGTTGCGACGCCTTGCTGCGCTGCCGCGGACGCGAAGACTGCCGCCTGCGCTTTCTGCTGCGAATCCCAGTCGATCAGCAGGCAATTGACCGGCGTGCCCCGGAGCAGTTCGAGGGTCTTGGTCTCGAGCCATCGCCAGCGCGCGGGCACCCAGTCGGACGGGGCAGCGAGAGTGAGGAAAAAGGCCAGAAGCATATCTTTACTTTACGCCAGGCGAGGGCGCCGTCCGCATCGCGGGTCGGATACAGCCCACATCTGTATAATCATATGTATGAGCCAGTTGAATCTCAATGTCACACCGGAATTCGAGCGTGACTTGCGCCGGTACATGAAACAGCGGAGCATCAAGCGGAAGTCGGATGCGATCCGGCAGGCGCTTCGCGAAGCAGTGGAGCGGGCCGGCTCTGGTAGTGATTATGATTTTCGCGCCTGGTTGGGGCTGGGCTTGAAAGCGCCCCTGCGGCGCAAGCCGCGCTTTCAGAGCGAGGACGAGCTTTGGTCGTAGACACCTCCATTTTGCTCGCCATCTTCTTTAACGAGAAGTTCGGGCCGTGGGCAACGGACCAGTTGCAGCAGAACAGGCGTGATCTTCGGATGAGTACTGTGAATTATGCCGAGGCGTTGATCCTGATTCAAGATCGCCAGCCGCAGCTGTTCAACGGTATTCGGGATGCTATCGAAGCATCGTCGATCCGGCTGGTTGCTCCCACGCCCCAGCAAGCGGAAACGGCAGCCTCGGCGCGGCTGCGCTACCCGCTGAATCTGGGGGATTGCTTCGCTTATGCGCTAGCCAAGCAGGAGGATTGTCCGCTGATTACGCTGGATCGAGATTTTCGCAGGACGGACCTGACCGTGGTGCTGCCAAAATCCGAATAGCCTCCTACGCCGGCTTCACTTCGGTCCAAATCCCGCCTGCGGCCTCTCCTTGACAGTATGCTACCGAGTAGGCGCCCATTAGTGCTGTTGTGATGCTAAAATGTATCACATGAAGAGGGCTACACTGCGCGATCTGCGATACAGATTTCCGGTGGTGGAGAGTTTGCTTGAGGCGGGGGAAGAAATCGAAATTACCCGCCGGAAGCGGGTGATTGCACGGCTGTTACCGCCAGCCAAACTGAGCCGAAGTAAGCGCCCAAACTTTCTGGCGCGACTCAAGCAAATGTACGGTACTAAGCGGCTCGAAGTGAGCGGGGCGGAGCTTCTGCAGAAAGAGAGAGCGAGGTATTGAGAGCGTACTGCGATACCAGCTTCCTGGTCTCCCTCTACACGCTTGATGCAAATTCGCAGGCAGCGGCAGCGGAGGCCCGACGTTCCACGACCACGTTGTTCATCAGCCCCCTCGGGGAATTAGAGTTCACTAACGCCCTGCAACTGCGGGTCTTCCGCAAGGAATTGACGAAAGCCGAAGCGAGCGCGGCGTACGCGGTAATTCAGAAAGACCTTGCGGCGGGCGTGTATTCCGTACAGCCAGTTTCCGCAATTGTATTCGATACTGCGAAGCGAGTCTCACTGAAACACACAGCCGGCATCGGAAGCCGATCGCTGGACGTGCTGCATGTGGCTGTGGCGCTCGCCATGGGAGCGGGTGTTCTTCTCTCTTTCGACGAGAACCAAAGAAAGCTAGCCGAGGCTGCCGGCCTGCGCCAAGCGCCAGCAATCCATTGAGTGGTCGAAATTAGGTCAAGCCGCCTTCACCTCCGTCCAAATCCGGTCGCGCAGCCTCTGGGCAGTGGGCGGTAGGGTTCCCGGCCACTCGCCGCGCTGCATGATAGTAGCGGGCGGGTAGAGAGCGGCGCTGTTGCGCAGTTTTTCGGGCAACAGAGCGTGTCCGGCGGCATTGGCGGTGGCGGTCAAGGTGGTTTGCGCGATGGCGGCGGAAACCGGTGGGCGCAGTAGATAATTCAGAAATTCGTGGGCCAGCTCGCGGCGGCGGCTCTCCCGCAGGATGACCGCGCAATCGCAATAGAGGGGAAAACCCTCCGAGGGGAAAACAAAATCGAGCGCAGGCGAAACGTCCAGTGCCTGTGCAGCGGTGGTCGACCACAACTGCGCCACCAACACGTCGCCCGACACGAGCTGGTCGCGCACTTCGGCATTGAGGTAGGCGCGGACGAGCGGCTTTTGCTGGAACAGCTCGTGCTCGGCGCGGCGGATTTGTTCCGGGTCAGTCGATCCAAACGGCAGGCCCAGTTTTTTCAGGCTCGCGCCGATGACGTCCTCGGGATCGTCCAGCATGGTGAGGCGGCCCTTGAAGCGCGGGCTCCAGAGGTCGGCCCAGGTGCTGGGCGGGGGCGCAACGGAACGGTTGAAGGCGATGCCCGTGCCGAACCACATGTAGGGCATGCACCATTGCAACTCGCGGTCCCAGGACGGCGATTGGAATTGTAGATCGAGATTCGGCAGGTTCTTGAGGCGAGCGCGATCGAGCGGGGCGAGCAAACCCATCGCCGACATCGGCGGAACCCGGTTGTGCGTGGGAAATACGATGTCCCACCCGGAATTGCCAGTGATGACTTGGGCGAGCATTTCTTCGTTGCTTTCGTAAGTGACGTAACGAACGCGAACCCCGAACTCCTTCTCGAAGTTGGGAATGGTGTCAGGCGCGACGTAGGCCGACCAATTGTAGACGTTGAGGCGCGGTCTGAGATCGCGGCGGCAAGCAGTCGTAGAGGCGAGTGCGCCGAATAGGAAATGCCGGCGTTTCACGCTTCCCTCAAGCGCTCGGAGATCAGAATGAGCGCGCCGAAAATTACCACGATCAGCGCGGAGATGGCGTTGATGGAGGGATTGGCGCCGCGGCGCGCCAGGGCGTAAATGACCATGGGCAGGGTGGTGGAATCGACGCCGGCCACCAGACTGGTGATGACGTAGTCGTCGAACGAGATGGTCAATGCAAGCAGAGCGGCCGCGACGATGCCCGGTGTAAGCGCCGGCAGGGTCACGCGCCAGAATGCCCGCCATTCGGTGGCGCCAAGGTCCATGGCGGCCTCTTCGAGCGCCGGATCGAACGTGCGCAGGCGCGCGGCCACCACGATGGCGACGTAGGCAATGGAAAACGACACATGCGCCAGAATTACCGTGAACAACCCCAGGTGCCAGCCCAGCCAGCGGAACGCCCACTGGAAAAAGGCCAGAAGCGAGATGCCCGTGACAATTTCGGGCGTGACCAGCGACAGGTACAAAGAGCCCGAGAGCAGGCGCGATCCGCGTTTCCACAAGCCGTACGCCGTGAGCGTGCCGGCGACGGTCGAGACCGCGGTGGAAACCACGGCGATGATCACGCTGTTCCAGGCTGCGTCAGCCATTTCCGCGTCGGAGAACAGCGTCTGATACCAGCGAAGCGAGAATCCTTCCCAGAGCGTAAAGCGCGAAGCATTGAAGCTGAAGACCACCAAAGTAGCCAGCGGCAAGTGGAGAAACACGTAAGCACCCGCTGCGTAGATGGCGAGACCGCGCTTCACAGCAAATCCTTCGGCCCGCGGCGGTAGAAGACGCCCAGCGCCGCGAGCGTCAGCAGCATGAGGGTGAGCGATGCCGCCGCGCCGAACGGCCAGTCCCGAGCGTTGGTGAACTGGTTCTGCACCAGGTTGCCGATCATCACGGATTTGCCGCCGCCCAGCAGGTCAGGCGTCAGATAAGCGCCGAGGCAAGGGATGAAGACCAGCGCGATGCCCGCCCAGATGCCCGGTTTCGCCAGTGGCACGATCACGCGGAAGAAAGCAGCACGTGGGCGCGCGCCCAGGTCCGCAGCTGCTTCGAGCAACGCCGGGTCCATGCGCTCGAGCGTGGCGTACAGCGGCAGCACCATGAAAGGCAAGAATGCATAGACCAGCCCGAGCAGCACCGCCGCATCGTTGTAGAGCAGCGGGAGAGGCTGTCGGAGAAATCCCAAGCCGATGAGTGCCGTGTTCACCAGGCCGGTGTCGCGCAGCAGAAACATCCAGGCGTATGTCCGCACCAGGAAGCTGGTCCAGAAGGGTAGCATCACCAGTTGCAGATACAAGTTCTTGCGGCGCGTGGCGCGCGAGATGAACAACGCCAGCGGAAAAGCCAGGACGATGCAGATGGCGGTTGCGGCGGCCGATAGCACCACGGAGCGAAGCAGGATGACGCCGTAGAGCGGGTCGATCATCCGCCGGTAGCTTTCCCACGTCCAGGGCCGTTCGACGCCGCCGTAGACGCCGCGCGTGAGCAGGCTATAGGCGCAGATGATGGCGAGCGGGGCGAAAAACAGAAAGACGAACCATATGCGGGCGGGAAGCAGGAACCAGAAGCGGAGACGGTTCATCGAGCAGTTGAATATACGACTTTGGAAACCGGATCGGCAACAAAGGGCTTGACGTGCGGACATCCCCGGCGCATTATGACGTTAGGCGACATGTCGCCGGAGGACATGTTAGGCGGGTATGAGCATTGCTGCCGACGCAGTCCAAGACCTCACCTATGCAGGACGGGTGCTACGAAAGAGTCCTCTGGTTGCGCTCGCGGCGGCGGTGACCATTGGACTCGGCATCGGAGCGAGTACCGCGATCTTCAGCGTGACCCATGCCGTGGTCTTGCGGCCGCTTCCCTACAAGGCTTCGGAGCGGCTGGTGCTGGTAGAGCCCCTCCTTTCCAATGCCTGCTACATCGATTTGCGGAACGGAACGAAAACCGCATTCGAAGAGATGAGCGCGATCATGCTATACCGCGCGGTCGTCCCCCGCGAAGACGGCAGTGCGGAGCGGATTAGCAAGGCACAGGTCACGACGAACTTCTTGCAGATGCTGGGCGGCGCCATCGCGTTTGGGCGCGATTTCGCGGAGGCGGACGGCCAACCCCAGGCCCAGCCGGAGCCCATGTTTCCCCCGCCGCAAGGCGCAGTGGCGATTTTGAGCTACGAATATTGGCAACGGCGCTATGGGGCGAACCACGCTGTTCTTGGCCGCGAGATGCTCGGCTCCGGCCATCCTGGTCCACGAGTGGTGGGCGTGCTGGCGCCCGGTTTCAAGCTGTTCCTACCGGCCCGCTTCCCCACGGAACCCAGCCCGGATGTCTGGATCGCCAACAACCGGGGCTACGACGAAGCCCATCGCGGCGATTGGATGCTCCGCGTGACAGCAAGGCTGAAAGCCGGTGTGACTCTGGAGCGTGCACAGGCACAGATGGATCGGGTTGCGGCAGACTGGCGAGTTCCTGATCTTCACGTGCGGCTGGCGCCGTGGCATCAGTCCCTGGTAGCCGAAGTCCGGCCCGCGATCCTGGCCCTCATGGGTGCAGTGATTTTTCTTCTGCTCATCGCCTGCGCCAATGTCGCGAATCTCCTGCTGGTGCGACTGTCGGTGCGAACGCGTGAACTGGCCGTACGCGCGGCGCTCGGCGCTGGCCGGGGACGTTTGACGCGACAGATGC
>Ga0335079_10007344_pt1 | contig 12564 bp, 11 predicted proteins | sample Lox_Sample_33_FD_206719 | JGI IMG/M metagenome (GOLD analysis project Ga0335079, IMG submission 206719) | Soil microbial communities from Loxahatchee National Wildlife Refuge, Florida, United States - Lox_Sample_3.3 | ecosystem: Environmental > Terrestrial > Soil > Wetlands | place: USA... | reverse complement strand
CCGGCGCATTGGGCGTCATGATTGGCTTCGAGGCAGAGCGCCCGGATCTCGTCGGGCGTGGTGAGGAGCGCCTTGAAGACGACTTTCAGCGGGATCCGTTTCGACGCGCCCAAGGTGTACGCGACCTTTTTCGAGTTGGCCGCGACCTGCTTAAGCGGGCCGGGGCCATAGAGGTGCTGGCTGCCGGTGACAAACCAGATTTCAGGGGTGGGGAGGTTCTTCATGGAAGTAGCGAGTAGCGGGCAGTGAGCAGCGAGCAGGATGCGGACGGCAGCGATGCGCGCTACCCGCTCCTCACTACTCGTTCCTTCAGGGTGAGGAGGTCCTTCATCACGCGCGACAGATCCGCGCTCCTGTTCAGGCCGCCGAACGAATCATGCAACTGACGGTAGAGCGTGTAGAGCTGGTCGTAGACCTTGCGCGCTGCCGGATTGGGCCGGTACTGCGCCGGCTTGATCGAGGTCATCGCTTTTTCCGCGGCCGCGAAGTCGCGGTGGGCGCCCGCCAGCACCGCGGCGGCGACCGCCGCGCCCAGCGCGCAGGCCTGGCTGGAGCCGGCGACCAGCATCGCGCAGCCGGTGACGTCCGCGTAGATCTGCATCAGCAGCGGATTCTTCTCCGCGATGCCGCCGGCGCAGACGACGCGGTCGATGGGCACGCCGTATTCCTTGATGCGCTCGATGATGGCACGGGCGCCAAAGGCGGTGGCCTCGATGAGCGCCCGGTAGATTTCGCTCCGCGTCGTGTGCAGGGTCTGGCCCAGTAGCAGGCCCGAGAGCGTCTGGTCGACCAGAATGGTGCGGTTGCCGTTGTTCCAGTCGAGCGCCAGCAGGCCGGACTGGCCGGGTTTCAGCTTCGCGGCGTCCTTGGTCAGCCGGGCGTGCAGGGCGGCGTCGCCCTCGCAAACGACCTCGGCCCACCACCGGAAGATGTCGCCGACGGCGGACTGGCCGGCCTCGATGCCGTAGTAGCCGGGGAGGATCGCGCCCTTGACGATGCCGCAGATGCCGGGGATGTCGGGCACCTGCTTGTCGGCGGACACCACGCCGCAGTCGCAGGTGGACGTGCCGATGACTTTGACGAGCGTGCCTTCGGTGACGCCGCAGCCGATGGCGCCGTAGTGCACGTCGAACTCGCCGATGGCGATGGGAATGCCGGCGCGCAGGCCGAGCTTCTCCGCCCAGCCGGCGCAAAGGATGCCGGCGGGCTCCGTGGCGTCGTGGGCCTTTTCGTAGAGGCGGTCGCGCAGGTCCGCGAGCTTGGGATCGAGCAGCGCGAGGAACTCCTTGTCGGGCAGCCCGCCCCATTCATCGCAATAGAGCGCCTTGTGGCCGGCGGGGCAGATGCCGCGCTGGATCCGCGTGGGATCGGTCACGCCGGCGAGGACCGCGGGCACCCAGTCGGCGAGTTCGACCCACGACCAGGCGGCGGCAAAAACGTCGGGGGCGACGGCCAGGCAGTGCCAGATCTTCGACCACCACCACTCCGACGAGTAGGTGTTGCCGCATTTGGCGATGAACTGCGGACGGTGCTGCGCGGCGAGCGCCGTGATGCGGGCGGCTTCGCGCCAGCCCGTGTGGTCCTTCCAGAGCCAGCACTGTGCCGCGAGATTCTTGCGCCATTTCGGGTCGAGCCCGAGGGGCCGGTTCTGCCGGTCCACCGGCAGCGGGCTCGAGCCAGTGGTGTCGACGCCGATGCCGACGATCCCGGCGGCATCGAAACCCCGCCGCTTGCGCGCCGCAGCCAGCGCGCCTTTGACGCTCTTGTCCAAGCCGACCAGGTAATCGCCGGGATGCTGGCGGGCGAGATGGTGATCCCGCGGGTCGAGCAGAATGCCCTGCTGGCCGCTGGGATAGTCGACGACGCAGGTGCCGAGCTCAGCGCCGTCGGCGCAGCGGACCACGAGCGCCCGCACCGTGTTGGTGCCAAAATCCAGACCAAGGGTGAATGACATTGGGGGGGACAATGGGGAAGACGGAAGCCTTACAGGAAACAGCCGGACCAGCGCCATCCCAAAAGGGGTGGAGCCGGCCCGCAGCGCCGCTCAGCCCTGGCCGCTTCGGCCCGGCCCGTCGTGCCCGGGCTGGCCGTAGGTGGCGCCGGGGCCGTGTTTGCGCGTGAAATGCCGGCTGAGGAGTTCGGGTTCAATCTCGCCGCGCGGCGGCGCCAGCGCGAGGGTCTGGAACGCCAGTTGCGCCACAATTTCCAAGGCCTGCGCGGTCTCGACGGCCTTCGCACCCGACGGTCCCCAGACGAACGGGCCGTGCCGCCACACGAGCACCGCCGGCATCTCCAGCGGATCGCGGCCACCCACGGTCTCGACGATAACGTTGCCGGTGTTCCACTCGTAGGCTTCGGCAATCTCGGACTTCGTCAGCGGCCGTGTCACGGGAACCATGCCGTCGAAATAGTCGGCGTGCGTCGTGCCAAAGCAGGGGATCGGCCGCCCCGCCTGCGCGAAGGTGACGGCGTGGCGGGAATGGGTGTGGACGACCGCGCGAATGCCGGCAAACGCCTGAAACAGGCGGCGGTGGGTCGGGGTGTCGGACGACGGTCGCAGCTTGCCCTCGAGGACATGGCCCTCGAGGTCCACCAGCACCATTTTGGCGGGCGAAAGCTCCGCGTACGGCACGCCGCTGGGTTTGATGGCCAGCACCGCCGCCGCGGCATCGCAAACACTCACGTTGCCAAACGTGAGGTCGACCAGCCCCGACGCGCCCAGCTGGCGGTTGGTGAGATACGCTTCCTCGCGAAGGTCTCGATGCAGCATGGCACCAAGGATCAACACTCTGGCCGCGGCGCGACGGCGAGCAAAAACCGCTCCGGCTACGCGCTGATCGGATTGTCCTTGGTTTCGGGCAGGGCGATCCAGCCGACGAGGAGCGACATGAGCGCGACAGCGATGGGGTACCACAGGCCGGCGTAGATGTCGCCCGTGAAAACGACGATCGACGCGGCGATTAGCGGCAGAAATCCTCCGAACCAGCCGTTCCCGATGTGATAGGGCAGCGACATCGAGGTGTAGCGGATGCGCGTCGGAAAGAGTTCGACGAGGAACGCGGCGATCGGACCGTAGACCATCGTCACGTAGAGCATGAGGATGGCGAGCAGGGCGACGACCGCCGGGCGGTTGATTGCGGCCGGGTCGGCGGCCTTCGGGTAGCCCGCCGGGCCGAGGGCGGCGTCAAACCTCTTCTCATCAAAACCCACCACGGTCGTTTCCCCGCCCACGTCGAGCACGAGGGGCGCGTCCGGCCGCGTGGGAGCGAGTGTGAACGGGATGCCGCGGGCATTGAGATAGCCGCGGGCGCGGTCGGTTTCCGACGGCGTCCGTCGGGCGCTGATCAGCGTGATCTTGCCCAGCGCGTCGTAGACCGCCCCGACAGTGAGCTCGACCGTGTTGTGAAATTCGAGCGTATGCAGCACGACGGGCGCCCGCCGCATCGCGTCGGCCAGCGCCGGGTTGGCGGCGCGCGTGAGCCCGCGGAAGATGGGCACGTAGGTGAAGGCGGCCAGGGCGAACCCGGCGAGCATGATCTTCTTGCGGCCGATGCGGTCGGACAGCCGGCCGAAAACGACGAAGAACGGCGTGCCGATCAGCAGGGCGACCGCCACCAGCACATAGGCGGTGACGTAATGCACCTTGAGCGTCGCCGTGAGAAAATAGAGCGCGTAGAACTGGCCGGCGTACCAGACCACGCCCTGACCTGCGGTGGCGCCGAACAGGGCCCGCAACACGAGATGGCTGTTGTCCCAGCGCGCAAAGCTCTCGGTGAGCGGCGCCTTGGAGGTCCGGCCCTGGGCCTTGATTTCGGCGAAGACCGGAGATTCCTGCAGCTTGAGCCGGATGTAAACCGAGACCGCGAGCAGGAAGATCGACACCAAAAAGGGCACGCGCCAGCCCCACGCGGCGAAGGCGGCCGGCGACATCGCCAGGCGCAGGCTGAGGATGACCGCCAGGGACAGGAAAAACCCCAGCGTCGCGGTCGTCTGGATCCAACTCGTGTAGGCGCCGCGCCGGCCGGCCGGCGCGTGTTCGGCCACGTAGGTCGCGGCACCGCCGTATTCGCCGCCCAGCGCCAGGCCCTGCGCCAGCCGCAGGATCACGAGGATGATCGGCGCGAAGAACCCAATCTGCCCATAGGTCGGCAGGGCGCCGACCAGCGCGGTCGACAGCCCCATCACCACGATGGTGACGAGAAACGTGTATTTGCGGCCCACCAGGTCGCCGATGCGGCCGAACACCAGCGCGCCAAAGGGCCGGACAGAAAAACCGACGCCAAACAGCGCGAGGCTCGAAAGGAAACCCGCCGTCTCGTTGTCCGGCGGGAAGAACAGCTTGCCAAAAAACACCGCGAGCGTGCCGTAGATGTAGAAATCGTACCACTCGAACACGGTGCCGAGGGACGAGGCGAAAATGACCAGCCGGTGGCGGCGGTCCAGTGAACCGGGGGCGACGGGGGCAGGCGTCACAGGAGGAGGGGGCGTGGCCACTCACGGAATTCATCCCCACGGCGGATGCAACTCGCCGCGGCACAATCGACCGCGGCGGACGCCGCGGCGCGATCGCCTCAAGGCGATTCCTCGACGCCACACATTGCCGTGGAGGGCGGACCTCCCGGTCCGCCGAGTGCGAACTCCGAAAGCGGAAATCGGCTCGGCGGGAGCCTCGCCCTCCAATTTCTGAACGTGCCTACGGCCGCCTCTAGGACTCGCGCTTCAATTCGCGCGTCATCAGCGCCAGCAGCGAGTCCGCCGGCTTTTGACCCTCAAAAAGCAGGCGGTGAACCTCGGCCAGAATGGGGGCATTGATCCCGCGCTCGACGCAAAGACCGTGAAAGGATTCCGTGGTCTCGTAACCCTCCACGACGGTGCGGCGGCCAGCGAGCAACTCGTCGGCCGTGCGGCCCTCGCCCAAGCGCTGGCCAAACTCACGGTTGCGGCTCCAACCTCCGTAGCACGTGGCCATGAGGTCACCCGCTCCGCTGAGGCCATAAAACGTTTCCGGCCGCGCCCCCAGCGCCACACCCACCCGCACCATCTCCGTCAATGCCCGCGTGATCAGGGAAGCCTTGCTATTGTCGCCCAGCCGCAGCCCGTCGCAGCAGCCCGCCGCAATGGCATAGATGTTCTTGAGGCAGCTGCCATACTCCACGCCCGCCAGATCGTCGCTGGTGTAGAGGCGCAGGCTGGGGCCGCTCACGGCCGCCTGCAGTTGCGTCAGGAAGGGCGTGACGGTCTCGGCGGCCAGCACCATGGCCGCGGGGAGCCCGCGCGCCACCTCCGTGGCGGTGGTGGGGCCAGTGAGCGCCCCGGCTGCATAGTGCGGCAACACCGCCCGGATCACCTGGCTGGGCCGCAGATGCGTGCCCAGTTCCAGCCCTTTGGCGAGGCTGACGACCGCCTGGAGCCGCGTTGCGAGGCCGAGGCTGCCGCGTACCCGTCCGCACCAATCCCGCACCGTCTGCGCCGGGCAGGCCAGCAACGCCGCCTCGGCCTCCATCAGCACGGGGGCCAGTTCGTGGCCGACTTGCAGGCTCGGCGGCAGCAGGAAACCGGGCAGATAGTCGGCGTTGACGCGGGCCGAGGCCAGGGCGAGCGCCTGCTCGAGACGGCGGGGAACCAGCGTGACCACGTGACCGAGCCTCAGCAGGTGGAGCGAGAAAGCCGTGCCCCAAGCGCCGGCCCCGATGACGCAGATATTCATGGGGAAAGTCCGAGTGCTAGAACCGCAGACAGCACGGAGAATGGTATCTTGGCAATCCCGGTTTCCGGCACACGCGGCGGCTCACTTCGGAAACTTGCGCGCGCGCACCGCCATGACGTAGGCGGCGAATCCCTTCTTCATCTCGTCGCCCACCGCCGCGAAGGCGTGGGCAAAGCCCGGCATGGCCTCGGGCGCCAGGCCCAGCAGGTCGGTGCACACGAGGATTTGGCCATCACAATCGGCACCCGACCCGATGCCGATCAGCGGCACCTTGAGCGTTTCCGCGATGGTGCCGGCGAGGATCGGCTCGACCAGCTCGGCCACAACCGCAAATACGCCCGCCCGCTCCAGGGCCAGCGCGTCCTCCAGCTGCTGCTCGGCCTCCGCCGGCTTCGCGCCGAACCTTCGGTAGCGGCCGAGCACCTGCACCTGTTGCGGCTGCAGGCCAATGTGACCCATCACCGGCACGCCGGCCGCGACGATGCGCGCGATCTTATCCGCCAGGCCGGCGCCGCCCTCGATCTTCACCGCTTCGGCTCCGGCCTCCTGCATGAGGCGCTGGCACGATCCGAGCACCTGCTTGAAATCAAAATGAGCCTCGCCAAACGGCACATCGGCCACCAGCAGCGCCTCCGGCTTCGCCCGCGCGACGGCGGCGGTGTGATGCACCATCATGTCGAGGGTCACGGGGATGGTGTTGCGGAACCCAAGCAGGGTGTTGCCCACGGAGTCGCCCACGAGAATCAGGTCCACCCCCGCCCCGTCCGCATACCGCGCGGTGAGGGCATCGTAGGCGGTGGCGGCCACGATGGGCCGCTGACCCTTGAGTTTTCGCAGCGTCAGCGTGGTGGTCTTCATGCCGGACGGGAGATCCTTTTCCCTCGCTCAGGATGGCGGGCCGGTACCCGGCACCAAGTCTTTTCGCGTGCGCGCGCCCCGGGCGGAATGCCGTGCGGCGCCCTCCGGAGGCCCGCCGCAGTCATTTCAGCCAGGCGGGCACCCGCTCGCCGGCGATCATCTGTTCAAAGGTCTCGCGGGCGTTGACCAGCTCGAAACTGCTGCCCCGGACCAGCACCTCGGCAGGCAGCGGCCGGGCATTGTAACGGCTGGCCATGACGTAGCCATAGCCGCCAGCGCTGAGAAAGGCGACGTACTCGCCTTCGCCCACCTCCTGCAGCGTGCGGTCCTTCGCGAAGCAATCGCTCGACTCGCACACCGGGCCGACGATGTCGGCCTTGAGGGCGCGGCGCGCCGTGTCGCGTTGGAGCGGCACGATCTCGTGGTAGGCGTCGTACATCGCCGGCCGCACCAGGTCGTTCATGGCCGCATCCAGGATGAGGAAGTTCCTCCCGAAACCGCGCTTGAAGTACTCGACGCGCGCCAGGAGCACGCCGGCATTGCCCACCACGAAGCGGCCGGGCTCGAGCAGAAGTTTGAGGCCGAGGGGCTGCAGCAGCGGCCGCAGCGCGGCGCCGTAGGCCTCGGGGGTGAGCGGACGCCGGTCCGCCGGTAGCGCCTCCCACCAGGCCGGCGCACCGCTGGCGAGCGCATCCTGGTACACGATGCCGATGCCGCCGCCGATGCTGAAATAGGTGATGCCGAATTCGCGCTGCAGCTGGCGCACGAGCGGGGCCAGTTTTTCAACGGCTTCCACGAACGGTCCCACCTCCATGAGCTGGGAGCCGATGTGCATCTGCACACCCTTGATTTCGAGGTGGGGAAACTTGGCGGCCGCCGCATAGGCCGCAGCGGCGTGCGCGAGGGGAATGCCGAACTTGTTCTCGCTCCGCCCCGTGGTGATCTTGGCGTGGGTCTTTGCGTCGACGTCGGGGTTGACGCGGATGGCGACGGGCGCCTTGCGGCCCAGCTGGCCGGCGGCGTGGTTGATGCGCGCCAGCTCAGGCTCGCTCTCGGCATGCAGCGCGAACAGGCCGGACTCGAGCGCCAGCCGGATCTCGGCCTCCGTCTTGCCCACGCCCGCGAAAACGCTGCGATCGAGCTTCGCGCCCGCGGCCAGCACGCGGCGCAGCTCGCCCGCGCTGACCACGTCGAAGGCCGCGCCGAGATTCGCGAGGAGGCGCAGCAGCGCGAGGCTGGCATTGGCCTTCAGCGCGTAACAGATCTGCACATCCAAGCCCTCCAGACTGCCCGCCAGCCGGCGGTAGTTGTCCTCGATCGTGGCCGCGCTGTAGACATAGGTCGGCGTGCCGTAAAGCCGGGCCACCGCCGCCAGGTCCACGGACTCACAGTGCAGGGTATTGCCGACGTAGTGAAAGCGGTGCATGGCGGGAGCGCAGGCTGGTAAAAGTGCGTTGAAAAGCGCGCCTTCTTGACAGTTTCGCCTTGAGAAAACGACACTAAAGTCGATGAAGGAGCGCATGGCCGTTTTGCGAGTGATCCACCATTGGTTTCGCCGCCCGACGATTCGCATGGCTTCGGTGGATAACTCGCGCATCCACACCACCCGGACGAAGAACGCGCAATTCATCAGCTATCTGGTGGAGAGCGGCTTCCGCCAGGCAAATGTCGACCATTACGAGGCGGGCCTCCGCCGCCGCCGCTGGTGCAAGGCGGCGTTGTTCTGCCTGTTGGGGGCGGGGGGCGCGTGGGTGGTGATTGAGAGCGCACGGGCGCTCTCCATGTTCTGAACGGGAGGCGGCGTCGCCCCGATTGACCGGCCGGCGCGGCCCGGAGTCAGAAGCCAGCCGGCACGGCGGGTTCCGCCGCTCTTGCCGGCCGCAGTCCGGTTCAGGACGTCCGTCGAACAGCACCGATCGTTCGCGGCGAGTCGTTGACCGCGCAGCCGAAGAGCATCGCCACGAGCGCTGCGGTGAGCCAGGCGCTCCCATCGAGCGGGTAGGCGTCAAGCGCGATGGCGGTCATGGTGAGGGCGAGGATCGAAAGGGTGAAGATCAAGGTTTTCATGATGACGGTTGCAGTTGCCCCCAAGAACCCGCGGAGCGGCGAGAAGTTGCAGGAAGATTTGCGCCGCGCGCGTCGCGCCAAAACCACACAGGCCGCACCTTCAAGAAGGCGCGGCCTGCGTGGTTGAGGGAGTGCCGGGAGGGAAGAACCGCTGGACGCCCGCCTCCGTTACAGCGAGCGCGCAGCGCAGGGCGCAGAGGGCCGATGGTCGTTGAGCGCGAGTCCGAACAGCACCGCCACTGTCGCCGCGGTGAGCCAGGCGCCCCCGTCGAGCGGGTAGGCGTCGAGCGAGATGGCCGCCATCGTGAGGGTGAAAATGGAAAGGATGGAGAGGAGAGTTTTCATGATGATCCTGAAGCTGTCTCCAAGAACACGGCGGCTCGGGAAAAGTTGCAGCGCGTCCGGCGAGGGACGCGACGGCCGCCGGTGAAAAGCGGCAGGCCGCACCACCCGGGGGCGGCGCGGCCTGCGCAGAGGTCAGAATGCGGGCAGCGGATGCCAGCGGCGGCCGCGCTCACGCGGCCAGATCGAGCGAATGGGCCCGCCGCGCGCCGGAAATCCGGGCCTGCGGCTGGTAGCGTTCAACGCGACCAACGACCAGGGACCGTTCCGGCCGTCGCGCGTCATTGAGCGCGATTGCGAAGAGCACCGCCACGGCGATGGCCGAGAAGAGGGCGCCGGCGTCCCATTGCGAGGCGTCCAGCGATTCCGTGGCCGTGAGCAGGGCGAGTATGGAAAGGAGGGAGAAGAGCGTTTTCATGGCGGAGGGTGATTGAGTGTTTCCCCCCAAGAACCCGGCACCCGGCGGAAAGTTACAGGAAGGTTCGGCCGCAAGGGCGCCTTACCCCGAAAAACGCCGGCCGCGCTGAAGGCGGCGTGGCCGAGCAGGGAAAACCATTGGCAACAACTCAGCCGGCCGCGGAGCTGGCGTTGGCCGAAGCGGGCCGGAAGGCGGAACGGATCACGGCCTTCAAGTAGTCGCGGTTCAGGCGCGCGATAAACTCGTGGCTGATGAGCTTCGGGCACACCGCCGAGCACTCGTACTGGTTGGTGCAACTGCCGAAGCCCTCCGCGTCCATCTGGCTGACCATGGCCAGCACGCGCCGATCGCGCTCCGCCTGCCCCTGCGGGAGCAGGCCGAGGTGCGAAACCTTGGCGCCGACAAAAAGCATCGCGCTCGCGTTCTTGCAGGCGGCCACGCACGCGCCGCAGCCGATGCAGGCCGCGGCATCCATGGCGAGCTCGGCGGCCTCCTTGTCCACCGGGATCGCATTGGCGTCGCACGCGCTGCCCGTGCGCGCGGTGATGAAGCCGCCCGCCTGCATGATGCGGTCAAACGCGCCGCGATCGACCACGAGGTCCTTGATGACCGGAAAGGATTTCGCGCGAAAGGGCTCGACCGTGATGACGTCGCCGTCCTGAAAGCTCCGCAGGTAGGTCTGGCAGGAAGCGACCCCGCGGCGCGGGCCATGGGGCTTGCCGTTGATGACCAGCGAGCACGTGCCGCAGATGCCCTCGCGGCAGTCGTGGGCAAACGCGATCGGCTCCTCCCCCTGGCGGGTGAGTTCGTCGTTGACCACATCCAGCATCTCGAGGAACGACATGTTGGCGTTGAGGTCGGGCGTCGCGTACTCCCTGAACTCGCCCGGGGTGCGCGCATCCCGCTGGCGCCAGACTTTGAGGGTGAGTTTCATGGGGGAGGGAATCGAGGATCGAGCGACGAGCCTCACTTGTAGCTGCGCTTGGCCAGATGCAGGGATTCGTAGACCAGCGGCTCCTGGTTGCGCCGCGGCGCCCGGCCGTCGCCCTGGTATTCCCAGGCCGCGACGTGGGCGAACTGCTCGTCGTTGCGGAGGCATTCGCCCTCCGCGTCGACGTGTTCCTCGCGGAAGTGGCAGCCGCACGACTCGTCGCGCTCCAGCGCGTCGAGACACAGCAGCTCCGCGAGTTCGAGAAAATCGGCCACGCGGCCGGCGCGCTCGAGCGACTGGTTCAGCGTGCCGCCGTCCCCGGGCACATGGACATTCTGCCAGAACTCTTCGCGCAACTCCGGGATCTCCCGCAGGGCGTGCCGGAGCCTGGTCGCGTTGCGCGCCATGCCGCAATGCTCCCACAGGATCCGGCCCAACCGCCGGTGAAAATGGCTGACCGGCTCCCGGCCCTTGACGGCCAGCAGGCGCGTGATGAGGTGGCGAACGTTTTCCTCGGCCTGCTGGAACTCCGGGGCGTCGGGCGTGGGGCGCAAACCCGGCTTCTGCGTCGCCAGGTAGTCGGCGATGGTGTACGGAATGATGAAATAGCCGTCGGCCAAACCCTGCATCAGCGCGGATGCGCCGAGGCGGTTGGCGCCGTGGTCGGAGAAGTTGGCCTCGCCGAGGACAAAGAGGCCGGGGACATTGGACATCAGGTCGTAGTCCACCCAGAGCCCGCCCATCACATAGTGCACCGCGGGAAAGATGCGCATCGGCACCTGGTAGGCGTTCTCGTTCGTGATCTCGTGATAGATGTCGAAGAGGTTGCCGTAGCGCTCGCGCACACCCGCCTCGCCGATGCGCTTGATCGCGCCCGCAAAATCCAGGTAGACGCCGCGACCGGACTCCCCGACCCCGCGTCCCTCGTCACAGACCTTCTTGGCGGCGCGCGAGGAGATGTCGCGCGGGGCGAGGTTGCCGTACGCCGGGTACATCCGTTCGAGATAGTAATCGCGATCCTCCTCGGGGATGTCATTCGGGGGCTTCCGGCAATCCTCCTTCCGCTTGGGCACCCAGATGCGGCCGTCGTTGCGCAGGGACTCCGACATGAGCGTCAGCTTCGACTGGTGCTCGCCGGTCACGGGAATGCAGGTCGGATGAATCTGGGTGAAGCAGGGGTTGGCGAAGCACGCCCCCCGCTTGTAGGCGCGCCAGATGGCGGTGGCGTTGGAGTGCTGCGCGTTGGTGGAAAGGCAGAAGACGTTGCCGTAGCCGCCCGTGGCCAGCACGACCGCGTCGGCGGCATGCCGCGTGATTTCGCCCGTGACCAGGTCGCGGACGATGATGCCCTTGGCGTGGCCGTTGACCACGACCAGGTCGAGCATCTCGGACTGCGTGAACATCCGCACGCCGCCGAGGCCGATCATGCGCGAGAGCGCCGAATAGGCGCCGAGGAGCAGTTGCTGCCCCGTCTGGCCGCGGGCATAGAACGTGCGCGAGACCTGCGCGCCGCCGAAGGAGCGGTTGGCGAGGAGCCCGCCGTATTCGCGCGCGAAGGGCACCCCCTGCGCCACGCACTGATCGATGATATTGACCGAGACCTCGGCGAGCCGGTGGACGTTGGCCTCGCGGGAGCGGAAGTCGCCGCCCTTGACCGTGTCGTAGAATAGCCGGTACGCGCTGTCGCCATCGTTCTGGTAGTTCTTGGCGGCGTTGATGCCGCCCTGGGCGGCGATGGAGTGGGCGCGGCGCGGGCTGTCGTGGAAGACAAAGCATTTCACGGGGTAGCCCAGCTCCGCGAGGGTGGCGGCGGCCGAGGCGCCGGCCAGGCCCGCGCCCACGACAATGACCTCGTATTTCCGCTTGTTTGCCGGGTTGACGAGCCTGATCTCCGCCTTGCGCCGGGTCCACTTCTGCTCGAGCGGCCCGGCTGGGATTCTGGATTCAAGGGTGGCCATGGCGGGAGGAGGTCAGCGTTGGACCACGGCGGAGCCGTGGGCGGCCGCCAGAATCCGCGCGGCGTAGGTGCCGGCGGCGGGTTTCGCCATGCCGGTGAGGATGGCGCCGGGAATCGCGAGGTTGCCGAGGAAATAGAGCACGCAATAGAGGACGACGATTTTCTTGAGCCAGCCGGCCCATTTCTCGCTCCGCCAGCCGAGCGTCTGGAACATGCTGTCGGCGCCGTGCGCGAGGTGGAAGCTCAAGAGGCCGACGGCAAGGACGTAGAATACCGAGACCGCT
>Ga0335079_10007343_pt1 | contig 12564 bp, 8 predicted proteins | sample Lox_Sample_33_FD_206719 | JGI IMG/M metagenome (GOLD analysis project Ga0335079, IMG submission 206719) | Soil microbial communities from Loxahatchee National Wildlife Refuge, Florida, United States - Lox_Sample_3.3 | ecosystem: Environmental > Terrestrial > Soil > Wetlands | place: USA: Florida... | reverse complement strand
CGGACGCCGAATATGACCAGTTGATGCGCCGCCTGCAGGCACTCGAGGCGGAACATCCGGAGCTGGCCACGCCCGACTCGCCGACGCACCGGGTAGGCGGCAAGGCACGTGAAGGCTTCGTGAAGATTCGGCACAGCTCTTCCATGCTCAGCCTCGACAATGCGCTCAACGAGCAGGAACTGCGCGACTTCGACCGCCGGGTGCGCGAGCTGCTGGGCAGTTCCGAGTACCGTTACGTCGTGGAATTGAAGATGGACGGGCTGTCCATGGCGGCTCGCTTCGAGAACGGGCAGTTCCGGCAGGCGGTGACGCGCGGCGATGGTGAGGTTGGCGAGGAGGTCACGGAGAACGCGCGGACCATCCGTTCGCTGCCGCTGGCGGTCCAAACCGAACTGGCGCAGTTTGAAGTCCGAGGCGAGACGGTTATGAACCGCAAAGCGTTTGAGCGGTTGAACGCGGAACGCGACGAGCGCGGCCTTTCCCGTTTCGCCAACCCGCGCAACGCCGCCGCCGGATCGCTGCGCGTGCTCGAGCCGCAAGTTACGGCGTCCCGCCGGCTCGACTACTATACGTACTTTCTACTTGTCGATGGCCAGCCGGCCCGCGGCAGCCACTGGGAGTCGCTCGAAGAGCTCACGCGCATGGGTTTCAAAGTGAATCGCGAGCGCAAGCTGTGCCGTGATGTTGAAGAAGTTCTGGAATTCTGTGCGGCTTGGGAAGCGCGCCGCGAAGATCTGCCCTACGAAATCGATGGCGTTGTGGTGAAGGTGGATTCGATAGAGCAGCAGCGACGGCTGGGTTTCACGGCAAAAGCGCCGCGCTGGGCCATCGCATACAAATATCCGGCGCGCCAGGCAGTGACTACCGTCGTCGGGATTGCGGTGCAGGTTGGCCGGACCGGCACACTCACGCCGGTTGCCCAATTAGCCCCGATCGAAGTCTCTGGCGTGACGGTTTCCCGCGCCACCTTGCACAACGAAGACGAGATCGGACGGCTGGGACTGGAAATCGGTGATGCCGTCGTTATCGAGCGGAGCGGCGACGTCATTCCGAAAGTGGTGCGCGTCCACTCCAAGGGCTCATACCGCCGGGCCTTCCAAATGCCCTCGCAATGCCCAATCTGCGGCGGTCACGTGGTTCGGGAGGAGGGCGAGGCCGCCAGCCGGTGTGTGAACACCAATTGTCCGGCTCGTCTCAAGGAGTCCGTCCTGCATTTTTCTTCACGCGGCGTGATGAATATCGACGGGTTGGGGGACGCGCTGGTGGATCAATTGGTGGACAAGAAGATCGTCAAGAGCGTCGCCGATCTGTACAGTCTCACCGCGGAGCAACTCGAGAGCCTCGAACGCATGGGCAAGAAGTCGGCGGCCAACGTTGCCCGGAATATCGAAAACTCCAAGAAGAATCCGCTGCCTCGGGTGTTGACCGCGCTGGGCATTCGGTTCGTCGGCGAACGGACAGCGGTCTTTCTCGCCGAGGCGTTCGGCAGTATGGACCGGATTGCCAATGCCAGCATGGACGAGCTGCAGCAAGCCGAAGAAGTTGGTCCGAAGGTCGCGGAGGCAATTGTCGAGTTCTTTGGAGAGCCTCGCAACTGCGAACTGGTGGACCGCTTGCGCGCCGCCGGCCTGCAGTTCACGTATCAATCCACGCGGCCCAAGGGCGGCAAGTTCAAAGGGATGACATTCGTGTTGACCGGAACCCTGCCGAACCTGAGCCGCGAAGACGCGAAGAAGATCATCGAAGCCGCCGGGGGCAAAGTGAGCAGCGCAGTCAGCAAGAAAACCAACTACGTCGTCGCAGGCGAAGACGCCGGATCCAAGCTCGCCAAAGCCCAGGAGCTCGGAATCCGCGTCGTCAACGAAGCCGAGTTCATCGAGATGGTGAAAGACCAGTAGCCGTGGGGCAGGTCTCCGACCTGCCAACCGGTCGGCAGGTCAGAGACCTGCGCCACAAAGCCGCTTCGGTAGAATCGAGGCTCAGGGTGTTTACAACTCCATTGGAAGAACGTCCTTAAAAGGGAGTCTTTTCGTGTTGAACCGATATCGAAGAAGCTGGTGTTCTCTTGTCGCCTTATTGCTCTGCTTTTCTACACCGCTGATCCGTACTGCGGCGGCGCAGAGTGAAATCCGAATCGAACCTCCGAAGGGCGGCACCCCTGTGCTCTCGTGGTTGACGCGCCCGTATCGTCAGAGGACCGTGCCGGCGGTGAACCTTTCCAACTCGTCGCGTCTGGACTCGCTAATTCGCGCCGGAGTTCTGTATCTCACCGCCCCGGACGTCGTGGCGCTCGCTGTGGAAAATAATCTGGACATTGAAGTCCAGCGCTACGGGCCGCTGCTTGCGCAGGAGGTTCTCAAACGCGCACAGGCGGGCGGCGCTCTCCGAAGCGTGGGACTCGGTGTGGCGGCGGGTCCGCAGAGTGTCAGCCTTCAAGGCGTGAGCGTGAACGCGACCGGCGCTCCTTCCGCCGCCGGCGCGGGCGTCAGCTCCGGCGGCGGGATTGTAACTCAGCTCGGACCGGGCTTGCCGGCTCTCGATCCAACCGTGTTCGCCGTGACGCGATTCAGTCATGCCACCACTCCGCAGAGCAACACCTTTTTGACGGGGACGCCGGAACTGATTCAGGACTCCCAATCCGCACAGATCGTGTATCAACAGAATTTTGCATTTGGCATGAGTGCGCAACTCACCTATGTTTCGCAGAGAGTCAAGGCCAGCAGCTTTTTCTTCAGCCTCAATCCGTATACGTCCGGAGATCTGGATTTTCAGGTGACCCAGAATCTGCTGCAGGGGTTCGGCGCCGCGGTCAACGGGCGAAATATCCGTGTCCAGAAGAACAACGCAAAAGTGACGGACCTGCAATTCAAGCAGCAGGTGATCACGACGGTGGCGGCGGTGTTGAATCTGTACTGGGACCTGGTGAGCTTCCGCCAGGACTTTGAATCCCGCCAACGCGAGTTGCAGACGGCCCAGCAACTTCTCGAGGACAACCAGAAGCAAGTTCAGGCCGGCTCGCTCGCGCCGATCGAGATTACCCGTGCCCAGGCCGGTCTTGCCACCGCGCAGCAGGATTTGCTGGTGTCGCAGACCAATCTGCTGCAACAGGAAACGGTACTCAAGAATGCATTGAGCCGGCGCGGCGTGCTGGCGGCGAATCTCATGGACGTGCATGTGATGCCGCTCGATACGCTAACCCCGCCCGCAAACCAACAAACCGGCCCCGCGGACGAGTTGGTCAAAGACGCTCTCGCGAACCGCGTCGAAATTCAGCAAAGCCAGCTCAACCTCGATAGCAACAGGCTGAACCTGGTCGGAATCAAAAGCTCGCTCCGCCCGACTCTCCAGGTCTTCGCCGAATTGACCAACAATGCGCTGACGGGCGACTTGACGCCGTTCGGCGCGTTGAATCCGGCGTACGGCTATCTCGCCGGCGGCTACGGCAATTTCCTGGCGCAGATTTTTCGCCGGAACTATCCGAACTACTCGGCGGGTCTTTCTCTGAATATTCCATTGCGCAACCGCGCTGCCCAGGCCGATTATGTGACCAGCGAACTCGAGCTTCGGCAAAACGAATTGAACCTGCAGAAGACCCAGAGCCAGGTGAAAGTCGACGTCCAGAACGCGGTCATCGGCGTGCAACAAGCGCGCGCGCGCTACGATGCGGCGGCACGCGCCCGGTCGCTCCAGGAACAAACATTGAGTGGCGACCAGGAGCGGTATTCGCTCGGCGCCACCACGCCCTACCAGGTCATGCAAGACCAACGGGATCTCGCCAACGCCGTAACCACGGAAATCGAAGCGTTGGCCAATTACACGCACGCCCGCATCGCGCTGGATCAAGCCCTCGGAACCACGCTCGAAACCAACCACATTACGATCGACGAAGCGCTATCGGGGCGCGTCGGGCGTGCCTCGGCGCTGCCGGCGAATTTGCCCACAGGAGGTGTGCAGTGAACCGGCCCGCCAGGCGAAAAGTCATTCCCGTGTGTGCCGTCTATCTGCTTGGCTCGGCGTTTGCGGCTTCCGCGCAAAACGCCGCTCCGCCGGCCCCGATCGACGCGGTGCGGCCCACTACCCCCGTTTTCCGCTGGTATTTCGCTCCCACCGTTCCTCCCGTCCGAACAGCCGATTCGAGCCGGTTGCAGAACCTGATCCGCGCCGGGGTTCTTTATCTGACGGTTCAAGACGCCCTCGCTCTGGCCCTGGAGAACAATATCGATATCGAGATTGCGCGGTACGGCCCCGTGATCGCGTCCTGGAATTTGACACGGGCGCAAGCCGGTGGCGCGCTGCCGGGCGTGCCGAGCGGCGCCGCACAGACGGGCGCGGTCGCTGCCGGCCAGGGTGTTGCCGGCAGCCAGGCGGCCGCCGGCGTGACGGCGGGCGGGCCTCCCATAAGCAGTGGAGGAACCAACGCCACCATTTCCCAAATCGGGCCGATCGCCCAGACGCTGGATCCCAGTATTCAGGAGAGTAACGCATTTAGCCATGTCACCACCCCTCAGTTCAATATCGTTCAGAGTGAAAATCCGATCTTGGTGTCCATCACACGCGCCTATACCGGCACGTACCAGCAAGGATTTCTCTTTGGAGGAAATGTCACCGGGACGTACAGCGATCACTATCTCAGCGAAAACGCGCCGACGGATTTCCTGAATCCTTCCTCGGCCCCCACGCTCAGCTTGTCGTTCCGCCAGAACCTGCTGCAGGGTTTTGGGGCGGCGGTCAACGGCCGTCAGATCGAGGCAAACCGGATCGACCTCACCACCTCAGATCTGACATTCCGTTCCCAGGTCTCGAACACGGTCGTCAACGTCTTGAATCAGTACTACGGGCTGGTGGCCGACTATGCCGACGAACGAGCCAAAAGCGACGCAGTCGATGTCGCGCAGCGTCTCTATCAGGATGCGCAGCGGCGCGAAGGTCTCGGAGCTGCCTCGTCTCTGGACATAACTGTCGCGCAGTCGCAACTGGCGTCTGCGCAAAGCGATCTGGTGGTGTCTCAAACCAACCTGCAGCAACAGCAGATTCAACTGAAAGCGCTGCTGGGCCGGCGCGGCGCGCTCGATCCGGTGCTGGAGAACTTGCGAGTTCTTCCGCTCGATCGCATCGAAGTGCCGGCCGAGGATGACCTCGCGCCGGCGCCGGATCTGATCCGGGAAGCGCTAGCGAACCGCCCCGATACCGCCATCAGTGCGTTGAATCTGAAGGCGGCGCAAGTCTCCGCGATCGGAACCAGGAATGGCCTGCTCCCGGGGCTCCAAGTCAGTGCGACGATGAGTCACGCCGGGCTGGCCGGAACGCCACAAGCGGGGGCCAATCCCTACTTTGCCGGCGGTATTCAAACCGCGCTGGCTCAGATTTTCCGCCGCAATTTTCCGAGCGAAAGCGTGATCCCCGTGTTTTTCACCCAGATCCGGAACCAACAGGCGCAGGCCGATTACGCCATCGATCAACTCCAGATGCGCACCACCGAGCTGACGAATGAAAAGAACTCCAATCAGGTGCAAGTGGAAGTGCAGAATTATCTGATTGCGTTGCGCCAGGCGCGCGCCCGCTACCAGTCGGCCGCTCGCAACCGGGATTTGCAACAGCAACTGTTTACCGGGGAGCAGGAAAAACTCGAGTTGGGAGCCTCGACGTCATCCAACGTGGTCCAGCTGCAGCGAGATCTCACCGCCGCTCAATCCACCGAGATTGCGGCAGAGGTTGCTTACAGCACGGCTCGCATTGCCCTGGATCAAGCGCTGGGCCGCACTTTGGCTACAAATCATGTCTCGATTGCGGATGCGAAGGCTGGGGTCGTGCCGCGGAGTTCGTCGCTGCCGCCCACGCTGCCGAGCGTCCCACTGCAATAACGCGCGAGGCTTGCGGTTGCGAAGCAATCATCGAGACGGTAACAGGCGGCTGACTCGAATCTCGGGCACTTCGAGCACCCGGATCCCGGACACCGGGTCTTCCACCGCTTTCACCATGGCAGCGACCATTTGGTCGACGGTTACCAGCCCCAGGCGCCGCGCCGAGTCGCGCGTGGACGGCAGTCTTCCCATCAGCCAATACATCGGGACGAGCACGAGCGGCCAACGTCGTCCCGGCCCCAGGATGTACCACGGCCTGAGAATGGTCGCGTTCAGACCGGAAGCGCGGATCGCGTCCTCGGCCTCCGAGCGCGCTTGGATGTATTCCTTCATGATGGGCGCTGGATGCGCCACGCTGACGTAAATCAATTGTCGGATGCCGGCGAAGCGCGCGGCTCCGATTGCCGCGTGGGCCGACTTCAGATCGACGCCTCGGAATGCGGTGGCCTTGGCCGGAGTCGGATGACTCACACCGACTAAGTGCACGAATGTGTCGGCCGGACCGACTCGGCCGCGGTAACTTGCGCCATCCAGAGGATCGCCCGTGATCAGCTGGCAACCGGCCGGAACGCGCGTTTCCGAACCCGGCCGCACCAGTGCCCGAACAACGTGACCGCGCGGCAAAAGCGCCTGAACGAGGTTGCTCCCCAGGAACCCCGTCGCACCGGCCACGAAGACAAATGCCATCCAACGAGGATACGCCGCTTGCACGCCGCCGGATGCAGCTCAGTTATCTCCGTTATCCCGCATCATTTTTTGGATGCGTTTGAGATTGCCCTTGATTTCGTCGGTCGCATCCACGATCTGGCTCGTGTCGTAGATCACACGCGGCGTCAGGAAGATGATCAACTCGGTTCTCGACGAAGTGTAGCTCTTGGCGCCAAACGCTGCTCCTACGATGGGAATTCGATGGAGGATCGGGACGCCGCCGGAACTCTCGCTGCGCTTGTCCTGGATAATCCCGCCGATCGCGACGGTATCTCCGTCCTGTACTGTCATCTGCGTGCTAAGCGAGCGATTGGAGAAGGAGGTGGAGGCACTGGATGCGCCGAGCGGTGGAGCCTCGGGCGCATTGACCTGCTGATTGACGATCATGGTTACGATGCCGCTACTATTGACATGCGCGAGGATCGATAGCGTCGTACCGGTCGATTGCGTGCTGATTGTGTTCGCGAAGGGAGTCGTCCCATTCTGCTGAGTTCCGAGCACCACAGCTTGTGAAGTCAACACCGGCACCTGGTCGCCGACGTTCATGGTGGCTGGTACGCTGTCGGTGGCGATAATGCTCGGCGAGGCAATCACGCGCGCACGAGTTTGGGCCTCCGACGCGGTCAGGGCCGCAAGCAGTTGATGGCTTTTTAGCACCAACGCTCCAGTGGTCAGGGTGAGGCCTGCAGTGGTGGCGGAGGCGGTCAACGTTCGCGTCAAGCCGTTCGGTCCAGGAGTATTCTTGTTTTGTAGGTACGTTTCCACTCCTGCCGACCAGTCGCCCGTAAGATCGACTTCGTAGATTTTCGCATCGATCAGCACCTGGCGCGGCGCGATATCTAATTGGCGAACCAGGCTGACGATCTGCTCGTACTCCTGCGGCGTCCCCTGAATTAGCAGCGTGTTGTCGAACGGATTGGGAATAACTTTGGGGCCGGAATAATAGGACCCGTAGAAGCCTTCCGCGCCCATATAGTTGCCGGTCAAATCCGTCCCGCCGGGAACAGCGCCAGGCGCCGTTGTACCCGGGGCCGCCCCTGCCGCGGCCGGCGCCGCCCCGGCGGCTCCCATCGGACGCATCGCGCTGTTCGTCCCGAACCCAAACCCGCCGCCACCACCGTACGGAGAGCCGCCACCGTATGGGTAACCGCCTCCTCCATATGGGTAGCCGCCATAAGGCGAACCGCCGTACGGAGAGCCGCCACCGTAGGGCGAACCGCCATACGGAGATCCCGGATAGCCGCCATACCCGCCGCCTCCGCCCCCCCCGTATCCAAATCCCGCACCCGGCATCATGTTGCCGTACCCCATGCCGCTGCTCACCATTCCGGCATTGGCCTGGGACGCCAGCCCGATCAACGCTCCCACGTTTCCGGTATAAAGCGCCATGATGGCCGCCGCGATCGTCTCCGCCCGGGCATACTTCAGACGGTATGCGTAATTCGTCACCGCCCCGGCCGTGACCTTCACCGCGACATCCAGCTTCTTGATCCAGTCCTCGACTTCCTTGAAGATTCCCGGGTTCGGAGCCACTGCGATGAGGGTATTGATGCGGTCCACTGGAATGAACCGCACGGCGGAATTCTTCTCGGAAAGCGCGTACGCCTTGAACACCGATTCCAGTTCCTTCACCAAGTCCGACGGCCGGCTGTTGTTGATTTCGAACAAGCGCACGCGCTGACCCGCAAAGGTGTCGCTATCGAACAACGAGATCAGCTCCATGGTGCGCTTCATGTTGCGGCTGTTGTCTTGAAGGATGATCAGGTTCGCCGGATCATACACCGAGTGCGCGGCGCCTTCCCCCAGAAACGGCGTGATGAGCTTGTCGATCTCCGCGGCCGTGGTGTACTTCAGAAAGATGAGATTGAGCGTCATCCGCTCGTCATCCGGCAGCGTTTTGGGATCAGCATTCACCTGCGGTTCGAGCGCCATTTGCGAGACTTGCGCAATTGGAATGATGCGATAAAGATCGCCCACCTGGACGATCGTCGCTCCGTTCATGCGCAAAATCGTCTGAAGCAGTTGCATCACATCGACGGGCCGCACTTCGCCATAGGTGTAGATGGTGACCGTGCCCTTCACACGCGGATCGAGAATGTAGTTGATTCGCAGCCGCCGCGCGAGGATGTCGATCATTTCGGTCAGCGACGCGCCGGGCACCATAAACGCGCCGTTGTCGGCCAGCCTCGGCGGCTGATTGGCTTGCGGTGCCGGTTGCGCCGGAGCGGTGCCCTGCGGTGCTTGAGCCGGAGTTGTGGGAGCCGCCCCTGGCTGCGCCTGCCCCGCTTGGGCGGGCGCGGCCGCGTTCGGAGCGCCTTGACGGTTCGGCACCGGCTGGGCGGGCGCCGGTTGCGCCGGCTCGGTTTGTGCTGGTGCGGGCTGTGCCACGGGTGGATCGCCCGGCTGCCGGGGCCGCGGGATGCCCCCGGGCACATTCTGCCCCCACATCGCCGGCGCGGCGAACACGGCCGCTGCGATCGAGATTGCGAACCAAAGCCGCATCGTTAGTCCTGAGCCTGCTCCTCGAGCCACTCATGCGCAGGCGGTTGCACGGGCTGTTGCGCGGGCTCTAGCGCGAGTACCTGACGTGTGATTTCCCGATCCCAGACGGCCTGCTCCATCTGGTTCAGTTCCAATTTCTTCTTCTGCCAGCGCATCACTCCGAACGGCGTCGGCCGCGCAAACTGGATGTTATCGCCGTCATCGGCTGCGCTGATCGCGTCAATCCGCGGATCGCCGGAAGCCGGCTGCGGCTTCTCCTCGGCCACAGCAATGCCGAATGGCGTTTTCGTGTAGAGAAGCGTCTTGCCATCGGGGCTCGTGCACCGGTACGACATCGGGCCGATTTGTACGGCCTCGGCTGGGATCTGCACTATCTTTGGAGGAATGGGCGCCACTTTCGCCTTTTGCGGGGCGCGTCCATCCGCGGCGGACAGCACAAAGGCTGCCATCGAAAGAACTATCAACAGTCTCATTCAGAATTGCTCCTCGTGATTTTTCAGCGCACTGGATCCCAGCGGCACGACGTCCCGAACGGCGAGGTAAAAGTCGCCTTCCGATAGCCATCCATAACCGTTCCGGCTGGGTTGCTGTCGTTCGGCTGGCACGCGCGGACCCCGCCGCCTATCTCCTGCCCGGGTCCCTGCGGACTTTGAGGCTGTGCCGGAGCCGCGGGCGCAGCGGTCGGAATCGGAGCCACGGGTTGCGCGGCCGCTGCCACCTGCTGGGCGGGCGCCCCGTGTTCCTGCAGTTCCTTGAGCGACTTGCGAATCCTCTGACCGTCCCATTCCAACGTGATCTCTTCTGTATTGACGTCCACCAGCTTGAATTGGCCGATGGTGTCGCCGATTTCCAGACCCTGGTGAGGGCTGGCGGCATCCGCGCTCATGATCACGGTGAGGCCGCCGCCGATATTCATCTGGCCGTGATAGACGGGCAGGGGAGGCATCGGCTTGGGCGGCGGGGCGGCAGGTAATTCGATTGGCACCGCCGGGTTGCGCGACCTGTCGAACAGCATCTTCTGCACAACATCCGCATAGGTGCCGGCGACCACCGGCGGGGAAGGGGGCAAGGCTCTGTGCGGTGGCTCCGGGGCCGGCGGCACTCTGCGGCTCAGAGTGGCCGTCTCCCGCTGCTTCGCGGCCTGCCAAGTCTGGCGAAGGTGCCATCCCGCGTAAACCACCAGCAACGCCAAAGCGATGTCCAATAGCAGGAGTTTGCGTCTCAAAATACGCCGACCCCTTTCTTCTGCGGAACCAGTTTCTTGGAAACCACTCCGGAGAGGCTGAGCCTGACTTGCACGCTTTTCTTTTTGTCGTTTCCGCCGCTGATGCTGATCTCCTGCGTCGCCATCAGTTGCGGGCGGTTTGCCAGGTCCGCCAGCAGATTGACCAGTTGCTCAATTCCGCAGGTGAAGGTTTCGACCACCGAGACCTGCCCGTAGTCATTGGCCAACGGCTGCACCCGCAGCTCTTCGGCGCCGCGTGCGTCGACGCCGTTGGCGGTAGCCGCTTGGCGGATGGCATCCAGAAGCTCAGCTTCCGCTTGCGGCGCCGTTTCCGATTTCAGTACGCCGGCTTCGCGCGATTGCAGCTCTGCCGTCACCTCTTTCAGCAATTTCTCCTTGCCCGAGACCGTAGCTGCGACTCGCCGCAACCGCTCCAGCCGCTGCTCGGCCACCGGAATCGATTCAGTGGGAGCGACCACGGGTGCGTCGCTCGACTGGAACACGCCCAGGCGAAGCGCGATCAGCACGGGGCCGAGCACCAGAATTGCGATTTTCCACCGCCCCAGCTTATCCAGGTTCATGGCCGCGGTCTCCGGCCGGCGCGGATCTGAAAGGATTCGACGGTGCCGCTTCGCGAGACTTGCTGGAATTCCGAATTTTGGAACAGCGGCGATGAGTCGAGCAGTTTCAACAGAGGTGCGGCTTGCGGCGCTTCTCCGACGATGCGTACCGAATCGTGCGTCAGGTTTATCGAGCTCGTCCACACCGGCGGCGCCAGCAGCTTCGTCAGCTCGTTCAGCGCGTCCAGATCGCCGCGCGTGAGTGTTCGGAATTGATCGAGCAGCAGGCTTCGCGCCCGAGCATTATCGATCGCGCGGTCGAGCGCGGCGGCGCGTCGCGCCTGCGGCTCCAGTCTCGCTATCTCGGCGTCGAGGCGACGCAGATATTGCCGGTCCGCATAATTCGAGTACACGATTAAGGCCGCGACAGCCAGCAGCAAAATACCGGTCAGCACCACGGTCGGAATGAAGAATGCCCGCGAACTGGCGCGGCGGTGCTCCGGCGGCAGAACATTGGCGGCGGACGCGAGCTGGGGACACGCTCCTGCCAACGCCGTGGCGTACGGCAGAGCGTTGCGGGATAAATCGTTCGCTACCGGGTTGATTCCCGGAGCAGGCAGCACCTCTTGCAATTTCAGCGGCGGCGTCTCGGGTGACAGCCGCAGCTCTGCCAGGGCGAGCACCGCGGCTCGCTCCGGAGCCAATTCAAATTCGGCCGAGAACACGGGCCGCGCCGCGCTCTCGCCGTACACTTCCACGGCTCCGGTAGCCGCGACGCTCATCGCTAGAAATCCGCCGTTGCCGTTGGCATGTGTCTTGGCGGCTCCGTTCAGCCGGATCGCCGCGTGCAGCGCGGCCGCCGAAAAGGTGAATGTGGAGATGGCGATTCCGGCCTCCACAAACAGCCGAACGTAATGGTCCACCGCCTCACGCCGCGCGATTCCCACTAGCGCGGAACTCCCGCCCGCGGGCGACCATCCCCAGCAGACTTCGGCGTCTCCGTACGGGTGCAGCGAGTCGAGTTGGAAGCGGATGGCGGCTTCGCGGTCCTTCGAAGCCACGCCCGGCAGGGCAATTTGCCGCACGATCACATCGCGCCGCGGCAGCAACACCGTCGCGCTCAGGTGGCTCATGCCGACGGTTTTCAAAAACCGCTGGTAGTCGGCTCCCCATTCGCCCGCGGGCCGTTCGGAATAGCGCGGCAGCGTCAGCCTGCCGAGCACCTGGACTCCGGAAGGCCGCACGCGAGCCACCGCAACTTCCAGATCCTCGGCGCCGATCTCGATACCGATACCTGAACCGAATGCCAGCAGCCTGCGGAGATTTGCCGGGAGGGAGAGAGCCCCAGCCATAGCGCTTGTCAGTTGCTCCAGGCGGTGTCATACCACCGCAGCGTGTGAATGTACCCATCCGGCATGAACTTGATCATCGCGGCCACGGTGCGCCGTAAATCCGTGAGTTCGCCGGTCGAGAGACGCAGGCGCGCCGTCGCGCGTAGGGTGAAAATCGAATTGCCGCCCACACGCAGCCGCGCGGCTCCGGCGCCCGCCGCTTCCACAAACATGACGAGTTGTTGGGGTGTCAAGGGCGCGGCCTTGCGGCGCTGCACCAGCGCATTGATCGCATCCGGGCTCATCCCAATGGCCGCCAGAACCGCTGGGGAGGCCGTATTGGCGTCGATCTGGTTGCTCGATCCGAATACCGAAAG
>Ga0335079_10007342_pt1 | contig 12564 bp, 11 predicted proteins | sample Lox_Sample_33_FD_206719 | JGI IMG/M metagenome (GOLD analysis project Ga0335079, IMG submission 206719) | Soil microbial communities from Loxahatchee National Wildlife Refuge, Florida, United States - Lox_Sample_3.3 | ecosystem: Environmental > Terrestrial > Soil > Wetlands | place: USA... | reverse complement strand
AGGCCTTCTCGATGGCCCCGGCAATCGGCCCGCTCGGGTCGCCGCCGCCCTTGGGCTTCATGATCTTCCAGAACATGCTGTGGTTCACGTGTCCGCCGCCGTTGTTGCGCACCGCGGCGCGAATATCTTCGGGAATGGAATTCAAATCGCGCAGCAGGTCCTCGGCGCTCTTCTTGAACAGTTCAGGGTGCTTCTCCAGCGCGGCATTCAGGTTCTTCACATACGCGCCGTGGTGCATGTCGTGGTGCAGGGTCATGGTTTGCTTGTCAATGGTTGGCTCGAGTGCGTCATAGCCATAAGGCAGGGGGGGCAGTTCATGCGCCATGATTTTTCCTCCAAAGCGTTTCAGATGACCGGATAAGGATTCGGGATGCAGTCTAATTCGCAGCCAACATTATAAATCGCCGCCTTATTTCCGGCCCAGGAAGCGAATTCGCGAGGTGAAGGCGCGGCCCTCGTAAACGCTGAACGTCCCGAATTGCGGCGAATCTACATTGTTGTAAACCACCAGATAATTCTTGTGGCCGGTAATGTTGTCAAAGCCTCCCCGCACCGCCCAGTAAAAACCGAAGAGATGAAAGCGCTTCTCCAGTTGCAGGTTGAGCGTGAAGTCGCCCGGAAAGCGATGTGAGTCTGGCGGTCCCACGATCTGCTGCCGCGAGTTCACCGCGATGTAGGGAAATCCCGTGCGGGCCTCGAGAGAGTAGGCGAGTTCGAGCCGATGAATCCAGGGCAGGGTGAAGAATGGCACGTATCCCCAGGAGAGAAATCGGTTGGGAGCGTCCCAGGGAAATGGACCGGCGGCCTGCGCGCTCAACACGGGATTATCCACGCTGAAGTCCAGCGCCTGGTTCGATCGGGTGCGCGAGCGGGTGTACGAAGCGAAGAGAGAGTAGCCCTTGGCGAAGTTGCGGCGCAGGCTGAGCGTAAAGGCGTCATAGCGGGCGTTGCGGGAATTCTGCAAGAGGAAGTTGCCGTCCGCGGCGCCGTTGGCGGTGTTGTAAACAAAGCCGTGACTGCCCCGGTCCTGCATAAACTCGGCTTTCAGGTAAATGGAGGCGGGCAGCTTGCGCTCCAGGGCGGCGCTCCAGTTGAGGAAGCGCGGCGCCTGAAGCGTGTTCATGTTCGCGCGGAAGGTGGTGAGAACCGGCGCGCCCAGCGCATTGCCATTCGCGTCGAAGAAATAGTCAAGGCGTTGGCCGGCGAGCGGGCGCGCGATCACGAAAATCGGCGTCGCATCGTAAACCGTGCCAATTCCGGCGGAAAGCTTGGTCTCGCCGCGGCGGTCGAGCACGTAGGTTCCCGCCAGGCGCGGAGAAAAAAGCGCGCTGCGAACTATCTGGTCCCAGTCCAGCCGCAGGCCGGGTTCAATCAGCAGGCGATCGCTGATCAGCCAGCGGTCCTCGGCGTAGGCGCTGGCTTCCGTGTTGTAGGTGGAGGATGGCGCCCCGCCCGAAAACTCCGAATAGCGCGAGCAGGGCGAAGCCTGACCTTGCGCCGGCGGCGCCAGGCAGGCATCGGCCGCAAGTGGCTGGCCTGCCCGCGGGGCTTGCCCGGAGCGCAGGAATGAAATCGGCTGGCGCGTGAAACGTGCCTCGTAACCCAGCCGGTCGAGATCAATCCCGGCTTTGATATCGTGCCGGCCGTGCCACTGGTGCGCCGGAAGATAGAGATTCGCCAGCAGTTGCTCGCGTTCGGCCTGGGTGCTCGCATTCAGGTAGTAGTTGCCGCCGTTGCTGCCGGGCGCCATGAAATACGGAAGGCTCCCCAGCGGCGTGAACCCCAGATCGTAGCGATCGAAACCGAACCCGGTTTCCAGCAACTCTCCGCCGGAAAAATAGTATTGGTCTTTGGCGCTGGCGGCGTAGGCGGATTCAGCATCTACCGGCGTCGCCGGCGCCGGGTTCTGCGGCGAAAGCCCGTCGTGCTCGTCCCGCAGGTGATTGATCACAAAACTGGTGGTGAAAATGTTGCGCGCGCTCAGGTTGGTCTGCAGCTTGAGGAGATCGCCTACGCGCCAGTATCCATCCGTATCCGCGCCGTTGGGCAACTCGGGAATCACAATGTTGTCGTACTCCCCGTCGCCCGCATTGTAGAACCACATCTTGCCTTTGCGCATCGGGCCGGAGACCGCGAAGCGTGGCGTCACGCTGTCGAGCGTCCAGCCTTTCTTGTTCTGGAACGAGGGCGTGAAGTCGGTGGCGGAAAAGCGCAAGTGGTCGTCGCCAATGCCGGTGTTCAGCGCCAGCACTCCGCCCGAGGCTTTGCCGTACTCGGCGGGCTCGCGCCCAGGCTCAACTTCAATCGAGCGAAACGCGTCGGTGCTCACTCGGACCAGCAGTTGCCCGTTGGCGGGCTGCGTCACGTCGAAACCATCGAGCAGGGTTCGCGTCTCATAGGTTTCCTGCCCGGCCACGTGCGGCTGTCCGCTTGCGTCCGGCACCACCGTGGGAATGAATCCCAGCACCTTGCGATAGTCGCGCGTGGTGGGATAAGGAATATCAATGATCTGCAGGCCGGTAAGCTTTTCCTGCGAAGCGACCTGCGAGCGGTCAATCGCCGGCGGAGATTCGACCACATTCACCAGCTCGCGCACCTCCTGCTGCCGCTGCAGAGTCACTTCCACCGTGCCCGGGTGGACTTCGGCCACCGTGGCTTCGTAAAAGCCTTCTTTTTGAAGCCGAAGTTGCAGCGGCCCGGCGGGAAGATCTGGAAAGCGGCAATCTCCGCCAAAGTCGGTTTCGCAGTGCAGCGCAGCGGGCAAAGCGGAAGCCTGCAGCATTACGCGTACACCCGCCACGGCAACGCCATTTTCATCTACCGCGGTGACGAGCAGACCGCTGGCGGGAGCGCCGCTTTGCGCGGAAACCCCGGCGGCGAAAACCGCGCAGAAAACCGCGGCGGACCCGAACTGCCGGAGCAGGCCCATGGCGAGATACTCCGGATTAGATTAGCGGCAAAGCCCGCTTCGCTGTATTGGTGGGAGAAAATTCTTGGCGGACTGGCTAGCGCGGCGACATCTGCTCATATTGCGCCGCCGCATCGCGCGGCAGCAGCACCCAAAGGGTATAGATCCCTAGCAAGGTCCCGAACGGTGGATGAAAAATCGCCAGTACTCCCACCACGATGGCAGCGATCCGCGCCCAGGGTTCATGCCGCGTCAGCCCCCAGCCCACGCAAATCCCGCCCGCGGCCACCAGCAGCATCATTGAGCCCAGTCCGAACATGACCGGAGAAGTCATGAAGCTCCACATCGGCCAGCCATGCATCACCAGGTGTACCGCGTGCCCCATAGTTATGAAAAAGAGAGAGGGCAGCAGCCAGATCGCGCCCAGAATAATCCACAGCGTCCCCAGAGTTCGCAGATGGGTTTCCAGCCGGGGCGCATAGCCTCTCGGCGCCCCTGGCCCGTGCACCGGCTTGCCGCACTTGGGGCAGACGTTGAAATCGGCTTGCAGGGGCATGCCACACTGGTCGCAGAACATAATCACCTCGCCCTTCAGGCCCACTCAAGTGTACGCAAATAAACCCCCGGCAGTTCGGCCCGCGGACCGGTCTGGTTTGCAACTTTTCCGCCCCACGCGCGTCGTATTGGAGGACAATAAAGCCTGTGGGGTCTCTATCATGTTGATTAAGAAGGCCGCCGATGTTCCCTCCTCCGAAATCACGCCCAAGAGCCTCTTTCTCAACCGCCGCAAATTCCTGGCCGGAACCGCCATCGCCGGCGCTGCAACCCTTGCTGGCCTGGAGCTGAAAGACATAGCCTCTCCGGAGGCTGTGCGCGCCGAGACCGCCACTGTGCAGATCAACGGCCTGCAAAAAAGCCCCTTTTCCACCACAGAAAAAATCACCCCTTACAAAGACGTCACCCACTACAACAACTATTACGAATTCTCCACCGACAAGGAGGGCCCCGCCGATCTTGCAAAGAACTTCCGCCCCCGGCCCTGGACCGTCAAGATCGACGGCCTGGTCGAAAAGAAGCAGGAACTCGACGTGGATACTATTCTCAAGTGGGCCGCGCCCGAGGAGCGCATCTACCGCCACCGCTGCGTCGAAGGATGGTCCATTGTCGTGCCCTGGGTCGGCTTTTCGCTGAGCGAGCTTATCAAGCGCGCCAAGCCTCTGGGCAAGGCCAAATTCGTCGAGTTCACCACTATCTACGATCCCGGCCAGATGCCGGGCCAGCGCGGCAGTGTTCTCGATTGGCCTTACCGCGAAGGTTTGCGCCTCGATGAGGCCATGCATCCCCTGGCCCTGCTTTGCTTCGGCATGTACGGTCAAACCCTGCCCAATCAGGATGGCGCTCCCCTGCGCGTGGTCCTGCCCTGGAAGTATGGCTTCAAAAGCGCCAAGGCCCTGGTGCGCTTTCACTTCACCGACAAGCAACCAGTCAACACCTGGAACGAAGAGGCTCCCAACGAATACGGCTTTTACGCCAACGTGAACCCGCACGTGGATCATCCCCGCTGGAGCCAGGCCACCGAGCGCCGCCTGGGAGAATTCTTCAAGCGTCCTACGCTGATGTTCAACGGCTACGACCAGGTGGCGAGCCTCTACGCCGGTATGGACCTGAGAAAGAACTTCTGATCATGCTGCGCTGGGCCAAAGTCGTGGTTTTCCTGGCCTGCCTGGGGCCGCTCGGCTGGCTGCTCTGGGCGTTTTTCGGCGCTCATCCCGCTGATATGAGCACCTGGGGCGCCGGCCTGGGCGCTAATCCCATCGAGTACATTACTCATTCCACCGGCAACTGGACTCTGAGTTTTCTTCTCATCACTCTTGCCGTCACCCCCATCCGCAAGCTCACCCGCCAGTTATGGCTCATCCGCTTCCGCCGCATGTTCGGCCTGTTCGCCTTCTTCTACGGCACACTGCACCTCATGACCTATGTCTGGCTGGATAAGTTCTTCGATTTTCACGCCATGCTGGTGGATGTAGGCAAGCGCCGCTTCATTACCGCAGGTTTTACCGCCTTTGTGCTGATGATTCCTCTGGCCCTGACCTCAACCCGCGGCTCGATCGCCCGCCTCGGCGGCAAGCGCTGGCAGGCGCTGCACCGCCTGATCTACTTCAGCGCCATCGCCGGCGTGATCCATTACCTCTGGCTGGTCAAGGCCGATCTCACCAAGCCGCTCGAGTATGCCTACGTTCTCGCCGCGCTGCTGGCTTACCGCCTGGTGATCTGGATCCTTCCCCGAATCAAAAGCAGAAACAAAAAGCCTCGGCCGCTGGCCGTACCGGGGGCAAATCCCTCGGAAAGTTAGTCCTGTAAAACCCAGTCGCGGCTTTGCTGTTGTAACTGGAAACCACAGCGCTGCATCGAATCCTGCCCGGTTTCGTGCCGCATCACACGCGCCGTTCCTACATAGCGCTCGGCCCCGCCCGCCAGAAAAACTTCCACCAGAGAATACCTGGAGAGCGAAGTATTGCAGCCGCACAAAAAACCGTTGGCGCTCACATTTTCTGTCGCCGTCACCTCTTCAAAGTGCCGCCCCCTGGCATCGGTGCCGCGCAGCTTCAAAGGCACTCGCATGCGCACCCGCACATGAGCCCGCCGCTCCGTCCGCTGGGTTTGCAGTTCTGCGAACAGGTGCTGCTTCAGCGCGCCCATGTCCACCGGCTTGGCGAAGTAGGCAACGGCGCCCAGTTGCTCGCGCTGCCCTTCCGGATCATCCAGCGTCTCCCCGATGGCAAAAATCGGGATGACCGAGGTGTAACTGATCGCGCGCAGGCTCTGGCATACCTCCAGCCGCGCCGCCCGCGAGCGCACGCTCAGCAACACCGCCTCCGGACGGTGCTCCAAAGCCAGCGCCACCGCCTGCTCCGGAGCGCCGGTCTCAATCACTTCGTAACTGTCGCCAAGTTCACCGCACAGCCGGCTGCGCCCGGCATCGTCATCATCCACCACCAGAATTTTCGCCATTCCCCTCGCTCGCTCCCTGAAGTTCCCGATTCCTTCGTGCCCTTCGTGATCAGTCAGCCACCCTCCGTGACTTTTGTGCTCAATTCCCATCTTTGCCCGGCTGTATTTCCTCTGTGCCTCAGGCCACATCCCGCCGAATGCCGCGCCGTTCGCGGTTTTCGCGCGCAAGTTTTCAAAGTGTAATGTCGAGAAATCGCTTTTTCGCGCAGTGGCTTGTTTTGTCCGATTACCGAGGTATCTTTCGAGGTTCAAACTTCCGTCTGGCGTTTTCTTTCAGGGCAGCGAAGTGTCATGCTTCCGCGCATCTCGGTTGCGCGCGTTCGTTATCTGAACACTCCCTCAACTCGCCGCCAAAACTTCAATTCCCGATCTCCTTCGTGTTCCTCGTGATGAAAAACAAACACGCAGGGCAGCCGCCTGGCGGCCTCTGCGGGGACTCCGCGAACTCGGCGGTTAAGAGCTTTCGTTCGCGCACCTGCGTGGTACCAGGTTTTCCTTGGTGCTCAATTCGGGCAAGCCCGCTTCCCTCCCTTCCGCCGCATCATGTAAACTTCGATCTTCCCGATGAAAAAGGCTCTTCCCGTCGTGGCCCTTCTGCTTTGCCTGCATTTTCCGCTGGCCGCCGACTCGCTTCCGCCCCTTCCTGAGCCGGTCTCCAATAACGCCGTGGCCGCCCTCAAATCGCACGGCGACTGGGTCCTCTATTCCCTCATGGGCATCGGCTCCGCCCGAACCTGGGACGCCATCACCAGCAAGGCCTTCATCTCCGAGGCCGGTCTGGAAAAGTGGTACCCCCTGCGCCAGGTGCCGGGCACCGCCGGCCGCATCGCCGCCGTGGCCGCCGGCGTTCACGATCACGTCTATCTGCTTGGCGGCTATGTTGCCGATGCCTCCGGCCGCGCCCAGGCCGTGCCCGATGTCAACATCTTCGATCCCGGCACCGAACACTGGCTGCGCGGCTCGGATATGCCAGTCCCCGTGGGCGATACCGTCCTCGGCGTCTATCGCGACCGCTACATTTATCTGGTCGGCGGCCGCTCCAATCAGGGCGAGGTCGCCAGCGTGCAGCTTTACGACTCCGAGAAGGGCAAGTGGCAGCAAGCCACGCCCATGCCGGCGGCCATCTTCGGTCACGCCGGCGCGCTGGTGGATGACACCATCATCTACATTGACGGCGCTTACGTGGACCGCTCCGGCCCGCAGCCTAAACTCGTCATGTCCGATCAGTGCTGGATGGGCAAAATTGACCACCACGACCCGGCCAGGATCCAATGGAGCAAAATCTCTTCTCATCCCGGCCCCGCGCGCTATCGCATCGCCGCCGGCGCTTCCGATAAGGATGACAAGATTTATTTTTCCGGCGGCAGCGCCGAGCCCTATGGCTACAAGGGAATTGGATATGAGGGCAAAGCCGTCGAGCCTTCGCCCGTGACCTTTGACTTCGACCTGCGCACCGGCAAGTGGGAGACCATCAACCCCAACACCCCCAACCCGGTCATGGACGAGCACCAGTTGCTGGTCTTTCCCGACGCTCTGGTTCTGCTCGGCGGAATTGATAAAGGCCAGCAGATCAGCTCCCGCGCCACCATCCTCTCCAAAGAGCCTCCCAAGCCAGCTCCCGCCCCGGCCGCCAAACCAACTCCACCCGCAAAGTAAAGAAGACTTCTTCCCTCGTGCTCCTTCCTGCCCTTCGTGGTGGAAGCCGTGGACCTTCGCCTTCCTTCCTGCCCTTCGTGGTGAAAGGGCGGATTTCGGGTGCTCCGGCAACTTTTCCCCGCCTGCATTAAGATATCTCCACTGCCACAGGAGGAGTCATGAAAGCCTTGGTCGCCCTGCTGCTGATGTTTGCCCTTTTGCCCGCCGCCTTTGCCGCCGATGAAAAGGAAGAAGACCGCGTGAAAGATGCCGGCCAGGTGCTGAAAGAAATTCTCGATATTCCCGACAACATTCCTCAGGACCTGCTCGATAAAGCCGAGTGCCTGATCATTTTGCCTTCGGTCAAAAAAGGCGCCTTCGGCATCGGCGGCAGCTATGGCCGCGGGGTGATGGTCTGCCGTGGCGGCGAGCACTACACCGGCCTGTGGGGAGCGCCCGCCATGTATGCTCTCGAAGGCGTCAGCATCGGATTTCAGCTCGGCGGCCAGGCCACCGACTTCGTTTTGCTGGTGATGAATCCGCAGGGCGCGCAGTCTTTGCTCAGCAGCAAAGTCAAGCTCGGCGCCGACGCCTCGGCCGCGGCCGGCCCCAAAGGCCGCACCGCCGAAGGCGCCACCGACGTCGTCATGAAAGCCGAAATTCTTTCCTATTCACGCAACAAGGGCCTCTTTGCCGGCGTCTCTCTCGAGGGCTCCACCCTGCGCTCCGATGGCGGCGCCAACGAAAATCTTTACGGGCAGAAGCTCAACGCCAAAGAGATCATTCGCGAGGGCAAGGTCAAAGTTCCGCCCTGCGCCGAGCAACTGGTCTCTTTGCTCGACAAGAGGACGCCCAAGAATTTGTCCGATCCGAAATCGCTGCAATAGGAAGGCGCCAGGCCCTGCTGGAACTCGTGTGGGGACGGGGCTATGCCCCGTCCGGGGGCAGCCCACTAGTGGCCTCATCGGGCAGGCGGAAAGATGAAAACCAAGCCCAAAACTCTCACCCGCTGCTCTTGGGCCAGCAATCCGCTCTCTATCCGCTATCACGACGAGGAGTGGGGCGTGCCCGTGCATGACGACCGCCGCCTCTTCGAATTCCTCATTCTCGAAGGCGCCCAGGCCGGCCTCAGCTGGGATACCATCCTGCAGAAGCGCGAAAACTACCGCGCCGCGCTCCATAACTTCGACCCCGCCCGCATCGCCCGCTACGACCGCCGCAAACTGCAAAGTCTGCTCCGCAATCCCGGCATCGTCCGCAACCGCCTCAAGATTGCTTCCACGGTGCAGAACGCCAAGGCCTTTCTGCGGATCCAAAAAGAATTCGGCTCCTTCGACCGCTACCTCTGGCAATTCGTGGGCGGCAAGCCTCTGGTCAATTCCTGGAAATCATTGAAGCAGCTTCCCGCCCGTACCCCGCACTCCGACGCTCTGAGCAAAGACCTCAAGAAGCGCGGCTTCAACTTCGTCGGCTCCACCATCTGCTACGCCTTCATGCAGGCGGTCGGCATGGTCAACGACCACAGCGTGAAATGCTTCCGCTATGCTCAGGTCGGCAGCCTCAGGTCCTCCCCGTCCTCTGCGGTTAATTTCCCGGTTAAAGTCCTGCAGCAGATCAAGGCCTCACGCTGACCATCACCACGCCGTGCGACGCCACCGAAGCTGAAAACTTGCCGGTAAACTTTCCCACATCTTTGTGCTGCCACAAGTCGCGAACCTCCGCGCTCAAGTGCTCGGGATAGCCCAGCTCCTGCCAGTTCACCGTGATCTCCTGCTCGGATGGCCCGCGGTTCAGCAGCACCGCCGCCCGGCTACCGTCCTTCAGTTGCTTCGCCCAGACTTCCAGGTCTCCATCTTTCGCCACTCGCTCGCCCTCGCGCCCCAGCGCATCCTGGTCCACCGCGATCACTTCTTTATTCGTAAGGATGTCGCGAATCTCCGGCCTCATGCTGCGCAGATCATTGCCTGCCATCAGCGGCGCCGCCAGCATCGCCCACAAGCTGAAGTGCGAGCGGTATTCCGTATCCGTCATGCCGCCGTTGCCCACTTCCAGCATGTCAGGATCATTCCAGTGTCCCGGTCCCGCGAAGCCCGCCAGTCCCACCTGCATATCCAGAATGGCGAGCACGCCATTCGAGCAGCAGCTTCCGTTCGGCCATTTTTCCCTTCCCGCCCAGTGGTCTTGAATGTCGTCGGTAGTGCGCCACAGATTCCCCCCGGCCCCGGCGCCCCACAGCCACGGCTTCGCCGTTCCCCACTCGCAAATACTCAGCACCATTGGCCGCCCGCTCGCGTTCAGAGCTTCCCGCATGGTCAGGTACGAGGTCGCGGCATCCTGCGTCTTGCTGGTGTGGCACCAGTCGTATTTCAGATAATCCACGCCCCACGCCGCATAGCGCAGAGCATCCTGGAACTGGTGGCCGCGGCCGCCGGGACGTCCCTGGCAGGTCTCCGTGCCCGCATCCGAGTAAATTCCAAACTTCAGGCCGAGGGAATGCACGTAGTCCGCCAGCGCTTTGATTCCCTCCGGGAACCGCTGCGGATCGGCCACAATATTGCCCTCTTTGTCCCGGCTCACCTGCCAGCAGTCGTCAATCACCACGTACTGATACCCCGCATCCTTCATGCCCGATTTCACCATGGCCTCGGCCATCCCGCGGACCAGCGAATCGCTCACGTTGCAGCCAAACTTGTTCCAGGAATTCCATCCCATGGGCGGAGTCGGCGCCAGGCTTTCACCCGAGAACCGGTTTTGCTGCCCCGCAAGCGCAGCCGCAGATATAAGAAGCAGAGCAATAAGCCGCCAGATATTTTTCATGAGGAAGGCCGGGTGATGACCGTGGATAGTTCTACCAGAAATCGCGTCGAGGGACTGCTGATTTCCTCCGCGAGCCCTCGTGCCCTGGGGGATGAATGGTTTTGCTGTGCCTTCCTTTGTGTTCCTTCGTGTCCTTCGGGGTGGCTGGCTTTGGTTTGGGTTCCTTGGTGAGCCTTGGTGCCCTTCGGGGTGAATGCCTTGCAGGTGTGAGAAGACCGCCTACCACTTCCAGATCAGGCTGCCGATCACGAACACCGCCTGTGCCGCGGCCACCGCGATCCAGAAGCGTACCCGCCAGCGCGAGCGGCTGATATCGCGCCGCAAATCGCTGTGCATATCGTGCAGATACTCCAGAACAATCGCGGGCGGCTGCGGAGGCGGCGCAGGCGGCGCAATCCGCATCGGCTCCGAGGATGCTGCAGTCTTCAGCGGGTCCGGATAATAAGCCTTGGGCCCTTCGATCACCGACGACCAGCGCGGCAGCAGCATGGACGCCTCGGGCAGCACGGCAGGATCAGGCTTGGAGCTTAATTGCAACGCCGGCAGCCTTTCCGGCGCGACGGCATCCGCCAGATTGCGCAGAAACGAGCTGATCCACAGATGGCTCAGCTGATCGCCCAGCAGTTCGCCCAGCTCCACCGGCCGCGACTCCAGCTCCAGCGGCGGCAGCGTCTCGGGCGAGATCACATCCCCTACATTGGTGAACACCGTGCGATACCACGGCATACGCAGCCGCTCGCCCAGCAGCATGCCCGTATCTACCGGCCGCGACTGCAATTGCAGGGGAGGCAGCCGCGGCGGAGAGATCGTATCCGCCAGGTTGTCCAGCAGCGACCGCCACAGCGGCTGGCCCCAGCCGTCGGGAGGCAGAAAGTTCGGCTCCGGCCCCTCCCCTTCGAGTTGGAATACCGCCGAGCTCCCCGCGGGCGGCTCTGGCCAATTATTAAGCGCCGACATGACCTACCAGTGTCGCAACCCCCCGGCCGTGCGTCAAACCATTTGACACACTTTTACACGTCCAGAGCTATAATCCTGAGACGGAGGGAGTTACCATGCCCCGCATCCTCCGCTGCACCCTTGCTTTGGCCGCCCTTACGCTGGCTCTTACCTGTGCCGCCCAGACTGCAGAACAGAATCTTCCGGCCGATGCCGCCTCGCCTTCGGCGCTCGATTCAGGCGTGATTCACCCAAATCAAAACGCCGTGCCTGCTGCCTCACGCCGCCGGCAGCCGCAGGAAACTGTCTGCTACACCATGCGCAGCTACCTGATGGCGCGCGAGGCCCGCGACTCCGATGCCACCTGGCTGGTGGGGTACTCCACCTGCCAGCCCTCGTCCCAGTACCAGCTTCGCTTCTCGCAGCAGCCCGCGCCCGCGCCCCCGCGCTAGCCTGGCGGCTGGCCTTCTCCGGGAACTGCGAACCGACAACTGCGAACCGAGAACTGAGGACTAAGAAATTGCGCTCGCTTCGGACCTGGGATGCGACATGAGCACAACTGTGGCAGGACGGGGCGTTACAGCCTGCGGAAAGAGGAACGAAATCAAGTGTCGTGGCCGAGGACCATGTGGGGACAGCCGCCCCGGCTGTCCGGCCGGGCGCAGCCCGACGGCTTGCTTCGCCCTTACCGTAGAGACGTTGCTTGCAGCGTCTCCTGATTGTGCTCGCTTCGGACCTGGGATGTGACATGAGCACAACTGTGGCAGGACGGGGCGTTACAGCCTGCGGAAAAAAGGAACGAAATCAAGTGTCGTGGCCGAGGACCATGTGGGGACAGCCGCCCGGCTGTCCGGCCGGGCGCAGCCCGACGGCTTGCTTCGCCCCCACCGTAGAGACGTTGCTTGCAGCGTCTCCTGATCGCGTTCGCTTCGGACCTGGGATGTGACATGAGCACAACTGTGGCAGGACGGGGCGTTACAGCCTGCGGAAAAAAGGAACGAAATCAAGTGTCGTGGCCGAGGACCATGTGGGGACAGCCGCCCCGGCTGTCCGGCCGGGCGCAGCCCGACGGCTTGCTTCGCCCCCACCGTAGAGACGTTGCTTGCAACGTCTCCGCACCGTGCCCGACCACCGGCACACGGTAGGGCACGGCTTTTAGCCGCGCCACAAAGTGCGCGATCTGTGTGGTGGCGCCGATGAGGCGCAACTGCCGACGCGCTGGAAACGCCGCGCTTCCCCTTGCCCCCGGCGCC